>Ga0209040_10001062_pt1 | contig 21486 bp, 21 predicted proteins | sample BogFormECP12_OM3_FD_188240 | JGI IMG/M metagenome (GOLD analysis project Ga0209040, IMG submission 188240) | Bog forest soil microbial communities from Calvert Island, British Columbia, Canada - ECP12_OM3 (SPAdes) (version 2) | ecosystem: Environmental > Aquatic > Freshwater > Wetlands > Bog ... | reverse complement strand
TACTCTCACCCGCTGCCGCTCCGCACGGCAGCATAACCCCCGGCCGACGATCCACTTAACGACGCGGAAATTTTGTTCAAAGGACCGGGGCCACTTCATTCGGCAATCCTGGCTACCAGTTTGTCAGTGTCAGAACACTCTTGATCGGCCAACTGGAAATCTGCATGACGCCGTCGAGTGGGCGATCCATCTCCAGAATGAGGAAGATCGAGCCACCGATCGCCAACGCGATGGCAAGAAAAGCAACGACGACCGTGGCATTTCGCGGTGCGTTCAGTCCGAAGCTCACGAAAATGACGGTGATCCAGGATACGAGAACGACTAGCACAGTGGGAGACACGTGGGGGCGCTGCTCACCGATCAGCAGCCAGCGCTCGCGCAGCAGGTCGACATTGATCGCCAGCGCCTGATCGCGCAGCGATTTCTGGCCGTCATCCAATGGCTGCAACGCGCGGACCTGCTCGCGCACATGTTCCATTACCAGCCCGGCTTGTTCGTCGCTCAGATGGGCCGCGTCGCCGTTGATTGGCCAAATGTCGTTCAGCAGGGTCTCAGTATATTTGCGCAGCAGGTCGCGGGGGGCGGATGCGCCGTCGCCGTAGTCGCGAAGGGTCTCGTTCAGCAATGCCAGTTCCGCAGCGTAATGGCGGACGGCCTGATCGGTGGTATCGTAAGAGCTCTTCGCAGTGGCGATCAGCAGCCCAAGGACGAGGGAGGCCAACACCGAGAGCATGCCGGTGCCCAGGCGAACGACGTCCTGAGTCTCCTTGGTGAGATGATGGGACGGGAGAACACGATGCAATGAGAGCCCTACCAGTCCGCCGGCGAAGACGCAGGCAGCCACGAGCAGGCTGGTGGTGATGGTATTCATGGCTCGACCTATCCAATGTCCGCGGCGGCGGCAACGAGTCTGTTGGCAGCGGCGCGACCGTGGCCATCATGGGCTGATCTTTGTCAGTCGCGGCTGCCCGGTACACGCCACGCGAGAACGCCGACCGTGCGCTTCTGTCCGAATCCAGCCACGCTAGAGAGACGCATAGGTAGGCAGCCACCCGCCCGGCGGCTTCAACTCAAGCCGATCAAGCCGGTGGGAGGCGCGACCCGAGAGGTTATAGATCTGCCCGCGATAGGCCCATACCCAGAGATCCGTCCGCAAGGATTGCCCTCGGTTTCCCTGCAAGGGCAGCGATAACCTTTCCTGCAACCGTTTGTCCCGTTTGTCACTGCGGGTGGCGTAGGTGAAGGGATTAGGCGCAACATAGACCCGATCTGCCGCATAGGCGCTCGCAAGGCGGAGAAGTATTTCGACTGCCGAAGGAAATCGGTCGAGCGATTGACGATCAGTGCAACCAGCTGCCCGTTGAACAACAGCAGCCGGCCATGGAACGCGGGAATTCAGCACTCCAGGCCATTGCTGACGATCACCTTATCCACATGCACCAAGGCGGTCACGATGCCGCGCGGCGGGATACCGATGCCGCCGGCACCGACAAGGAGCCGATCCGCCTGGCCCTCCAGCTCGAGCCCGCGCAGCACAAGCGCATCGCACGCCTCGCCGAGCTTGACCGCGATCAGCGTGCTCGTAGCGGTCAGCACGCGAAGCCACTGTCCGTGCCACGGGCGGTCGCCTCCACGCGACACATGCGGCGTGACAACAGGCGGACGCAGCAGCGCATCCGCAAGCCGCCAGGCATCGCGCCGTGACAGATCCGGGGCGGCCTGCACCTGGATGGTGAATCGCTGCTCTCCCTGATCCATGTGCCGATAGCGGGCGTCCGGCCGCAACGTCATCGGATCATGATGCGCGAACACCGGTGAGCGGACCGCGGTGATGAACAGCGTTCCATCCCGCGCGGCGTAGCTGTATTTCGCATCATTCGCGATTGCGACTACGAGGTCCGGTCGAACGGCGCGCACCCAGCGGTGGCCGGGATATTCGCGGCCATCGTCGGGCCGGGTGATCCAGCCAGCCGGGATCTCGTAATCGAAGCGCTGCGCGCCGACGGGATAGACGAGCCGCAGCAGCCGGTTGGCTTCCCGCCAATCCAGCGCAACGCGCAGTTCGATCGGAAGTTCAGCATCGTCGGGTACGACGATCGTGGTGTCCAAGCGGCTTTCGCCGTGCACGGCACGGACTTCCACGATATGCCGTACCGGTCCCTGTTCCGACACCTCCACCGAAGTGCATGTCAGCGGCGTGCCGGCAATCGGAAACCGATCGACGCCGTGGCTCCAGGTATCGGTCGGATCATCCACCACGATGCCAAGATGCGCCGGGCCGGTGAACACGGTTGCCCCCGACCTGCGGTTGGTCAGCGTACGGATAGCGCCGCTCGCCGCATCAATCTCCAGAGTCCAGCCGGCGGTCTGCACTGAGAGCGCATGGAGCTGTGTCGCCGGCGCGTTCGGTGGTTGTGCGCCGGTGGCAAACCGCAGCAGACGATAGCCGAAGGCCGGCACGCACACCTGGAAGGCGATGCGTTGCAGACCGCGCATCATCGCCTCGGGCGCGGCCGCCTGGAACGCGACGGCGCGGTCGTCCTCATCGAGCAACGCGCGGGCGGGCATCGTGGTGAAATCCGTCCAGGGCTGCAGCTCAATGATGCCGTTCCAGTCGGCATCGTTGAAGTTCATCAGCAGGAATTGCGGCTCGTGCGGATTCGGCACACGCCGCACCGTGCGCGCCAGATGCCGCACCGCCGCATTGAGCTGCGCTTCCGCTCCGGAGATCACCGCGAGGTAGGCATTTACCGCGTCATCGCAGGCGCGCTCGATGCTGGATCCACCCAACGTGTCGTGGAACTGGTTGAACAGCAGCGCCTGCCAGAGTTCGGCAAACGCCTCCCGAGGATAAGCCGCGCCCGTCTGCCGGAACGCCAGCGCCGCCGCCGTCTCGGCCTGGCCGAGCAGAGCCTCAGCACGGCGGTTCAGCGCCTTCAGCGACGATGCCGCGCTGTAGCAGCCGATCGCGTGGTATTGCAGTTCCGCCGCCAGCGTCGGCACCGCCAGATCGCGCACCGCGGCGAAGAAACGAACCGGGTCGCTGTATTCCAGCCGGTCGCCGGCGGCGCGGCGCGCGTCGATCGTCGCCAATACCTCGCGCGTCGGCCCACCTCCGTGATTGCCGACGCCGTAGAAACACATGAACGGATGGCCCGAGGCCGCGCTCATCGCCAGATGATGCGCGATCTTCTCCGCCAGCAGCATCGAGCGTTGCGCCGTCAGATAGGCAACCTGGATGTGGAACGCGCGCACGGACGAGCCGTCAGCGGCAACCCAGTCGAACAATGCGGCCGGCAGGGTCATCTCATGCGCCTGCGGGCGCATGAACACGTAGCTGTCGGAGCCGGTGTGGCGCAGCAGCATCGGCAGGGTCGCGGCATGGCCGAACGAATCGACGTTGTAGCCGACGGTGACATCCACGCCGAACCGCTCGCGGAAGTAACGTTTGCCATACAGCGCCTGACGAATCATCGCCTCGCCGCTGGGCAAGTTGCAGTCCGGCTGGATCCACCAGCCATTGACAATCGTCCACCGGCCGGCCGTGACGAAATCGCGAATGCAAGCGAACAGCGGTGGATCGAGCTGCTCGATCCAGCGATAGATCAGGGCCTCGCCGCGAGTAAAGATGAAACCCGGATGCTCATCCAATCGATCCACCGCGGACCAGCAGGTGGCGATGGCCTCGGCGCAACCCTCGGGCCAGCGCCACAGCCAGACCGGATCGAGATGTGCGTTGCCGATCATGTGCAGCATGTGCCTAGCCTTTCACCGCCCCCGCGGTCAGCGCACCGACAATGAACCGCTGCAGCACGAGGAATGTCAGCATTGCGGGCAGCGCCGACAGGATGGCGGCCGCGGCGAGCAGGTGTGTGCTCACCGAGTCGCTGCTGGACTGGTAGTCGAGGATGCCGACACTGACCGGATACAGATCGTCACGCGTCAGCAGCACGAACGGTACGATGAACTGCCCCCACGTGCTGATGGCCAGCAGGATGGCTGTGGAGGCGAGGCCCGGCAGCATGACCGGCAGCAGCACGCGCAGCAGCGATTGCAGGCGGGTACAGCCATCGATCCGCGCCGCCTCATCCAGCGCCACCGGAACCGTGTCGAGGAATCCGGTCAACATCCAGGTGGCGAATGGCGCGCTGAGCGCGACATAGACCAGGATGACCGCGGCATGTGAGTTGATCAGGCCAAGCGTGGAAAACCAGCGATACAGCGGCAGCGCGGTGACCAGTGGTGAGATCAGTTGCACTGCGAGCATGCCGAGCATCACCAGCGGCTTCAGGCCCGGCCGGCGGAAGCGCAGACGCGACAGCGCATAGGCACTCGGCACGGCAATCGCCAGTGCGCACAGCACGGTGGCGGACACTAGCTTGACCGAGTTCAGCAGATAGCGTGCCAGCGGAGAGCCGCTGAGGACGTCGTGGTAGGCGGCGAGCGTCGGGTGCTGCGGCACCAGGCGCGGCGGGAATACGAACAGCTCCGCCATCGGCCGTAATGACAGCGACGCAACCCACAGCAGTGGGAACAGGAAGATCAGGCCGACGACGATGTAGCCGGCATAGATCGCGGCCGATGCCGCCATGCGCCGGACGCGCCGCCTCGTCACGCCGTGCGCCCCCGTTGCAGCATGCGGGCATAGCAAGCGGACAGTGCCAGCCCGATCGCCATCAGAACAACCGCGACGGCCGCCCCACGGCCGAATTGAAACTCGGAAAACACCAGATGATAGATGTAGAGCGCGATGACCTCGGTTGCCCGCCCCGGACCGCCGCCGGTGAGCGGCAGCACCATGTCGAACGTGTTCAGCGTGGCGATGGTGATCAGCACCAGGTTGATCAACAGGATGCCACGCAATGAAGGCAACGTGACGTAGCGGAATTGTTGCAGTATCCCGGCGCCATCGACGATCGCCGCCTCGTAGAGCTCCGGCGGCACCGTTTTCATGCCGGCATACTGCATGATCATGCTGAACGCCGTGCCGCGCCAGATGTTCGCTATCGTCACCCAGAACAGCGCCGGCACCGGTGCGGACAGAAAGGTAGGATTGCGCGCGCCCATCAGTGACGCGGCGTAGGCCACGATGCCGGCGCCGGATTCGTCGAGCAGCAACTTCCAGATGATGCCGATGACCACGCCTGGCAGCACCCAACCCACCAGCACGATCGCGCGGACGATCGCGGCGCCGGGAAGATGTCGGCGCTCGCCTTCGCAGACCAGAGCGGCGATCAGCATGCCAAACACCAACTGGCCGGCGATGCTGGCGGCGACGAAGACAACGGTCACGCGCGTCATCGCCAGGAATTCGGCCGACCCGATGACGCTGCGATAGCTGGCGAATGTATAGTGTGCCGGCGTCGCGGCGTCGGTCGCGTCCGTGAGGCTCAACCGGGTCACGTCGACCAGCGGGTAAAGGTACAGCACGGCCAGCAGAAGCAGCAGCGGTGCGAGCCAGAGGAATGGGCGATCCTCGAGTGGTCGCCGACCCGCGGCGATCAAGGCGCCAGCTTGTGCCACGCCTGATCGAGCGCGGCCTCGGGCGTCTGCTGCCCGGTGATCACGTCCGACATCGCGACCTGTAGTTCGGTGGAGATGCTGGGATACACGGCCGCACCGGGACGCGCGCGCGCATAACGCAGCAGCGCCAGGAAGTCATGCACCGTCGGATCCGTGACATAGGCGGAGTCACCTTGCGCAACGCTGATGCGCGTCGGCAGATTGCCGATTGCCGCGGTCGACGCCGTCATCGCGGCGGGGCTGGCGACCAGGCTGTTGATCAGGTCGATGATGATGTCCTGCTTCTTCGCATCCGGCGTGAACACAGCATAGGTCCAGCCACCGGCTGCGGTGACGGGATCGCCCGGCACCATCAACGGAATCGGCGCGACGCCCCAGTCGTTCTTGTCGCCGAGTTCGCGCAGTTGCTTGGCCATCCAGTTGCCACCGAGGAACATCGCGACATTGCCGCGCAGTATTTCAGGATACAGACCGGCCTCGAACCCGTAGTTCACCACGCGGTTCGGGCTGGCACCGGAATCGATCGTGCGCTTGAGGAACCCGAGCAAATTGAGCATTGCGACACGGTTCTTCCCGTCCCCGAACACCGGCTTGCCGGAGGCATCGACAAGTTCGCCGCCCTGGGCCCAGAACATGGGCAGGTGCTCCATCACGGTGCCTTCGCCGCGGCCGCCGGGATACAGGTAGCCGGTCAGTCCGCGTTTCGACAGCTCGGCTGCTTGTGCGATCAACTCGTCCCATGTCTTCGGCGGGTTGGAGACCAGGTCCTTGCGATAATACAGCACACGCACATCGGTGTTGACCCATAGCGCCTTCAGCTTCCCATCAGGTCCGCGCATGCCGTTGCGGGCGAAGGTGACGAAGTCGTTCACCTGATCCGGGCCATAGTAGCGATCGAGCGGCTGGAGATACTGGTAGAAGCGGCTCAGGAAAAATGAGTCGAGCATCGCGAGATCAGGTGCGCGACCGGCGGCGGCCTGCTCTTGCATTCGGGTCATGCTGGCATTGATGTCAGTGCTGTTGAAGCTGACATCCAGCATCACGTCGGGATGCGCCTTGGCCCATGCCTCGATATGCGACTGGTAGTAGTCCTTGACAGTCGGCACGGAGGATTTTGGCGATTGTGTCGGCTGCATCTGCCAAGTGATGTGGATCGGCGCGCTGTCGGACCCGTACTGATCGGCGCGCGCGGAGCCGTTCACGGCGAATGCGATGGCGCCGATCGAGGCGAGTACGATCCGCCGTCTTGTCATGGTTTCCTCCTGCCGTCTGTCAGGTCGGCAATTTCAGCCGGAACCATCGGCGGATTGTCCGCCACTGACAAGGTGGATCGGGCACCGTTCAGTCTGCCTCGTGACACGGCCGCTTTTGCGGGCTAAGGGCGGAGCCCTGGCCTTTGCCCGAGGATCGATCAACCAGCGATGAAAAGCCGAAAGAAGGAGTCTGCCACTGAGCAGGAGATCCTGGCGTTTCTGGAGCGCCGGCTTGGTCGCTTGCACGCCCGCCAGCGCCTTGGCATCGAGGCCGAGCACGAAGCGCAGGCATTCGGCCAGGGTCTCAATTTCTTCCATATCGAGAACTGGTACTCGGCCCACTCCGTGATCCGCTCGGTGCTGTGGGTTGCCGGACTGTATGGACGCGGCCGCCGCAATGCCCATGATGTGCAACTGCGACACAACCATGTCCGCTCGAGGCGCCTGCCGCGCGCGTTCGACGGCTTCACCATCCTGCATATCAGCGACATGCACGCGGACATCAGCCAGGACGCCATGCGGCGGGTGATCGAGCTGCTGCCCCGTTTGCGTTACGATGTCTGCGTGCTGACCGGCGATTTCCGGGGCAAGACTTTCGGGCCGTTCGACCGGACGCTCGAGAGTGTGGAGCGAGTTCGAACGCATCTGAAAGATCCCGTCTACGGTGTGCTGGGGAACCACGATACCATCCGTATGGTGCCCGCGCTGGAGGGGATGGGCATCCAAATGCTGCTCAACGAATGTGTGATCATCGAGCGCGACGAGGCGTGTATCCATCTGGCGGGGATCGACGACGCACATTTCTTCCGGGTGGACAACATCGAAAAGGCCGGTGATCCGATCCCCCAGGGGGCATTCGCCGTGCTGCTGTCGCACACGCCGGAAATCTACCGCCAGGCCGCACACGCGGAGTTCGACCTGATGCTGAGTGGGCATACGCATGGCGGGCAGATCTGCCTTCCCCGCGGCATTCCGATCACGCTGGATTCGCACCTGCCACGCCGCTTCGGCGCCGGAGCGTGGGCTCATCAGGGGATGGCCGGATACACTTCGGTTGGCGCCGGGTCGTCCATCGTTCCGGTCCGGCTCAACTGCCTGCCGGAGATCACGCTGCATCACCTGGAATGCGCGTGAACCTTCCGTGGTTCAGTACGGCCGATCGCGCAAATGTATCCGGAACAGCAGGCGGGAAAGCAGGAGTTCTCCGACCAGGAAGATCACGACACCGGCAGCGATGTCGTACATCGTCAGATCGAGCGGGTCGATGCAGGCGAGCAGCGGGAGCAGCGATTCCGGGATCTGGTCGAGGCCGAGTGCCTGGCTGCTCGGTGGCAGCCTCAGCCGCCGCTTGATGAAGCTGGACAGCAGATCGCCGGCCATGGCCAGCGCTGCGATGCGCGCGCCGAGGTCCGCCTCGAGCCCGATCAGCGGCGCGCCGGCCCAACAGGAGGAAACTGCCAGCGCCACGCCGCGGATCGTCTTCGAAGCGCCGAACAATCGGTGCCCGTCGGGGAGTTTGAGACCAAAGTCGAGCGGCCAGGCAAACCGGTCGCCGAGGATCTTCTTGGCCACCACCGGCATGCTGTTCGCCAGCACGAGCAGAGCCAGCACCTGCGTGACCGCCAGGGGATGCATGCAGGCACGATAGCGCACAACAATTGAGGCGTGTGCGGTGGGGCTGGAGATGACAATGAGATGCCGCTTTGCACCTCCTCCATTGGAACGGCAAAGGCCGGCAGAAGTGCCGGCCTCTCCGTTTCAAACCTTCCGCCGAATGTTAGCTGTTGGCGCCTTCGTGGTCCTGGTTGTTTTGGAACAGCCAGGTGCCACGGTTCGCGTTGCTGACATAGGCGCGCACCGCCAGACCGTTCTGTGCCGTCGCGACCGACGGGGCATTCTGCGCCGGCGCCTGGGCAATCACGCCCGGGAGCTCGGTGAAGAAGGTATCGGCTTGGGGGATGTCGCCGTCGCCGGCATAGGCGGAGCCGATGCCAAGGCTGAGCGCTGCGGCTGCCGCAAGAAGCATGGTCTTCATGGTCTCTCTCCTCATCTTCCGATCCCGCTTGAGCGGGACAGGGTTCTGTTGCATCGCACCATCTGCGATGGCGAGGAGGTGGGTCCGGTGCCTGCGCGGGATAATCGTCCATTCACGCACATGATTTATGCGAATTCTGTGGGAAAACCTGTGACGACGGTCATAGGACAGGCTCGCAGGCGCCCCCGGCCGGCGAGCTCACTGGTCACGCGAGGCCGAGGTCGGCACGGTGGAACAACGATCCTCGCACCGGCTAGAGCATTTTCGGCCTGGCCGGACACTCATGCGATGACTTGGGTCGATGGGTTTCGCTGCGCTCTACCCATCCTACGAGTCGGCGAGCGCGTGTTGCCGTAGGATGGGTAGAGCGCAAGCGAAACCCATCATTTCGTCGCGATTCCACTTTGCCTGAAACCGCTCTAGCGAGTCGTATTTCGAAATTCGGTCGCCACAAGGCCGTTGAGGTGGAAGACAGTCCCCGGCGTTGGATTGGCAGCGACGCCCGGCAGCGCCGGCGCCTGAGTATTGTTGTTGTTATTGGCGCCGACCGGCGGTGAAGCAAGCGGTGCCGACACAAACCCTCCCTGAACCGGATTCATTAGCGGTGCCGGCACCTGGGCATAAGCCGCGCCAGCCAATCCAACAGTCCCCAGCGTGGCCACGCTCGCCAGCAAAAGCTTGTGCATTCAATTCTCCTCTTGGCGCGACGTGATGAAAGCGAGGAGCTGGACACGGTCTTGGTGGAGCCAAGGGGAGTCGAACCCCTGACCTCCTGAATGCCATTCAGGCGCTCTCCCAACTGAGCTATGGCCCCGGCCGAACGGAGGGCGGCATATAGCCCCCGCATTCCGAGCCGATCAAGGGGCGCCAATGGCCGAGATCCTGTATGCGCCAGACCGGGAACGGGTGGTCACCACCAATGCCTGGGCTTTCCTGCACTGGCTGCGGACGGTGCATGACGTCGATCTCGCCGACTGGGCTGCGCTGCAGCGGTTTTCTGTGGACCGGGCCGGCGATTTTCGCGCCCTGGTGGCGGCGTTCGCACGGTTGCCGAACGAAGCGCTGTGCCTTGCGCGCCGCGGCGGGTCGCAGGAGGCATTGGTGCTCCGCAGGGTGGATGGCTCGCGCCATGCGCTCAGTCGAGACGAGGTTCGGCGGATGCATCTGGGCTCAATCGCCTTTCCCGCTGAAATCGTGGCGCCGCTCGCCCGCCTCTGGCCCCATGCGGTGCTCATCCGCCCGCTTGCCGATCTCCTGCTGCATGCAGACCTGCGCCCCGACGACCGGCTGCTTGTGGTCGGTGCGGCGTGGCCGTGGCTGGCCGCTTTGCTGGAGGGCACCGCTGTCATTCTCGCCGCCCCGGCCGGCCTGTTGGCCACTGCCGCCGCAGAACGCGCCTCCGTCCTCGTTGCCCCGGCGCAGATCCTTGCCGAAGCCGCCTTCCAACGCCCTCGCCGCCGCCCCGACCTCGCCCACCTACGCACGATCATCGCCATTGGCGGACCGCTCTCGCCGGAGGGCCGCCGGCGCATCTATATCTGGGTGAAGTCCGACCTGATGCTGCTCGCCCGCACCGGCGACACACTCTGGGGTAATCCGCTGGAGCCAGTGCTCGCCCGGCCGCCGGCCACCCCGGCCTTGCTCACGCCGCCAGCTTCAACTCCGGCGACACCGTGAAGACCGCTTCAGTCTTCGAGCGGATTTCCTCCACCGTCACCTCCGGCGGGATATCGACCAGGCGCAGGCCGCCGTCACCCACCTCGAACACGCCGAGGTCGGTGATCACCAGATCGACCACGCCCGCCCCGGTCAGCGGCAGGTCGCAGCGCTTCAGCAGCTTGGGCTTGCCGCCGGCGGTGTGCTCCATCAGCACCACCACCCGCTTCACCCCCGCCACCAGGTCCATCGCGCCGCCCATGCCCTTCACCATCTTGCCGGGGATCATCCAGTTCGCCAGGTCGCCGTTCTCCGCCACCTGCAAGGCGCCAAGGATCGAGATGTCGATATGCCCGCCGCGCACCATGGCGAAGCTCGCGGCGCTGTCGAAGAAGCTGGTGGTCGGCAGCTCCGTCACCGTCTGCTTGCCGGCATTGATCAGGTCGGGGTCTTCCTCGCCCTCGAACGGGAACGGGCCCATGCCGAGCATGCCGTTCTCCGAGTGCAACTGGATCGACATGCCATCGGGAATGTGGTTCGCCACCAGCGTCGGGATACCGATGCCGAGGTTGACGTAGAACCCGTCGCGCAACTCCCGCGCGGCACGGGCGGCCATCTGATCGCGGGTCCAGGGCATTGTCGAAGCCTCCTCAGTACCGCTTGCGCACGGTGCGCTGCTCGATCCGCTTGTCCACGGTCTCCAGCTCCACGATGCGATTGACGAAAATGCCGGGCGTGACGATGTGATCTGGATCGATCTGACCGTAATCGACCAGGTCCTCCACCTCAGCCACCACCTGATCGGCCGCGGTCGCCATGATCGGGTTGAAGTTCCGCGCCGTCTTGCGATAGATCAGGTTGCCCTCGCGGTCCGCCTTCCATGCATGGATCACCGCCAGATCGGCGCGCAGGCCGCGCTCCAGGACATAGGTGCGGCCGTCGAACTGCTTGGTCTCCTTGCCCTCGGCGATCTGCGTGCCGGCACCGGTGGCGGTGTAGAACCCGGGGATGCCGGCACCGCCCGCGCGGATGCGTTCCGCCAGCGTGCCCTGAGGATTGAATTCGATCTCCAGTTCGCCGGCGAGATATTGCTGCGCGAAGGTCGCGTTCTCACCCACGTACGAGCTAATCATTTTCCGGACTTGCCGCGTCTTCAGCAGCACGCCCAGGCCGACATCGTCGATGCCCGCGTTATTGGAGACAATGGTCAGTCCCTCGACGCCGCTCTCGCGGATCGCGTCGATCAGCACCGCCGGAATACCGCACAGGCCGAAGCCGCCCGACATGATCATCATGTCGTCGTGCAGCAGTCCCACCAGCGCAGACTGCGCGTCGGGATAGACTTTGTTGACCGCCATCGTGCCCCTCCTGCGCGCGCACCGTGCCACTGGCGCGGCGCGCGAAGCAAGGGGCCTATCGCCTGGTCAGCTCAGCATGGATCTCCGCGGCCAGTCTGGGGTTGGCGCGACGAATCTGACTGGCGCGCAGGCTGTCGGCAATGCCGGGACGGCGTTGCGTCTGCCAGTCCTCGAGGAACAGCAGATCAGCAGCAGCCGCTTCGTCATGCACCTGTTGAAGCGCGCGACGCAGCGCGTCGGTGCGCGGGCCATTCTGTCCATCGACATTGGCTTGCATCGATATCCCTCTCCTGGACGTGGCGCACCGGCAGTTAGGCACCCCGCGCGCGCTTCGCCAGTGCAGTAGAATGACGCTCTGGTTAATTAAACGTATTCGCGGATAATTTGCGCGCTACCCGCGCAGGTGGCATGCGACCCAATGGCCCTCGCGCGTTTGCCGCAGCGGGGGCTTTTCGGTGCTGCACAGCGGCAATTCCCGGATCGGACACCGCGTGTGAAAATGACAGCCCGGCGGTGGACGGATCGGGTTCGGAACATCGCCCTGCAGGCGGATGCGCTGCCGCTTCATCGTCGGGTCCGGGATCGGCACGGCCGACAGCAGCGCTTCGGTGTACGGATGCAGCGGCGAGTCGTAAAGGTCGCGAGCAGGCGCGATCTCCACGATCCGGCCAAGATACATCACCGCGACACGTGTGCTGATGTGTTCCACCACCGACAGATCGTGCGCAATGAACAAATAGGTGAGGTTGAACTGCTCCTGAAGGTCCTCGAGCAGATTGATCACCTGTGCCTGAATCGATACATCCAGCGCGGACACCGGCTCATCGCACACGATCAGCTTCGGCGACACCGCAAGCGCGCGGGCGATACCGATGCGCTGACGCTGCCCGCCGGAGAACTCGTGCGGGTAACGCCGCATCTGATCGGCGTTCAACCCGACGATCTCCAACAGTTCGGCCACGCGATCCTCGAATGCGCTGCGGTTCTTCGCGAGCCTGTGAATAATCAACGCCTCACCGATGATCGCGCCGATCGTCATGCGCGGGTTCAGCGACGCATACGGGTCCTGGAAGATGATCTGCATGTCGCGCCGCAGCTTCTCGAGCTTGGCGTGATCGAATTCGATGACATTGCGTCCCTCGAACCAGACCTCGCCAGCGGTCGGCTCGATCAACCGCAGGATACAGCGTCCCGTGGTGGACTTGCCGCAGCCCGACTCCCCGACCAGGCCCAGCGTTTCGCCGGCCGCGATCTCGAAGCTGACGTGATCGACCGCATGCACCTGATCCACGGTACGGCGCAGCACGCCGCCCTTCACAGGAAAGTTTTTCACCAGCTCGTTGACGCGCAGCAGCGGATCGCTCATTGGCGTACTCAATACAGGATGCAGGCCACCTTATGGCCTGCCTCAGCCGAGCGCAGCTCCGGCACCGCCTCGGTGCAGGCGGGTTGCGCGGACCGGCAGCGCGGCGCGAAGCGACAGCCCGGCGGCGGATCGATCAGGCTGGGCATCACGCCGCCGATCGCCTCCAGCCGCGCCTGCTTCCCCGCGTCCTTGTCGATGCGCGGGATCGAGCGGATCAGGCCCTGCGTGTACGGATGCAGCGGACTGGCGAACAGGCGCTCGACCGTCGCCTCCTCTACCACGCGGCCGGCGTACATCACCACCACGCGTTGCGCGGTCTCGGCGACCACACCCATCGCATGGGTGATCAGCATGATCGCCATGCCGAGGCGCGACTTCATCTCGGCGAGCAGATCGAGGATCTGCGCCTGGATGGTGACATCCAGCGCCGTGGTGGGTTCGTCGGCGATCAGCAGCTTGGGATTGCACGACAGCGCCATCGCGATCATCACGCGTTGTCGCATCCCGCCCGAGAACTGGTGCGGATAGCTGTGCGCTCGGCGTTCCGGTGTCGGAATGTTGACCAAACGCAGCATCTCGACGGCGCGGTCCATCGCTTCGCGCCGACTCAGGTCCTCATGCACCCGGATGGTCTCGGCGATCTGTTGGCCCACCGTATAGACGGGATTCAGCGAGGTCATCGGCTCCTGGAAGATGATCGCGATTTCCTTGCTGCGAATCTGCCGCATCTGGTCCGGGCCGAGCGGGACCAGATCGCGCCCTTGCCACAGCACACGGCCATCGACGATCTTGCCGGGCGGCATCTGGATCAGCTTCAGCACCGTCATCGCGGTGACGGTCTTGCCACAGCCTGACTCGCCAACCACGCCCAGCGTCTCGCCGCGGTCGATGACAAGATCGACGCCATCGACCGCCCGCACCATGCCGTCGTCGGTTTTGAATTGCGTCTTCAGCCCGCGGATTTCGAGCAGCCGCTCAGCCATGCATCACATGATGCGACGCGGATCGAGCGCATCGCGCAATCCATCACCGATGAAATTGATGGTGAGCACGGCAAGGAAGATCGCGCCACCTGCAAACAGCGCCCAGTGTGGGGCAACGTCGATCGTATCCTTGGCGTCGAACAGAATGCGGCCCCAGGTCGGGATGTCGGGGGGAAAGCCCAAGCCAAGAAACGACAGCGTGGACTCCGCGATGATGGCTGCCGCGACGTCGATGGTGCCGGCAACGATCACCGGACCCAGAGCGTTCGGCAGGATATGCCGCACTACCAGGCGGAACCTCGAGGCACCAAGAGCACGTGCCGCCTCGACAAACTCCTTCTCGCGCAGCGCGAAAAATTGCGCACGAACCAGCCGCGCCACGGTCATCCAGCGAAACGCGGCAATGCCCACGACAATGAGGAGGAAGATACCAAGCTCCGGGCCAACGTAGGTCTTCAATGTGTCGCGAAACAGATAGATCAGCAGCAGCAGCACGGGGAGCTGCGGCAGCGACAGAAACAGGTCGGTCAGCCACACCAGGCCGGCATCGATGCTCCCGCGTGCCATGCCGGCGATCGCACCAACAATGGTTCCGACGCACACCGATACCGACATCGCCGCCAGACCGACGGCGAGAGAGATGCGCCCTCCGTACAGCATCCGCGCCAGCAGGTCCTGTCCAAGGTCATCGGTGCCCAGCGGATGCGCCCAACTTGGCGGCTGCAGTTGTGCCGAGAAATCGATGTCGTTGATCTGCACTCGCCAGATGAACGGTCCGAATGCGACTGCGAAAATCATCGCAAGCAGGACCACACCGCTCGCCACCGCGAGACGGTGACGGCGGAAGCGCCGCCAGGCATCGGACCAAGGCGTGACCTGTCGCGCCCGCGCCCGGTCCACGGCGATGCGGGTTCGAGCGTCAGCGGTAGGAGATGCGAGGGTCGAGCCAGCCATACAGCAGGTCCGCAATCAGGTTGAACACAATGACCAGACACGCGAACACAAAAGTCACAGCCATGATCACCGGCGTGTCGTTGGCCTGGATCGCGCTGATCAACAGCGAGCCGATGCCGGGAATGCGGAAAATCTGCTCGGTGACGATGGCGCCACCGAACACGATCGGCATCTGCAAGGCGATCAGCGTTACCACGGGAATCAGCGCGTTGCGCACGATATGTTTCAGCACCACGGCATTCTCGGCCAGGCCCTTGGATCGCGCGGTGGTGACGTAGTCCAGACGGATCACATCGAGCACCGCGGAGCGCACGAACCGCGTCCAGGTCGCGCCCTGAAACAGTCCGAGTACTGCAACCGGCATGATCGATTGCCTGATTTCCTCCCACCACCACTGAAGACCGGTAGCGCTAAGGTCCGCACGAAACACGAACGGCAGCCAGTTGAGGGTGATGCTGAACATCAGAATGAATACAATGCCGGTGAAGAAGGTCGGCAGCGAAAAGCCGATCAACGCGATGGTACTGGCGATCTGGTCGAACACCGAATAGGGGCGCATAGCTGCCAGAACCCCGACCGGCAGTGCAATGAGTAGCGCCAGCACCTGCGATGCGCCGATTACGGCAAGCGTGGTCGGCAGGCGTTGCAGAATCAGCGTGTCGACGTTCACCCGGCTGACGAACGAAAAGCCCCAGTCGCCGTGTAGCATAGCGCTAAGCCAGTGCAGGTAGCGCACCAGAACCGGATCATCCATGCCGAACTTGGCGCGCAGCGACGCCTGGACCTCGGGAGGGATGGCAGGATTGGTGGCCAGCTCGCTGAACGGATCGCCCGGCGCAAGCGCCAGTACGGTGAACAGCACAATGCTGATGCCAAGCAGACTCGGTATCGCGATGAGCAGTCGTCGGATAATGTAGCGGCTCACCCCAGCCTCAGGCGTCGCGATACCAGTCCTGCAAGGCGTAGGTATTGGTATCCCAGCCGCTCAGCGGTGTGTGCAGATTCTTCGCCACCGCTGACACCGCGGGACGGGTCACCACCGGGATCACCACCACGTTGTTGACCACCATGTCGTTCAGGGCGATCAGCATTGCGGCTCGCTTGACCGGACTAAGCTCCTTGTCGGACTGCTCCCACAGCTTGTCATACTCGGCGTTCGACCATCGGACGATGTTACGACGCTGATATTTGTTGGCCTTGGTGGCGATCTCCTCCGTCAGGAACTGCCGCATCCAGACGCCCGGATCGGGCTGCTGCATCGTCGTCGTGTACATCTGCAGATCGCAGGCAAAGTGCGGATAGGTATCCAGGTTCGCCACATCGGAAGAGAAGTAGACCGACGCGACGACCGACTTGATCTCCACCGAGATGCCGGCCTTCTGACAGGCCTGCTTGACGATCTCCTGGGTCTTCTGGCGCGGTGTGTTGGTCGAGGTCTGGTAGACCGCGTGCAGCTTCACGCCGTCCTTTTCCCGCACGCCGTCGGAGCCGGGCTTCCAGCCAGCGGCATCCAGCAGCTTGATCGCCTTCTCGATACTGAATTCGTAATGCGTGTTCTTCGAGGCGAACCGCTCCGGCGCAGTGATGAAGTTGGCGCTGTCGTCACCGGTGCGGCCATAGATATATTTGTGCACGGAACCCTTATCGACCAGCAGGCTGATCGCCTGGCGGACCGCCGGGTCGCTCAGATACGGATGCTTGCTCTTGATGCTCGACCGCTCGCCGTCCACTTCGTGCCAGGGGTCGGTGTTATTGAGCTGAATGTGCTCGATGCCGCCGGCCGGCGTGATGATCACCTGGCCCTGGCCGCTCGCCTCCAGCCGCTTGAGGATCTCGTCCTCCACCTGCATATTCCAGGCGAAGTCGTATTCGCCGGTCTGCAGTACCGCGCGCGCCGCGGACACTGCATCGCCGCCGCCCTTCATTTCGATGGTGTCGAAATATGGCCGGTTCGGCATGTGATAGTTCGGGTTGAGCTTGCCATGCACCACGTCGCCCGGCTTGAAATCGACGAACATGTACGGCCCGGTGCCGACGGGCGACAGATTCGCCGGCGCCTCGCGCGACTTGGCGCCCTTGTACGGTTCGAACAGATGCTTGGGAACGATCATGCCGATCGCGCCGACAAACGGGTCGGCCCAGAACGGCGTAGGCTTGGCAAACTCCACGCGGACGGTGTGATCGTCGACCTTGATCGCCTTGATATCCTTGTAGCTGCCGATGGTCACCGCGGCGGTCGCCGGATCGGATGAGTATTCCCAGTTGAACACGACATCGTCGGCGGTGAACGGATGGCCGTCGTGCCACGTCACGCCCTGCTTGAGTTTCCAGGTGACCGACGTGCCGTCCTCGGCCAGGCCGCCGTTCTCCACGGTGGGAATCACCGCGGCGAGCACCGGAGTCAGATCGCCGTCCGCATCCCAGCCGGCCAGCGGCTCATAGAAGATGCGCGAGGCGTCCTGGTCCTTGGTGCCGGTGGCGAAGTGGGGGTTCAGCAGCGTCGGCGCCTGCCACCACAGCACCTTGAGCGCGCCACCGCCGCCGGCCTTGGTCGGCTTATAGGCGAATTTCTCAGCCGCGACAGCCACGCCGGAATACGCCAGCATCTGCGTCGCGATCGGGGCAGTGAGGCCCAGTGCGATCATGGTGCGGGTGAATGCGCGGCGGGACAGCTTTCCCTCGCGCACGTGCTCGATCAGGCCGCGCAGGTCGTGCTCATTCATTTTGGTCTCTCCGAAAGCCCCCGTTGGCGCGGATGCTAAGCAGCATCGAGGCCCGGCACAACAACCAAGTCGCCTCAGTACCGGTACAGGTCGTGCTTGAAGGGTCCCGACACCGGGACACCGGTATACTCCGCCTGCTTCGGTGAGAGCCTGGTCAGCTTGGCGCCGACCTTCGCCAGGTGCAGCGCCGCGACCTTCTCGTCCAGCGCCTTCGGCAGGGTATAGACCTGCCGCTCGTACCGGCCGGCCGGCGCGGTGAACAGCTCGATCTGCGCCAGCACCTGGTTGGTGAAGCTGGCGCTCATCACGAAACTCGGATGGCCGGTCGCATTGCCCAGGTTCACCAGCCGCCCCTCGCTCAGCACGATCAGCCGCTTGCCGTCGGGGAACACCACCTCATCGACCTGCGGCTTGACGTTCTCCCACTTGTAGTTGCGCAGCGCCTCGATCTGGATTTCGGAGTCGAAGTGGCCGATGTTGCAGACGATGGCGCGGTGTTTCATCGCCCGCATGTGGTCGAGCGTGATCACGTCGACGTTGCCGGTGGCGGTGACGAAGATGTCGCCGACCGGCGCCGCGTCCTCCATCGTGGTGACCTGATAACCCTCCATCGCCGCCTGCAAGGCGCAGATCGGGTCCACCTCGGTCACCATCACCCGGCATCCCGCGTTGCGCAGCGACGCCGCCGACCCCTTGCCGACATCGCCGAAGCCGTTCACCACCGCGACCTTGCCGGACATCATCACGTCGGTGCCGCGGCGGATGCCGTCGACCAGGCTTTCCCGCACGCCATACAGGTTGTCGAACTTCGACTTGGTCACGCTGTCGTTCACGTTGATCGCCGGCGTCAGCAGCTTGCCGTCGCGCGCCATGTCGCGCAGGCGATGTACCCCGGTGGTAGTCTCCTCCGAGACGCCGCGCACGTCCTGCATCATCTCGGGATATTTTTGGTGCATCAGCAGCGTCAGGTCGCCACCGTCGTCGAGGATCATGTTCGGCGTCCAGCCGTCCGGGCCGCGCACGGTCTGCTCGATGCACCACCAGAACTCGTCCTCGTTCATGCCCTTCCAGGCGAACACCGGCACGCCGGCCGCCGCCGCCGCCGCAGCGGCATGGTCCTGGGTAGAGAACACATTGCACGACGACCACCGCACGGTTGCGCCGAGCGTCTGCAACGTCTCGATCAGCACCGCGGTCTGCACCGTCATGTGCAGGCAGCCAGCAATGCGGGCACCCGTCAGCGGCTTGGACCCGCCGTATTCCTCGCGGGTGGCCATCAGACCGGGCATTTCATCCTCGGCCATGGCGATTTCCTTGCGCCCCCAATCGGCCAGGGAAATGTCCTTCACCTTGTAGTCCGCGGTCGCCATGTAGCTTCACTCCTGCCAGGGTGGCGGCGCTATATAAAGATATCTGCATGTTTGGCAATCGTCGCGGCGGTTGCCTTGACGGGTGAACTATCGCAAAGGTTGCCACATGTCCGAGCGACAGCGTGTTCTTCTGCTGACCGGGGCGAGCCGCGGCATCGGCCACGCCACAGTGAAAACCTTCAGCGACGCGGGCTGGCGTGTGCTGACCCTGTCGCGCCACCCGTTCGATCCCCGCTGTCCCTGGGAGGGCGGGGCGAAGAACCACGTTCAGCTCGACCTGGCCGACATCGCCCGGGTCCAGGCCGAGATGCCGCGGCTGCGCGACATCGTGGGCGACGCTCTGGACGCGCTGATCAACAACGCGGCGGTCTCGCCGAAGCGGCCCGATGGTGGGAAGATCCAGGCACTGGACATGGCTCACGCCGACTGGCTGCACATCTTCAACGTGAACTTCTTCGCCTGCGTCGCCCTGGTCCAGGGTCTGCGCCCGCCATTGGAAGCCGCACAAGGCACGGTGGTGAACATGACCTCCATCGTGGGTTCGCGCGTACATCCGTTCGCCTCGGCGGCGTATGCCGCCTCGAAGGCGGCGCTGTGGGCGCTGACCCGCGAGCTGGCGGCCGATTTCGGGCGGGCCGGCGTGCGGGTGAATGCGGTGTCGCCCGGCGAGATCGACACCGGCATCCTGTCGCCGGGAACGGATACCATCGTCGAGCGCGACATCCCGCTGCACCGGCTTGGCAAGCCCAAGGACGTGGCCGCCCTGCTGCTGTTCCTGTGCTCGAATTCCGCGACCTATATTTCTGGCTCGGAGATCCACATCGACGGCGGGCAACGGGTGTAGGTGGACCAGCGTGCCCGATGGGTTTCGCTGCGCTCAACCCATCCTACAATTACGCTACGCCGGGCATGGTCCCGCCGTAGGATGGGTTGAGCGCAGCGAAACCCATCACTTCGCCGTTACGTATTCATCGCGTCGAAGAAGTCGTTGTTGGTCTTGCTGTACTTCAGCTTGTCCAACAGGAACTCCATCGCATCCACCGTCCCCATCGGGTTCAGGATGCGGCGCAGCACCCACATCTTTGACAGTGTGCTCTTCTCGACCAGCAGTTCTTCCTTGCGCGTGCCCGACTTGGTGATGTCGATCGCCGGGAACGTCCGCTTGTCGGACAGCTTGCGGTCCAGGATGATTTCCGAATTGCCGGTGCCCTTGAACTCCTCGAAGATCACCTCGTCCATGCGGCTGCCGGTATCGATCAACGCAGTCGCGATGATGGTCAGCGACCCGCCCTCCTCGATGTTACGCGCCGCACCGAAGAACCGCTTCGGCCGTTGCAGTGCGTTCGCGTCCACGCCGCCGGTCAACACCTTGCCGGAACTCGGCACCACGGTGTTGTAGGCACGCGCCAGCCGCGTGATCGAATCCAGCAGGATCACCACGTCGCGCTTGTGCTCGACCAGGCGCTTGGCCTTCTCCAGCACCATCTCGGTCACCTGCACGTGCCGGGTGGCCGGTTCGTCGAAAGTGGAGCTGATCACCTCGCCCTTGACGCTACGCGCCATGTCGGTGACTTCCTCCGGCCGCTCGTCGATCAGCAGCACGATCAGGAACACCTCCGGGTGATTGCCGGCGATCGCGGTGGCGATGTTCTGCAACATCACCGTCTTGCCGGTGCGCGGTGGCGCCACGATCAGCGCGCGCTGCCCCTTGCCGATCGGCGAAATCAGATCGATCACCCGCGGCGTGTAGTCCTTGCTCGGACCCTTCGCCACCGACTGGAAGTTCTCCACTTCCATCTTCAGTCGCTCATCGGGATACAACGGCGTCAGGTTGTCGAAGTTGATCCTGTGCCGCACGGATTCCGGCGGCTCGAAATTGATGCTGTTGACCTTCAGCAGGGCGAAGTACCGCTCGCCGTCCTTCGGCGCGCGGATCTGGCCTTCGACCGAATCGCCGGTGCGCAGGCCGAAGCGGCGCACCTGGCTGGGGCTCACATAGATGTCATCCGGGCCAGGCAGATAATTGGCTTCCGGGCTGCGGAGGAACCCGAACCCGTCGGGCAGGATCTCCAGCGTCCCTTCCCCGTGAATCGCCTGGTCGTTCTCGGCCAGGTTCTTCAGGATCGCGAACATCATGTCCTGCTTGCGCAGCGACGATGCGTTCTCGATCTGCAGCGATTCGGCGTAGCTCAGCAGGTCGGAGGGGGTTTTGGCCTTGAGTTCGGCAAGATGCATGGACGCAGTCCAACTGATGATGCGGGACAG
>Ga0209040_10001061_pt1 | contig 21486 bp, 8 predicted proteins | sample BogFormECP12_OM3_FD_188240 | JGI IMG/M metagenome (GOLD analysis project Ga0209040, IMG submission 188240) | Bog forest soil microbial communities from Calvert Island, British Columbia, Canada - ECP12_OM3 (SPAdes) (version 2) | ecosystem: Environmental > Aquatic > Freshwater > Wetlands > Bog ... | reverse complement strand
ACTGGCCACCGTCGATGTGAAGGATTTCGCCGGTGATCTCGGCATTCACTCGGTCTGCTCGGCGAGCGTAGTCGATGGCCAGTGAGCGGGCGACCAGTCCCCCTCTGGGTCCGTGGTTTGCCCCACCTCGATCAGATGACCGTCGGGATCGCGAATGTAGCAACGGATCTCGTACTGGTGCTGTTTCGGCGGCGTCAGGAATTGAGCACCCCGGGCGCTCCATTCGGCGTACACGGCCTCGATGTCTGCGACTCGGATATTGAGGAAGCTGCTGACCCGGTCGGGATCGCGGGGCGTCTCCAGGCTGACCGACGGCTTGTCATCGGTCGGGCCTCCACCGACATTGATGATGATAAAGCTGTTGGCTAGTGCGACGTATGTCACCGCGTCACCCCCCTCGCCGGAGAAGACCACCCTGCCGCCGAGTACTTCGGTATAGAAGCGCCGAGAACGCTCGACATCGTCCGAGACGATGAAGTGGGCCAGCACAATTCCCTCTGGGGGCGGTGGGAGCTCGGCCATCTGGTATCCCCACTGGTTGGGTCTCACACCCCGCTGACGACGGGGTGTGCAGCCGATGCTATCAACATCGCGCCGGTCGAGGCGCACACAATCCTCAAGCAGAACCCCGTCCACACCGCTTCCAAGCACGCGCTGCTCGGCCTGACACCAAGGCGACGGTATCGGATTACGCCCAGCACGGGATCCGGATCGACACGGTCTCGGCCGGCGTGATCCGCACGCCCCTGACCATGGCCGAGGGACAAACGGACGTGACCGAGCTACCACCACCAACAACCCCTAAAACCATTGCCGCAACATAGGAGCATCTGATAATCAAGTTGGAACGCCGACCCGGCGCTGAGAGCTATTTGCCGAGCTGACCAACGAGTTATTGGACAGTTCTCGGCACTTGTCGCAGCGAAGTGCGGTTCGACCGTCGATGGCAACAGGAGTGGCACGAGGTCGAATCCGCGCTGGTCCGGTTAGAGGCCCGTCTACGTAGTCTGCTAGCGCAGGAAGGCAGTTGAGTCAAGCGAACGCCAACGTTGTTTGAACGCGGCACGACCCCTGGATCTGAGATGGGAGCTAGAGCAGCCAGCGCGTTCGCGACCACTGGCTCGGTGGCCAATGTCAGGTGTAACCCATCCGTTGCCGCAGCTCGGGACCGTGATGGTGACCGTCGTTGGCAGGTAGTCCCGGCTTGAAGTCGGAGGGTACCAGCAGCCTTCCGATGGCTTTTTCGAGGCACCGAAAGCACACCCTTCCATCGATGCCGGAACCGAAACCGGAACTCGCCCATATTTCGTCGGTGACCATATACAGATCGTTGTCGGGGCTTTTGCAGCGGCTGCATCGCATGTCCAGCAGGGCGTGGTTCCATTCGTACGGATGCAGCGCGCTGTTGTCCCACTCGAACTCTCGCCAGCCGTGCGCTCCGTGAACCCGTACAAGTGCCGCGCCTGTTTCGTCTCGGTACTCATCCTCGAGGTTCTCGATCACGTGCTCGACATCGCTCAGCGTGTCCAGTGCCTCGCCCCAATCACCATCGATCTGGTCGTCGTAACCGGAGACAGTGAGTACCCAGAGGATAAGAACGCCGTCTTCTGGCTGGTACTCGAATTCCGTCACCGTCTCAGCGTAGCTACGACGACCGACCCAACCGGGCCGGCGTTGAGGTGCTGCCTCATACGTCACAGTGACGCATGTGCGGCTACTAGTTCGGCACGATCGTCCGTCGTCGATTCGCCGGAAGCTGGGCCAGGTAGCCCAAAAGGACCGCGTGCCCATTGGCTGAGTGCACTCTGCAGTGACCCGTCTCAGTCAGTGGAGGCATCCGTCGCCGTTTATTCGCCGCCAATGACCGGGAATCGACCGGAATGGACGGGCCCTCGCCGGATACGTTGGCGGCCGAAAAGTATTGTTACGCAGGCGAAGACGGGTACAATCGGGCATCGTCGGGAAAGGCCAGTAGCAAATCCGTTGGTCGCGGGTTCGAGCCCTGCCCGCCCGAGCGGCCTCGCTGTATGAGCTCGGCTGATTCTTGACAGTTACTTCGGCTGATCCTTGACGCTCATTCCATAAGGGAGGCGGTGCTGCTGGAGCTGCGTCGCACCCGGCCGTATTGGGGCCGCGCCGGCCGGTGCCAAAAACTGACTGAATTTCATCATTCACCTCACGGATAACCGTTAGCGTTGGATGAACGGCAGGGCTTCGCCAGGTTGGGCGGTTTGCCGGGCCGGCGACACTGAGCTCAGGACTTGACATGCGCAGCGGGCCTGTGACTTTTGAACTTGGAGGCACGTGATGACCGCCAGCACGGGGGGCAACCGTGAAACCCACACAGCTCCCGAGCGTCGGCTGTCCTCCCTGGATACGTTGCCCAGGGTTGGAATCCGGGACTTGGCGCGTGACCACGGCCGGTTCTTCCGGCCTGGGAGGCAACGCTCGCCATTGTGGGGCCTGGGCGACCGCTTCCTGATCGATGTTCATATGGGTCCGAAGGTAGTCATCACCTCGTCCCCTCAGGACGCCAAAGCGGTCTTCGCCGACCGGGACGGCGCGCTCTCTTTCGGCGAGATGCTGCGCCGCTTTACGCCCCATGAGCCGCTGTTCGGCAGCGACGCGTACATCTTCCGTGAGGGCGAGGCTCACCTGACGGAGCGCCGCAAGATCGCGCCGCCGTTACACGGCAAGGTGCTCAAGTCTTACGAGCGCGCGATGGTTGACATCGTGCTCCGGAGGTTGCCGGACTATCCGCTCGGCAAGCCTGTCAGGTTCAGCACCATCGGCGGACAGCTCGCGCTCGACGTCATGATGACGGTGATCTTCGGCGTCTCGAAGCCCGAGCGGATGCGGCGCTTGGAGCGCGCGATGCTCGCCTACGGCGCGGTTGCGGAGAGCCCAAGCTTCCTCGGCGTCGGCATGCTGTCGACGGCGCTACGCGGCCGCTGGGCGGCCATCCCGCGGTTAGCGCGCACCGCCGCCGCGGTCGACGCGATCGTCCTCGAGGAGATCGCCGAGCGCCGGCGTACGGGATCACGCAGCGACGACTGCCTGACCATCTATCTGGAGCTCAACGAGCAGGAGGACGAGCCCCACGACGACGCATTCCTGGCGCGCTCGATGCGCGGGCTGATGCTGGCCGGCTACGCGGCCACGACGGTCACTCTCGGCTGGTTTGCGGACCTGCTTGTCCACCACTCCGACGCGCTCGCAGCACTCGAGCAGAGCCTGGCCCGCGGCGAGGAGGGTTACCTCGACGCGGCCATCGCTGAGACGTTGCGGCTGCGCCCGGCGTTGCCGTTCACCGGCCGCCGCGCGCTAGCGGCCTTCAACCTCAACGGGCTGCTCGTCCCCCGCGGCGCGTTCATCATGATTGCGATCATGGCGCTGCACGAGCGCGCCGACCTTTATCCTGACCCGCTCGCGTTTCGGCCCGAACGATTTCTGAGCTCGCGACCGCAGGCCTACACCTGGGTGCCGTTCGGCGGCGGTGCGCACTACTGCCTTGGCGCGGAGTTCGCGCTGTTCGAGGCGCGCGTGCTGTTGCGGACCCTGTTCCAGCACCGTCGGCTCCGCGCGGCCGACGGTCGCCGCGGCGGTCGCTCTAGCCGCAAACACCCATTACCGGTGCCGGCTGGCGGGGCCCCAGTCGTGCTGACCGCGCGCGACTGAACCGGTGAGCCGCCAGGTGAAGTTGCTCAGCTAATCGAGCTGCTGCCTCGCGCAGCGCACCAGTCTCCCCGGTTGCCATTTTCGCCCGATTCAGGCACTCCGGCCGGGCGGCAAGGGCCGAAATGCCCTTCCGGGCAATGGTGTGCCAGAGGTAGTGGCGGTTCGCACAACGGTTAACTGCAACGCCTCTTTGGGTCACCGGATGGGAGGCCACTAGTAACCCGGTCATGGTGAGCCTGGCGAGTCGTGGCGAATCAGGCTCGCCGGCATTTCTGTGGCGAGCGTGGGTATCGGCTCGCATCCCAGACGCGGTGCATAAACCAAGCGCTGCTGCTGGCGTCAAGATAAAGTGACGAGAACCCACAGCTCAAGATCAGGTGACGAGATGCCAGAGGACACGGCGTTCACGGCACGAACTCTGCTGGACCTTGTGCGGCACGGAGCAGAGCGTTATCGAGACAAGGTTGCATTTGACTATTGTCGCTATTCCCCCGCCGGGGAAGAGCATAGCCGGTTGACCTATCACGAACTGGACATCAAGGCTCGGGCAATCGCGTCGACTTTGCAACGACAGGGCGCTGCGGGCGAACGTGTACTGGTCCTCTGCCCCTCGGGCCTGGACTTTGTCGCCGGCTTCTTCGGATGTATCTATGCCGGAGCCACCGCGGTACCGGTGCACCCGCCGGTGCGCAGCCGGGTAATCGGCCGCGTCGCGTCGATTGTCGCGGATACCCAAGCGCGTTTTGCGCTGACCACCGCCGAGTCGCAGTCGGAGCTCAAGGCCGTGGTGGACGAGTTGCCCGGTGGGGATCGCCTGCAGTGGCGTGACGCGGACGCCGTCCTCCCAGCCGCCGCAGCGGAGTGGGTTGAGCCAGACGTCGACCCGAGCGCAACCGCCTTCTTGCAGTACACCTCGGGCTCGACGAGCTCGCCCAGAGGCGTCGTGGTGACGCACGGCAACCTACTCCACAACCTGGAGGCCATCCGGGGGGCATGCAGCGACCACGACATCGGCGTGTTCTGGCTGCCGCTCCATCACGATATGGGTCTCATCGGTGGTGTCCTCGAAACGCTTTACCTGGGAGGCACGTCCTTCCTCATGCCGCCGGAGGCTTTCATCGAGCGCCCGATGCGTTGGCTGGAGGCTATTTCCCGACACGGCGCCACGATCACCGCCGCGCCGAACTTCGCCTACGAGCTTTGCATCGAACACAGCAGCGCGGAGGAACGCGCGGCGCTCGATCTGTCGAACTGGTCGACGGCCTTGTGTGGCGCGGAGCCGGTGCGTGTGGCGACCCTCCAGCGGTTCACCAACGCCTTCGCCGTGGCTGGCTTTCGGCCGGAGACGTTCCATCCGGTGTATGGGCTGGCCGAGGCGACCTTGCTGGTGTCGGGTGGGTCCGATTCCACCGTGCCGGTGGTGCGACACGTGGACGCCATCGCGCTGCGCGAGCACCGCGTGCTGGAGGTTGCGCCCCAACACCCTGCCGCGACGCCGTTCGTCGGCTGCGGTCGGGTACAGCACGGCCAGGAGATCGTCATCGTGGACCCCGCGGCGCGGCGGCCGAGCCGGGCCGGCGAGGTCGGGGAGATCTGGCTCGCCGGGGGAAGCGTCGCGCGGGGCTATTGGCGCAGGCCGGCCGAGACGGAGGAGACATTCTCGGCGTTCCTCTCAGAGACCGGGCGCGGACCGTTCCTGCGCACAGGGGACCTGGGTTTTCAACTGGAAGACGAATTGTTCGTCACCGGACGGCTGAAGGATCTCATCATCATCCGTGGCCGTAACTACTACCCCGAAGACATCGAGGCCACGGTGCAGGACAGCCATCCGGCGCTGCTGCGCGGCCGCGGGGCGGCCTTCTCGGTCACGCCGGCATCGGGCGGCGCCGAACAGCTGATCGTCGTGCAGGAGGTTGACCGCAGTCGGATCGCTGAGGCCGACGTCAGCGAGGTCATCGCCGCAATCCGGACCGCGATCACCGCGCAGCATGAGATCCAGGCGCACGCCGTCGTTTTGGTGGAGCCGCTACGGATCCCCACCACGTCGAGTGGCAAGATCCGGCGCAGCAGGTGCCGGCAGCGGTTCCTCGACGGCGCCCTCGCGCTGTTCGCCGAGTGGCGCCAGCCTCCTGCAAGCGATTCCCAGCCGGTCGCACCGCCTGACAACGCGGCACCGGGGCGCGCCGGGCAGCTCGCGGAGGAAATCGCGGCTTGGTTCGTCTCGCAGCTTTCTTCCGAGCTCGGCCTCTTACCGACGGAGATCGAGACCACCGTGCCGTTCGCCCATTACGGTCTTGACTCGGTCCATGCCATCCGGCTGACCGCCGCGCTGCAAGGCTGGCTGGGACGCGAGCTCTCGCCCACACTCGCGTACGAGTACCCGACGATCGACCTCATTTCCAAATTTTTGGCCGAGGACGCACCCGCCGACGGACGCACCGCCGCACCGAACGGGATCAACGTCGACGCGCGCGCCGAAAGCGCGGATGAGCCGATCGCCATCGTTGGCATCGGCTGCCGGTTTCCGGGTGCCGACGGGCCGGCGGCCTTCTGGCGGCTGCTTTCCAACGGCGTGGACGCCATCACCGAGATATCGCCGGACCGCTGGGGCGCGGACGCCTTCTACCGCCCGGATGTGACCACCACGGCAACGCGTTGGGGTGGGTTCCTCGATCAGGTGGACCAGTTCGACCCGGAGTTTTTCGGCATCTCGCCGAGAGAGTCGGTGCGAATGGACCCGCAGCAACGTCTGCTGCTGGAGGTGGCGTGGGAGGCGTTGGAAGACGCCGGGCAGGTGCCGAAGCGGCTCGAGGGCAGCCGGACCGGGGTGTTCATCGGCATCTCCACAAACGAGTACGGGCCCCTCCAGTTTGGCCGGCTTGCGCTTGTCGACGCCTACACCGGCACCGGAAACGCATTGAGCATCGCCGCCAACCGGCTCTCATACGTCCTCGACTTCCGCGGACCAAGTATGGCGATCGACACCGCCTGCTCGTCGTCGTTGCTCGCCATCCACCTGGCATGCCGCAGCCTGCGCGAGGGCGACTGCACGCTCGCCCTCGCTGGCGGCGCGAACATCATCCTGTCGCCGGCGCTGTCTATAAACTTCAGCAAGGCCGGGGTGATGGCAGCCGACGGCCGCTGCAAGACTTTCGACGCCCGGGCTGACGGATACGTGCGGGGCGAAGGCGCCGCGATCGTCGTGCTTAAGCCGTTGAGTCAGGCGTTGGCCGACGGTGACCCGATCTACGCGGTGATCCGTGGCAGCGCGACCAACCAAGACGGTCGGACCAACGGGTTGATGGCCCCCAGCCGGCAGTCGCAGGAGGCCGTGTTGGCCGAGGCCTACCGGCGGGCGGATCTGTCGCCAGGTGTGGTCGAGTACGTCGAAGCGCACGGCTCGGGCACGTCCCTGGGCGACACGATCGAGGCGAAAGCGCTCGGTACGGTTCTGGCGGAGGGCCGCGCGCCGGGCAGCCGGTGCCTGGTCGGTTCGGTCAAGACCAACATCGGCCACCTGGAGGCGGCGGCCGGGGTGGCCGGGCTCATCAAAGTAGCGCTGGCGCTTCGCCACCGGATGATTCCGCCGAGCCTGAACTTCACCGTGCCCAACCCGCACATCCCATTCGACAGCCTGCCATTGCGCGTCGCGGAGAGCCTCACTCCGTGGCCGGAGAACGGCGGCCGAGCGGTCGCGGGAGTCAGCGCGTTCGGCTTCGGCGGCGTCAACGCACACGTCGTGCTGACCGAGGCTCCGCCGGTTCGGCTGACGCAGCCGGCGGACGACACGGTGGAGGATCGCGTGGAGCTCCTTCCGGTGTCCGCCCGGTCCCCCGAGGCCTTGGCCGCACTTGCGGGCCGCTACGAGGAGGCGCTTGCGGCCGGGATGCCGCTTACCGATCTTTGTTACACAGCGGGCGCGCGGCGCGGCCACCACGATCATCGGTTGGCCGTGGTCGGCGGCTCGCCCGCGGAGTTGTCAGAGTCTCTCGCCGCGTACCGGCAGGCAGTGCCTCACCCCGGACTCTCCTCCGGACATTGCCGTCCCGGCCCACGACCGGGCGTGGTCTTCGTCTTCTCCGGCCAGGGCTCGCAGTGGTTCGGCATGGGACAGCGGTTGTATGCGCAGGAGCCGGTGTTTCGGCATGCGCTGGCGATGTGCGACCGCGCCATGCGCCCGCACCTGGACGGATCCGTACTCACCGAACTTCTGGCCGACCATGGCGATTCCTGGCTGAGCGACATCGGCATGGTCCAGCCCGCGATCTTCGCGGTCCAGGTTGCGCTGGCCGCACTGTGGCGGTCATGGGGGGTCGAGCCAGAGGCCGTGGTAGGCCACAGCCTGGGTGAGGTGGCGGCGGCACACGTCGCGGGCGCTCTGAGCTTGGAAGATGCGGCACAGGTCATCTGCGGGCGGGCTCGGCTGCTCCGGCGGCCGTCTTGCCGCGGGGCCATGGTGGCCGCGGAGCTCTCCCTTGCGGAAGCGCAGGAGCTCATCGCCGGCCGGCAGAATCGGGTCGCCGTCGCGGCGATCAACAGCCATCGATCGATGGTGCTTTCCGGCGATCCCGCGGTGTTGACCGATCTCGTCACGGTGCTGCAGCAGCGCGGCCGATTCTTTCGCTGGGTGAATGTCGACGTGGCCTCCCATGGCCCGCAGATGGACCCGCTGCGCGCCGATCTGAAAAACGCGCTCGCCGGGCTGCGGCCTGCGGCTGCAGGGATACCCATGTACTCGACGGTGACCGGCGACGTGCTGGCCGACGGGGCGCTCGACGACGCCTACTGGGTGGAGAACCTCTGCTCGCCGGTGCGTTTTTCGGTGGCGGTGCGACGGCTGCTCGAGCTGGGCCGTGACACGTTCCTGGAGGTCAGCCCGCATCCGATCCTGCTGAGCGCGGTGCGAGAGGACGCGGAGGACAGTGGCCGCGCTTGCACCGTGCTGCCGTCGATGCGCCGTGATGACGGGGGACGCGCCACCGTGCTCGCGTCGCTCGGCACTCTCTACACCCGCGGGCAGCCCGTTGCATGGGAGCAGCTGCATCCCTGGGGTGGCCGATGCTTGGCGGCGCCCACCTACCCCTGGCAGCGCCATCGGTTCTGGCCGGACGCGACCACCGCGAGCGATGCGCCGGTAGGGCGGGCCGTGTCCGACCAGCTGCCCTGGCGTGGGCCGCTGCGCTCGTCCGTAGACCCGCAGACGGTGTTCTGTGAAATCGAGATCAGCACCGAGCTGATGCCGGTGCTGACGGACCATCGGGTCCACGGTTCAGTAGTCCTCCCGGCGGCGACTCTCCTCAAGTTTGTGTTGTCCGGGGCCGCGGCGGCCTTCGGTGCAGCGAGGCGTCTGCTCCGTGACGTCGTCTTCCACCGGTCGCTCGCGCTCGCCGACGCGCAGCAGCGCACGGTGCAGGTCGTACTCCGGGGGGATCCGCTGGGCACGGTCTTCTTCGAGTGCTACGCCCTGGATATCGGCACGCCGGGATCGTCGGGGTGGTCGCTGCTCGCAAGCGGCACCGTCGATACGGGTGAGCCGGACGCCGCCGACGGTGGACGGCATCTCCCCGAGGAAACCCTGAACTACTGTCCAGAGGCGATCCCCGGGCCGTCGTTCTATCGCCTCCTGGCAGAACACGGCCTCCAGTACGGGCCAGGCTTCCAGGCGGTGGAAGAGATCTGGCGCCGCGACGGGGAGGCGATCGCCCGGCTGACACCACCGGTGGCGGGCGGCTCCACAGCCGACGATGACGACTTCGACGCCCAAGTCCTGGATGCCTGCTTCCAGGTCCTGGCCGCGACGCTTCCCGCACGCATCGCCGCCGCCGGGCCGGCGCGCGATACATACCCGCCGGCGCGCGATACGTACCTGCCGGTGGGTGTGGCCGAACTGCGAAGTCAAGGGACTTCCCAGGGCGGGGCGTGGTGCCATGCGTTGCTGCGCCCGGCGCCCGACCCCGAGCCGGATACCGTCGAAGGTGACGTGTTCTTGCTACGCGAGGACGGGCAGGTGGTGCTGTCGGCCCGTGGGCTGCGTCTTCAGCGGGTCGCGGGGGACATGCCTGCGAAGGAAGCATCGGATCTGCACGACCGAATCTACGAGCTGCGGTGGCAGCTCGCGACACAAACCCCGCCGGACGACGCTTCGAGCCGGTCGGTCGAAGACGCTCAGAGCCGGTCGGTCGAAGCGGGAAGCTGGCTGATCTTCAGCGACGGCAGTGCCATCTCGGACACACTGCGGGATCACCTCGAGTGGCATTCTCAGACGTGCGTGCTGGTTGAGCCGGGCGTCGACTTCGAGCGCGTCGGACCGGACGGGTACCGCCTCGATCCGGCGCAGCCGCAGCACTTTCGCCGACTCTTCGAAGAAGCGTTCGGGGCCAATCGGCAACCCTGCCGTGGCGTAGCGCACTTGTGGAGCCTGCTGTCCGCAACGCCGGGGGAGACGTCGACCGACTCGCTGGAGTCGGCGCGGGTGCTGGGCACGTTGAGCGTGCTGCATCTCGCGCAGGCACTGACGCTGGTCGGCTGGCCGGACACTCCGCGCCTATGGCTGGTGACACGGGGGGCGCAGGTGGCCGACGCCGTCGTCGCGCCCGTGTCGATCGCTCAGGCGCCGTTGTGGGGGATGGGCCGCAGCATCGACCACGAGCACCCCGAGGTGCGCTGTTCGCGAGTCGACCTGTCGGCGGACGGAGGGCCCGAAGAGCTTCGGGCCCTGTTCGACGAGTTGTGGGCGGATGGCCCCGAGCATGACGTGGCCCTGCGTGGCAGCCTGCGCTACGTCGCGCGGCTCGCCCGCCATGACGACGCGGGTCACCCGGTACGCCCTCCCGCGCCGGCCCAGCCCCATGCGCAGGACCAGCCCCCCGCGCGCGGTACCGATGTGGCGTTCCGGATGGAGTATGCGGTGCCGGGCGTGCTCGACGATATTCGGGCCCAGGCCGCCACCCGGCGGGTGCCCGGGTCGGATGAGGTCGAGATCCGTGTGCATGCCGCGGGGCTCAACTTCATGGACGCGATGCGGGCCCTCGGCGTGTATCCCGGTCAGGTCGATGGGCCGGTGCGGGTGGGGATCGAATGCGCCGGCACAGTCACCGCCGTCGGCGACGGCGTTGACGGGTTTCGGGTGGGGGACGCCGTCGTCGCGTTGGCGATGGACGGCGTCGGCTCGTTCGTGACTACCCGTGCGTGCCTGGTGGCCGTGATGCCGGCGCAGCTGAGTTTCCAGGCAGCGGCCTCGCTACCGATCGCATACCTGACGGCCTACTACGCCCTTCATGAACAGGCACGGCTGCGCCGCGGGGAGCGCGTCCTCATCCATTCCGCGGCCGGCGGCGTCGGTCTTGCGGCGGTCGAGGTCGCCCGCTGGCTCGGCGCGACGGTGTATGCAACCGCTGGCACCCCGGAGAAGCGAGACCACCTGTACGCACTCGGCGTCGAGCACGTCTCGGACTCACGTTCCCTCGCGTTCGCCGATGAGGTACTCAGCGCTACCGGGGGCGAGGGCGTCGATGTCGTGCTCAATTCGTTGACGGGCGAGGCGATCGCCAAGGGCCTGACGGTCCTGAGGCCGTTTGGCCGCTTTCTGGAGATCGGTAAGCGCGACGTCTACGGGCACGGCCGGCTACGCCTGTGGCAGCTGCGGCAAAACGCGTCGTACATGGTCATCGATCTGGCGCAACTTGTCGTCGATCGTCCCCATGATGTCGGCGCCCTGTTGCGCCGGATCGTGGCGTGCGTCGAGCAGGGCGCATTGCGCCCGCCGCCCGTGCGTACGTTCCCAGTTGGGGAGACCGCCGCAGCCGTTCGGTGCCTGGTGCAGGGCAAACAAATCGGCAAGGTCGTCGTGTCGCTGGACCAAGGCGTGCCACCAGTTGCCCACCCCGCCGAGCCCCCGGTCGGGTTCGAAGCCGAAGCCACGTATCTGATCACCGGCGGCCTTGGCGGGCTTGGCCGTGCCGTCGCCACGTGGATGGTCGACCAGGGCGCCCGGCATCTGGTGCTGATGGGGCGTGGCCCCGCCTCGAAGTCCGCGCAGGTGACGGTCGACGCGATGCGAGCGGCCGGCAGTGAGGTCATCGTCGCGCGCGGGGACGTCGCCAGGGCGGACCAGGTCGCGGCCGTGGTCGAGTCAATCCGCGCGTCAATGCCGCCGCTGCGTGGGGTCGTGCACGCGGCGGGAATCCTCGACGACGGTATCCTTGCGCGCCTCGACGAGCGACGCCTGCGCGACGTCATGGCGCCCAAGGTTGAGGGCGCCTGGAACCTGCACGCGCTGACCCGAGACGCGGCACTGGACTTCTTCGTGCTCTTCTCGTCGGCCGCGTCGGTGCTGGGTTCGCCGGGTCAGGCGCACTACGCGGCGGCGAACGCATTCCTGGATGCGTTGGCGTGGCATCGGCGGGCGGAGGATCGGCCGGCGTTGAGCATCAACTGGGGACCATGGGCCGAGGTCGGTCTCGCCACTCGGCCCGAACAACTGCGTCACCTCATCGAGCACGGCGTCGAGCCCATGCCGGCGGCTGACGGCGTCCAGGCGCTGTCGCACCTGCTTCGGGTGTCCGCCACGCAGGTTGCCGTCCTGCGGGTCAACTGGGCCCAGTGGCGCACCGGGCTACGCCCCGGCATGGATCGACCCCTGCTCGCGTACCTCGGTCCCGAGTCGTTGAACGGCGAGCTGACGACGGGCGGCGCGCGTGCACCGGGAGCTCACCTTGACGGCACGCGTGCACCAGGAGCTCACCTCGACGACGAGGTGCGCCGCGCGGGCCCGGCGGAGCGCCAGCGGCTGCTCGAGTCCTACCTGCGCGATCAAGCAGCCGGCAAACTCGGTCTGGCACCGTCGCGGCTGGACATCGAACTGCCCCTCAACCATCTCGGCGTCGACTCGCTGATCGCGACGGAGCTGCGTACCCAGATCGAGCGCGACTTGGGCATCGTCGTGCCGGTCGTCACGCTGCTGGATGGACCAACCATTACGCAGCTCGCCACCCGGCTTGGCGACCGCCTTTCCGGCGTCGGTCCAGCCCGGCCCGATCCGACCCCGGCAGCCGACACGCGCGGAACGCCGCCGGGGGAGGCGCCGGCCCAGGCGGCGACCGATGTCGCGGATGTTTCGGCCTTGGTGCATCCGTTGTCGTACGGACAACGGTCCCTGTGGTTCCTCCATAAACTCGCGCCGGCCAGCCCGGCCTACACCATCACCTATGCCGGGGGGATCACGGGTGACGTCGATGTGTCGGCGCTGGAACGCGCCGCCCAGGCGCTTGTCGAGCGGCACCCGATACTGCGCACTACGTACGCCGTACACGACGGCCAGCCGGTTCAAGTCGTTCATCCGCAGGGGCCGGTGCGGATCGCCCGACACGACCTGGGCCCCGACGAGCTGCACCTCCACGAATGGCTACGTCGGGAGTCCAATCGTCCGTTCGACCTGCAGACGGGCCCGGTGCTCCGGCTCAGTCTGCTACGGCGCACACCCAACGAGCATGTCCTGGTCCTGGTGGTGCATCACATCGCCGTCGACTTCTGGTCTATCGACGTCATTCTCGACGAGCTGCGCCTGCTTTACGCCGCAGAACACGGTTCAGACCCGCCCCCGCCTTGCCCGGAGCGCTACGTCGACTACGTGGACTGGCAGATCCAGATGCTCTCGGGTGCCGAGGGGGAACGCCTCTGGGGTTACTGGCGCCGGCAGTTGGCCGGCGACATCCCGAACGTCCAGTTACCCATCGACCGGCCACGACCGGCGGCTCAGACCTATCGCGGGGCGGTGCATGGCTTCATCCTCGACGGTCGGCTGGGTACTGGGGTCAAGGAGGTGGGCCGGAGGGCCGGCGCGACGCCGTACATGACGTTCCTAGCGGCCTACGCCACGCTGCTGCACCGCTACAGCGGCCAGGACGACCTCCCCATCGGCTCACCATTCGGCTGCCGCGACCGGCCGGGGCTGGAGGGCCTAGTCGGCTACCTTGCCAACCCGGTAGTTCTTCGCGCCGACCTGCACGGCGACCCGACGTTCGCGTCGTTGCTGGGCCGTGTCAAGGAGACGGTTCTGGAGGCGCTCGCGCACTCGGACTACCCCTTCGCGCTGCTCGTCGAGCGGCTCCGGCCGGCCCGTGACCTGAGCCATACACCGCTCTTCCAGGTCTCGTTCGCCTGGGAACAGCCGCGCCGCTTCCAGGACGGGCCGGGCGCTACGGCCGCGGCCGGAGGTCCGGGGAGGCTGGACCTGAACACGATACACATCGGCCAGGGCGGTGCGCCCGTGGACTTGATGATGCAAGTGGCCGATTCGGACGGGCAGTTCACTTGCGTGTTGCAGTACAACACGGACCTTTTCGATGAGGCGACGATCGAGCGTATGGCCAGGCACTTCGTGACGCTGCTGGGCGGCATCGTCGCCGACCCTGACAGGCGCTTGTCGGAGCTGCCGCTGCTCACCGAAACGGAGCGCCGTGAGCAGGCGGCGTGGAACGAAAGCCAGGTCCGTTACGAGGCCCCCGACTGCGTTCATGAGATGGTGGCGGCGACGGCTCGACGACGCCCGGATGCGATCGCCGTATGGTTTGACGACCGCGAGATGACCTACGCGGAGCTCGACCGGCGCACGGGTGCGCTGGTACATCGGCTGCAGCGCCTGGGTGTCGGGCCGGACAGCATCGTTGCTGTCCTCCTCGACCGCTCAGAAGACCTGGTCGTGGCCTTCCTGGGCGTGCTCAAGGCGGGTGGCGCCGTCATGCCGCTGGACCCAGCGCAACCGACAAACCGCATTTCCGCCATGATGACCGACGCCGGCGTGCCCGTCTGCGTCACGCACCAGCGACATCTGCAACGGCTGCAAGGGTTTACTGGTCACCGGCTGTGCCTCGACCTCTCGTCGACGTCGGAAGCCGAGCACGCCATCCCGGCCCCCGCCGGCACGACATCGGCCAGCCCCGCCTATGTCATCCACACCTCCGGCTCCACTGGTGTCCCGAAGGCGGCGATCAACACCCACGGGGGATTCCGCAACTACCTGCTGTGGATGCAGGCAACCTACCAGCTCACCGTCGACGACCGGGTGCTTCACCACACGCCGGTGACCTTCGACGCTTCGGTGGCGGAGATCTTCTTGCCGTTGATCGTCGGGGCACGGCTTGTCATCGCACAACCTGAGGGCCACAAGGACCCCGCCTACCTTGCTCGGACCATCGCCGAGCAGTCCGTCACCCAGGTGGTGCATTTCGTGCCGTCGATTCTGCGCTCCTTCCTTGCCGAGCCGGCCGTGACCGCCTGCGTCGGGCTGCGCAGGGTGTCGTGCGGCGGCGAAGTGCTGCCGTACGAACTCGCTCAGCGCTTCCTGGCCACGCTGGATGCCGAGCTGTGGAACGAGTACGGCCCCGCTGAGACCGCGATCACCACCACCGCTTTTCACTGCAAGGCTGGTGCCTTCAACCCCCCGGTCCCGATCGGGCGACCGATCGCCAACGTCCGCGTCCATCTCCTGGACGCCCACCTCCAACCGGTGCCAGTGGGTGTGCCGGGCGAGCTCTTCGTCGGCGGGGTCGGCGTGGGCGGCGGCTACCTCAACCAACCCGACCCGACGGCAGCCAGATTCATCGCCGACCCGTTCGCCGACGAACCCGTCGAACTGGTGTACCGCACCGGTGACCTGGCTCGGTACCTGCCAGACGGCAACATCGAGTACCTGGGACGCCTCGACGACCAGGTGGAGATCCACGGCGTGCGGATCGAGCCGCGCGAGGTCGAGGCTGCACTGGAGAAACACCCCAGAGTTCGGGAGAACGTGGTGGTCGCCGGGAACGACGGCCGTGGGAACACCCGTCTGGTCGCCTATGTCGTGGCGGCGGGCGAACCCGCGCCGACCACTGCTGAGCTGCGCCGCTTCCTCCTCGACTGGCTTCCCGCAGCGATGGTGCCGGCCGTCTTCTGTGTGACGGAGGCACTGCCGCGCACGTCGAGCGGAAAGGTGGACCGCCGGGCTCTCGCGGCGGCGGACGAAGCGGCGCCGGTGCAGGAGCCGACCTTCGTCGCTCCGCGCACGCGCGCCGAAACGATCCTTGCCGAGATCTGGCGCGAGGTGCTCGATGTGGAACGCGTTGGCGTTCACGACGACTTCTTCGCACTCGGTGGCTGCTCGACCCACAGCCTGGAGGTCGCGGTAAAAGCGAACGAAGCCGGCCTACCGCTGAAACCAGAGTCGGTGTTCTTATTCGGCACGGTCGCCGAGCTGGCTGCCGAATACGACCAGGCCGCCGAATACGACCAGGCTGCCGAGGACGCTCCGGATCTCGGAGACACTGCGAAACACTTGAACGGAAGTCAGGTCATCACATCGCGCGCAGCGGAGGACTGCCTCGCCGCACTCGGTCCTGGTGCACCCGTGCATGCGAACGGCCAGCAGACGCGAAACACGGTGATCGAAAGCATCGGCACGTACCTGCCCGCAGAGGTGATGTCGACCGAGAGCGTCCTCGCCGGATGCGTCAACGACATCGGCATACCGTTGGAACGCCTGACCGGCATCAAGCGCAGGCGGGTGGCCGGGCACGGCGAGTTCTCGATCGACCTCGCCCGGCAGGCGGTGGTTGACTGCCTGGCCCGGTCGAGCTACGGGCCCGAGGAGATTGATCTGGTCATCTCCTGCAACATCTCCCGCTACGACGGGCCCGGGCACAAATTCGTCTTCGAGCCCAGCACCGCGGCGCGGTTACGGGATCAATGCGGCCTGGCAAACGCGCTTGCCTTCGACATCACCAACGCGTGCGCAGGGATGTTCACCGGCATCACCGTGGCCGACGCATTCCTCCAGACTGGACTGGTCCAGCGCGCCATGGTGGTCAGCGGCGAATACATCACCCACCTCACCGAGACCGCGCAGAAGGAAATCGAGGGGCCGATGGACGCGCGTCTGGCGTGCCTGACCCTGGGTGATGCCGGCGCCGCGGTGATTCTGGAGCGCGGTCCCAACGGCCGCGTCGGCTTCCACGACATCGATATGGCCACCCTCGGCCGGTACAGCAACCTGTGCGTGGCCAAGGCGACCGACGGGCCTCACGGCGGCGCCATCATGCTCTGCGACTCCATCGCCGCGACGGCGGCGGCGGTCAAGCGTTCAGTGCCATACGTCACCGCGGTGATGAGTCGGCACGGGTGGCGGCCCGAGCACTGCGATCACATCGTCATGCATCAGACGTCGGAAGCATCGCTCAACGACGCGGTATTCGCGGTGAACCGGATGTTTGGGCACGCCGTCGCCCATCCGGGCAACATCATTTCCAACCTGGCCGAGCGGGGAAACACCGCCAGCACGACACACTTCGTGGCGCTCAGCGACCACATCCGGGGGAACCGGATCCAGTCCGGAGACAACGTGGTCTTCGGCATCAGCGGCTCCGGACAAACCGTCGGCGCCGCGCTATACACCTTCGACGACTTGCCCGACCGGCTGCGCCGGGGGTCCAATGGCCACCGCGGCGGCAGGCGCTCGACAGGCTTACGCTCACGCTCCACGCAGCGACCAGTTACGCACCGCGTCCGCATCGAAGGGGTCGGCACCGCCCATGCCGACCAGTCCGGTCCTCGACGCGCGGTCGACCTCGCGGTGCAGGCCGCCGCGGCTTGCCTCGACCACGGTGATCTCGACCGGGCGGCGCTCGGTCTGATCATTCACGCCGGGGTGTACCGCGACGACTTCATCTGCGAACCGGCCATCGCCGCGCTGGTCGCCGGCGAGTTAGGGGTGAACGACGACCTGGAGTCTCCGGACGACCCCAAGACTCTCGCCTTCGACGTACTCAATGGCGCGGTCGGATTCCTTAACGCCTGCCAGGTCGGCGTTCAGATGATCAGCGCAGGAAAGGCCGAACACGCGATGGTTGTGGCTTCCGAGGTGGAAAACAACACCCCGGAAAGCGCCCATCCTTTGCTCGGCATCAGAGAGACGGGCTCGGCTGTGATCCTGGGCCACTCCGATGGCACAACGGGCTTCGGCCAGTTCGTGTTCCACCACCATCCTGAGTACGGGCGGGCACTGTCCACGTACGTCCAGCACCGAAATGGACAGAGCTGGCTCCAGATCGATCGCGATCCAGAGCTGGAAGCCCACTACCGGGACACGATCCCCGCTGCTGTCGAGGAACTGTTGAAGTTGGAGGGACTGGACCGCTCGCAGATCGCTGTCGTGTTCCCCCCATACCTGTCGGTCGCGGGCCGCGCGGAACTGGCCGCGCGCATCGGCATCCCGACCTCGCGGTTCGTCGATGTCGCCGCCGACGCCGACCTTTTCACCTCTTCCTTGCCGTATGCGCTGGAGCACGCCTGGCGGCACACACGGGTCAGTTCTGGCGATGTCGGCTTGATCGTGAGCGTCGGCTCAGGCGTCCAGGTCGGCTGCGCCACGTACCGCTTCTGATGCCGTCCGCTCCGCTTCTGATGCCATCCGCTTTGCCCGCCGGAGGAAGGACTACTCATCCCGCAGTGCCGTCGATGGTGCTGCCTGCGTGCTTCTCCACGCGGGCATGACCGCCGCGAGTATCGCAGCCATCGTGGCGAGTGCGGCATATCTTATTGCTTCTAAAAATGGGAATATAAACGGCGCAACGGAACCCACATCGACGATTGCAGCCCGTCGAACCGCTTCTATGATTGCAATGCAGAGCGCTGCGCTGAATACGGCGCCCGCTGCGCTGGCGATGATGGCTTCGAAAGTTGTGACGGCGAAGACCTTGAATCGGGTAGCCCCAAGCGCCTGTATCAGTGCTATCTCGCGTCGACGCCGTATTCCGACAAGCACCAGGGTTGCGGACACCGATACGAAAGCGATAGCGAGGAGGCCGTATTTGAGCGTGTTCAATGGTGCGAGAAATCGAGCCTCGCCGCTGGCGACGGCGGTTCGATATCCCACTGCGTCCACCACCTTGACAGGCTGGTTGAAATGACTGGAGTTAATCTCTGCGGAAATCTGCTCAAGCGAAGATCCCGCCTTCGGTTTGAGGAAAACCAAATCCGCCGGCTCAGGACCGAAAAGCTGGTCGGCAAGGCGATATGGCATTTGAATCCTCCGACCGCCCACTTCAGGGGTCGCCAGAATCGTACCGATGGTCATTTTCCGAGCTTTTGGTCCGCTTCCGAGAAGGAGCGTGTCGCCGATGCGAATACCGTTCTCGCGGGCGAGTATGCTGCCGATGACCAGTCGATTTGCGTCAATGCTGACCTGTGGGGCTTGCCCGGCGAGCACTGGGAAAGGAAAGGTCGGCCGATCCTCGGCTCGTACGAAAGCCAATGATCCATTCGCCAGCGTGGTCTCGATTTCTGCCATTCGCTCGACGGTGTCAACCCCCGGTAAGGACGCCAGCTTTGCTACGGTGTCACGGGAGAATTTGGCATCCATCGACCCAAAGTCGGTAAATCGCGTGGTGGTGAGTACCAGACGTCCGTGTGCCTGTGATTGAGCCACGTCGCCGACGCCGCGGTTGATTGCGATAAGGAATCCAGAGAGCAGTATCGCGGCGGCTACGGGTACTGCGACAGCGCCTGCAATCGCGGTTGTCCGTGATCCGTTGGCCCTGAGTCCGCTCAGCGCTACGGTGAGCGTTGCACTGTGCGCTCGGTCAGGTCGGGACCGGATCGAGGTGATCGCCAGTGCGCTCAGATATGCTGCGGCCCAGAGCAATCCAATTACGGCGATAACGACCCCGCCATTGGTAACCGCAGCCTGCCAAGGCTCGAGACCGCCGGATGTGGTAGCCAGCCTCGCGGAGATAACTCCGGCAAAACCGATGGCGAGCATCGCCACCGCTTTGGGCCAGATGCCTCGTGATTTGGTGTACTCGTGGGTGGCTCGGCCCGAGAGTTCGCCCGCTATCGCGGTTTTCGACGCTGACAGGCTGGGGACTATCGCCGCAAGAACCGCGAGGAGCACCCCGGTTCCCAGTCCAACCGCAACGACACTCGGTTCGACCACGACCGGGACATTGACACCAACAAACAATTGGGTCAGCTCACTGGCGCTCGCAACGACTGGCCTTGCGATGACAATGCCGATGAGAATCCCGATGACTGATCCGGCTGCTCCAAGCAGGGCAGCTTCAGCCAGGAATCCGGTCACAGCGGATACCGGCGATGCGCCCAGGGCGGCGGCGATCGCGATCTCGCGTCGCCGCTCCTCGACGGACAGGCGGGTGATTTGGGCGATCAGGATGACACCTACCCCGACCGCGATGAGCGCGAAGATCCCTAGCAGCGGAAGAAGTACGGTGTTGACGTCGAATCCCCGGGCCGGATCCCGGCGAGTGAGGACGTGGAATCCAGGCCCTAGTGCGTCGACTAAGCGTGCCCGCACCGCCGATGCGCTCGAGTTGTCGGCCACCCTCACGTAGAGGATGTCGACCCGGTCAGATCGCGCGAATTGTGCCTTTGCTGTACTGAGTGGCAACACCACAACGCGCCCGTTGTTGACGGTATCCAGTTGTGGGACTTGCTGAATCGTAGGCATCGACAGCTGCCCTACGTCCGTCGCCAGTGTCGCGGAAGGGCTCAATGATCTGCCGAGCGTGGTCGACGTAGCCAACATCGGTGGTTCTCGTTGGCCGGGTTGGCATACCTTCGGATCGATGATCCACTGGGCCGAACAGTCGATTCCCAGGGCCAGCACGAATGTTTCGTGGTCACGGTTGCGTACCAACGTCACGGCACGGATGACGGGCACTGTCGCCGACACGCCCGGCACACGGCTGGCAGTATTGATAACCGCCGGTTCGATGCCGCCCCGAGTCGCCGCGCCAACGATACGCAACGGCGCGGGGCCGGCAATTCGGTAACCGACATCGTCGATAGCGGTGCGGACGCTGGTGGTTTCGATCATCACGGCGACAGCAACGGCCACCCCACCCCCGAGAGAAAGCGCGGCCAGTAACGCGCGCAGTGTATGCCGCCGGATAGCCCGGAGATTGATGATGCGCAGAACGCTGAGAGTCGCGGCTAAACGCCGGGGCGCCATCGCCATCTTGTGCTTCTTGCCTGTATTGCGCTGCCGTCTGATTCTATGCGACCGTCGAGAAGCGAAATGAGCCGAGGGGCTTTTGCGGCGATCGACCGATCATGCGTGACGAGGACGATCGTTTGACCTGACGAATTGAGGCTTTCGAGGGCATCGATGACCTTACGACCGTTCTCGGTGTCTAAATTGCCTGTGGGTTCGTCGGCGAGTATCACATCCGGCGTCATGAACAACGCTCGCGCGATCGCCACCCGCTGCTGCTCACCACCAGACAACTCCGCGGGCACCCGGTTGGCCAACCCGACGACACCGAACTGATCCAACAATCTGAGTGCCCGGTCATACCGATCCCGACCAGATTCACCGGCTAGCAAACTGGGAAGCATCACATTCTCGGCAACGGTTAGCCCGGCGAGCAGATTGAACGACTGGAATACGTACCCTGTTGTGCGACTGCGGACGCGGGCCAACTGCCGGCCAGACAGCTCGGCCACACTCTTGTGGTTGATCAGAACATCGCCGCTCGTCGGAGGCTCCAGCAATCCGAGAATGCTCAGCAATGTCGACTTGCCCGAACCCGAAGGTCCGACCAACGCCACGAACTCGCCCCGGAATATTTGCAAATAAATGTTTTTGAGGACCGGCGTTACGGTGGCCCCGCGGCCAAACGACTTGCAGAGGTTTCGCGCTTCAAGAACAGCGGTACGGCGAGCATCGCCGCCGCCCACTCCCACATTCTCATCTTAAACCCGGGGCGGACGGAATGCGCTTGCCACAGCGGGCCGGGCCGAATGCGGACCACACCT
>Ga0209040_10001060_pt1 | contig 21500 bp, 17 predicted proteins | sample BogFormECP12_OM3_FD_188240 | JGI IMG/M metagenome (GOLD analysis project Ga0209040, IMG submission 188240) | Bog forest soil microbial communities from Calvert Island, British Columbia, Canada - ECP12_OM3 (SPAdes) (version 2) | ecosystem: Environmental > Aquatic > Freshwater > Wetlands > Bog ... | reverse complement strand
GAACTCTCCGCCGTAGCCGAAGCTGTTGGAGACTTCGCCGCCACCGAGGGCAGCAACAGCCTGGCCAGCCAGGTATTCAGCGGCACTGGTGCCGCCTGCAAATGGGTCGGTGCAGAACTGCGACATAATAATCTGCGCATGGGGCGCCATGGCGTGGGAATACTCCACATCCAGTGCTTCCTCTACGTCCCAGCCGGTGCCGTCGCTGCTCGGGCACGAACTGCAGTCACAGATGAATTGGATGGTCTGCGTGGGCAAGCCGTACTGCGCGTTGAAGGTATTGAAGTCAGCTTGCAGCGTGCTGTTGTGACCGTAGTCCACCAGTGCGATGGCTTTCGCCCCGCCCGAGGGAAGCGGTGCCCCACTCCTGGGACATCCACTGGTCGGCGGCGTCACGCCGTAGACGCAGGCGATGGATTCAGGGTTCTCGGCATTTGGCGGCGGATTGTTCAGCGGGTGTATGTCGGATTTGACAATCACCAGGTTCGTGCGTGCCGCTACTCCTGCAACCGTGCCGGCAGTGCTGGCTGGAACGACGATTTTGTCTTGAGCAAAGCCGCTCATTGAGACAACCATGATCGCCACAAGGGCAACCAGTAACCATGTACCTCTCTTCATGCACTTCTCCTTGTTCTCTGAATCAGGTTGTGAGGGCCGTCGCAGATGCCGGCGCTTCGAGGGTTAGGGTCGCAGGAATACAGACGGCCATTGAAAAGGGCGGTCGACAGGTTAGTTCCATTCCATTTCCGGCCACAGCATCCCAGAAGCGTCTGCTGCGCTCCTTCGTTGCTCGCATTCCCAAGTGATAATCAAGAGCAAAGGGGGGACAATCCGTCACAATTGATGCAAGTAACCTTCCACTGACAGGTCAACCGAGACATTACTTTAGCTTCAGCCATGCGGAGTGAGCTGCAAAACTTTGCAACAAAATGCCGCCTGTCTTCCTGCCGCTGGGTTCCCTTTCCTGGAATTCCAACTGCTCCCCGCAAAGCGTCTTGCCTGGCACTTTCGTTGTGCACATCAACCGCAGTACCATTGAGGGCACGTGTGGCGCTAACAAAAGGTACTCCCCAAAGCTAGCAACTTAAGTCTTCGGGGGACTATACAACGACGCGTTTTCTACTACCAATACCGTAGACGGCACAACAAAACTTTTTTTTGGACAAATCTCCGACGAGGGGAGCGGGGGGAAATCACGGGTCGATGAAAAAGGCCGAAACCTAGAGATCCGTTCCAAAATGGGAAACGTTCAGTAGCGGCCCTAGCAGGCCCGTAGAGCGATTCCAGTTCTCTGGACGACCCAAACATCGTCCCAGGTCGACATCTTCGCTCTACGGGCTTCTAATGCGATTCTAGCGGCATTCTAGTGGCGCATGTAGAGCGGCATAATGGTGGTTCGAAAATTTGGTGCTTAAGTGCCGCTCCTATGACTTACCCAACACTAAGCTTAGTTGACACTTATACTTACGGTACCTTCTCCTCGGGGCCCTCGAACTCCGCCCCCAAGGGGTCGGTGAAGCGGTTGGTCAGGTTCGCCAAGCCGATCAGCAAGTCGAGGTCAACGATCTCGGCATCAGAGAAGTGCTGCTTCAGGCCGGCAATGTCAGTATCGGTGATGGACTGGGGAGCGCGCGTCAACTTCTCGGCAAACTTCAGCCCAGCCTGCTCCTTGGGACCGAAGCCGGCGTAGTCTCCAGCCTTCAGCTTCGTCCACTCCTCCGGCGTCACGCCTGCCCGCTTCGACGAAGCCAGGTGATGCTGCATACAGTAACGGCAGCCGTTAATCATGGAGACGCGGATGTATACCAGCTCGTAGAGACGGCGTCCCAACGCCTTACCGATGCTGCCATAAAACGGCAGCATGGTCTTCAGCACCTCCGGACGGTGCGCCAACAGCTGGTGGAAGCTGCCAACGTTGCCTTTTAGAGTTGTCTCGAAGATTTCGCGCACTTCGGGCGGTGCGTTGTCAAGTTCAATGTAGGAAACTCTGGCCATTGAGGGAGACTCCTCGCACCCCGCTCGTATAATAACTCCATATCTTCGGCTTCGTCACTCATGGATAAGCCCGTCCGCATCATCGGCGCCGGCCTTGCCGGCTCGGAGGCAGCATGGCAATGCGTACGTCGCGGGGTTGCCGTTGAGTTGTTTGAGATGCGGCCCGCGCGCGCGACGCCCGCCCACCAGACTCCCAACTTTGCCGAGCTCGTCTGCTCCAACTCGCTGAAATCCGACACTGAAAACACAGCGCCGTGGCTGCTAAAGGAGGAGATGCGCCGTGCCGGTTCTTTGCTGATAGAAATAGCTCGCGCTACCGCTGTTCCTGCCGGCCACGCTCTAGCGGTTGACAGGGAACGATTCTCCGAGAAAGTTACCGAAGTAATTCAAGCCGAGCCGCTGATTCAGGTTCGCCGCGAGGAAGTCACCGCCATCGATGAGAACGGCGCCGTTACCATCATCGCCAGCGGACCGCTTACTTCCGACGCGTTGTCGCAGGACATCCTACGCCTGAGCGGCAGCCAGCAGCTGTACTTTTACGACTCCATCAGCCCCATCGTGGAAGCTGACTCCATTGACATGTCACGAGTGTACCTGGCGGCGCGCTACGACAAAGGCACGGCCGACTACATCAACTGCCCGATGACGCGCGAGGAGTACGACCGCTTCCTTGACGCACTGTTGGAAGCGCAATCGGTGGAGGCGAAAGATTGGGAAAAGCTGAACTATTTTGAAAGCTGTTTGCCGATTGAGGAAATAGCCCGTCGTGGCCGCGACACTTTACGCTTCGGGCCGATGAAGCCGGTGGGCCTGCGCGATCCTCAAACCGGGAAGACCCCCTACGCTGTGGTACAACTGCGCCAGGAGAACCTGCGGGCTGACTCCTACAATGTGGTAGGCTTCCAGAACCACCTCAAATTCGGCGAACAGGCGCGTATTCTGCGGCTGATTCCCGGTCTGGAGAACGCGAAGTTTCTGCGTTACGGGCAAATTCATCGCAATACTTACATCAATAGTCCCACATTGTTGGACAAGACCTTGGGAATGAAGCAACATCCCAACGTACTGTTCGCGGGGCAGATCTCTGGAGTCGAAGGATACGTCGAATCCATCGCCACCGGACTGCTGGCGGGGATCCACGCTGCGGCGCTGGCGACGAAGGTTAAGCCGATAGCACCTCCGCGCGCGACCGCGTTGGGCGCGCTGATGAATTACATCTGCCACGCCGAAGCGAAAAACTTTCAGCCCGCCAATATCACCTTCGATCTGTTGTTGCCGTTGGATGAGGAAACCCGCCGCCGCATTCGCGACAAGAAACAGCGGCACGCGTTGGTGTGCGAGCGGGCGTTGGCGGGGTTGCAGGTATGGCTGGAGAAGTCTGCGGTGCGTACAGCAATCGGGCATCATTTTGCGCCCGGTACCCCGGCCTGAAGGGCTGTCACCTTGCGTCGCGCAAGCGCGACCGAAGTATTCGCAGGTTGCGAGTCGCACAGAGTCCACGCGGGCTTCGAGAGAAGTGTCATCCTGAGCGGAGGTTCGTCGTTGCAATCGACGAACCGCTATACCTGCGCGAAGGTCTCTTCCAGCTATAGGGGTCCTTCGGCTCCTCGCTTCGCTCCTCGCTCAGGATGACACCCAAAGGCGGACGACCTGGTCGCCCGGGAGGGCAAGAGTTCCCCCGTACCCGTACTCCCACATTGTGGGACAGCGTCGGGGCTAATAGGTGAACGACTGTAGGGCTGACAAATTGTTATTGTTGCCGGGAGCCTGCAGGAAGCCCAGGCGCTTGCTGGGAACCAGAACGATGGTCTCTCCGGCGGGCCCCATGGGGAATCCGTCCAGCGATTCCTGCAAGTTCCCGTTCTCGTCATAAACGTGGATTTCGCCTACGGAGCCGGGCCGCGGATGGGTAATGAGAAACAGTTTATTGGCGGTATCCACGGCAACCAAGCCGCCGGAGTACTTACCGATGTTGGGCAAGTTGACGATGATTCCGGTCTGCGTCGCCAGGTTGTAGAACTCGGCGCTGTTGTCGGTCTCCGTCGTGGTGCAGGCGATGCGGGTGTTGGAGTCAACGGCGAGGCCATTGACGTAGCCGTCGCCAAGTCCGGTGAATTCGGTAATGTTGCGGGTGGTGAGATCGACCAGGGCTATCTCCGGCGTACTGTAGGGAGCTCCCTGCGCCTGCGCCAGGACTGCCCGGTTGTTAACGCTGTCATAGGCAAGAAGCGGGGGAACGCCTCCGGTAAAGATCGGGTCCTGGAGCTGGATGATGGGCCCAAAAAGATTTGTAGCAACGGACGAGCTGAAGACCTCACGACCACAACACGAGAAACTCGAAGCCATGACGACAGCATTCTGATGCCCCTGATCGCCCTCGATGTCCTCAAAGAGCTCTTTGCTGTTGTCGATGGGAGGCAGCCACGCTCCGTTGATCTTGTTGCCTTGGAGGGGATTCAGCTTGCTATAGGTACGGCTGGTGACATAGCCGTTTTGCACATGCTGGTCCTGGCGCAGGCCAAGGTGGTTGGCGAATACGCCGAGGGTAACGAAATTGTCCTGGGTTTCGTTCTCCTCCTCGACAACTTTGATGATGGCGCCAGTGCTGGCGCTGAACGTCTCCGTTGCGATCAGCAGGTTGCCATCGGGCAAGTAAGCGGCTTCGCTCAGCAAGCCTTCCGTACCGTCACGGTCAACGCCGTAGCCGAAGATTTGCCCTCCGAACGAGTCTTGTACGACGAAGCCTTTCCCCACAGGCGAGGCCGGGGCTGATTGCGCTGCCGCAGTGGCGAGGCCGAGGACGAAGAAAATTGTGATGGCTAAAGCGAGACGAGGTGACAGCAGAGACATGATGACGCTCTCCTTTGGCGAACGGTGCCATCCTACGACTGGGCTGGCCAGTGCTTGTCACTCCTTGGTGAAGAGTTTGCAAACAAATTGTGTCGGCGGGCTCAAATGACAAAGGGCGCGACGGGAGCGCCCTTAAGGAAATCCGGAATGCGGCTTTGTCAACCTTTGAGGCGCTTATTCTGCTTCTGCACGTACTTTTCCAGCTTGCCTTGTTTTTCCAGCGACATCAGGTTGTCGAGCAGCGGATACTTGGCCGAAGGATCGAATTGCTGGATGGCGCGATAGGCGCGCAGGGTCCCGGCCAGGCCCGCGGTCTGGATCGTCACGGCGTTCTTTTCCTCGGGATGCTGCAACTGGAACGCAGCCTGTGAATAGAGCACCTGCATGCGCAGTTGGTTGGAATAGGTGCCGTTCACCTTGTCGAGCGACTTCAGCGCCTTAAACTCTTTGGGCGGAATGTTGACCATGACGTCGGGAACTTGCACGATCCATTCGGTCAGCCACATGCGTTTTTCCAGGCTGTCCTTGGCGAGCGGATGCTGTTCCAGGCTCTGGGCATAGTCGAGCGCCTGCGCCCGTTCCTCTGCCGTTGACGGGCCGCGCATTTTGGCAGCGCATGGAAGCGATACCGCTACGACCAGCACAACGAGAGCTGCGAATAGTTTTCGTACCATTTGCCTTCTCCCCACGGTGAACTCGGGTCGGCCAGGTGATTGTTGAAATGATACTCCTGCGGCGGGGAGGTAAGGCAAGCCGGAATTCATTCTGTCAACTTCCGATAATGCGATTCGCCCCGATAAAGTGGTGGTTCGTCCCTGAGGGATTGGGGACACAAAGTTCACTGCGGTCACAGCGAAGGTGCGGGAGTAATGGTTCGTATCAGGGCACGACTTTTAGAGGCAGCTGAAAAAGTCGAAAAAGCAGATCCCTCACCGACTAAAGTCGGGTTCGGAATGACAAAAATAAAGGACTTGCAACGGCACAGCTAAAGCTGTGCCCTTTCAAAACGCTGCTGAAACGACTTTTTCAGGGGCCTGTGAACGTCGTGCCCTGATACAAAACCGCAATCTCCTCTTCCCGGCGAAGAGGAGCATCCACCCTGGAACCGTCCTAGTGCCCGTAGAGAAACAGCATGGCGTCCGGCAGACGTCGCGACCAGGCGGCTTCGTTGTGCGCCGCGCCTTCGTCCACCACGACCCTCAGCCGGTCCGGCCCCACTCCTTTTTTGCGGAGGATGGTTTGCAGCTCTTCCATATCCTTCACCAGCTTCGTGTTGTACTCGGCATTCTTTGACTCACTGGTGCCGATGGCAAGGTACATTTTCTGCGGAAGCTGCTTTGCGTTCTCGGCGTCCTTCAGCAATTGGCCCTCGCCGACGCCCAGCGGCGGGCTCTCGATCAGCGCGTGTCCAAAGATGCCGGGATGCTGAAGTACGGTGTAAAGGCTGATGACGCCGCCATAGGACGAGCCGCCAATTCCGGTGTTCATTGGGCCGCGCGCGACGCGATATCGCTTCTCGATGAACGGCATCACCTCGGTGAGCAGGAAGGTTGCGTAGTCCTTGCCGTGCAGCTCCGCCTCGTCGGGCGCGCCCAAGTGCCTGGCGTTGGGATCGGAGTAGGGCAGATATTCAGAAGCGCGCTTGTCTCCGGCATTGTCGATGCCCACCACCATCATGGGAGGGATTTTGAAACTTCCGACGAGGTGCTCCGCCGTCTCGTCCACGTGCCACTCGCCGGCCTTGGCGGTGGTTTCGTCGAACAGGTTCTGGGCGTCGTGCATGTACATCACGGGATAAGAGCGCTGTGCGTTGCGCGGCGAAGCGTAATTGGCGGGCAGCCAGACGCGCAGCATGCGTGTGTTGTGGAAGATCTTGCTGGTGAACGGAACAATCTCCAGCACGCCAATGACGGTGTGGTCGGTGTCGAAAGAAGTTACGGTGGTAACCCCGGGCATGGCCGCAGGAGCGCCGCTTCTGCTCCTGGGCTTTTCCTGGGCGGCAGCACAAAGGGGAATGAGGAACGAAATGAAGAAGGCGACAGTCGTGAATTTCTGCATGGGAACAGAATAGAGCAATTGCACTACGGCTTAAGTTTCAAATCGGTTAACTGCATCTCAGGATAATTCTGGTTCCAGTCGGCGGAGATGTGCTCCAGCGTCATGCGGACGGTCTTGGTCTGGCCGGGGCCGATGGGCGAGCGGGCCAGGTCGACCAGGTCGGGATAGCCGGCCATCTGGTTTTCAATGAGCACGTGCAGGGGGAGCGTCTCGGTCTGCACCACTTCGTTCAGGGAATTCTTGAACCTCAGCTTCATGGCCGCGCCCACCAGGACCTTGTCGCCGGTGTTGGTAATGCTGAGGTCGAGATAGGTGACGGTGCCGCCGACATAATTTTCCGCCGCGCTCATTTTCGGATTGGTGAGCTGCAGACTGGCCGCATAAGGGTTAACCTGCGGAGCAGTCTGCGGCTTGTGGCGCGACACGACGACGATGATCGCCACTACGATGACAATTGCGACCAGCCCCACGATGAACGTCCAGTTGCGCTGTTCTGCCTTGGGCTGCGCCGGTGAGAAGAGCTCGGCCATGAGTAGATTTTACTCCGCCGGGAACAGCGACTGTTGTGCTCAATTCGGGTTCTAGCGTGCTATAGTTCTGCCTTTCGACCTTACGGAGGAAGCATGAGCAAGAACCTGATCAAGCTGCTGTTGTGTGTGTTGTTACTTTGCGGCGGCATAGCCATCGCGCAGAAGCCCGTCGAAAACGTTAATCCGCATCACCACCCCAACCTGGCTGCGGCGCAGCGGCTTTCGGAGCAGGCATATCAGAAGATTGTTGCCGCGCAGGAAGCCAATGAGTGGGACATGCAAGGCCACGCGCAGAAGGCCAAAGAGCTGCTCGACCAGGCAAACCAGCAACTGAAGCTGGCCGCCGAAGCGGCCAACAAGAACCACAAATAGGTCGGAGGATTGTGCAATGCGGCGGGAAAAATAAGGAATCCCGAGGTTGTTGTTGACCTGTTGTTCTCGACCAGCGGTTCGCGTTAGACCCTTGCCGACCTTTGTTCACCGATACTTTCGTACGCGGTGCTCGATCTCTGCTTAGACTCCGGGCTCGCCACTAACCGGAACAACCGATCAACGCCTCGGGATTCCGACTTGCCTTTGACTTGTTTCTGGTTCTCCTCAACCAGCGGCTTGCTATTGACCGTCGCTGTCCCTCTGCTGCCTTACGCCGGAGGGCGCGGAGCAGTGAACTCGCTTCAGCCCCGGACTTACTGCCAACCGGGAGAACGTAAAAACTGTCAAAGAACGAGTGTGTTTTTAATGGCAGGCACTTTCTAAGTCAACAGTTTTTTTGCGCTTTTATCTGCTTTATTTTCAATCGAGTGCAGCTCGTCCACAGGCGGATGCCGAAATTTTGTGCAATGTGGATTTCGGTTTTTTGCAGCTTGCAGTACGGCGTTGATTCTAGTGATGTTGGTAAGGACGGAGTTGCTGCGTAATCGCGTGAGAAGGAACTGCCGATGTGAACATCTCGGCAGAAACCGCGCCCAGAGCGGGATTCGGGTGAAGACCAACCGCGGATTTTCGCAGATGACGCGGATTTCTTGTTTGAGATTTGGGATATCCGCCTTGACCCGCGTGATCCGCGGTTTATGAAACTACCAAAGCAGTCCGTGAGCATCCTTGGAAATCCGTGGTGAGAAAATCGGGGCCTTCCGCCCATTTGTTACCATCGCCACCATGCCTCTCATCGAAGCGCGGCGCCTGACCAAGACCTTCCACTCCGGGCAATCGGCCTTCGGGATGGGCGCTGCCACTCAGGTGCGCGCGGTCAACGACGTCTCGTTGGCGATCGCGGCGGGCGAGACGCTGGGACTGGTGGGCGAGTCCGGCTCCGGCAAGAGCACCCTCGGCAGAATGTTGCTGCGGCTGGTTGAGGCGGATTCAGGCGAGGTGTATTTCGACGGCCACGATGTGCTACGCGCCGACGGGGCCGAGTTGCGCCGCCTGCGCCGTGACATGCAGATCATCTTCCAGGACCCGTTCGGCTCGCTCGATCCTCGGATGACGGTGGAGCAGATTGTCTGCGAGCCGCGGGCGATCCACGGCAGCGAAAGCCGGAAGGGACGACGTGAGCGCGCCGCCGAGGTGATGCGCGCAGTGGGTCTCGACGCCTCGGGTCTGGGGCGTTACCCGCACGAGTTCAGCGGCGGCCAGCGGCAGCGCATCGGCATTGCGCGAGCGCTGGTGTTGCGGCCGCGGTTCATCGTTGCCGACGAGCCGGTTTCGGCGCTGGATGTCAGCGTTGGCGCGCAGATTGTCAACCTGCTGAAGCAGCTTCAGCGCGAATTCTCGCTGACCTATTTGTTTATTTCGCACTCCATGCCAATCGTGCGTTACCTGGCGAACCGTATCGCGGTGATGCAACGCGGTGAGTTGGTGGAAGTGGGAACGACCGAACAGATCACCACCGCGCCGCGACATCCCTACACCCGCACGCTGCTGGAAGCGACGCCGGAGATCGAGTTCAGTGAGCGGTAGGTGAACTCCATTTGACTTTGTCATCATGAGCGAGCGGCCGCTTTTGCCGTCGAGTCGAAGGGCCCCATTCATGAATTGTCATTACGAGCGCCTGAGTTTGGCGCGAGGAATCTGCTTTCGCGAGAATGGCACAAAAGCAGATCCCTCGCTGCGCTCGTGATGACAAGGGAAATTCGTGGTCTGTTCCGCTATAGGGGTCTTCGACTGCGGTTCCTCCGCTTTGCGGACGAACCTCCGCTCAGGATGACACCTCGTGGAGACGACACCGACTTTACCCTGCCGCAAAGGCAAACTGTTTCGCCGGCTCCGAAGCATTTGTGCTCTCGCGAAATGCTGCGCCTTCCAGCCGCAGCAACCACGCTTTGACCGGCAGGCCGCCGCCGTATCCGCCGAGGTAGCAACCCGACGCGAGCACACGATGGCAGGGAACGATGATGGCGATGGGATTGTAGTGGTTGGCCTGTCCGACGGCGCGAAAGCTCCTGGGACTGCCGACGGCACGCGCGATCTCTCCGTAGGAGCGGGTCTCGCCGTAAGGAATTCGCAGCAGCTCATTCCAGCAGCGCTTCTGGAAGTCGGTGCCGCGCAAGTGGAGGGCGAGGTCAAAGTCGCGGCGCTTGCCGGAGAAGTATTCTTGCAGTTGCTCGCGTACGGTGCGGGTGCTTGACTCAGATTCTTCCCAGGCGACCGGTTGTCCTGCAATTTTCTTGGGCAGTCCACGATCGAACTCCAGAGCGACCAGCGCCGTGTCTGACACTCCGATCAGCAATGGGCCGGCGGGCGAACTCACGCGGGAGTAGTAGAGGGTTTCCATGGTCGGTCCTCCGCACACCAAGGTTATCACCCGAGTAACTTTTCCCTCGCCATCACGTCCAACCTCTGTATTAACAAGAACGTAGGCCGCCGGGCAGGAATTTAACGGAACTTTCCCCTGGCGGCGCGGGAAACGTCTAAAATAAGTAGAAGACTCAGGCGGGGTGCGAGGCATCCAATCGTTTTGAGTAATTGGTCTTTTTTGATGAGCCTAAATCGTATTCGTCTCCCCTTCCTGGCGCTTCTGTTGGCTTGCTGTGTAAGCGGCATCGCCCAAAATTCCACCCCTACGGCGGCTCCTCCTATCCTGGAGCCAAATCCGGCTGACTCCCTCGAACTGGAGCAGCGACATCCCAGCCCGCAAGCTCAGACGCCGGAACAGCAGGAAGCTATTGCTTCCGGCCAAACGGCAACGGCGGCCACGAACCCTCCGAAGGAACCCAATCAGGCCCAGGCCTACTACCATTACGCGTTGGCTCACATGTATGAAGAGATGGTCTCCATGTACGGCCGCTCGGACTACGCCAACAAGGCGATTGACGAGTATCGCCTCGCCATTGAGAACGATCCGAATTCCGATTACCTGAACGCCGCCCTGGCGGAGCTTTACGCCCGCACCGGCCGCATTCGGGATGCTGTTCTTGAAGCTCAGGACATCCTGAAGCGCGATGGCAACAATCTCGAGGCCCATCGCCTGCTCGGCCGCATCTATCTGCGTTCGTTAGGTGACATGCAGGCGGGCACGCAGTCGCAGGAAATTCTAAAGCTGGCGATCGAGCAGTATGAGCAGCTTGTGAAGCTCGACCCCAATAGCGTTGAGGACCATCTTCTGCTGGGCCGGCTGTACCGGCTGAATAACGAGCTCCTCAAGGCGGAGACTGAGTTCAAGACGGCGGTCAAGATACAGCCGGACTCCGAAGAGGCGGTCACCACGCTGGCTTACTTGTATAACGAGGAGGGCGATTCCAGCCACGCCCTGCAGGTGCTGAATTCTATCCCGGAGAGTGCGCGCACCGCCAAGGTTTACTCTGCGCTCGGTTACACCCAGGAGCAGCAGAAGCAGTACAAGGAAGCCATCGACTCCTATCGCCGCTCCACGGAGCTTGACCGCGACAATCTGGATTCGGTGCGCGGACTGGCGCAGAACCTGCTGAACGATGGCCAGACCGAGGCTGCGCTGGAGCAGTACAAGGTGATCGCCGACGCTGACCCGTCGGATGCGCAGACCTATCTGCGCATGGCTGAAATCGACCGGCGCGACGGCAAGTTCGACCAGGCGTTGGAAGCACTGAAAAAAGCCAATTCGGTGGTCCCCGATTCGCTGGAAGTGCAATACAACATCGCGGTCATCGACGAAGCGCAGGGCAGGTTCGATGACGCCATCACGGTGCTGAACCAGCTCCTGCAGAAGACCGAGCACGCGGATGGGCAGTACAGCGTGCCGGAGAAGAACAACCGAGCGGTATTCGTGGAGCGGCTGGGGACGGTCTATCGCGAGGCCAACAAGCACCAGCAGGCGGTGGAAACCTTCCGCAAGATGCTCGACCTTGGCGACGAGAATGCCGTCCGCGGATATCAGCAGATTATTGAGACCTATCGCGACAACCGGCAGTGGCAGGCGGCCACGGACGTGGCCCAGGAGGCCGCGAAGAAGTTTCCCGATGACCGCGACCTGCAGATGGTTGCCGCCGCGCAGCAGGCCGACATGGGCAATGCCGATGCCGCCATTGCGAAGGTACGGGCGATGCTGAAAGGCACGCCCGAGGACCGCACGGTTTACATCGCGCTGGCCCAGATGAACAGCCGGGTGAAGAACTGGAAGCAAGCGGAAGGCGACATCAACAAGGCGCTTGAGCTCTCCACCAAGCAGGAAGACAAGGACTACATACTTTTCGTCCAGGGGTCCATCTACGAGCGGCAGAAGAAATACGAACCAGCGGAAGAGTCATTCCACAAGGTCATTGCCGACAATCCCAAGGACGCAATGGCGCTGAATTACCTGGGCTACACGCTGGCCGATCGCGGCACGCGGGTGGAGGAGGCGCTGGGCTACATCCGCCGCGCGGTGGCGCTCGATCCGCAGAATGGCGCGTATCTCGATTCGTTGGGTTGGGCCTATTACCGGCTGGGCAACTACGATCTGGCGGAAGAGAACCTGCGGCGCGCCTCCGAGCGCATCGGCACCGATCCGACAGTGCATCAGCACCTGGGTGAGCTTTATCAGAAGACCGGACGCCTGAAGCTGGCGGCGGCGAACTTCGAGCGCGCTCTAGAGGAGTGGAACAAGACCATTCCGGCCGAGGTGGACAGCGACGAAGTGGCCAAGTTGCAGAGGGACTTGGAAAGCGTTCGCGTGAGGCTGGCCAAGCAGACCGGGGCCGCCAAGCAGTAAGCTCCATGGGTTGGTAAAGGCACTGTTACGGCAGCGTCTTTATATGCACACACGCCCAACCCAGCAGGGTCAGCCAAGCAGCAAGGAATACCACGGGCACTACGAGTGGCGCCCAGAAGCCCCAGAAATGCGCGGTCGGATCCCCGCCCCCTGTTAACTTAGGAAGAAACGGTCTTGCTTCACGGAGTGCCCGTTTCACAGCTTCCTCGTACGTGCGGTCCCCACGTTGTTTTAGCACACGCCATATTCGCTTTAGGGGGGAGTCTCCCGTAGGCGGATGGTTCGGCACTCTGAGGAATATCCAATTCCAGTCTCTCTCCAGCTGACGGATAGCTTTGCGCGCAGCCCAAGTTCCCAACAGCGAAAGCGCAGCAACCAACAAACCAACAGTAGGGATCAAGTAATAGGTAAACCGGGTCAAAAGCGTTCGAATGGCCGCGACCTCTTGATCTTGACCGTGAGTTAAGAGCTTTTGCAGACAGATCCCATAAGTCGCAAAAAGAAACGACTGTATAGTGAAATTCCAGGACAGACGGTTATTGATCAGGACACCTTCGTGCTCGACGTAGTCGCGAAATATTTTGTAATGCGTTTCAGGGGATGATAACAATTTGTCGGCTCCCGGCGCAGGCGATTTGTGGTCGTGACGAGGGCGATCCATTTCTTCCTCACCGACTGTGCTCCAGATTCTCTCACAGATGCACATCGGTCAGGATGCTCGGCCATTATTCATAATTCCGTGGCCGATGCTCTCGTCTCCCCTGTTACACTCCCCTTATGCTCGCCAGCTACGCGGTTCGCGTGGAGGATTCGCGCGGGCGCCGCTATCCGGAGCCGCCGCACGCCTACCGCAATCCCTTTCAGCGTGACCGCGACCGCGTCATCCACGCGCGCGCCTTCCGCCGCCTCGAGAACAAGACGCAGGTTTTCACCCGCCGCTACTCCGACCACTTTCGCACCCGCCTGACGCACACCATGGAGGTCGCGCAGATTTCGCGCACCATCGCCGCCGCGCTCGACCTGAATGTGGATCTGGTGGAGGCGCTCGCGCTTGTCCATGACATCGGACATCCGCCGTTTGGACATGCCGGCGAACGCACGCTGGACCTGCTGATGCGCCAGCAAGGCGAATTCTTCGACCACAATTTGCAGGCGTTGCGCACCGTGGAAGACATGGAGCTGCGCTACGTTGAATTTCGCGGGCTGAACCTGACGTTTGAGGTGCGCGAGGGCATCATCAAGCACTCGCACGATTACAGCGAAGCTGAGCATCCGGAACTGGCCGAGTACCTGCTCGACCAGCGCCCGCCGCTGGAGGCGCAGCTGATCGACCTGACCGACGAGATCGCCTACAGCACCGCTGACCTTGACGATGGCTATGAGGCGAAGCTGCTGCGCCTGCCGCAGATTCGCGAGCGGGTGCGGGTGTTCGAGCGGTACTACGTCGAGGCGGAGGCAAAGTATCCCGACGCGCCGGACAAGCTGAAATTCAATGAGGCGCTGAAGCGCGTGCTCAATCGCTTCGTGACCGATCTGATCGAGAACACGCGGCGGCGCTCGCGGGAGGCGGGAGTCGGCAGCCTCGACGAATTGCGACACTATCCCGAGCGGCTGGCGGGGTTTAGTCCGGAGGTCGAGGAAGAACGGCGCGAGGCCAAGAGATTCCTCTACGAAGCGCTCTACAACACCAAGTCTTTGGAGCCGGAGAAGCGGCTGGCGGAAAAAGTGGTGAGCGAGGTTTTTGCCTATCTGATTGCGCATCCCGAGGCGCTGCCGTCAAGCTACCGCGAGAAAACGGGGGGCGAATCGCTGGCGCGCGTGGTTTGCGATTACATCGCAGGCATGACCGACCACTACGTCGAGGACCTGCGCAAGAAGCTGATGGCGGGCAAGAAAGTGGAGTCGTAGGCTGCCCAGCGCTCCGGCTGAGTCCTTACGAGCGGTTTACAATCTAATGCCAAGCAGAGGTAGTTGTCCGTCCTCTTCCAGAGAATTGGGAACCGCATGAGTTATTTCAATCGAAGCGTTCGGCCCGGCCTAAGCCTCGCGAACGCGCCCGTGTCCGGCATTATTCTCGCGTGTGTGATTGCCTCCGCGCTACTGCTTGGGGCCTGCAGCCGGGGCAGGGCCGCGGAGGGTCCCCAGGGGCCGCCTACTATGCCGGTCAAGGTGCAGACGATTGCAACGCACGACGTAGGCGAGACCTCGGAGTACGTTGCGACCATCAAATCGCGAAACTCGGCGACCATCATGTCCGACGTCGAGGGCTGGATCTCCGCGATTCATGCGCATTCCGGCGACTTCGTAAAGAAAGGCCAGACCCTGATGGAGATTGACCCGCGCCGCCAGCAGGCCGCGGTGTCCAGCTTCGACTCGCAGCGTGCTTCCAAAGAGGCGACCCTGCAATGGACAAAACAGCAGTTGGAGCGCGCCAAGACGCTGTATAGCTCGGGAGTGATGAGCAAGCAGGACTTCGACCAAGCGCAATCGAACTATGATTCCGCCTACGCCGACGTGAAGTCTCTGGCCGCACAACTCAATCAGCAACAGGTGCAACTGAAGTATTACAGCGTGTTCGCGCCCACCGACGGAACCATCGGCGACGTTCCTGTCCACGTTGGCGATCGCGTGACCAACACCATTCCGCTGACCACAATCGACGAGCGCCGCGGGCTCGAGGTTTACATTGCCGTTCCGTCGGAACGCGCACGCGAAATCAAGCTGGGCGCTCCGGTGGACCTGCTCGACAACCAGGGCAAGGTGCTGCTGCAGACCAAGGTGTATTTCGTCTCGCCGCAAGTTGATACGTCAACGCAATCGGTGCTGGCGAAGGCCCCAGCCGACCAGGCGGCAGACGCGCTGCGTTCCATGCAACTGGTGCGCGCCCGCATCACCTGGAACACGCATTCCGGCATCACCGTGCCGGTGATTGCGGTGTCGCGTGTGAGCGGGCAATTCTTCGCTTTTGTCGCCGAGCAACAAGACGGCAAAACGGTCGCTCGCCAGCGGCCGCTACAGTTGGGCGAAATTGCGGGCAACGATTACACCGTCATCAGCGGCCTGAAGGCCGGCGATCAGTTGATCGTTTCTGGCGGGCAGAGCCTGGCTGACGGCGCACCGGTGAAGATTGAGCAGTAGCTTTGACCAGGTACCGGTGGGGCTTAAGCCCGCTCTCAAGAATGCCGCTGGACGCGGGCCTGAAGGCGCGCTCTACCCAAACTGAAGCCCTATCGCCTCAAACCAATCGGGTAAACCTCAGGCCTCTGGGACCCGCTGTACGACATCTTGGCCAGGTGCACGGTGTAGTCAGACTTCGACAGCAGCGAGGTCAACGTGAAGACCTTATAGCCGTCACCTGAAATCTCTGTGCGGCGGAAGAGACCAGGCTCGGTTTCCGTGACTTCACGATTTCCGTATAGCCGATCAAGGAACAATTGCGCCGACTTCTGATCGGCCTGGCCGAGCACGTCAACATTGGTGAGCGATTCTGAGGCGTAGGACCGGATCAGCTTTTTCCAGTACTTTTCCAACAGATCGGTGCTGGCGAAAACGTCGGCCCAGGTGATTCTGCCGTTGATAGCGATCACCACGCCTTTGGCTCCGACCCGCCGCAGCTCACGCAACATGCCGTCGTAATCGGCAGCCACGGAGGCAACCTTCTTCTCAACTTGGGGATTCTCCATGACCTTGGCGTAAGAAGTGGTGCCCTGGATCGCTGGAGCAGCCGCCGGAGCGGCCTTTGCCATTCCTCCAACCGCATCTGCAACGTTCGCCCAAACACGTTGCTGATCATGCTCCGCCATGGCGGGCAAACGTACGCTGGGCTGCGCCATCTGCGACTTCATCGCGCCAAAGTGTTCCGATGACGCCACCCATCGTCCCGGCTCGACGCAGAACACCGAAAGGTCGATGGGATCCGACTTCGGCGGTACGATGCGGTCCACTCCGATCACGCGGTCCTGCTTTCCGCCGGTCACAACCTCCCCAGCCAGCAAGAGCAAGGGATGGTCAGAGTTATTAATCAGCACCAAGCGATTGACTTCGTCGCCTGAGAGTCGCGGCGTGCGCGTGCCCCGTCGCACAAGCCCCTGTAGCGAGCCGGCTTCGGTCACGACCACCGTGCCGCCTCGCAGTCCTTCATCGAGCGTCAGCAACGGCGCGGTGGAATACTCCGGGCCGCCGACAACAGGAAAGATGCTCAGGTTGCCGTTTGTCACCGCGGGGAGGACGCGGTATTCCGAGTGGGAAGGGTTGCCAGCGGCAGCGAACGTCGCGCTCAGCAGCAGAAGGGCAAGTTGCGCCAGCATGTTGGAATTCATGGTTGACCTCCAGAGGCGCTTGGGCGTCTCTAACGGAAGAACGTTTGGCAGTGTTCTTCTTGCACACAACTTGATACGATTCGCACAAATGGCTTCCGCCCCTGCTTCCGGCCCGCTCAGCGCGCAAGTTTCTGCGCTCGTGCAGGAGTTTGCCGCTCAGTATTACCAGGAAAGCGGAGCAGAGCAATTCGGGATTGACCAGGCTGGGCTGGAGGAGATCCTCTGTGGCGTAGTAAGTCAATGGGAGTGTGCTGCGGAACGGTCCGGCGTCCGCGGTTTCCTCGCACTTCTGCGGCTGGACGAACTGGTCCTGGCGAGAGCCTGCGCTGCGGGAAATGACCACGCGTGGGAAGTGTTCCTCAATCGTTATCGGGCTACGCTGTACGACTCGGCATACAAGATTGCCAAAGAGGAGAGTGCAGCGCGGGCGCTGGCGGATTCGCTTTACGCCGAGCTCTACGGCGTGAACGAGAAGGGGCAGCAACGAGCGTCCAAGCTTCTCTACTACCAGGGACGTGGGTCACTGCAAGGCTGGCTGCGCACCGTGGTCGCGCAGGAGTACGTGAACCACTATCGCCGCACCCGGCGCGAGACCAGCCTGGATGCCGCGCTGGACGACGGCCAGCAGTTCGCGGCGGCTGAGCCGGAATCCTCCGTCACTGACCCTCGCGTCGAATCCGCGGCCGCGGCGGAACTCGCGGCGCTCGAACCGGAAGAACGTTTCCTGTTGGCAGCCTACTACCTTGATCGCCGAACGCTGGCGGAAATCGCCAAGCTGCAACGGGTGCACGAGTCAACCATCAGCCGCAAACTGGAGCGCGTGACCTCCGGTTTGCGAAAACGCATTCGCAAGCGGATGATGCAAGCGGGCATGTCTGCGCGGCAAGCCGACGAAGCCATGCAGGACGTTGACGTCCGCGACTTGCGGGTGAACGTCGGCGAAACCGTACGGCAAGGAACACCCAACGCCGCGTTCTATAAAGAGAAGAGTGAAAACGGATGAACCGGGAACTTCCCAAACCTTTGCAGGACGCGCTCGCTAGGCAAACGGCAGGCGAGGTCCATCCGTCGCCCGACCTGCTTACGGCTTTCGCGGAACACAACCTCCCTGGCCGCGAGGTCCGGCGCGTGACCGAGCATCTAGCAGAGTGCGCCGACTGCCGTGAGGTTCTTTTCCTGGCCAGCAGTGCGGTGGAGGAGCCGGTCGGCGAAGAGAACGAGTGGATGCAGGCCGATGCTATTTCTCGAATCTCTCCGGTACTGCGGGCAAAGGCGGCAACTCCGAGCGTGGCCAGCGGAGGCCGGACTCATGCGGAATCGCGTCGTCGTTGGATGTTGAGGTGGGCTTGGGTGCCGGCTGTCGCTGCCGTCTTGATGGTCTCCGGAGTCCTCTTTCAGCGACGCCCAGAATTCATGCGTGGCGCGCCGGTGACCATGTCGAGCAAAGGGCCGCCGCCTGCTACAACAGCTGCACCGCCGCCTTCGGTCGCGCCCTTGCAGAAATTCGAGGCGCACAGCGCGCCCGAAACCAGGACCGCTTTTGTGGCGCCGAAACCTCTCGCGAAGTCTGCGCAGGGGCAAGCACGAACCGCTGAGAGTTTCACTACATCGAAAGTCGCGCCCAGCATCCCACAAGAGCGTGCATTTGCGCCCAACACATCGGCGGCCCCGGCACCTCCCAGTTCAGATACTCAAGGCTCACTGGATGCGCTGCTCAAGGCCGCGCCCGCAGTTCCTATGCAGAATGGCTTCGCAGAGAGCGAAGCGCCAGCCGCTTCCGACCTTGTAGCAAAACCGCCGCTTGTTGGCGGCCCACAGATGGCGAAGCAAGTCGTCAGTGCTGCGCACCCGCGATGGCGCATCACTCCTGATGGCCACCTGGAGCAGCGAAGTGCTTCCGGCAATTGGACGCGTGTACTCGCCCAGCAGCCTATCACCTTTCATGTCGTATCGGTCGTGGGCGACAACGTTTGGGCCGGTGGTAACGGCGGCGTGCTGTTTCACTCCAACGACCGCGGCCAGAACTGGAGCAAGCAGCCCATAGGCTCACCTCCCGGCGTCGAAACGGACACGATTGTTGCTATCCGCTTCAGCGATGCGATGCATGGCGTCGTCAGCACCGACAGCGGCGCGCGCTGGAGCACGTTGGACGGCGGCGTCACCTGGACAAAAGAGTGACCACGCGAGACGCTGCTCCACTTGTGTCGGTATAATCCGACCGCGATGGACCTGGCGCCTGCTTCCATCCTCCGCTGGCTCTTCGACGCGGAATCCGGGCCACGCGACCGCCTGATTCCGCGCTGGATTTTTCTGCGCGCCCTCGGTCTCATTTATTTCTCCGCGTTTTATTCTCTGGTGTTTCAGATTCGCGGCCTCATCGGCGCCGACGGGATTCTGCCCACAAACGAATTTCTCGCAGCGGTGGCGCATCAGTTGGGCGCCGGACGCTTTTGGTTTGCGCCGACGCTGTTGTGGATCTCCACCGGCCCGCACATGCTGACGGTCATTTGCTGGGTGGGCATGATCGCATCACTATTGCTGGTCCTCAACGTTTGGCCGCGCGGGATGCTGTTGGTCTGCTTCGTATCCTTTCTTTCCTTTGTCAGCGCCGCGCAGGATTTTTCCGGCTATCAATCGGACGGCATGCTGCTGGAGGCGGGATTTATCTCGCTGTTTTTCGCTCCCGCGGGATTCTGGCCGGGATTGGGACGAATGAGCCCGCCTTCGCGTGCCAGCCTGTTCCTGCTGCAATGGGAGTGGTTTCGCATCTATTTCGAGTCGGGCGTGGTCAAGCTCGCCAGTGGCGATCCCCAGTGGCGCAACTTCACCGCCATGGACGAGTACTACCAGAACGGGCCGCTGCCAACATGGATCGGCTGGTATGTGCAGCACCTGCCGCACTCGTTTCACGCTTTTGCCACCGGCGCAACGCTCGTGCTGGAACTCGGATTGGTGTTCATGCTATTTCTGCCGCGGCGCTGGCGCATTCTCTGCTTCTTCATGGTGACGGCGTGGCAGATTCCGGTCATCCTAACGGCGAACTACACGTTCCTGAACTACCTCGTCCTGCTGTTAGGATTTCTGCTGCTCGACGACCGTTTTTTTCTACGTGTCGTGCCGCAAAGGTGGCAGTGCTTCATCTCGCCGGAGCCGGACGCAACTCCGCCATTAACCACGCAGGGCGTGGAAGTCGCAGCGTTCGCCGAGAAAGCCATAGAGACGCCTGCTCCTGCAACGACTTTGCCCCGCTCACCGCACCCGTTCCGCGCCCCTAAGCTGGCTCTCACCAGTGTGATGTTCATCTGGATTTTCTATGCGACAACCGCGCAGATGATCTGGATCCTTTTCCCGCGCTTCCCACTGCCGACCTCGCCCGTTGCCGCACTCGACCCGTTTCGCATAGCCAACCGCTACGGACTGTTCGCGGTGATGACGCGTGGCCGCTACGAAATCGAATTCCAAGGCTCCAACGACGGACAGACCTGGGTCGCGTATCCCTTCCGCTACAAGCCGCAGGGTCCTAACAAGGCACCAGGCATCTACGCGCCTTACCAGCCGCGGTTCGAATGGAATTTGTGGTTCGCCTCCCTGGGCTCTTGGCGCGACAACCTCATCGTGCCCAGTACCGAGGAGCGCCTGCTCAGCGGCGCGCCTGACGTGCTTGCATTGTTCGCCGGAAATCCGCTCCCCGGTGCCCCGCCGAAACAGGTGCGCGCCGTGTTGTGGAGGTACTGGTTCACCACGCTGGCGGAGAAGCGCGCAACCGGACTGTGGTGGAACCGGCAACTGATGGGGCTTTACGCTCCGGTGCTGGAGCGCCAGCCTGACGGCAAGGCCGGAGTGGTGCAGTGGCCGGAGCCGCTACCGCCTCATGATTAGACGATCGGCAAAACGACATCCGCATGGGGGAGCGCCCGTTCTTTGGATTCGCCGCAGCCGCAGTCTAAACTGATGCGTATGCCTGCAACCCAACGACGAGCCGCGGTCATCGGCGCAGGTCCCAACGGTTTGGCAGCGGCCATTGTCCTTGCCCAGGCCGGATTGCAAGTTGAGGTCTTCGAGGCAGAGCCGCAGCCCGGCGGAGCGGCGCGTACCCTTCCCCTGACGCTGCCGGGTTTCCTGCACGACTTCGGATCGGCGGTGCACCCCATGGCGGCGGGCTCGCCATTCTTCACCTCGCTGCCATTGCAAAATTACGGATTGGAGTGGATCCACTCGCCCGCGCCGCTGGCCCATCCTCTGGACGACGGCACTGCCGTGGTGCTCGAGCGCGATCTCAGCGATGCTGAAGCTACACTCGGCAAAGACGGCAGACAATGGCGCAGGCTCATGGGGCCGTTCGCGGAGCATTGGACGGAGCTTGCGACTGAAATCTTGCGGCCGGTTCATTTGCTAACCAGGCATCCGTTCTTGATGGCGCGACTCGGAGCGCTCGGATTTCCATCCGCCATTGCGCTCTCGCAACATTGGTTCAAAAACCCGCGAACCAGGGCGCTCTTTGCCGGACTGGCAGCACACTCCGTTCTCGCCCTCGATGAGCCCTTAAGCGCCTCGTTTGGTCTCGTGCTTGGGGCGGCCGCTCAC
>Ga0209040_10001059_pt1 | contig 21518 bp, 21 predicted proteins | sample BogFormECP12_OM3_FD_188240 | JGI IMG/M metagenome (GOLD analysis project Ga0209040, IMG submission 188240) | Bog forest soil microbial communities from Calvert Island, British Columbia, Canada - ECP12_OM3 (SPAdes) (version 2) | ecosystem: Environmental > Aquatic > Freshwater > Wetlands > Bog ... | reverse complement strand
TAAGAACTCGAGTGCCCGTGATCGGCGGGACCAGGACGCGCCATGAACCCAATTCGCCGTCCACGAATCTCGAGTGTCCGAAACCTGCTCGTGCGCGCCGTGCTCACCTGGCTGATGCGCCGCGTGGAGGTCGGCGACCTCACGATCCAACTGCCGTCGGGGGAGCGCATCCATTGCTCCGGCCGCAAGCCAGGTCCCGCTGCGGACATTCAGTTTCTCAAATGGCGGACGATCATGCGCGTCGTCGTCGGCGGAGACGTCGGACTTGGGGCCAGCTACTGCAACGGCGAATGGATGAGTTCCGATTTGCCCGCCCTGATCGAGTGGGCCGCGCGCAATGGCGATCAGTTCATGGACTCCATCAAGGGTCTCGCGCCCACGCGGCTTCTCAATCGAATCGCTCATCGGCTTCACGCCAACTCGCGCTCAGGCAGCCGGCGCAACGTTGTCGCCCACTATGATCTCGGGAACGAGTTTTACCGTCTCTGGCTCGATCGGACCATGACCTATTCCTCGGCCATTTTTCCGGCGCCGGACGCGACCCTCGAACTGGCTCAGGAGACGAAATTCGCCCGCATTATCGACCGTCTCAACCTTTATGGCGGGGAGAGCGTCCTCGAAATCGGCGGCGGCTGGGGAGCGCTCGCCGCCGCAATCGCCAAAGCTCGCGGGGCGCGGGTGACGAGCCTCACCATCTCTCCCGCCCAGCTCACCGACGCCGAGGCGCGCGCACGCAGCGAATCGATCGCCGAAAAGATCCAGTTCAAGCTGATGGACTACCGCGATGTCGGCGGCGTCTTCGACCGCATCGTGTCGATCGAGATGATCGAAGCCGTCGGCAAGGAGTACCTGCCCAAATATTTCGAGACGATCCGCAATCGGCTCCGGCCCGGAGGACTTTGCGTGCTGCAGGCGATCACGATCGCCGAAGACCGGTTCGCCTCGTATTGCAGTCGCCCCGATTTCATTCAGCGCTACATATTTCCCGGAGGGTTCCTGCCGTCGAAGACCTACATGCGCGAAGTCCTGGAGGCGCACGGGCTCCGGTTGCTTGGGTCGGACCATTTTGGCGACAGCTACGCGCTGACTGTGCGCGAATGGAGGCGGAGATTCCTCGCCGCCTGGCCCGAAATCGAGAAGATGGGCTTTCATGAGTCCTTCAGGCGCCTTTGGGAATTCTATCTCAGCTACTGCGAAGGCGGGTTTCGCGCGGGCGTCATTGACGTTGGCCTCTACTCGCTCGCCCACGCCGAGACCGGCGCCGGCGCCCGGAACGAATGCGGGCCGCAACGCTTGACGCTGAGACGTCGTCGCCGCTGATCGGCAATCTCCTGTTAACCGGTCCGAAACCGAACGCCGATAGGCTGCTCCGTGGTTCGTTCGAACCCGCTGAACGAGCCAAACGGAAGGGCCAAGAGCATGAAGTCGTCGCGTCGCCCATGGTCGGAGATCACCGCGATCGAGTACGCGCTGATCGCGTCGCTGATCGCGGTCTTCATCATCGCCACCTTTCAGACTGTCGGAATCCACGCCAGCGCGGGGTTTTGACCGGTTGGGCGCGGCGCGACCGGCCGCGCGCCCGCGACGGCGCCGAAAAGGGTCGACAAACCGGATTGCGCCTCCCAGGTTGAGGGCGCATGATTCGTTCCGTGTCGCAGCGATCCGAGAGATCCGACCAGGAGGGCGGCGCGGCGCCCCAGTCGTCGCGCGCGCTCCGCGCTCCGGGCCCGCACGGGGCGCCGGCCTATCTCGCCGGACTTAACGACGAGCAGCGGCGCGCCGTCGAGGCGCTTGACGGTCCGGTCCTTGTTCTGGCGGGCGCGGGGGTCGGCAAGACCCGCGTGCTCACCACGCGCATCGCCCATCTGATCGCGACCGGACGGGCTCGCCCTCACGAAATTCTCGCGGTGACGTTCACCAACAAGGCCGCGCGCGAGATGCGTGAGCGCGTCGCCATGTTTACCGGCTCGGCGCAGGGCATGCCCTGGCTCGGCACATTCCATTCGATCGGCGTCAAGATCCTGCGCATGCACCCCGAACTCGTCGGGTTGAGGCCGAACTTCACCATCCTCGACACGGACGACCAGCTGCGGCTCCTGAAGCAGATCCTGCAAGCGGAGAATCTCGACGACAAGCGCTGGCCGGCGCGGGCGTTGGCGAGCCTGATCGACGGGTGGAAGAACCGCGGGCTCGATCCCCGTCATGTCCCCGCGAACGAATCGGCTGGTTTTGCCGGCGGCCGCGGCGCCGCCTTGTACGAAATGTACCAAAGTCGTCTCAAGGCCTTGAACGCCGTCGACTTCGGCGATCTCACGCTCGAATCGCTGAGGCTCTTTCGCGAACACGGCGACATTCTCGCGAGCTTCCAGCACCGCTTCCGCTACATCCTGGTCGACGAATACCAGGATACGAATGCTGTCCAGTACCTGTGGCTGCGCCTCCTCGCGCGAGCCGACGGAAATCTGTGCTGCGTCGGCGACGACGACCAGTCGATCTACGGGTGGCGCGGTGCCGACGTCGACAACATTCTGCGCTTCGAGAGGGATTTTCCCGGCGCGAAGGTCATCCGGCTCGAGCGCAATTACCGCTCGGGCGGCCACATCCTCGCAGTCGCCTCGGGGCTGATCGCCCATAATCAGGGCCGGCTCGGCAAGACCCTGTTCACCGACGCCCCCATGGGCGCCCGCCCGACCGTGACCGGGGTTTGGGACAGCCAGGAGGAAGCCCGGGTCGTCGGCGAAGCGATCGAGCAGGCCCAGCGGGCCGGCGTCTCGCTGGACGACATCGCCATTCTTGTTCGCGCCTCCTTCCAGATGCGCGAATTCGAGGAGCGCTTCATCGCGTTCGGCCTTCCGTATCGAGTGATCGGCGGTCCGCGCTTCTACGAGCGGGCCGAGGTTCGCGACGCGCTCGCTTATCTGCGCTGCGTCGCCCAGCCGGATGACGATCTGGCGTTCGAGCGGATCCATAATCAGCCCAAGCGCGGGCTCGGCGAAGCGACGCTCGCCACCTTGCACGAATACGGGCGGCGCGCCGGCGTTTCGCTGACCCGCGCCGCGCGCATGCTCATCGAAACGGAGGAGCTGAAAGCGCGTCCGCGCCAGATCCTGCGCGACCTTCTGGCCGGGTTTGACCGCTGGCGGAAGCGCGCCGGAGAAATTCCGCATGATGAGCTGGCGCAGCTCGTTCTCGAGGAAAGCGGCTATATCGACATGTGGAAGGCCGAGCGGACGCCCGACGCCGCCGGCCGCCTCGACAACCTCAAAGAACTCGTCCGTTCGATGGGCGAGTTCCCCGACCTCGGCTCATTCCTCGAGCATGTGTCGCTGGTAATGGATGTCGAGGGCCCGTCGGAAGGCGCGCGCGTCTCGATCATGACGCTGCACGCGGCCAAGGGCCTCGAGTTTGACATCGTTTTTCTGCCGGGGTGGGAAGAGGGCCTGTTTCCGAACCAGCGCTCGCTGGACGACAACGGGCGCGCCGGGCTCGAGGAGGAGCGTCGCCTCGCCTATGTTGGTCTGACGCGCGCCCGGAACGAAGCCAAGATTTATCATGCCGCCAACCGCCGGGTGCGCGGCCTGTGGCAGACCTCGATACCGTCGCGATTCATCGGGGAGCTGCCCCCCGATCATGCCGAATTCGAGGAGACCGAGGGCGCTTCGGCCTTTGGCGGCTATGGCGTGAGCCGTTTTGACGGGGCGCCCGCAGGGTTTGCCTCGCGCTACGACACGCCAGGCTGGCGCCGGGCCGAGGAGCGGTCGCGTCACGCCGCCGAAAAGGGAGCGCGATTCGGCGCCGGCTCCGGGCGTATTCTCGAGGGCCAGGCGCAACGGCGCGCGGCTCCGGATACGGCCTTCGAGGCGGGCGCCCGGGTGTTTCACATGAAGTTCGGGCCCGGGAGCGTCGTCGCCGCCGACGGCCCCAAATTGACCGTCGATTTCGATCGCGCCGGCCGCAAGCTCGTCATGGACAGTTTTGTGACGGCGGAGGGGTAGCTCCGCGCGGTCCCTCAGGCGGCTTTGGTCTTCGGGTTCACCTCGGCCGTGTAGGCGTCGATCAGCGCGGCCGTGATGGCGCCGGGCTTATAGACGTGTGGGCCAATCTCGCCGACCGGCGTCACTTCGGCCGCGGTTCCGGTGATGAAACATTCGCTGAAGCCTCCAAGTTCGTCGGGCATGATGCGCCGCTCGACGACTTCGACGCCGCGCTGGCGCGCGAGGTCGATGACCGTCGCCCGCGTGATCCCGGCGAGGAAGCAGTCGGCGATCGGCGTATGGATCGTTCCGTCCCTGACGAAAAAGACGTTGGCCCCGGTGCATTCGGCGACGCGGCCCTGCCAGTCCATCATGAGGGCGTCGGCGTAGCCGCGGCGCTCCGCGCGATGCTTGGAGATGGTGCAGATCATGTAGAGGCCGGCGGCCTTGGCGAGGGAAGGCGCGGTGGCGGGATCGGGCCGCCGATAGTCGGCAATATCCAACCGGATGCCTTTCATCCGTTGCGCCGGGTCGAAATAGCTCGGCCAGTCCCAGACTGCGATGCCCAGGTGGATCGTGTTATGCTGCGCCGAGACCCCCATCATCTCGGATCCGCGCCAGGCGATCGGACGCACGTAGGCGTCGGTGAAATTGTTGCGCCTGAGCGCCTCGGCCTTGGCCGCGTCGATCTGGTCGACCGTCCATGGAATTTCAAAATCGAGAATGCGGGCCGAGTCTTTGAGCCGGCGGGAGTGCTCGGCCGACTTGAAAATCCGGCCGCCGTAAGCCCGCTCGCCCTCGAAAACCGCGCTCGCGTAATGCAGCGCATGGGTCAGGATGTGAACCTTGGCGTCGCGCCATTCGACCATCCGCCCGTCAAGCCAGATCCATCCGTCACGATCGTCAAAATTCGGCGTGGCCATCGCGCTTTCCTCCGGTGGGGTCACAAGTTGGTTTGGTTTTTGGGCTTTTGGGTTTACATGCAGGATATCGAAAGTCGCCGACCTGATAGCAAGACCGTATAGCAAGACCGTCCGATTATGTCAACATTGCTGACCTAATGAGCGTCTCGATGTCGCCCAAACCCGCCGATCCCGCGCTGCGCGCCAGCCCGGACGACGGGCCGATGTACGAATTGATCGAGCTGTTTTTCTTCGCCTATCGCGATTTCGTGGGCGACGCCGACCGGCTGCTCGAGGCTTATGGATTCGGCCGGGCGCACCACCGCGTTCTCTATTTCGTCACCCGCAGGCCGGGGCTGACGATCGCGGAGCTCCTGGACATTCTGCGCATCACGAAACAAAGCCTCAATCGTGTGCTCCGAGAGCTTGTGGACAAGAATTTCATCGAGACGCGCGCCGGAGCGCCGGACCGACGCCGCCGGCAACTCCATGCGACGATCGAGGGCGAACGCCTTGCGCTGCGCCTGGCGCAGGTCCAGACCCGCCGGTTCGCGGGCGCCTTGGAAGCGCTGGGCGACGACGGGAGGCAGTCGGCGGCTGCTTTCCTAAATGCGATGATCGATGCGGACACTCGGGCCTCGGCCCCGACGCTGCGCATCGAGGCGGCCCGGCGGGCAGGCGGAGCTCGGCGACCTTGACTTCGGCTTCGCTCGAGGACGACGCGGCACATGTGCTTGTGGTCGACGACGACCGGCGGCTGCGCGCGTTGCTGTCGAGTTATCTGATGAAAAATGGCCACCGGGTTACGGTCGCGGCGACCGCCGCCGAAGCGCGGGCTTTTCTGGATGGCCTGGCTTTCGACATCATCGTGCTTGACGTGATGATGCCCGGAGAAAGCGGCTTTGAATTGGCAGAGCATTTGCGAAAGCGCTCGCAGGTGCCGATCCTGATGCTGACGGCGCGCGGCGAGCCGCAGGACCGGGTGCGCGGCCTCGAGATCGGCGTCGACGACTATGTGTCGAAACCCTTCGAGCCGCGCGAGCTCCTGTTGCGGATCGGCTCCGTGCTCCGGCGCACGCGGGCTTCGCCCTTCGGCAAGCCCGAGACCGCCGTCGTGCGCTTCGGCCCGTTCGCGTTTTCTTTGGAGCGGGGCGAATTGCGCACCGGCGAGGAGGTCGTGCGCATCACCGAACGCGAGCGCGAAATGCTGCGCCTTCTTTGCGCCAATCCGGGCGAAAGCGTTTCGCGCGAAGCCCTGTCGGGTTCGGGCGGGGCGGCCCAGGAGCGCACGGTCGACGTGCTGATCAATCGCCTGAGGCGGAAAATCGAGAACGATCCCGCCAACCCTGCATATTTGCAGACGGCCCGGGGAACCGGCTACCGACTGATTGCCGACGGATGATCGCGCGACCGTCCTTCCGAACCCTTCGTCAGCTGGCGCGCGTGCGCGAGCTTTGGCGACGCGGCTCGCGCAGTCTTGCGGACGTGCTTCCGAAAGGACTCTACAAGCGCTCTCTCCTGATCGTGATCCTGCCGATGGTGCTGTTGCAGACCGCAGTCACCTTTGCGTTCATGCAGCATCATTGGGAGTTGGTCACCCGCCGCCTTTCCGAGGCGGTGGCGCGCGACGTGGGGGCGCTGACCGACCTCTATAAGAGGCTTCCGCCCGGCGAAGACGACGCCTTTCTGTCGAATCTCGCGTCCGAACGGTTCCGCATGGATGCGACCCTGCTGCCGGCGAGTCCCCTGCCCCCGGCGGTGCCGAGTTCATTCTTCGCCGCGCTCGACCCTTTGACGCGCACGCTCCCGAGCGAAATCAAGACCCAACTCCGGGAGCCGTTCTGGCTCGATACGATCGGCCGGTCGGGCCTGATGGAAATCCGCGTCGATCTCGGGGACCGGGTGCTCCGGCTGGTGACGCGCCGGGCGCTCGCCTACGAGGCGAACGCTCACATCTTCGTGCTCTGGATGCTCGCGGCGATGATTGTGCTGCTGACTGTTGCGATCATCTTCTTGAGAAACCAGATTCGCCCGATCCTGCGGCTCGCTCGCGCGGCGGAGGATTTCGGCAAGGGCAGGAGTCTCGAATTCAGCCCCCACGGCGCGCGCGAGGTGCGACAGGCAGGGCACGCCTTCATCGAGATGAAACGCCGCATCGAGCGGGCGACCGAGCAACGCACCGCGATGCTCAACGGCGTCAGCCACGACCTCCGAACGATCCTGACGCGTTTCAAGCTGTCATTGGCCCTGCTCGACAATTCGGCCGACAGCGAACTCTTGCAAAGGGATGTCGACGAGATGGGCCAGATGCTCGAAGGCTACCTCGCCTTCGCCCGCGGCGACGCTAGCGAACCCACCACCCTCACCGACATTGCCTCGATGCTGGAGGACGTGCGCGCAGACGCGGAACGTCACGGGGCCGAAATCCGGCTTCAAACCCGTGGAAACCTCAACGTTCGCGTGCGGCCGATGGCGATGAAGCGATGCGTCGCCAATCTTGTCGCGAACGCCCAGCGTCACGCTGACCATGTCGAAATAATCGGGAGCCGCGACCCGCAATTCGTTTCGATTGTCGTCGACGACGACGGCGCCGGCATACCGCCCGCCTACCGGGAGGACGTTTTCCGGCCGTTCTACCGGCTCGACGAGGCGCGCAACCAGGACGAGAGCGGGGCGGGTCTCGGTCTCGCCATCGCAAGAGACATCGCGCGCTCGCACGGCGGCGACATCAAGCTCTCTGACAGCCCCATCGGCGGCCTCAGGGCCTCGGTTCGCATTCCCGTTTGACGATGAGACGGCGGGGCGCGTTCAGACGGCAGCGCTGATCCAGCGGGTGAGCTCGCTCTTCGGGCCCGCGCCGGTCTTGGTCGCGACCTGCTTGCCGCCCTTGAAGACCATCAGGGTCGGGATGGAACGGATACCGAGTTTGCCGGCGATCCCGGGATTCTCGTCGACGTTGAGCTTGGCGATCTTCACCTTGCCCTTCATTTCGGTGGCGATTTCCTCAAGCGCCGGGGCGATCATCCGGCAGGGGCCGCACCACTCCGCCCAAAAATCGACGACCACAGGCTCGCTGGAATTGAGGACGTCGGCTTCGAAGCTCGCGTCGGTGACTTTGGCCGTGACAGACATGGGGGCCCTCTGCATTCGCGCGGCGCGCGGCCGCAGGCATGTTAGTTAGGAAGCGCGCTCAACGACGTCAAGCCGCGCCGCGAGGCTCAGAACAGTCGGCCACCGTTCGGGACCGGGCGCGACGGGCTGATGAGGACCACCTCGCCATCCGCGTCGGGAAATCCGAGCGTCAGCACTTCAGAGACGAAAGGCCCGATTTGCCGGGGCGCGAAGTTGACCACCGCGGCCACCTGGCGGCCGACCAGCGCCTCGGGCCGATAGTGCCGGGTGATCTGGGCCGACGATTTCCTTGTCCCCACGTCCGGGCCGAAATCGATCACGAGCTTGAACGCGGGCTTCCGCGCCTTCGGAAATTCCTCGGCGGAGACAATTGTCCCCACCCGAACGTCGACCTTGAGAAAGTCGTCGAAAGCGATTCGCGTCGCCAGTTCAGCGGTCTCGTTCATCTTGGTCCTCACTGCTTGGCTTCATGCTCTTCCCTCGGCGGGCCGCCCTTGCAGGCTTGACAGCCGTGCTGGACTTACCCTAGCCGAGCCCCCGATGACCATCCATGACCCGGCGCGGGATATTCGGCAGATCGAAGGTCTCGGCGAGATTTCCGATCGCTACGACGCCATTCTCTGCGATATCTGGGGCGTCCTCCACAACGGCGTCGCGTCGTTCGGTCCGGCGTCGGAGGCGTTGTCCGCCTTTCGCCGGCGCGGCGGCGCGGTGGTCCTGATCAGCAACGCGCCGCGGCCGTCCGCGCCGATCCGCCGCCAGCTCGAGAGGCTCGGCGTCTCGCCGGATGCGTTCGACGCCGTCGCGACCTCGGGCGACGTGACGATTGAACTGATTGCGGAAAGAATCGAGGATCCTCTGCTCCATATCGGGCCCGCGCGCGACCTCGGCCTTTTCGACGCTGCGGCCGAGGCGGCGGGACGCCGGCCGAAGCTCGCGCCGCTGGAAGACGCTGCTTACGCGCTCTGCACCGGATTGCGTGACGACGTGACCGAGACGCCCGACGACTATGAGTCCGAGCTCGGCGGCATGGCGGCTCGCGCCATGACCATGATCTGCGCCAATCCGGACATCGTGATCCATCGCGGCGACGTCCTTATCTACTGCGCCGGAGCGCTGGCGCGCCGATATCAAGATCTCGGCGGTCCGGTTGTCTACGCCGGCAAGCCTTATGCGCCGATCTATCGAAGGGCCCTCGCCTTGGCCGAGCGGGCGACCGGCGCGCCGCTGGACAGGCGGCGCGTGCTCGCGATCGGCGACGGGATGAAAACCGATATCGCGGGAGCCGCAGTCGCCGGCGTCGACGCGCTTTTCGTCACCCACGGCATCCATCGGGCGGCGCTCCACGGCGAGAACCTCGCGAATCCGGCGAGCGCGGCCGCGCTCAGGCGCCTCTATGCCGAGAATTCGCTTTGGCCGGTTGCCGCAATCGGCGAGCTGCGAGCCTGAATGTCGCCGCGTTTACGTCCGGCGATCGGCCGGAGTTCGATTCGAAATCGTGGCCTTTATTGCGGGCGTCGCCCGGCGGAAGTCCATTTTTTCGGGTAACGTCAACTTCGCTCCGCTGACGAAAACCGGGAAGCGAGATGAACAAGCTCACGTTTCAAATCCTCTATTTCGAGGACCTCTCGGTCGGGATGCGCGAGGCGATCAGCAAGACGGTCCAAAATGAGGATGTGATCGGATTCGCAGAGCTCTCCGGAGACCACAACCCGATCCATCTGTCCGAACACTTCGCCCGCAAGACGCGCTTTGGCGGGCGCATCGTGCATGGCCTCTACACGGCCAGCCTCATTTCCGCGGTGATCGGCATGCGCCTTCCGGGTCCAGGCTCCGTGTACATTTCGCAGTCGCTCAACTTTCTCGGCCCGGTCAAGATCGGCGACGTCATCGAAGTCAGCGTCGAAGTGATGGAGCTCACTGAAAAAGGCCGTCGGGTGAGACTGCATTGCGAGTGCCGGGTCGGCGACAAGGTCGTGCTCGAAGGAGAGGGCGTTTTGAGCGTTCCTCCCGCGCCGAAACCGAGACCTGCGACGGCTTGACCATGCCCGAAGCGCGCGGCACTTTTTGCAAGCGACGGCGCCAAAGATTCGCAAGCCCGAGGATCGGCAGGATGCAATGACCAACGGCTTCGTGGTCGCCACGGACCCGGCACGGCCGCCAGTCGGGCTCGAACGAGCCGTCTATGCGATCGGGAACTTCGACGGCGTGCATCTCGGGCATCAGGCGGTCATCGCGCGGTCGCTGGGGCTGGCTCGCGAGCGCGGCGCTGCGAGCGCGGTCCTGACGTTCGAGCCGCACCCAGCAGACTATTTTGCCGATCGCCCTGTCGCGTTTCGCCTGACGCCGGCCAAGATGAAGGCGAGAGTTTGCCAGAGCCTCGGACTTTCGGGCATCGTTTTCCTGCCCTTCAACGCCGCGCTCGCGTTGCTGAGTGCGGAGGAGTTTGTCGCCCGGATCCTCGTCGAGAGGCTCGGCGCCGGCGCCGTCGTGGTCGGATGGGATTTTCATTTCGGCAGGGCCCGCTCCGGAACGCCGGCCTTTCTCGCCGAGGCGGGCGCGCGGCACGGCTTCGCCGTCGAGATCGTCGCCAAGGTCGAGGACGGCGCCGGAGAGGAAGCCCGCGTGGTCTCCTCGACGGCGATCCGGCGCGCGCTCGAGCGAGGCGACGTCGAAGCCGCGGCGCGCGGTCTCGGGCGCGCCTACGCGGTGTCCGGCGTTGTCATTTCCGGGCAGCGGCTTGGCCGCACGCTCGGCGTTCCCACCGCGAACATCGCGCTCGACCCAACGGCTAGGCTGGCGCATGGGGTCTATGCGGTCAGGGCCCACATCGAGGGCAAGATGAGCGCCGGGGTCGCCAGTTTCGGCGTTCGGCCCACCGTCGACAATGGTCCGCCGCTGCTCGAGGTCCATCTCCTGGACTTCCACGGCGACCTTTATGGGCGCGAGATGGAGGTCGAATTCGTCCAGCGCATCCGGGACGAGCGCAAGTTCGATTCCCTCGCGCTGCTCACTGAGGAGATGGAGCGCGACAAGGAGCGCGCGCGTGCGATCCTCGCGAAGGCCACCTGAGAGCCGAGATCCCGGACGCCGATTTGGCGATTCGCGGCAAATCCTCTAATTCGGTCGCGGCTTCACCCGCAAGACCCATGTGGCCCCCAGTTTCATGACCGACGCGCCCGACACAGCCCTCGACTATTCGCAGACGCTTTTCCTGCCAATGACCGACTTTCCGATGCGGGCCGGCCTGCCGCAAAAGGAGCCGGAGATCCTGGCGCGCTGGGCGCGCGAGGACCTCTACCGCCAATTGCGGGAAAGCGGCGAAGGCCGTCCCAAATTCGTGCTGCACGACGGGCCGCCCTACGCCAACGGCAACGTTCACATCGGCACCGCGCTCAACAAGATCCTCAAGGACATGGTCGTCCGCTCGCACCAGATGGCCGGCTGGGATTCCAACTACGTCCCCGGCTGGGACTGCCATGGCCTGCCGATCGAATGGAAAGTGGAGGAGGAGTTTTATCGGTCGAAGGGCCAGGCGAAGCCCGACTTCTCCGATCCAGAGGCGATCGTCGCGTTTCGTCGCGAGTGTCGCGCCTTTGCCGAACACTGGATTTCCGTCCAGCGCGAAGAGTTCAAGCGACTGGGAGTGGTTGGCGATTGGGAGCACCCGTATACGACCATGAGCTTCCCGGCGGAAGCGCAGATCGCCAGGGAGATTTTCAAGTTCATCGCCAACGGCCTTCTCTATCGCGGCTCGAAGCCGGTGATGTGGAGCGTCGTCGAGAAGACGGCGCTGGCAGAGGCGGAGATCGAATACGAGGATTATACGAGCGAGACGGTCTATGTGACTTTTCCCGTTCGATCCGTACGCGATGTTCAGATTGTTGGATGGGATATCGAACTAAGTGAAAAGCGCGCACTCCTCGAAAGCGCGAGTGTCGTAATTTGGACGACCACGCCTTGGACGATTCCTGGCAATCGCGCAATCAGCTTTTCACCGAAGATTACCTATGGGCTCTACCGCGTAGCTAAAGCGCCCGATGATAATTGGGCCGGAGTCGGCCGAACATTCATCCTTGCTGACGCCCTTGCAGAAGAGTTTCGTCACGCGTCCAAGATTCAAGAGATGCAGCGGGTGACTCGGGTGTTTGCCGCCGAGCTAGAAGAAATGACCTGCGCGCATCCCCTGAGCGCGCTGGGTTATGGTTATGTTGTCCCGCTTCTCGCTGGCGACCATGTCACCGAGGAGGCGGGGACAGGCTTCGTTCACACCGCCCCGAGTCACGGACGCGAGGATTTCGAACTCTGGATGGCGAATAGCCGCCAGCTCATCGAGCGAGGCATCGAAACGCGCATTCCCTACACCGTGGATGAGAACGGAGCCTTCACCGAGGAAGCGCCCGGGTTCGAGGGCAAGCGCGTCATCACCGACAAGGGCGACAAGGGCGATGCGAACGAGGCCGTCATCAAGGCGCTGCGGGAAAGCGGCGCCCTCATCGCGCGCGGACGGCTCAAGCACCAATATCCGCATAGCTGGCGCTCCAAGAAGCCGGTGATCTTTCGCAATACGCCGCAATGGTTCCTGGCGATGGACCGGCCGTTCGCCAACGCGCCGGGCGGGCAGACGCTGCGGGCCGTCGCGCTCGAGGCGATCGGGAAGACGCGATGGGTTCCGGCGACTGGCGAGAACCGCATTCGCGGCATGGTCGCGAGCAGGCCCGACTGGGTTCTTTCGCGGCAGCGCGCCTGGGGCGTTCCGCTGCCGATCTTCGTGCGCAAAGGCGGGCACGAAGTCCTGTTCGACGAAGACGTCAACGCGCGGATCGCCGCGGCGTTCGAGAAGGAAGGCGCCGACGCCTGGTTCGCCGAGGGCGCGAAGAAGCGGTTTCTCGGCAACACGCACAAGGCAGACGACTACGAAAAAATCGACAACCTGGTGGAGGTCTGGTTCGACTCCGGGTCGACGCACGCGTTCGTTCTCGAGGACCCCATTCAGTTTCCGGGGCTTGCCGGTGTCCGGCGGGTCGTCGACGGCGGACCGGACGAGGTCATGTATCTCGAAGGGTCGGACCAGCATCGCGGCTGGTTTCAGTCGTCCCTGCTCGAGAGCTGCGGCACCCGCGGGCGCGCGCCCTTCGACATCGTGCTGACGCACGGCTTCACTCTCGACGAGAAGGGCCGGAAGATGTCGAAGTCGCTCGGAAACCAGACGTTCCCGCAGGACGTCATCGCGGCGTCCGGCGCCGACATCCTGCGCCTATGGGTCGCGAGCGTCGACTATACCGACGACCAGCGCATCGGCCCCGAAATCCTGAAAGTCGTAGGCGACAATTACCGCAAGCTGCGCAACACCCTCCGCTGGATGCTGGGGACGCTCGCTTATCACGAGAAGGGCGACGAGGTCGATCTTACGACGATAAGCGACCTCGATCGGTTGATGCTGCACAAGCTTGCCGAGCTCGACGGCAGGGTGCGTGAGGCTTACGCCAATTTCGACTTTGCCCGCGTCGTCGCCACGCTTTCGGCCTTCATGAACGCGGACCTGTCGGCGTTCTACTTCGACATCCGAAAGGACGCGCTCTATTGCGAGCCGCCGTCCAGCCTCAAACGGCGCGGCGCGCTCGAGGCGATCGAACAGATCTTCCGCGCGCTGACGATCTGGCTCGCGCCGATCCTCGTTTTCACGGCTGAGGAGGCGTGGTCGTCCCGCGACCCGGCGCACCGCACGGTGCATCTGGAGCAGTTTCCCGAGATCCCGTCCGATTGGCGGGACGACCCGCTGGCGAAGAGATGGGAGACGATCCGGGCCCTCCGCCTCGTCGTGACCGGAGCGATCGAGATCGCGCGCGCCAACAAGGAGATCGGGTCTTCGCTCGAGGCCGCGCCCCGCGTTTATCTCAGCCGGCCGGAGCATATCGAGGCGCTTCGCGGCGTCGACTTCGCCGAAGTGTGCATCACATCGGATATTGCAATCGAGATCCGGCGGCCCGCGCCTGAGGACGCCTTTCGCCTTCCGGAACTTCCTGACGTCGCCGTCGTCGTCGAGCGCGCGCGAGGGATCAAGTGCGCCCGGTCCTGGCGCTACTTCGATCCAGCCACGGCGTCGCCCGATTTTCCCGACGTGAGCCCGCGCGACGCCGAGGCGCTGCGCGAGCTCAGGGCGCTTGGCCGCCTGCCATGAGGCCGCGCGCTCTCGGCGCCATGATCGCCGTCGCCGTATTTGCGGCCGACCAGGCCGCGAAGGCTGCGATCCTTTCCCGGTTGACGGGGAACGCAACCGATTCGACTGCGCTGACGCCGTTTCTGGACCTCGCCCTGCGCTGGAACCGGGGCATTTCCTTCAGCCTTTTCGCGCAGGACTCGGCGCTGGGCCTCGTTCTGCTCCTCGGCGCGACCCTGGCGGCGACGGCGCTGCTCGGCTGGTGGCTCATGCGCTCCCGCGCCACCCTGGCGGCGGCGGGACTGGGCGCGATCATTGGCGGAGCGCTCGGCAACGCGGTCGACCGCATTGCGCACGGCGCCGTTGTCGACTATCTGGATCTGCACGCGTTCGGACGCCACTTCTTTGTCTTCAATCTCGCCGACGCCGCAATCAACATCGGCGTTGCGCTGTTGGTGCTGGACTTGGCGTTTGGCTCGCGCGCGTCCGACCGCCGGGAGGAGCCCTTATCGCCGCCGCGGGCGAACTGAGGTTTAGTGGTTTGGTAGGAGCGGCGTTCGACAATGCGGCCGAATCGAATGCGGCGGGCGTCATGGAATAGCCGGAATTCAGGGCGATGAGGCTGCGGGCTGGGCTCGCCTGCGGCGAGGAACGGGGAGAACGAATGCATTTTGGGTTTCGCGGAACGGCGCTGGCGTTCGCGATCACGACGGTCCTCATGGGCTCGACTGCCGCCCGGGCGGGTGACGACGGCTCGGCGCCATTGTGGGTGGGCATTGGCTCCATCTTCAGCGGGCTGGGCCTCAGTCCCTGGGGCAGGGAGGAGCCGCCGCGCATCGATTACCGCGAACACGGAAAGATCGTCGTGCCCCCGAAAATTGATCTCCCGCCGCCCGGCTCGCCGGTGGCGACCGGCGCAGATTGGCCGGTGAACTTCGAAACCCAGCGCAAGGCGGCGCAAAAGGAGGCGGCGACGAAGGAGATCGCGGGACAGGGGGACGCGCGGCTGCGCTATACCCATCCCTTCCCCAACGCGCCGGTGACGGTCCGTCCGACCGATCAGGTGGATCCCACGTTGACCTGCCCGCATGGCAAATGCGAAACCACGACTGGCTCCTCGTCGATGCTCGGCGCCATCAATCCGTTGAACTGGGTCGGAATGGGCAAGTCGACTGCGTTAGGCCCGGAGCCGGACCGCGAATGGCTGACCGATCCGCCAAAGGGATATCGCGCCCCGGTCGCGGCGGCCGGACAGGCCGCAAACTAGCGTTGCGCCGACGCCCAAGGGAAGTTTTCGACAGTTGCCGCAGATTCGCTGCTTGGCGGCGGGAGCAAAACCCGCTATTCTGCGTTCGAGAATCGCCGCAGGTCGGCTCGGCCGGATGACCAATGGCGGGGGGTTCTGGGGTGGACTGAAACGCCCGCTTCCTCGGGCGTCGAGAGCCTGCCCGGCCTCGAACGACTTCAGCGCTGGACGGTTGCGCGCTCGTCTTCGTTAAGAACTTTGACGCGACAGTTCACCAAGCGACCCTGTTACGGGCAGGGACTTTGCGCCGCGCCGGGAGCGCGGCGGGCTCGGTGCGCAGCGGAACACCGAGCGGACGGAAGAGGTTTTCGTCGGGGGCGATAAGCAAGACGGCGACCGCCGGCCGATGCGGCCGGAGCAAGGAGCCTTTTCACGCCGGCGTCCATCGAAACGATGCGCGGCTCAACAGGCGAACTATCGGAAAAAGCAATGAGACCAGGTCAGAACAAGCGGATGCGCGGCCGGCCAAACAACAACCGGCGCGGACCCAACCCGTTGACGCGCTCTTATGAGTCCAACGGACCTGACGTCAAGATCCGCGGGAACGCGCATCATGTGGCGGAGAAATACTTGCAGCTTGCCCGCGACGCCCATACTGGCGGCGACCCGGTCGCGGCCGAGAACTACCTGCAGCACGCGGAGCATTATTTCCGCTTGATCGCTGCGGCTCAGGCCGCGCAGGCGCTGGCCCAGAGCGGTCAGCAGCGGACGGGCGGCGAGGGCGAGATCGAGGATCTCGAGGACGACGACGATTTCGGCGGCCCGTCCGACCGGTTTGCTTCGCCCTCGGAGCGCGCCGGATACCAGAACCAGCAGAATTCGTTTCCGCCGCAGCCGAACGCGGCCCCTAACGCCCCGCAACCCTACATCGAGAGGCAGCCGTTCGAAGCCGACCGCCAGGGTCAGGGCGACCGGGGCGGATTTCCCAATCGCCAGGATCGGCAGGATCGGCAAGGCAATCGCTTTCCGGACCGCGGACCCCGTCCGGATCGCCCGTTCGGCGAACGAACGGACAACTATCGCGACAACAGGCAGAATCGCGACGGCCGCCCGCGGGAGTTCCGCCCCTATCGCGATTCCGCGCCTCCTCTTCCTCCTCGCGAGGGCGCCCCCGAGGGCGCGGGGCCAGCGGCGCTTCCGCCGTTCATCACCGGCGGCCCGCGGCAGGGCTCCGAAGGGGGCGATCAGCCCGGGCCGGAAACCGAAGCCGTCCAGACGCCGCTCGACACTCCGGGCGCGGAGATGCCCGTCAATGACGGCGAATCTGGAGAGGGCCGCTTCCCGGGTCGCGGGCGGCGCCGCCGTCTTAGGTCTCCCTACGGCTTCAAGGCTGGTCAGGGCGAAGCCGACATCCAGAATCCGAGCCCCGTCGACGACGAGACGCCGGTGAGCGAATAGCGCTCGGACGCGTTGCGCGCTAACGAGCGGCGGGATTCGCGGAACCGACGCTCTCGACTTGCGCGGACCGCGTGCCTGACGACTCCGAGGCGTCCGCGACGGCCCCGGAATGCGGCGCCGGCGCCGCGGCCAACGTCACAACCTCGGGCGCTGTCGAAGCTTTGATGCTCATGCCGCACTCCCGGGCGAGCAGGGTCGTGTAATAAGGCTGGATCGTGTGCGCGTCGATCGTCTCGACCGGGCCGCCGGACAGAAAGCCCGCCGCCGCATGCGACAGGCGTACGTTTGCGCCCCTGGCTTCGACCTTCATCGTCAGGGCGTCGCCTTCGCCGTCGAGGTCGACGGTGAGGATGCCGCCGCGCGGCGCGGCGCCCGCCGCGATGAGGCAAAGATTGAGCAGGAGCTTGACGGCGTTCTTCGGCGCGAGCCGCCGTTCGGCGTTCCATCTGAGGGTCGTTCGCTCGTTGCCGATGAGGCCCCGCGCGACGTTTTCGGCGTCTCCGGTGTCGACCGACGCGCCGAGCGAGCCGGCGGCGCCGAATGCGAGCCGGCAGAACTGGAGCCGGGCCGAGGCCGAAATCGCGCTCTTCTTGATGAGGTCCATCGCGACCGAGCGCATGTCGGCGTCCTCTTCGCCCTCGAGCACTTCGAGGCCGTTGACGATCGCCCCGACAGGGCTAATCACGTCGTGGCAGATGCGCGAGCTCATGAGCGCGACGAGGTCGAGCGGGGCGAGTGAGACGGTCGTCAAGCGGCTGATCCTATGGTCGATGCCGATGAACCGGCGGAAGGCAGCCTATGCGGCGAACCGATAAGCTTTAGTTTGTCTAGCTGATTCGCGCCCCCGCCGCGACACCATCTGGCCTCATTCCCACGATTGCCTTACAGCGCGCTTGCGACTCGCCGGCGGGTCTATTGATTCACGTGAAGGGGAGCCGAAGTGACATCGTCCAGCCCGATTGCGCGACCGTTCGACTTCGACCGGTCCTCGCGCGATGAGACTGCGCTCTTCCTGGCGGAGGCCGCGATCGCCGCCGGACCGGCGGTGATGGACGTTTACGGGCATGGGGACGACGTCCGCGCCAAGTCCGACGGCAGTCCCGTCACGCTTGCGGACCTGCGCGCCGAAAGGGTCATCTGCGACCGCCTGGCCCGCGCGCTCCCCCGGGCGCCGATCGTCGCCGAAGAGGCGACGGCGAGCGGAGATCGCGTCCATGTCGCCGAACGGTTCCTCCTGGTCGATCCGCTGGACGGAACGAGAGAATTCATTGCGCGCAACGACGAGTTCACCATCAATGTCGCGCTGATTGAAAAAGGCCGGCCGGTCGCCGGCGCCGTCTATGCGCCCGCGCTGGGGCGCCTCTGGTTCGGCGGAGACCAGGCCTTCGTCTGCGATGCGCCCGTCGGCGCCGGCCTGCCCAATCCGCTCCTGCGGCGGCCTATTCGGGTTCGCCCCGCGCCCGCCGCGCTGACCGCGCTCGCCAGCCGATCGCATGGCGACGCCGAAACCGAAGCCTTCCTCGAGGCCCTGCCGATCGCCGAGCGGCGCTCGAGAGGCTCGTCGCTCAAATTCTGCATGATCAGCGAAGGGCTGGCGGACGTCTATCCGAGGTTCGGGCCGACGATGGAATGGGACACCGCCGCTGGCGACGCGGTGCTGCGCGCGGCGGGCGGGGTTGTTCTCAATCTGACCGGCGCTCCCCTCGCCTACGGAAAGATCGACTGCGATCTGCGCAACGGACCCTTCGTCGCCTGGGGCGACGCCGCGGCGGCGCGCCGGTTTGGATTTCGTTAATAATCTGTCAACGCAAGTGAACGAAACTTAGCCAATCCGCAAAGATGAAGAGGCGCCGCGAGTCGCGCGGGGCCGGGGGAGCGTCGCAGGACGACCGGGGGGCCTCAAAGGAGCGTTGTGATGAGCCTGGTGACCCGTCGACAGCTTCTGGCCGCTGCGGCCATTGGCTCGTTCGCGCTTTCGACGCGCGCGCGAGCCGACGCTCCGGCCACGTTTACTACGGATGAGATCGTCGACAACGGCCATCGGTTCTTTGGCAGTCTGTCGCGCGGCCTGGCCGAAGCCGTCCAGGAGGCGGCGCGCCGCTGGGGACTGCCGAACGCCTATATCCTGGGCCAGGAGGCCTCCGCTGCGTTCGTCGGCGGCCTCCGCTACGGCGAAGGCCGGATGTACACCCGCAACGCCGGCGATGAGCCTGTTTTTTGGCAGGGTCCATCGGTCGGCTTCGATGCGGGCGCCGACGGCGACCGGACGATGATGCTGGTCTACAACCTGCCGGCGGTCGAAGCGATTTACGACCGCTTTGCCGGCATCGACGGTTCCGCCTATTTCATCGGCGGCTTCGGCTTCACCGCGCTGGGGCAGCAAGGCGTGATCGTCGTTCCGATCCGCACCGGCGTCGGCGCGCGGCTTGGAATCAACGTCAGTTATCTGAAATTCACGCAGCAGGCGACCTGGAATCCATTCTGACCGGAGCACAACCCGACCCTTGCGCGTTGACCTATGCAGCGGCGTAGCCCTATGCGAAGATGAACCCGGGGCTTTGAGCTCAGGGACACGGCCAGGTGATCGAGCCGGCGCTCTATTTCGCAATCGGATTCCTCGTCGCCTCGCTGGCGGCGGTCGTTTTGACGCCCGTCGTATCCCGGCGGGCGCGGCGGCTCGCCGAAGCGCGCGCAAGGTTGCAAGCGCCGATCTCGGAGCGACAAGCGATCGCCGAACGCGACGCGTTGCGCGCCGAACATGCGGTCGCTGAGGCGCGGCTTGAGCGACGGATGACGCTGGCGGAGGAGGCCGCGATCGCGCTTCGCGCCGAACTCGGGCGAAAGTCGGTCAAGGTCATCGCGCTCGAGGCGGATGCGGCCGAACAGTCGAAGGTCGACTACGACCGCCGCGCGCGGATCGAGGCGCTCGAGTCCCAATGTCGCGATCTGGAAGTCGCGATGGGGCCGAGCCAAATCGCCATTCACGACCTCGTCGCCCAGCGCGATCGGGCCGATGCGGCCGCGGCCGCGGCCATGGCCCGGCAAATCGAGCTCGAGGCGGAGGGGAGCCGCGCCCGGGCGAAAGCGGCCATCATGGCCGCTCGAGCGGAAAGCCTCGAGGGACGGTACGACCGTCATTCGCGATCGGCGAAAGAGGCTGCGGAACGAGCCGAAACCGTCCGCACCGAACTTGCTCGCGCGCTCTCCGAGCAAAGCGAGCGCGTGCGGGGGCTCGAGGAACGCTTGCGCGAGGCGCTCGCTCTCAACGAAAGTCCGAGCGAGGGCGTGTCGAAAGGCGACGGCGCCCTCGAAGAGACCCAGCGGCGGCTCGCGGACCTCGAATCGCGGCTCGCGTTCAGCGAGCGGGTTCGCGAGGAGACCCTGCTCGAAAACGGGCGCCAGCTTGCGGCCCTCGCCGACCGGGACGCGGCGCTCAAAGCCGCGCAGGCCAAGGCCGTCGAGCTGGAGGCGCGTCAGGCTCAGGCCGGCGCGGACGCGCGCGCCAACGAAAACGCGGCGGCGCTCCGGGCTCAGACATTGATCACCGCCCATGCGGCGATGGAAGGATCGCTCCGCGCCGAGCGCGCCGATCACGAAGTTCTGAGCCGGGAGAACGATGCCCTCCGCGCAAAAATCGCCGCGCTCTCCGCTTCCGCCATCGATGCCGCCGAAGATGCGGCGCTAAGGGAATCGATCGAACGTCTCGGGCGCGAGGTCACCCGGCTCTTCGCCGCCCGGAAGGCCGCGAAGCGCGACGATCCCGTTCCGACGGGACGGTTTCCCTTCGCCGGCCCCGAGGCCGGCGTGCTGGTCGAGCCGTCGAAGGACGGACGGCCCGCCTTCGCGGAAGGTCCTGGCCGGCGCGTCGTCCGGTCGCGCGCGCCCGACCGGTGACCCGCGGGGTGACTGCGTTGCTTTCCCGCTCGTGAACCTGATAGAGGCGGACCGGGACATTAAGGTTCCGGCAAGGGGGAAACGTCATGAGCGAGGCGGCGGACACCGCGGTCGAGGCCAAGGAGCGAGACCGCACCGTCGCTCTCATCATCGCCATCCTCGCTCTGATGCTGGCGTTGGCGGAAGCGGGCGCGAAAAACGCGCAGCACCTCTCGACCGAAAAGAACATCGAGGCCTCGGACCTCTTCAATTTCTACCAGGCCAAGAAGATTCGCTCGACCGTGGTAGAAACGGCTTCCGAGATGCTCGAGGCGCAGAAAACCGGCCTCGCCGACCCGAAGGCGCAGGATGCGGTCGAGAAACAGATCGCCGAGTTCAAGACGACGGTCGCCAACTTCGACAAGGATCCCAAGAAGCCCGAGGACAGCCTGGACGCGATTCAGGAACGGGCGAATGCCGCGACGGAAGCGCGCGAACTCGCGAACCACCGGCTCGAGCATTACGAGCTCGGCAGCGGCCTCACCCAGATCGCGATCGTCCTGGCGTCGGCCTCGATCATCACCGGCATCGCCCTCCTCATGTGGCTCAGCATCGGCCTCGGCGCGATCGGCGCGATCCTGCTGGCGTTCGGCTTTTTCGCCCCGACCGTGCTGGGCTTCATCGGGTAGCGTCCCTTCTCCCCGCCAAGCGGGGAGAAGGTGGCCCGAAGGGCCGGATGAGGGGCGGGGCGGCAAGCCGCGCGGCCAATCGCC
>Ga0209040_10001058_pt1 | contig 21523 bp, 30 predicted proteins | sample BogFormECP12_OM3_FD_188240 | JGI IMG/M metagenome (GOLD analysis project Ga0209040, IMG submission 188240) | Bog forest soil microbial communities from Calvert Island, British Columbia, Canada - ECP12_OM3 (SPAdes) (version 2) | ecosystem: Environmental > Aquatic > Freshwater > Wetlands > Bog ... | reverse complement strand
GCGACGACGCTTGGCGTCGATTTCAGAGCGTCCGCGAGTTCCGCGTCCTCGTTCTCGCCTTTGGAATCTGGGAACGCGATATCGAGCGCGACTGCCCGCGGATGGAAGTCCGCAATGGCGCGCACGAGACGTGCCAGCATCTTTCGCGACAGGGCGTGGCCTTCGGTTTCGCTGAGCGTCTGGTCGTCGATGGCGACAATGACGACGCCCGCGGGCGCCGGACGCGCGCCGGCCAGAAGAAACCGCCAGTCGAGGGTCAAATTTTCGACCCGGTCCAAACCGGACGCGACGCCCATCATTTGTTTGAGGCCGAGCCAGGCGCCAAACACGAGAGCGGCCGCGACAAAGCCGCCGGTCAGCAACCTTGACGCGGTGACGCCTTCAAACCGCATCTACTCGCCGAAGCGCGCGAGAAGAGCCCGAACCCTGGCTTCCCCCCATTGCTTCTGCACCATCGACGTATCGCTTGGCGAGATATCGACGCCTTGCCCTTCGGTCAGCACCACGTACTGGTTCAGCCAACGGTTCGTAACGGCCACAGAGCCGTCAAGCACAAGGGTCGAGGTTCGCGCCGGAGCGACCTCCATCGCCCATTTCGTGCCCCGAACGGCCGCGATGGCGAGCGGCGTCAGAATTTGAAATTCGTTTTGCTGACCGCTCGGATGAAACTCGATCAAGAGCGCGCCGTCATTGAGCTGGATCGCCGTCGGCAATTGCTGACCCGCCTTGTAGACCGGCCGATAGCGGGTTCCATGCACCGGACGGACAGTCAGCTCCTGGCCGCACTGCAGGATCTTTTCGGACGGGTCGCGTTCGTTCGGGACGAGGGCGCACCCACCGCCGGCCGCCCGCACAGCTTGAGATCCCGCGAGAGACGACCCGACCAAGGCCGTGGCGACTAGGACTGCGGCGAAGAGCTTGCGCCCGCGTCTCAGGTCGAGCTTCAGCATTGGGCAACCCCCCGACATTTCCTCTTTCCGGTCCTGTGCGGCCTCACCTCGGTTACAAGCCGTGGCGCGCCGTTTGACGCGGCCGCCGCCGATCCGGCCGGGAACGCCCTGGCGCGCCAATTCGGCGCGGCGCGTCGGTTGGAAAAAGACCTTAACTCGATAGCGACGGCCAGTCCACGCGCTCCGGAGACCCCCCGCGTGTGCGGAGCAACAACGGCGGAGGCGGAAACGGGCTCCCGCGGCGGCCGGCGGACAGACGAGAGGAAGGGGCGTGAGCCAAATCAAGGTAACCTCGGCCGGGCGGGCATATTTTGCGTAAGATGGCAGGGGGGGCGCCTGGACAGTCTTGTCATGTGACGAAAGGCCTGCATGAGCGAGACCCGGAAACTGGCAGCGATTCTGGTCGCCGATGTTGTCGGCTACAGCCGGCTGACCGGGGCCGACGAGGAGGGCACGCTGGCCCGGCTGAGGACGCTGCGCAGCGACCTCATCAACCCGACGATCGCGGTCCACAACGGGCGGGTGGTCAAGCGGACCGGCGACGGGGCGATCGTCGAGTTCCGCAGCGTGGTCGAGGCCGTTCGCTGCGCCGTCGAAGTGCGAAGCGGCTTGGCCGAGCGAAACGTCGGCGTCCCCGCCGACAAGCGCATCGAGGCTCGCGTCGGCATTCACCTCGGTGACGTCGTCGAGGAGGCCGACGGCGATCTGATGGGCGACGGGGTCAATGTCGCCGCGCGGCTGGAAAGCATTTGCGAGCCGGGCGGGATTTGCTTGTCGGAAGACGCCTATCGGCAGGTGCGCGACAAACTGATCGAGGCCTTCGTCGACCTGGGCGACCAGAACCTCAAGAATATCGCGCGTCCGGTGCGGGCGTACGCCCTGGCGCCAACGGGTGGAGGGCGACCCGCGATCCCGTCCGTGAAAGTCGCGCCAAGCACGCCCGACTGGAGGTTGCGCCGGCCGGCAATTCTTGCCGCAGTGATCGCGATCCTCGAAAACGTCGCGCGCCTGATCGGAGCTTATGCTCAGAGGGCAGCGACCGGAGGTCGCCCCGCCATGCAACCCGCCGGCGACGCCCCGGGCGCTGTTCCGAGATCGCGCGACAGGAGGCTGCGCCGGGCGCTGATCGCGCGCGACAGGAGGCTGCGCCGGGCGCTGATCGCGGCGGCGGTCATCACGATCGTCGCGGTGCGGGCATGGCGCGGACAGGAGCCGTCCGCGCCGCCGCCCCCGCCGGCGCCTGCTCCCGCAACTGTCACGGACAACAAGCTCGCGCATGCGCCGCGCCTCTCGATCGTCGTTCTGCCGTTCGCCAATCTGAGCGGCGATCCCAAACAGGATGTTCTCGCTGACAGCCTCACCGACGACCTCACCGCCGATCTTTCGCATCTGCCGAAGAGTTTTGTCATCGGCCGCGGCGGCGCGGCAGCCTTAGGGGGCAAGCCGGTCGACCTGAAAGAGCTCGGCCGGGACCTCGGCGTGCGCTACGCGCTCGAAGGCAGCGTGCGAAGAACGGGCGAGACGATCACGCTCAACGCGCAGTTGATCTTGACCGAGACGGGCGCCGATGTCTGGGCGGACCGGCTCGAGGGCGAGCAAAGCCGGCTTGGCGAATTGCAGGCCGAGATCGTCTCGCGGCTGGCGAAATCTCTCGACGCTCCCTGACGATGCGAAGCGGGCACGGTAGACGAAGCAAGCGCCGCATGTTTTGCAGGCCGCCCTGACCGCGTCCTTCCGCGCTACGAAGCAAGCCCGTTTTTCGACGGGCTATCGGCCCGCGCCGAGTTATTCCTGCGGCAGCGCCAGCGGCTGCAGCGGGATGGCGGAGGCGAGCGGGCCGGGCCCGGCGCCGTCGCGCTGGTAGACGTCCGGGCGGAACTGCACGATGCCGTCGGGCGTCGCCCAGGCGGTGATATAGACCCAGTAGACGTTGACCGGCGTCGTCAGCTTGACGTCGAGGCGCTGGCCCGAGCGGATGACTTCGTCGATCTGGTCGCGGCCCCAGCCGGGATTGTCCTTCAGGAGCCAGGCGACATAGTCGCGCACGTCCTGCACCCGCACGCAGCCCGACGACACGAAGCGGAAATCGTCGCCGAAAATTCCCTTGGACGGCGTGTCGTGCATGTAAACGCCGTAGGGGTTCGGGATGTTGATGCGCACGAAGCCGAGCGAATTGAGGTCGGCGCCAGTGTCCTGGCGGTACTTGTAATGCGTGGCCTCGTCGGTGTTCCAGTTGATCGACGAGGGCGGGACCTCCTGCCCGTCCTTGTTGAAGACGCGGATTTTCTCGTCGGTCAGATAGTTCGAATCGGCCTTCATCTTCGGGATCAGGTCCTTCTTGATCAGCGAAGGCGGCACGGTCCAGAACGGATTGAAGTTCACTTCGGTCGCATGCGTCTGCATGATCGGCGACTGGCGGTCGATCTTGCCGACGCCGGCGGCGTGATGGGAATAGACGACGCCGTTCTCGACGGTCTCGACCGACGCCGACGGTATGTTGACGACCACGAACCGTTGGCCGAGATCGCCGGAATAGGCCTTGAGCCGCACGATGTTGGTCTCGAGCTGCTGCAGCCGCGCCTCGGCCGGGACGTTGAGCTCGGCGAACACCGCCTCGTTGACGACGCCGGTCTCGCTGAGGCCGTGGCGCGCCTGAAAGCGCTTCACCGCCGCCTCGACGTAGGAGTCATAGACGGCCCCCGAGCCGGCGATGGGATCGAGGTCGCCGGAAGCGACGAGGCGGTCGCGCAGCGCCTGCACCCGCGGACCCTTCGAGCCGATCTTGAGATCAGCGCCTGCTGGCACCAGGCCCCAGCCGCCCTTCGCGACGACATTCTGATAGTTCAGGAGCGCTTGCTCGGTCGCCTCGACGGTGGCCGGCGAAAGGATGGGCGTCGACTCGCGCCCGACCGCCATGTGCGGAGACGCCTCGTAGCTCTGCGGCCATTCGGCCTGATCGCCGTCCTGCGCCGTCGCGGCGAAGGGCGCGAGAGTTGCGGCGCCGAATGCGGCCAGGGCGGTCGCGCCGAAAAAAACGCGGCGCGACAGCCGCGAGACAATCCTGTGGCCCATCAAATCCGAACTCCTCGAGGAACGGAGCAATCCCCAATTGCCCGATAAGGCGTCCCGCCCGCCATCCTTCTTGAGCGCAAAGCAAACTCGCCTCGGCCGAGGCGAACCGCGCGCCAAGATAGGATCCAGTCGGGCGTTTTTATGACCGCTCCCCGCCCAGAACGCAATCGGGGCGCCCGCAAACGGGCGCCCCGCCTCATCGACATGGTTTTGGTTAAGAGAGCCTTATCAGAGCTTATACTTGATCTGGTCGGTCCAGTAGCGCTCGAGGCGCAGGAGCGAGACATTGACGCGGGCGAGGTCGTCGCCGGGGATGCCGCCGATCTGCTCCACCGTGCGGGCGTGCTTCTCGTAGACGGCGGCCACGATGTGGTGAACCTCCTTGCCCTTTTCGGTCAGGCTGATCCGAACCGAACGGCGGTCGATGCGCGAGCGGGCGTGGTGAAGGAAGCCCATTTCGACAAGCTTTTTCACGTTATAGGAGACGTTCGAGCCGAGATAGTAGCCTCGGGTGCGCAACTCGCCGGCCGTCAGTTCCTTGTCGGCGATGTTGTAGAGCAGGAGCGCCTGCACGGCGTTGACGTCCGAGCGGTCGTGACGGTCAAACTCGTCCTTGATGACGTCGAGCAGCCGGCGATGCAGCCGTTCGACCATCGTTAAAGTCTCCAAGTAGATATTTGCGATCCGAAGCTCAGGCTCGGCGCGACTTGCGCCGCCTTGGGTCTTGACTACATTCAGCATGGCCCACCCATTTGTTCGCCTCTCCGCGGCCGAGCTTTGTTCGGTCCGTTAATGGGTAGAACTGTAAGGGAAGCCCATGAAGACGAGCCTAAAAATCAAGATGAATCGAAGGTTTTCATCCGCTGGTAAATAACGGTTGAATCCGATGCGTCGCTTCTTCCACAAAGCGGCGGCGAGCGCCCGCCCAGGGGAACCCTCGAGCGGTGCGGCCTTGAGGCCCTGCTCAGTCGCGCTCTCTAACCGCGCGCCAGCTCAAAAAGAAGTAACCGCCGACCAGCACGAGGTTGAGCATGGCGCCGCCGGTGGAGATCGACGCGGCGCGCGGACTTAAGAACGGCGAGGCTGATTCGACCATCGCGCACAGAAGCCAGATTGCCCCGCCCCACGGGGCCGCGAGCCACAGTCCGACGGCCGCCAGGAGGTTGAAACAGGCGAAAGCGACGATCGTCGCCTGAAGGGGCAGCGCCATGGTCGTGAAATCGCCGAGGCCGGGGAACGCGCCGAGAACGATCGCCCAGTTGAACAGGCCCTTGCTGACCCAGACCCAGGCGAGCGTACGCATGTACCAGAGGAGCGCCGTCTCCCAGCCCACGCTCGCCATCACCGCGGAAAGCGTGTTGTCCGACGGCTTCGGAGGCGACGGGTCGATGAGCTCCACCGCGCCGTCGCGGGTCTGGCGCATGATATTTTTCATGCGCCCCGGACCGGGAACGTCAGTTCGTCAGCGCCGAGCGAGGCGAAATAGCGGTCGAGCTCAGTCGCCGACGGCGGCGCGCTCCACTGGGGGCGGTTGTCCTTGTCGACGATGAGGGCGCGGACGCCTTCATAGAAATCGTGGCCGCGGCAGACCCGGGACACGATGCGGTACTCGACGCGCAGCGCCTCGTGAACGTCGAGCGACGGTCCGAGCGCCATTTGCCTCAGCGCGATCGCCTGGCTGGTCGGCGACTTCTCCAGCATCGCCGCGCGCGCAGGGCCCGCGAATGCGAACCCCCCGCGCTCCGCCCCTGCAAGCGCATCCAGGACCGCATCGCGGGTCGGGAGCGAGAAGCAGGCCTCGACGCCATCCGCTTCCTTCATCAATTCGGAAGGCTGAGGCTTCGCTGCAAAGCGGGCGAGCGTGGCTTCGACCGGCGCCTCTCCCTCCAGCGCCGCCGCCAGGTCAGCGAATCGGGCGCTCGGGACAAAGGTCTGGACCAGGCCGAAGGCGAGCGCGTCGCCCGCATTGGCCCGAAGGCCCGTCAGAGCGAAATAGACGCCTGCGCGCCGCGCGAGCCGCGGCAGGAAGTAGGTTCCCCCGACATCGGGAAAAAAGCCGATGCCGACTTCCGGCATGGCGAAGACGAAGCGATCGCCCGCGACGTGATGGGCGGCGTTGATCGAGACGCCGACGCCGCCGCCCATCACGATGCCGTCGATCAACGCGATCACGGGTTTCGGATAGGTCCGGATGCGCTCGTTGAGCTGGTATTCCTCGCGCCAGAAGGTCAGTTGCGCCTCGTGGTCGCCGGCGCGGCCGAGCTCGTAGAGATGCCGGATGTCGCCGCCGGCGCAGAACGCCTTCTCGCCCGCGCCCAAAAGAACGATCCGGGTCACGCGCGGATCGCGCTCCCAATGGTCGAGCGCGGCGGCCATGAGGCGCACCATCGTCAGCGTCAGCGCATTGAGCGCCCTGGGCCGGTTGAGCACGGTGACCCCGGCGCCGCCGCGCCGTTCGATCAGCGCCTCGGCCTCCAGAGCGGCGTCGGTCACGGGGTCGCGACCTCGGCGAGAACGCTGTCGATGCCGGCGGCCACCTCGTCGATCGACGCCATGCCGTCGACCTCATGCAGAAGGCCGCGCTCGCGATAGAACGGCGTCACTGCGGCGGTGTCGCGCTCGTAGGCCGCGAGCCGCGACTTGAACACGTCCGGATCGTCGTCCTTGCGCACCGGCAGGCCGGCGGCCTTCGCCTCCGCCGCGCGATTGACGATGCGGTCCACCAGCTTGGCCGCGTCGACTGTCAGCTCAATGGCGGCGTCAAGCTTCAGCCCCTTCTCCGCCAGCATGTCCTCCAATTCGCGGGCCTGGGCCAGCGTGCGCGGAAAGCCGTCGAGGATGAAGCCGTTCTTGGCGTCCGGCTCACTGATGCGGTCGTTGATGATTCCGATGACGATGTCGTCCGAAACCAGCGCTCCCGAATCCATCACCGCCTTCGCCTTGAGCCCGATCGGCGTGCCGGCGGCGCGCAGCATGTCGCCTGTCGACAATTGCGGAATGCCGAATTTGCGCACCAGGCGCTGAGCCTGCGTGCCCTTGCCCGCGCCGGGAGGCCCAAGCAGAATCAGCCTCATCGTTTCCGCCCCTTCAGCCTGGCCCTGCGGATCAGTCCTTCGTACTGATGCGCCTGCAGATGTCCGTGGATCTGCGCCACCGTGTCCATCGTCACGTTGACGACGATCAGCAGCGACGTGCCGCCAAAGTAGAACGGCAAGGCCGCATAGGAAATGAGCCATTCGGGTAAGAGGCAGATGAGGGACAGATAGCCCGCGCCGAGCACCGTGATCCGCGTCAGAACGTAGTCGATATATTGCGCCGTGCGCTCGCCGGGGCGGACGCCGGGGATGAATCCGCCATGCTTCTTCAGGTTGTCGGCGGTGTCGGCGGGATTGAACACGGTTGCGGTATAGAAAAAGGCGAAAAACACAATCAGGGCGACATAGAGGATGAGATAGAGCGCGCTGCCGCGGCCGAGCAGCGCGGTGATCATGTTCAGAATTCCGGAACTCGACGACCCTTGCGCGAAGTTCGCCACCGTCGTCGGCAGCAGCAGCAACGATGAGGCGAAAATCGGCGGAATGACGCCCGAGGTGTTGAGCTTGAGCGGCAGGAAGGAGCTCTGCCCTTCGTACATCTTGTTGCCGACCTGACGGCGCGGGTAGGTGATCGGCACACGACGCTGCGCGCGCTCCATGAACACGATGAAGGCCACGACGACGAACACCATCACGATGACGGCGAGCACGAGGCCGGTCGAGATCGACCCCTGACGGCCCATTTCGAACAATTGCACGATTGCCGAAGGCAGGCGCGCGACGATGCCGGCGAAGATGATGAGCGAAGAGCCGTTGCCGACGCCGCGCGCCGTGATCTGCTCGCCGAGCCAGACGAGAAACATTGTCCCGCCGGTCAGCGTCACGACCGTCGAGATGATGAACAGCATGCCCGGATTGCTGACTATGCCCGCGCGTCCCTCGAGTCCGATCGCGATGCCATAGGCCTGGAACACCGACAGGACGACGGTGAGATATCGGGTGTACTGGTTGAGGATCTTGCGGCCCTGCTCGCCCTCCTTCTTGATCGCCTCCAGCGAAGGCATCACCGAACTCAGGAGCTGGATGATGATCGAAGCGGAGATGTAGGGCATGATGTTCAGGGCGAACACCGCCATGCGCTGCACGGCGCCGCCCGAGAACATGTTGAACATGTCGAGCACACCCTGCTTCTGCCCGAGAAACGCGGCCTGGAACGCCTCCGAATCGATGCCGGGCAGCGGGATGTAGGTCCCGAGGCGGAAGATGACGAGCGCGCCCAACGTGAACCAGATGCGCTTCTTGAGCTCATCGGCCTTGGCGAAGGCTGACCAGTTGATATTGGCTGCGAGCTGTTCGGCGGCCGACGCCATGGTCCTCTCCGGGCGGCGCCCGCGGACGGGCGCTCGTGTTCTTAGAAACGGCGTTCCCGCCGCCCTCTTTGGCGCGGCGGGAAAGCCCCTATCATATGGTCGGCGCCGGCGCCAATGTCACCCCGAACGCCCGGCGTTCACGAGGCGGCCTTTTCAGCCTCTTTGCGCAAGGTCTTCAGGCTGCCGCCGGCCTTCTCGATCGCCGCCGCGGCGCTCTTCGAGGCCGTGGCGACTTCGAAATTCGCTTTCGCCTTCAGTTCGCCGGCGCCCAGGATTTTCACCCCGTCGCGAGCATGGGTGACGACGCCGGCCTTCATCAGGCTCTCGAGCGTGATCGGCTCGTCGGGGTTGAGCTTACCCGCGTCGATCGCGCTCTGGATGCGCCCGAGATTGACCTCGTTGTAGACGATCCGCGAGGGCGGCGTGAATCCGCGCTTTGGGAGGCGGCGATGGAGCGGCATCTGGCCGCCTTCGAAGCCCTTGATGCGCACGCCCGATCGGGCGGTCTGGCCCTTGCCGCCCCGCCCCGCCTGCTTGCCTTTGCCCGAGCCGATGCCGCGGCCGACGCGGATGCGCGCCTTCGTCGAACCAGGATTGTCTTTGATTTCGTTCAGTTTCATGGCGCGATCCTCATTGACCGTCGACGACGCGCACGAGATGCGCGACCTTGGCGATCATGCCGCGATTGGCGGGGCTGTCGACGATGCGCGAACGGCGGCCGATCCGGTTGAGGCCGAGGCCCTTCAGCGTTTCGCGCTGGGAGCCGGGGCGGCCGATGGCGCTGGCGGTCTGCTCCAGCGTGATGGTCTTTTGCGTGCTTGTGGTCATGGCGGCCTCGGTCCTCACGAATCGGCGGCGTCGGCCTCGACGCCCACCCGCCGGGACTGCAGGGTCGAGACCTTGAGGTTGCGCCGCTGCGCGACCGAGCGCGGGCTATCCTCGCGCGAGAGCGCGTCGAAAGTGGCGCGGACCATATTGTAGGGGTTCGAGGAGCCCTGGCTCTTCGCCACGACGTCATGGACGCCAAGCGATTCGAATACCGCGCGCATCGGGCCGCCCGCGATGATTCCGGTGCCGGCCGGCGCCGCGCGCAGGATGACGCGGCCCGCGCCATGGCGCCCGTTCACGTCGTGATGTAGCGTGCGCCCCTCGCGCAAAGGTACCCTCACGACGCCGCGCTTGGCCGCCTCCGTCGCCTTGCGAATCGCTTCGGGCACCTCGCGCGCCTTGCCGTGGCCGAAGCCGACCCGACCCTTCTGGTCGCCGACGACGACGAGGGCCGCGAAGCCGAAGCGACGGCCGCCCTTCACCACTTTCGCCACGCGGTTGATGTGGACAAGGCGATCAACAAATTCGCTGTCGCGCTCCTCGTGCCTGTGATCGCGGCCGCGGCCGCCTTCTCCTTCACGCGCCATTGTCTCTTTCCGTCACTCAAAAACGCGGCGCGCGCGAAACGGCGCCGCTCGCTTCAGTTTGCTTCTTCAGAACTCGAGGCCGCCCTCGCGGGCGCCTTCGGCGAGCGCCTTGACGCGGCCGTGATACATGTAGCCGCCGCGATCGAAGACAACCCTGGCGACGCCGGCCTTCTTCGCCCGCTCGGCGAGTTCCTTGCCGACGATGCGGGCCGCTTCGACGGTTGCGCCGGTCTTCAGCGACTCGCGCATGGCCTTTTCGAGCGACGAGGCGGCGGCGAGTGTGCGCCCATGCTCGTCGTCGATGACCTGAGCATAAATCTGCTTCGACGAGCGGAAGACGCTGAGCCGCGGCCGCCCGCTCGCATTGGCGGCGATCGCGCGGCGGATGCGCGCCTTGCGCCGGTTGGTGGATATGTTCGACTTGGCCATGACGCCGCCCTTACTTCTTCTTGCCTTCCTTGCGGAAGATGAATTCGCCGGCATATTTCACGCCCTTGCCCTTATAAGGTTCGGGACCGCGGAACGCGCGGATCTCCGAGGCGATCTGGCCTACCTGGCGCTTGTCGATGCCGGCGATGGTGATTTCGGTCGGCTTGGGAGTCGTGATCGTCACGCCCGCCGGGATCGGGTACATGATATCGTGGCTGTAGCCGAGCGAAAGCTGCAGGTTCTTGCCCGCCACCGCCGCCTTGTAGCCGACGCCGTTGATCTCGAGCTTCTTCTCGAAGCCCTTGGTGACCCCGCCGATCAGGTTCGCGACCTGGGCGCGGGTCATGCCCCACATCGCGCGGGCTCGCTTGTCCTCGCTGTGCGGTTGGACATGGACGGCGCCGCCGTCAATGGAGAGCGCCACTTCCTGCGGCGCGGTGAATTTGAGTTCGCCCTTGGCGCCTTTGACGGCGATCGTCTGACCTTCCAACTTCGCGGTGACGCCGGAGGGAATGACGACGGGCTTCTTGCCGATACGAGACATGGCTAAATTCCGTTTCTTTATCCGCGCCCGTCAGAAGACGGTGCAGAGGACCTCGCCGCCGACGTTGTTCTCGCGCGCGGAATGGTCAGCCATGACGCCCTTCGGCGTCGAGACGATCGCGACGCCTAGCCCGTTGCCGACGCGCGGCATGGCGTCGACGGTCGCATAGACCCGGCGCCCAGGCTTCGAGACGCGTTCGATCTTGCGGATGACCGGCTCGTTGTCGAAATACTTCAGCTCGATCTCGAACTCGGTGCGGCCGTTGCCGTAGTCCGTGGTCGAATAGCCGCGGATGTAGCCTTCGGACTCAAGCACGTCGAGAACCTTCTTGCGAAGGGAGGAGCCGGGCGTCGTCACCTTGCCGCGCTTGCGCATCTGCGCATTGCGGATCCGGGTGAGCATATCGCCGAGGGGATCGTTCATTGCCATGATCCTTGTCCTCCTCACCAGCTCGACTTGACCAGGCCCGGGATAAGGCCCTTGTTGCCGAGTTCGCGCAGGGCGATGCGCGACATCTTCATCTTGCGGTAGTAGCCGCGCGGACGGCCGGTCACTTCGCAGCGGTTGCGGACGCGGATGATCGCGCCGTTGCGCGGAAGCGCAGCGAGCTTGAGGCGCGCCTCGAAGCGCTCCTCCATCGGACGGCTGTCATCGTTGGCGACGTCGAGCAGCCGCTTCCGCCGGCCGGCGAACTTCTTGGCCAGGCGCTGCTTGCGCAGGTTATTCTCAATCGCACTCTTCTTTGCCATCAAAGGTCTCCAGTTTTCCGCGTCTGAGCCATGAAGCTCACTGCCGGAACGGGAAGTTGAATTCACGCAGCAGGGCCCTTGCTTCCTTGTCGGTCCTGGCCGTCGTGCAGACCACGATGTCGAGCCCAAGCATGGCTTCGGTCTTGTCGTAGTCGATCTCGGGGAAAATGATGTGCTCCTTCACGCCGAGCGCATAGTTGCCGCGCCCGTCGAACGATTTCGGATCGAGGCCGCGGAAGTCACGAACGCGCGGCAGCGCGACCGTCACGAGACGGTCAAGGAATTCGTACATGCGGGTCTTGCGCAGCGTCACCTTGGCGCCGATCGGCATGTTCTCGCGCACCTTGAAGGTCGAGATCGCCTTGCGGGCGCGGGTGATGACCGGCTTCTGGCCGGCGATCATCGCTAAATCCGCGGCGGCGGATGTCGCCTTCTTGGTGTCGTTGACCGCCTCGCCGACGCCCATGTTGAGCACGATCTTCTCGAGCCGCGGGACTTCGAGCACGTTCTTGTAGCCGAACTCCTTGACGAGCTTGGGCACGATCTCGTCCTGGTAGATCTTCTTGAGGCGCGCGACATAGTCCTTCGGCGGGGCCTTGACCGCGCCGGAGGCCGCGACTTCGCCGCCCGCCTCCTTGCGCGCCTTGCCCTTGGCGCCCTTGGCTTCCGCGGCGGCATCCGGCTTCGCGCCCTTGGGAGGAGCGGCGGCCTTGTCGCCCTTGGCGGGCTTGGCGCCCTTTTCGCTCTTTGCCTCAGCCATCGATCAGGTCTCCCGAACGCTTGGCGACGCGAACCTTGCGGCCGTCGTCGAGAATCTTGAAGCCGACGCGCGTGGGCTTACCGGACTTCGGATCCGCGATCGCCAGATTCGACAGATGGATCGGCGCTTCCTTGGTCAGGATGCCACCCTCGGTCTGTGCGGTCTGGCGCGTGTGGCGACGCACGAGATTGACGCCCGCGACGATCGCGCGACCCTCGTCCGGCATCACCTGGCGGACCTCACCGGTCCTGCCCTTGTCGCGGCCGGCCATGACGACGACCTTGTCGCCCTTCTTGATCTTGGCGGCCATCACAGCACCTCCGGCGCGAGCGAGATGATCTTGACGTGGTTCTTGGCTCGCAGTTCGCGCGGCACCGGGCCGAAGATGCGCGTTCCGACCGGCTCGGACTGATTGTTGATCAGCACCGCCGCATTGGAGTCGAATCGGATCACCGAGCCGTCGGACCGGCGGATGTCCTTGGCCGTGCGCACCACGACCGCCTTCATCACGTCGCCCTTCTTCACGCGGCCGCGCGGAATCGCCTCCTTGACGGAGACGACGATGGTGTCGCCGATCGAAGCGTAACGGCGCTTCGATCCGCCCAACACCTTGATGCACATCACGCGCCGCGCCCCGGAATTGTCGGCGACATCGAGATTGGTCTGCATCTGTATCATGGCCTGATCGCCTTTCTGGTCAGATCGGTTTCCGGCCCCTTGCGGCGCCGGACTTCGCCTGAAGGAGGCTCGTCGCCTCCGGGATGAATCGCTGGCGCGCCCTCGGCGCGCCTGTCATGCTTTCGGCGCCGCCTCGCCGATGACGATCCAGCGCTTGAGCTTCGAGATCGGCCGCGTCTCCTCGATGGAGACCGTGTCGCCGACCTTCTGCGTCTTGTTCTCGACATGCGCGTGGTAATTCTTCGACCGGCGCACGGTCTTCTTCAGGAGCGGATGGGTGAAGCGCCGCTCGACCTTCACGACGAGCGTCTTCTCCTGCTTGTCGCTGACCACGACGCCCTGCAAAATTCTCTTCGGCATGTCTGTTAGTCCTTGGCGTTGGCGGCGGCGCGCCTCTGCGCGGCGAGGGTCATGACGCGCGCGATGTCGCGGCGGACGACGCGCACCCGCGCGGTGTCCTGCAACTGCCCGCTCGCCTTCTGGAATCGCAGGTTGAAGCGCTCCTTCCTGAGCTTGAGCGCCTCGTCGTTGAGCTGGTCTTCCGTCATCACGCGCAGATCGGAAAGGCGACTGCTCTTCTTCATCTCGCTCTCCCTTATTCCGCGATGCGCTGCACGAAGCGCGTCTTGATCGGCAGCTTCGCGGCGGCGAGCTGGAAGGCTTCGCGCGCGAGGCCTTCCGGCACGCCGTCGACTTCGAACATGATGCGGCCCGGCGCGACGCGCACGACCCAGAGCTCGGGCGCGCCCTTGCCTTTGCCCATTCGCACTTCGATCGGCTTCTTCGACACCGGCACGTCCGGGAACACGCGGATCCAGACGCGACCCGCGCGCTTCATGTGGCGGGTCAGCGCGCGGCGGGCGGCCTCAAGCTGCCGCGCGGTCACGCGTTCGGGCTCCAGCGCCTTCAGGCCGTATTCGCCGAAGTTCAGCGCGAAGCCGCCCTTCGAACTGCCGTGGATACGGCCTTTGAAGGCTTTGCGGAACTTGGTTCTCTTGGGCTGCATCATGGGTCTAGACTTTCACTAAGCTCGCCGCCTTCAGACCGCTTCGCGGCCGTGCTCGCGGTCGCGGGCATGATCGCGGTCGCGGTGATCGCGCTCGCGCGGCTCGCGTCGCGGACGATGGGTCGAGGAATGATCGGCGTCGGCCTGGCGCTTGTCCTGCGCCATCGGGTCGTGCTCGAGGATTTCGCCCTTGAAGATCCAGACCTTGATGCCGCAGGTGCCGTAGGCGGTGTGCGCAGTCGCCACGCCATAATCGACGTCGGCGCGCAGGGTGTGCAGCGGCACGCGGCCTTCGCGATACCATTCGAGGCGGGCGATTTCTGCGCCCCCGAGCCGGCCCGAGCAGTTGATGCGGATGCCCTCCGCGCCGAGCCGCATCGCCGACTGGACCGCGCGCTTCATCGCCCGGCGGAAGGCCACGCGGCGCTCGAGTTGCTGGGCGATCGAATCGGCGACCAGGGTAGCGTCGATCTCGGGCTTGCGCACCTCGACGATGTTGATGGCGACCTCCGAGCTGGTCAGTTTCGCCACCTGCTTGCGCAGCTTGTCGATGTCGGCGCCCTTCTTGCCGATGACGACTCCGGGCCGGGCCGAGTGGATGTTGACGCGCGCCTTCTTGTGCGGCCGCTCGATGACGATCTTCGAGATCGCGGCCTGCTTCAGGCCTTTCATCAGGACGTCGCGGATCTTCATGTCCTCGTGCAGGAGCTTGCCGTACTCGTTCTTGCTCGAGTACCAGCGCGAATCCCAGGTGCGGTTGACGCCGAGGCGCAGCCCGATCGGATTGATCTTCTGACCCATTGTGCCTCTCCGTTAAGCCGCTTCGTCGGCGACTTCGCGCACGACGATCGTGATGTTCGAGAACGGCTTTTCGATGCGCCCGGCCCGCCCGCGGGCGCGCGGGCTGAAGCGCTTCATCACCATGTCCTTGCCGACCCACGCCTGGGCGACGACAAGGTCGTCGACGTCGAGATCGTGGTTGTTCTCGGCGTTGGCGATCGCGGATTCGAGCGCCTTCCTGACCTCGGTCGAGATCCTCTTTCGCGAGAATTCGAGATCGGCGAGCGCGGCCGAAACCTTCTTGCCGCGAATGAGCTGGGCGAGAAGATTGAGCTTTTGCGGGCTGACGCGCAGCATGCGGATGGTCGCTTTGGCCTCGTTGTCGGCTAGGCGCCGCGGGTTGGCTTTCTGGGACATCTCGGTTACGCCCTCTTCGCCTTCTTGTCGGCGGAATGGCCGTGGAACGTGCGCGTCGGCGCGAACTCGCCAAACTTGTGGCCGATCATCTCCTCGGACACGAGCACCGGAATGTGCTTGTGGCCGTTGTAGACGCCGAAGGTCAGGCCGACGAACTGCGGCAGGATGGTCGAGCGCCGGCTCCAGATCTTGATGATGTCGGAGCGGCCTGATCCGCGCGCGGCGTCGGCCTTCTTCAGGAGATAGCCGTCGACGAACGGCCCTTTCCAAATCGAGCGCGTCATGGCTCAGCCTCTCTTCTTGCGCGTATGCCGCGATGCGACGATGAACTTGTCGGTGGCCTTGTTCGAGCGGGTCTTCTTGCCCTTGGTCGGCTTGCCCCAGGGGCTGACCGGATGACGGCCGCCGGACGTTTTGCCCTCGCCGCCGCCATGGGGATGATCGACCGGGTTCATGGTGACGCCGCGGTTGTGGGGCATGCGGCCGAGCCAGCGGTTGCGGCCCGCCTTGCCAATCGAGATGTTCATGTGGTCGGGGTTCGACACCGCGCCGACCGTGGCGAAGCACTGGCCGTGAACGAGGCGCTGCTCGCCGGAGCTCAGGCGCAGGGAGACATAACCCTGGTCGCGGGCGACGATTTGCGCGTAAGAGCCGGCGGAGCGCGCGACCGCGCCGCCCTTGCCGATCTTCAGTTCGACGTTATGGACGATCGCGCCGACCGGGATGCTGGCGAGCGGCATGGCGTTGCCGGGCTTCATGTCGACCTGGACGCCCGCGACCACCTCGTCGCCAACGGCAAGGCGCTGGGGCGCGATGATATAGGCCTGCTCGCCGTCGGCGTATTTGATCAGCGCGATGAAGCTGGTCCGGTTGGGATCGTATTCCAGCCGCTCGACCTTGCCGACGACGTCAAGCTTGCGGCGCTTGAAGTCGATGATGCGGTACGACTGCTTGTGGCCGCCGCCGCGGAAGCGCACGGTGACGCGCCCCGCGTTGTTGCGGCCGCCCTTCTCCGACTTGCCGACCGTCAACGCCTTGACGGGCTTGCCCTTGTGGAGATCGCTGCGATCGACGAGGGCGAGCTGGCGCATGCCCGGCGTCGTCGGCTTGTATGTTTTGAGAGCCATGGTCCTTCAGTCCTTAGAGGCCGCTGGTCACGTCGATGCGATAGCCGTCGGCAAGCGTGACGATCGCCTTCTTCATGTCCTGCTGGCGGCCGCGCACGCCGCGAAAGGCCTTGGCCTTGCCCTTGCGCAAGAGGGTGTTGACCGCGGTGACCTTCACATCGAACAGCTTCTCGATCGCCGCCTTGATCTGCGGCTTCGTGGCGTTGCGCGCGACCTTGAAGACGAACTGGTTGCTTTCCGACGCGATGGTCGCCTTTTCCGTGATCACGGGGGCGATGATCGTCTCGTAATAGCGGGCGTCCTTGATCATTTGAACCGCGCCTCCAGCGCTTCGATCGCAGCCTTGGTCAGCACGAGCTTCTCGCGGCGCATGATGTCGTAGACGTTGGCACCCTGGACCGGCAGAACGTCGATCTGCGGCAGGTTGCGCGCGGCGACGGCGAACTTCTCGTGCACCTCGGCGCCGTCGATGATGAGGGCGTTCTTCAGCGACGCCTTGGCGAACGAGTCGCGCAGCAACTTGGTCTTGCCCTCGGCGAGCTCGGCGCTCTCCCACACCACGAGGCCGCCGGCGCGGACCTTGGCGGAAAGGGCGTGGCGCAGCGCGAGCGCGCGCACCTTCTTCGGCAGGTCATGCTCGTGGCTGCGCACGACCGGACCCATGGCGCGGCCGCCGCCCCTGAACTGTGGCACGCGGGCCGAGCCATGACGGGCGCCGCCGGTGCCCTTCTGCTTGTACATCTTCTTGCCGGTGCGATTGATCTCGCTGCGGCCGAGGGTCTTGTGGTCGCCCGCCTGGCGCTTGGCGAGCTGCCAGCGCACCATGCGCGCGATGAGGTCGGCGCGCGGCTCGAGACCGAAGATCGCGTCGCTGAGCTCGAGCGAGCCCGCGGCCGATCCGTCCATCGACGTCATGTCGAATTTCATCGGCGTCATTCTCCCTTCGGCGCTTCGGCGGGCGCGGCGACGCCGGCCTCGGCGTGAACACGGAACTTGCCCGGAAGCGGCGCCTCCTTCGGCAGCGGCTTCTTGACCGCGTCGCGGACCGCGATCCACCCGCCGGCGTGGCCGGGGACCGAACCCTCGACCAGGATGAGGCCGCGCTCGGCGTCGGTCTGGACGACGCGCAGATTCTGCGTCGTCACTTTGTCGACGCCCATGTGGCCGGCCATTTTCTTGTTCTTCCAGGTCTTGCCCGGATCCTGTCGGCCGCCGGTCGATCCGTGCGAACGGTGCGAGATCGACACGCCGTGGGTCGCCCGGAGGCCGCGGAAGTTCCAGCGCTTCATCGGACCGGCGAAGCCCTTGCCGGTCGTCACGCCGGTGACGTCGACATATTGCCCCACAGTGAAATGATCGGCGGTGATCTCGGCCCCGACCGGAATCATCTTGTCCTCGGCGACGCGAAACTCGGCGAGCCGCAGCTTCGGCTCGACGTGAGCGACCGCGAACCGCCCGCGCTCGGCCTTGGAGACGTTCTTGACCTTGGCCTTGCCGATGCCGAGCTGGAGCGCGGTATAGCCGTTCTTTTCCTGCGTGCGATGCGCGACCACCTGACAGCCCTCGACCTGGAGGACCGTGACCGGCACGTGATCGCCCGCGTCGGTGAAGATCCGGGACATGCCCAGCTTCTTTGCGATGATGCCTGAACGCATTGGCGTTTATCCTTCGAGAGCGCTTAACGGAGACCGAAGAGGCGCTCGGCAAATCCTTAGAGTTTGATTTCGACGTCGACGCCGGCGGCGAGATCGAGCTTCATCAGCGCGTCGACCGTCTGCGGCGTCGGATCGACGATGTCGAGAACGCGCTTATGCGTTCGAATCTCGAACTGCTCGCGCGACTTCTTGTCGACGTGCGGCGAACGGTTCACGGTGAATTTCTCGATCCGCGTCGGCAACGGAATGGGTCCGCGGACCCTGGCGCCGGTGCGCTTGGCCGTGGACACGATCTCCTTCGTCGAAGCGTCGAGCACCCGGTGGTCGAACGCCTTGAGACGGATGCGGATGTTTTGCGTGTTCATGTGTCAAATCCCTGCCGGCGCGAACGGGGCGATCGGCCGCCCCGCCCTTTCTTGCTGGTCGCGAAGCCTTACTCGGTGATCGAAACGACGACCCCCGAGCCGACCGTGCGGCCGCCCTCGCGGATGGCGAAGCGCAGCTTTTCCTCCATCGCGATCGGAACGATCAGCGCGACGTCGATCGTCACGTTGTCGCCGGGCATCACCATTTCGGTGCCCTGCGGCAACTGGACGATGCCGGTCACGTCGGTCGTGCGGAAGTAGAACTGCGGACGATAGTTGGTGAAGAACGGCGTGTGGCGGCCGCCCTCTTCCTTGGTGAGGATGTAGGCCTCGGCCTTGAACTTGGTGTGCGGCTTGACGGAGCCCGGCTTGCAGAGAACCTGGCCGCGCTCCACGTCCTCGCGCTTCGTGCCGCGCAGGAGGCAGCCGACGTTGTCGCCCGCCTCGCCCTGGTCGAGAAGCTTGCGGAACATTTCGACGCCGGTGACGGTGGTCTTGGCGGTCGGGCGCAGGCCGACGATCTCGACCTCCTCGCCGACCTTGATCACGCCGCGCTCGATGCGGCCGGTGACGACGGTGCCGCGGCCCGAAATCGAGAACACGTCCTCGACCGGCATCAGGAAGGGCTGGTCCTTCGGACGCTCCGGCTGCGGGATGTAATCGTCCACCGCGTCCATCAGCTTGATGATCGAATCGTGTCCCATCTCGGGCGACTTGCCTTCGAGCGCCAGCAGCGCCGAGCCCTTGACGATGGGGATGTCGTCGCCGGGAAACTCGTAGCGGGAGAGAAGCTCGCGCACCTCGAGCTCAACGAGCTCGAGCAACTCCGGGTCGTCGACCATGTCGACCTTGTTCAGGTATACGACGAGGGCCGGAACGCCGACCTGCCGGGCGAGCAGGATGTGTTCGCGCGTCTGCGGCATGGGCCCGTCGGCGGCGGAGACGACGAGGATCGCGCCGTCCATCTGCGCGGCGCCCGTGATCATGTTCTTCACATAGTCCGCGTGGCCGGGGCAGTCGACGTGCGCGTAGTGGCGCTTCTTCGTCTGGTATTCGACGTGCGCGGTCGAGATCGTGATGCCGCGGGCCTTCTCCTCCGGCGCCTTGTCGATCTGGTCGTAAGCGACGAACGACGCTCCGCCCGTTTCCGCGAGCACCTTGGTGATCGCGGCCGTCAGCGTCGTCTTGCCGTGGTCGACGTGGCCGATCGTGCCGATGTTGCAATGCGGCTTGGTACGCGCAAATTTTTCCTTGGCCATAGCGAACTCCTTCTAGTGGCCCTTCTTCTTCGACGCGGCGACGCGCCCCTACTTAAACTTGTCGATGATCTCGGCGGCGATGTTCGCCGGGACCTGCTCGTAGTGATCGAACTGCATCGTGAAGTTGGCGCGGCCCTGGGTGCCCGAGCGCAACTGGTTGACGTAGCCGAACATGTTTGACAGCGGCACCATCGCGTTGATGACGACGGCGTTGGCGCGCATGTCCTGACCCAAGACATGACCGCGCCGGGAAAGGAGATCGCCCATCACGAAGCCGGTGTGCTCCTCCGGTGTGACGACCTCCACCTTCATGATCGGCTCGAGCAGAACCGGCCCGCCCTTCTGCAGCCCTTCCCGGAACGCGGCGCGAGCGGCGATCTCGAAGGCGAGCGCTGACGAGTCGACGTCGTGATAGGCGCCGTCGACGAGCGTCGCCTTGACGTCGACCACGGGAAAACCCGCCAGGACGCCGGAGCCGAGCACGCTGTTGACGCCCTTCTCGACGCCAGGGATATATTCTTTCGGCACCGCGCCGCCGACGACCTTCGAATCGAACGAGGACCCCGCGCCGGGCTCCGCCGGCTCGAACACGAGCTTGACCCTGGCGAACTGGCCCGAGCCGCCCGACTGTTTCTTGTGGGTGTAGTCGATCTCGGTCTTCTTGGTCAGCTTCTCGCGATAGGCGACCTGCGGAGCGCCGATATTGGCGTCGACCTTGTAGGTGCGCTTCAGAATGTCGACCTTGATGTCGAGATGCAGTTCGCCCATCCCCTTGAGGATGGTCTGGCCTGACTCGGGATCGGTCGAGACGCGGAATGACGGATCCTCGGCCGCAAGCTTCGACAGCGCGACGCCGAGCTTCTCCTGGTCGGCCTTCGACTTCGGCTCGATCGCGATCTCGATGACCGGCTCGGGGAACTCCATCTTCTCGAGGATGACCGGCTTCTGCATGTCGCAGAGCGTATCGCCGGTGCGCGTGTCCTTGAGGCCCGCGAGCGCGACGATGTCGCCCGCAAAGGCTTCCTTGATGTCTTCGCGGTTGTTCGCGTGCATGAGGAGCATGCGGCCGACGCGCTCCCGCTTGTCCTTGGTCGAATTGAGCACGGTCGTGCCCGACTCGATTTTGCCGGAATAGACGCGGCAGAAGGTGATCGTGCCGACGAACGGGTCGTCCATGATCTTGAAGGCGAGCATGGAGAAGGGCTCGGAATCGCTCGGCATGCGAATGACTTCCGCGCCGGTGTCCACGTCGTGGCCCTTGATGCCGCCGCGATCGACCGGCGAGGGCAGATAGTCGACGACCGCGTCGAGGAGCGGCTGCACGCCCTTGTTCTTGAACGCCGAGCCGCAAAGCACCGGCACGAACGCGATCTGCTTGACCGCCTTGCGGATGCAGCGCTTGAGCGTGTCGATGTCCGGCTCGTGGCCGTCGAGATAGGCGGTCATCACATCGTCGTCGAGCTCGACTGCGGCTTCGATCAGCGCGTGGCGATACTCCTCCGCCTTCGCCTTGAGAGCGGCCGGAATCTCTTCGTCGTGGTATTTCGCCCCGAGGCCCTCTTCTTCCCAGACGACGGCCTTCATGCGCAGAAGGTCGATCACGCCCTTGAAGCTCGACTCCGAGCCGATCGGCAGCTGGATGCAGATCGGCCGGCCGCCGACCTTGGTGTTGATTTCCTCGACGCAGCGGAAGAAATCCGCGCCGATCTTGTCCATTTTGTTGACGAACACGATGCGCGGCACGCCGTATTTGTCCGCCTGGCGCCAGACGGTTTCCGTCTGCGGCTCGACGCCCTGGTTGCCGTCGAGAACGCAGACCGCGCCGTCGAGCACGCGCAAGGACCGCTCGACTTCGATGGTGAAGTCGACGTGGCCGGGCGTGTCGATGATGTTGAGGCGCTTGTCGTGCCAG
>Ga0209040_10001057_pt1 | contig 21524 bp, 21 predicted proteins | sample BogFormECP12_OM3_FD_188240 | JGI IMG/M metagenome (GOLD analysis project Ga0209040, IMG submission 188240) | Bog forest soil microbial communities from Calvert Island, British Columbia, Canada - ECP12_OM3 (SPAdes) (version 2) | ecosystem: Environmental > Aquatic > Freshwater > Wetlands > Bog ... | reverse complement strand
TGGCTGCCACCGGGTCGGCTGCGATCGAATTTCGTTGCAGCGCGCCTCGCTGAGACGGAAATCGCGCCCAACGGCTTTGGTATCCGGAGAATGTCGGCTTAATGTTTTCGCGACCATCGCCTTGCTTTCCAGTGTCGCAACATTAGCTTAGCGTCCCGCCTGATAGAGAAGACGGGACATCCTGGATGAACCTCGACAGCTCCGGCCCGACCTCGCGAATCTATTTCTCGCAGCGGCTTCGTCTGCATTATGTCGATTGGGGCAACCCGGCCGCGCCGCCGCTGCTCCTGGTCCATGGCGGGCGAGACCACTGCCGCAACTGGGACTGGGTCGCCGACGCGCTGCGCCGAGACTGGCACGTCCTGGCGCCCGACCTGCGCGGCCACGGCGACAGCCAGTGGTCGCCCGACGGCAATTATTCGATCGCGGGCTACGTCTACGATCTGGCCCAACTGATCCATCAGCAGGAACTCGCGCCGGTTAGAATCATCGCGCATTCTCTGGGCGGCATGATCGCGCTGCGATACACCGGCATCTATCCCGATCACGTCGAGCGGCTGATCGCAATCGAGGGGCTGGGCGCGTCACCAAAGCGGCGTGAGGAGCGATCGAGGCGCAGTATCGCGGAACGCATGCAATATTGGATCGGCGAGCAGCGCGCCCTTTCCGGCCGCCTGCCGCGCCGCTATGCGTCGATCGAGGACGCTTTCAAGCGCATGCAGGAAGCAAACCGGCATCTGTCGCCGGAGCAGGCGCGGCATCTTACTCAGCACGGGGTCAATCAGAACGAGGACGGCACCTACGGCTGGAAATTCGACAACTACGTCCGGACCGACCCGCCCTATGAGATGACGGCTGCCGAGATCGAGGAGCTGTGGCAGCGCATCGACTGCCCGACCCTCCTCGTCTACGGCAAGGAGAGCTGGGCGTCCGACCCCGTCAAAGACGGTCGAGTACGCCACTTCCGCAGCGCGCAGGTGGTTTCGATCGAGAACGCCGGCCATTGGGTGCACCATGACCGGCTCGACGCCTTTCTCGATCTCGTCCGCGGGTTCCTTTGAGGTCGCCGACTCGGGCATCGGTTTCGTCTCGTCATTCCAGCGAAAGCAGGAATCCAGAGGCCGCTTGGAGCCCCCGTGCTCGGCGGCCATCTGGACCCCCGCGGGACCCAGTGCGTTTCCATCGCCTGCCGTTTGCGTTCTGGCCGGAGCGCTGGGCCAACGCGGTTTTGAGTGCATCGATTTCCGAGCGGGCGAAGCTGCGGAACTCGGTTGACAGTGCCTCGCCTGAGTCGAGTTCGGTCGGTCGAGTCGATCAACAAGGTCAACGGCCGCGCCAGCCGGCGCCCGTCGGCATCATAGTTGGAGAACAAGGGTAGCTTAGCGGGGACCACGACCTCCCGCTCCTCGCCCTTCGGGGCCCGCTTGGTTCGCGTGTAGCCGGCGATGTTGTCGTAGAGCAGCTTGGAGTGGCTTGTGTTCTGGCAAACCACAATAAAGACCGGCGGGATCGCGAGCTCCGTCCAACGGACGAAGGTCTCGTAATGCTCGTAGAGGGCGTGCAGCGCGCCAAGCGACTTCTTAGGCAGACACTGTCCGGGCTCAGCATCTCGCCCTTCTGCCGCTTCATCCGGCGCCCCTCCTTGGGCATGTACTGGCGGATCTCCTGCCAGACATTGTGTCAGACCGGCATCGGCCGACCGAGCGCGTTGTCCGAAACCGAACCCGCGGCACCTTGACGATACCACCCTCTCGATCGCGTCGATCAGCGCAAAATCCGACACGACCCAAGGGAGCAGCAGACCCTCTCGGTGGTTCGTGCCGGCGGGAAGAACGGCGTGGCGGAAACGTCATAGACGGCGCGGAGATTGACTTTCCCGCCGAGAGCCCTGATGCCGTTGATCCATAGTCGCGCGGCTTCGGCGTTCTTTTTTGCCCCCTCGCGTCCCTCCGCCTCCTACGGGCGCCTCGTCGGGGTCGCCCGGTTTCTGCTGATAGCAGTGATGCGCCTCGTCATCGAGGACGACGACACTTTTTCGCGCAAGCAATTCCGGGCAGACCCGGCCCAGCCGGTGCGGAGAATTGGAGTACAGCCGGTAGACCGCCGGACTGATGAACAAAACGTAGGATCATTGGCGGGTCCGCTTCCGCGTCGTAAACCAGAAGATATGGAAAGCCGCGCAGTAGCCAGAAGCAGTATCGCTCGGGCGCCAGCTCCAGGCGGACGCCGAGCTTCGGTCTCGCTTGCAGCCGACAGGCGGCGCCCATCGTGGCCGCGAGCAGAGCGCCGGCGGCTGCGGGATTATCTCCGGCGGTATCTTAAGGAAACTGCGGCTTCTCCCGACGAGATCGAGCGGATGCCCTTTGCCGATTTGATCCAGATCGGAAATGTCCGGGGCTTGCTGCCGAGCGTGTGGTCGGCCTGGCGGCGCTTTCGTGAAATGCGTGTCCGCGCGAGCAACGCTTAGGATGCCAAGGCGGCTTCGCAGGTCGTCTCCGCGATCCCGGCGTTTCTCGAAGAAGCCGAGCACCTCTGCGCCGAACTGCAGCGGCGGCTCGCAGGACCCGACCCTTGCACATCGAGTCGGCGGCAGATCACAGATGGCTAGTGCTGAATGTTCTTAACGCGCATTTGCCAGAGAGCACCAAGGTATGGGTGTTCGGCTCGTGGGCGACCGCCGGGCGAGGCGTTATTCCGATCTCGATTTGGCGATCGATGCGGGCCGGCGGCTAACGCTTGATGTCATCGCCAAACTCACCGAGGCATTCAGCGATAGCCACCTGCCCTACAGGGTCGATCTCGTCGATTGGCGCGAGATCGACGATCGTCGGCGGGCGACGATCGCGGGCGAGCGCGTAGCCTTGACCGAATGAACGATTTGCATTTAGTGCATGAATATTGTTCATTTGAGCGATCTTATCCGACTTTGTCTCTTACAGTCGAGAGAAAGTATTGCTGGCTACCCCGGCAAGGCGTAGCTTGCTTTTGCACCATAAAAACGGTGCCGGTGGACTACCGGCCCAGGTGGGAACGGCCCGCCGCGACGGCCCCAGGCTCGCTCGGAGCGGGGCAATGAGGAGAACGCATCATGGCCTATGATCTGCTCATCAAGAATGGACGCGTCGTGGATGGCTCGGGCGAGCCGGCATTCCAGGCGGATGTGGCGGTGCATCAGGGGAAAATTGTCGGGGTCGGGAAATATAAAGGCGCCGCGGCTGAGCGCGTCATCGACGCCGACGGGCGCGTCGTCGCTCCCGGGTTCATCGATCATCACACGCATTTCGACCCGCAGGCGGTCTGGGACCCCTATTGCGGGTCCTCGGTCCACAACGGCCATACCACGGTCATCGTCGGCCAATGCGGCCAGGTCATCGCCCCGGCGCGGCCCGGTGACGGCGAGTGGTATCTCGAATTCTTCTCGGACGCGGAACAGATCCCGCTCCCGGTGCTAAAGGCCGGCGTCGACGTCACCTGGGAGTCGGTCGCCGATTACATGGACGCGCTGGCCAAGAAGCGCGGCATCAATGTCGGGACCCTGGTCGGCCATTCGGGCATTCGGCGCTATGTGATGGGCGAGGCGGCCTCCGAACGGGGCGAAGCGACCCCCGAGGAAATCGTCCAGATGCAGAAGCTGGTGCGCGAGGCCATATATGCCGGCGCGCTCGGCTTCTCGACGGCGCCGAAAGATCGCGGCGATCCCGCCGGCGTGGGCCCCGATGCCGAGCGCTGGGCGCTCGCCAGCGTCTTGGGCGAGCTTGGCACCGGTGTCTTCCAGGTGGCGGGCGGCGCGCCCGGCGGCACCCCCGCGACGCGCGAGGTGGCACGCCAGCTGGCAGCGCGGACCGGCCGGCCGTCGATCTACAACCTCGTCTCGCAGCCGATCGAGCGGCCCGAGGAGTGGCAGCAGCATCTCAAATGGCTCGAGGGGTCGTTCAAGAGCGGCGCGCGCTGCTACGGCTCCTGCGTGTCGGTCGTCGCCGGCGCGATCTTTGACCTGCGGCGCGGGCTCAATGTTCCGCAGGACGAGGACATAACAAACCCGAACGGCATTTTCCACGGCATGCCGAGCTGGGACAAGGTCATGGCGTTGCCGTACGAGGAGCGCATGCGCGCCTTCCGCGATCCGGGGATCCGCCAGGCGCTCTCCGCCGAGGCGGTCGAGGGCAGCGTCGCCCAGCAGGGGCCGATGACCGACCGACGCGGCCGCGCCCGCGGCTTCTTCAACCGGCGCTGGGATCTGGTGCAGGTGTTCATGACGACCCGCGGGCAGAACCGGCACCTCGAAGGCAAGAGCATTGCCGAGATCGCCGAGGATGAGGGCAAGGGCGTGATGGACGCCTTCCTCGACCTGTCGCTCGACGAGGATCTGCAGACTTGCTTCATCGCCATCGACCGCAACAGCGACCCGAAGGCGCAGAAGGAAATCCTCGGCTCGCGCTACACCGTGATCGGCACCAGTGACGGCGGCGCTCGCCCGCACACCGCCGACCGGCAGGAGTACAGCACGCATCTGCTCGGGCATTGGGTGCGCGAGCAGCAGGCGATGCCGCTCGAAGAGGCGGTGTACCGCCTGACCGGCAAGACCGCGCTGATGCACGACCTCGCCGATCGCGGCTTCATCGCGGCGGGCAAAGCGGCTGACATCACGATCTTCGACCCCGACACCATCGCGTCGAAGCCGCGTGAGCCTGTGGCTGACCTTCCAGCCGGCGGCGTGCAGGTCAAGCGGGAGGCTGTCGGGATCGACTATGTAATCGTCAACGGCACCGTGCTGGCGGAAGGCGGGAAGCTCACCGACGGTCTGCCGGGTCAGATAATCCGAGGCCCGCTCTACCAGGCCTAGGGTACCGATGGCCGGGCAAATCCCGGCCATCCTCGCCTCCTTATATCCGACAGCGTCTCTCTCGAGACGTGGGTGACCGGATCGATTCCGGCCACGAGCACGTTGCCGTGGTCTTGCGAAAGCGGCATCTGCGCCGTAAATAATACTGCGATACCTCACGCAGGGCTGCGGGTACTGCCGGCCTTTTTGGTGCAGCTTCCCGTTCCGGTGTCGGCGCTTCGGGCGCCGACTTCTCCTGCGGCGGCTCAACCGGAAACAAGGAACCCCTATGGCGATACCAACTGCCTCCATGCGCCAGCTGCTCGAAGCCGGCGTTCATTTCGGCCATCATACGCGCCGGTGGAACCCCAAGATGGCGCCGTACATTTTTGGCGTCCGCAACGGGATCCACGTCATCGACCTCGAGCAGACCGAACCGATGCTGCATCAGGGCTTGCAGGCGATCCGCGATGTCGTCGCGGGCGGTGGGCGCGTCCTCTTGGTCGGCACCAAGCGCCAGGCGCAGGAGCCGATCGCCGACGGCGCCAAGCGGTGCGGCCAATACTATGTCAACTACCGCTGGCTCGGCGGAATGCTGACAAACTTCAAGACGATTTCGCAGTCGATCAAGCGGCTGCGCGAGTTCGAGGAACGGCTCTCTCAGGAGCAGACCGGATTGACCAAGCGCGAGCTTTTGCAGCTGACGCGTGACCGCGACAAGCTCGAGCGGGCGCTGGGCGGCATCAAGGAAATGGGCGGGCTGCCCGACATCTTGTTCGTGATCGACACCAACAAGGAGGCGATTGCGGTTGCCGAAGCCAACACGCTGCGGATCCCGGTCGTAGCGGTCCTCGATTCGAACTCCTCGCCTGACGGCATTGCCTATCCGATACCCGGAAACGATGACGCGATGCGGGCGATACATCTTTATTGCGATCTCGTCTCCGGCGCGGTTCTCGACGGGCTGCAGGCCGAGCTGGCAGCCTCCGGGGTCGATGTCGGAGCCCGGCCGGATCTACCCCAGCAAACCTTTGCCGCAAAGGCTCCCCCGGAATTGCCCGCCGAAGTCGAGGCCGAAGCCCTCGAAGACGCCCCGCGGGACGAGACGGCTTCGGCGGCGGCGAATTAAGAAGATCCTTTTTCCGAGTATCGAGTTTTTATACGCGAGGTTGATGTTATGGCCGAGGTGACGGCAACGCTGATCAAAGAGTTGCGGGAGAAGACCGGCGCCGGGATGATGGATTGCAAAAGGGCGCTCGGCGACAGTGGCGGCGATATCGAAGCGGCCGTCGATTGGCTGAGAAAGAAGGGCTTGTCCGCGGCCGCGAAAAAGGCGGGGCGGGTGGCTGCCGAGGGCTTGATCGGCGTCGTGACCCGCGGCCCCGTCGGCGCCGTGGTCGAGGTTAATTCCGAAACCGATTTCGTGGCGCGAAACCAAGCCTTTCAAAGCTTTGTTCGCGCGGTCAGTAAATTGGCGCTCGACGGTGACGGCGAGCTCGACTCGCTGCGGGAGGCGAACTTCCCGGGGACGGGCCGGACCGTCGAGGAGGAGCTGACATACCTCATCTCGACGATCGGCGAGAATCTGGTATTGCGTCGCGTCAAGCGCCTCTCGACCAAAGAGGGCGCCGTTTTCTCTTATGTCCACAATGCGCTCGCCCCCGGCCTCGGCAAGATCGGGGTGCTCGCCTCCCTCGCCTCGACCGTTGCCGCCGACCAGCTGGCCGGGCTTGGCAGGCAGCTGGCGATGCATATCGCGGCGGCGAGCCCGCTCTATCTCGATATCGCATCGGTGCCACAAGCTGCGCTCGACCGCGAGCGCAACGTGCTGCGCGAGCAGGCGCGCGCCACCGGGAAACCCGACTCGGTCATCGACAGAATGGTCGAAGGGCGGCTGCGCAAATTCTACGAGGAGTTCGTCCTCCTCGAGCAGGCCTTTGTCGTCGATCAGGAAACCAAGATCGCAAAGGTCGTCGAGCAGGCCAGCAAAACCGCGGGCGCGCCGATTAGTGTCGCGAGCTTTGCGCGCTTCGCGCTCGGCGAGGGCATCGAGCGGCAACCCACCGATTTCGCGGCCGAGGTTGCAGCACAGCTGAAGAAATGAGGCGGTTCGCCTCACCCCCGGCCCCGACCGGCCCCGGGAGGAGGAGGGACCCGCGCCGGCTGACGCTGAAAAGTGCAACGGCGGGAAAAGTGCAACGGTGGGGTCGATTTGGTGTTATCGTGAACCTGCCGGCGAGAGCACTTGGCCAGTCGGGTGAGCGAAGACCTCATGTCAGCCGATCTCACATACCGCCGCGTTCTCTTGAAACTCTCCGGCGAAGCGCTGATGGGCGGGCGCGAGTACGGCCTAGATCCCGAAATGGTCGGCCGCATCGCGGGCGAGATCCAATCGGTGCACGCGCTCGGCGTCGAAATCTGCCTTGTTATCGGCGGCGGCAACATCTTTCGCGGCGTGTCGGACTCTGCCGTCGGGATGGAGCGCGCATCCGCCGATTACATGGGCATGTTGGCGACAGTGATTAATTCGCTCGCCATGCAGAACGAGCTCGAGCGGCGGGAGGTGAGCACTCGCGTTCAGTCGGCGATCTCGATGCAGGCGATTTGCGAACCTTATATTCGCCGTCGAGCGCTACGCCACCTGGAGAAAGGGCGCGTTGTCATCTTCGCCGCCGGGACCGGCAACCCGTTTTTTACCACCGACACGGCGGCCGCTCTGCGGGCGTCTGAAATGGGGTGCGAGGCGCTCTTAAAAGCGACCAAGGTCGATGGCGTCTACGACGCCGACCCCGAGCGCGTGCCCCTCGCCAGGCGTTTTGATAGACTCGATTATTTGGAGGTCCTGTCCCGCGATCTGAGGGTGATGGACGCCTCGGCGATTTCGCTGGCGCGCGAGAACCACATTCCTATTTTGGTGTTCTCGATCTTCGAAAATGGCGGCTTCGCCGAGGTTCTGAGAGGGCGCGGACGTTACACGATCATCAACGGACAAAGCTGAATACGGGACAAGGGCTATGCCGGAAGACACATTGCTAAATGAGCTCCGGCGCCGAATGGACGGCGCCGTAGAGGTGTTGCGCAAGGAATTCGGTGGTTTGCGGACCGGGCGGGCTTCGGCGAGCCTGCTCGAGCCGATCACCGTCGGCGCCTATGGCGGAACCGTGCCGCTCAACCAGCTGGCGAACGTCAGCGTGCCGGAACCGCGGATTATCACGGTCCAGGTATGGGACCGCGCGATGGTCAAGGCCGTCGACAAGGCGATCCGGGAAGCGGGCCTGGGGCTCAACCCGCAAACCGAGGGCCAGGTCATTCGAGTTCCGATTCCGGATTTGAACGAGGAGCGGCGGCGCGAGCTGACGCGGGTGACGGCGAAATACGCCGAGCAGGCACGCGTGTCGGTCCGCAATATCCGCCGCGACGGTGTCGAACTGCTCAGGCGGCGCGAGAAGGACGCCGAGATCTCGCAAGACCAGCAACGCAAGCTGCAGCAGGAAGTGCAGCACCTGACCGACGATTATATCAAGCGCATCGACGAGGCCCTGGCGCAGAAGGATAGAGAGATCCTTCAGGTCTGATGAGCACCGCCGCAGCTCCGCGGCCGGTGCCGCGGCACATCGCGATCATCATGGACGGCAATGGGCGCTGGGCGAAGGCTCGCGCCCTGCCGAGGATCGTCGGGCATCAGAGGGGCGCCGAGGCTGCGCGGCGCGCAGTCATCGCTGCAGCCGAGCTGGGTGTTCCCTACCTGACGCTGTTTGGCTTTTCCTCTGAGAATTGGAAGCGGCCGTCGACGGAAATCCAGGATCTGATGGGCTTGCTGCGCCATTACCTTCGCGGCGAGATTGCCGAATTGCACCGCAATGGGGTTCGCCTGAAGGTGATTGGAGACCTCGGCAAGCTCGACCCCGACATCATCAGCCTGATCGAGCATGCCGGGACGATGACCCGCGACAACAGCCGGATCATCCTGACGATCGCATTATCCTATGGCGGACGCGCCGAGATCGTTGCCGCGGTTCGGGCGATCGCGCGGCAGGTGTTGTCCGGCAGTCTTGCCGCCGACGCGATCGACGAGCACTGTTTCGCCCGCCATCTGTTTACCGCGGAGCTTCCCGATCCGGATCTGTTGATCCGAACCAGCGGCGAGCAGCGCATCAGCAATTTTCTGCTCTGGCAAAGCGCCTATTCCGAGCTCGTCTTTACCAAGACCCTGTGGCCCGACTTTTCGAAAAGCGACCTGCAGCAGGCGATCGATGAATTCTGCGGTCGCGAGCGCCGCTACGGTGCCTCCGCTGAGACGCGCTAACCCGTCATTCCGGGGCGCGGGCACCGCCCGCGAGCCCAGAACTCGCGAACACCGGCCTCAATCAATAGAGGACGCTCCGGTGTTGATGGATCCCGGCCCTGACCCTTCGGGGCATCCGGGAACGACGAACGGAGCTTCTTCCGGAAGATCCGACTACAATCCATTTTTGCTGCGCGTGGTTTCGGCGCTGGTACTGGCGCCCCTTCCGGTCGCCGCAATATGGTTCGGCTGGCCCTGGCTGCCGCTCTTGACTGGCGTAGCCGCTGCCGTGATGGCATGGGAGTGGGGACGGCTGTGTCGCGGGGGTCAATTTGGCCAGACGGGGATCGTGCTGGTCGCGGTCGTTCTGGCCGCGGTCGCGGCCGCCGCGCTCACCTTCCCCGGGCTGGCGCTCGGCACTACGTTGCTGGGAACGGGTTTGGTGTTGTGGGCGGCTCGCAGAACAAGGGAAGTCGAGCCGCAATGGACGGCCTTCGGCGCGCTCTGGGTGGCGCTGCCTTGCGTCTGTCTCTTGTGGCTGGCACGCGATGGTCCGACCAGCCGGGCCACGTTGTTATGGCTGCTGGCCGTCGTCTGGGCGACCGATATCGGCGCGTACGCCGTCGGGCGGACCTTCGGCGGGCCACGATTGGCACCCCGCTGGAGCCCGCGAAAAACCTGGGCCGGAATGGCCGGAGGCACGGCCTGCGCGGCGTTGACCGGATGGACCACGGCGGCGCTGCTCGGGATCTCTCCGACTTTGCCGCTGGCAGTTGTCAGCGCGGGCCTTGCGATTGTCGAGCAGTTCGGCGATCTTGCCGAATCCGTGGCAAAGCGAAGGTTCGGCGTGAAGGACTCGAGCGGCCTCATACCCGGTCATGGCGGGCTGCTCGACAGGCTCGACGGACTGCTTGCAGTGATCCCGGTAGTGGCTCTGCTGACGTTAATTGGCGGCCGCACTCCGTTGGCGTGGCAATGAATTCGCCCGCCACCCCCGGCTACTGCAGCGGCGGTATACGGCGAGTGACAATCCTCGGCTCGACCGGCTCCATCGGTCAGAGCACGGTCGATCTGCTGGTGCGCAACCCGGATGGCTTCGAGGTCGAGGCGCTCACCGCCCACCGCAACCCTCGGCTTCTGGCGGAGCAGGCGCGTGCTCTGCGCGTGCGATTCGTCGCGATTGCCGATCCTGACCATTTCCCGGCTTTGAAAGAGGCGCTCGCGGGAACTGGAATCGAGGCGGCCTGCGGCGCCGAAGCGCTTATCGAAGCGGCGCTGCGTCCGGCCGAATGGGTTATGGCGGGCATCGTTGGAGCGGCTGGGCTGGCTCCGACCCTGGCCGCGATCCGACGGGGGGCCATCGTCGCCTTTGCCAACAAGGAGGTGCTCGTCTGTGCCGGCGCGCTCGTCATGCAGGAAGTCACCCGCTGCGGCGCTACCCTGTTGCCGGTCGACAGTGAGCACAATGCGATCTGGCAATGCTTCGACCTCGATCGCGCCGACACGATCGAACGGATCATTCTGACCGCGAGCGGCGGGCCGTTCCGCGAGCGAGCCTTCGAGGATATGCGCGCAGTCACGCCACAAGAAGCGGTCGCCCACCCGAACTGGAGCATGGGAGCCAAGATCTCGGTGGATTCGGCGACGATGATGAACAAGGGGCTGGAGCTGATCGAGGCGCACCATCTCTTTCAGCTGCCGCTGGAGCGGGTCGACATCGTCGTTCACCCCCAATCGATCGTCCACGGCGCGGTCGTCTACCGCGACGGCTCGGTGTTGGCCCAGCTTGGTACGCCCGATATGAGGACGCCGATCGCCTACGCGCTCGCGTGGCCCGGGCGGATTGAAACCCCGGCCAAACGGCTCGACTTGGCGGCGATCGGGCGGCTCACTTTCGAGCCTCCCGACGAGCGCCGTTTCCCGGCTCTGCGTGTCGCCCGCGAGGCGCTAATCCGCGGCGGCGGCTGCCCGACCGTGCTCAACGCGGCCAACGAGACAGCGGTCCACGCCTTCCTCGAAGGTCGCATCGGGTTTCTCGATATCGTCGAAACAGTCGAGCGCACCTTGGAGGCAATCCCGGAAGGCGCGCTTGAATCGCTCGACGATGTCTACAATTTCGACAGGACAGCGCGCGAGACTGCCGCCAGGTTTTCCAGCCTGCGCAACTCTACGCCGTTAACCGCACGAACGGATTTGTCATGATCGAATTCCTCAAGGGGCTGACCCAGCTCCATAGTTTGTTTTATTCCGTGCTATGGTTCGTGGTCATTCTCACGGTGCTCGTGTTTGTCCACGAGTTCGGCCACTACATAATTGCGCGCTGGAACCGGGTGCGCGTCGAAGTGTTTTCGATCGGCTTCGGACCGGAGCTGTTCGGCTGGTGGGATCGCGCCGGAACCCGCTGGAAATTCAGCGCGATCCCGCTCGGCGGCTACGTAAAGATGTTCGGTGACAGCGATGCCAGCTCTGGCCTGCCGGCCGCTGGCCTCTCGCGCCTCAGCCAGGCCGAAAGAGACGTCTCTTTTCATTACAAGAGACTGGGCCAGCGTACCGCGATCGTCGCCGCGGGGCCGGCGGCGAATTTCATCTTTGCGATTGCCGCCTTGGCAATTTTGTTCATGACCTACGGCCAGCCTTTCACGCCGGCCGAAGTCGGGCAGGTTCAGCCGGGCAGCGCTGCCGAGCAGGGTGGGATTCGCCCGGGCGACGTCATTCTCGAGATTGATGGCCGGACGGTTCATCGTTTCGAGGACGTGCAGCAGGCGGTGCGTCTCAATCCAAATGTGCCGATGACCATCGTTGTGCGGCGCGACGGCCAGGAGCAGACGCTGCATGTGACGCCGAGCCGGACGGAGCTCACCGACCGCTTCGGCAACCATTATGAGATCGGCCTATTGGGCATCGCCCGGAGTGGGATGGAATATGTCAAGCGCGATCCCGCGACCGCAATCGCCCAGGCCGGGGCAGAGACCTGGAACCTGACCGCCGGCACCCTGCAGGCGATGTGGCAGATCATCAAAGGGACGCGCGCGACCGACGAACTGGGGGGGCCGCTGCGCATCGCGCAAATGTCGGGAGAAGTCGCTCAGGGCGGCGTTGTCGCGGTGCTGTGGTTTATGGCGGTCTTGTCGATCAATCTCGGACTGATCAACCTGTTTCCGGTCCCGGTCCTCGACGGTGGGCATCTGCTGTTTTATGCGGCGGAGGCGCTTCGCGGAAAGCCGCTCGGCCAGCGGGCTCAGGAATACGGCTTTCGCATCGGCTTGGCCTTGGTGTTGACATTGATGGTGTTCGCCACCTGGAACGATCTCGTCCATCTCGGGATCGGGAGTCTGTTCAAGGCCCTGTGAGGTAGCGCGATCACCGATCCAGGGGATGGATCTCGAGCCGCGGTGGGGGTGTGTTGCGTTGTATTTGTTTGACTGCCGTGCTGGCGGCGGTGGTCGGCGTCGTCCTGGTGGCGGCAATGGCCTTGCTTGAGCCGGCCACCGCCCAGCGGCTTCGCGGGCCATCGCTCGCTCAGATGGGCGGCGGCACCGTTGCCGAGATTCGGATCGAAGGCGCGCAGCGGATCGAGCCCGAGACGATCCGCTCTTATTTGGTGATCCAACCGGGCGATGCCTGGGACGACGAGCTGGTGGACAAATCGCTGAAGGCGCTGTTCGCCACCGGTCTTTTCGCCGACGTAAATCTTAGCCGAGTGGGCAACACCCTGGTCGTCAGGGTCGTGGAAAACCCGATCATCAACCGCATCGCGTTCGAGGGAAACAGCAAGATCGACGAGAAGGACCTCAATGCCGAGATCCAGCTGCGTCCCCGCGTCGTCTACACCCGCACCCGCGTGCAGAACGACGTTAAGCGCATCCTCGATCTCTATCGCCGGCACGGCCGGTTCGGGGCGACCGTCGAGCCGAAGGTCATCCAGCTTTCGGAAAACCGGGTCGATCTCGTCTTCGAGATCAACGAAGGCGAGTTTACCGGGGTGCGCGGCATCAATTTCGTCGGCAACCACCAATATAGCGACGGCAAGCTGCGCGGGATCATTCAGACCAAGGAGAGCCGCTGGTATCGTTTTCTGACCAGCGACGATACCTATGATCCGGATAGATTGACGTACGACCGGGAGCTGCTGCGCCGGTTCTACCTGACCGAGGGATATGCTGACTTCCGAGTGGTCTCGGCGGTCGCCGAACTGACGCCCGACCGCAACGGGTTCATCATTACTTTCACCCTAGACGAGGGCGAGCGGTATCGCTTCGGTAAGATCGACGTCAACATCAAGATCAAGGACTTGCCCGCTGAGGCGGTGCTGCCGCTTTTGACGGTCCATAGTGGCGATTGGTACGATGCCGATGCCGTCGAAAAATCGATTTCAGTACTGACGGAGGCGCTCGGCAACCGCGGTTATGCCTTTGTCGAAATCAAGCCGAACGTCACCCGGAACCGCGAAGACCACACTGTCGACATTACCTTCGATGTCCAAGAGGGCCCGCAAGTCTTTGTCGAGCGGGTCGACATCGTCGGCAACGTCCGCACGCTCGACAAGGTCATCCGTCGCGAGTTTCAGCTGGTAGAGGGCGACGCCTTCAACAGCACCAAGATGCAGCGCTCGCAGCAGCGAATAAAGAATCTCGGCTTCTTCAAAAAGGTGGAGGTGACCAACACCCCGGGATCGGCACCCGACAAGACCGTCGTGACGGCAGAGGTCGAGGAGCAGTCGACCGGTGAATTGTCGTTGGGTATCGGCTTCTCGACCACCGACGGTCCGCTGGCCGATGTCAATATCCGCGAACGAAATTTTCTCGGCCGGGGCCAGGATTTGCGGATCGGCACCGTTGTTTCGCTGCGCTCGCAACAGGTCGACCTCAGCTTCACTGAACCCTATTTCCTCGACCGCAACATCGCCGCGGGCTTCGACCTCTTCGAGATCAAGACAAGCCCAACCGCCAATTTCTTCAGCGGGGTGACCCCTCCCTACCAGCAATTCTCTTATGGTGGAGCGCTCCGCACCGGCTATCAGATCACCGAGAATCTGCGACAGACACTGAAATATACGGCGCGCTCCGACAATATTACCGACCTTCAACCCAACACGTCGCTGTTCATCGTGCTTCAGTCGGGCCAGCATACAACGTCCGAGATCGGTCAAGTTCTGCTTTACGACCGCCGGGACGATCGGCTGGAGCCGAGCGGCGGCTATTATGCCTCGCTGGGCAATGACTTTGCCGGGGCCGGTTTCGGGGTCGATTATGTGCGCAACAAAGTAAATGCCGGCTATTACTATTCGGTAGCGCCCGACTGGGTTCTGAGTGTCACCGGAGAGGCCGGCTATATATTTGGTTGGAACGGGCAAAACGTGCTGATCCAGGATCGGTTCTTTGTCGGCGGTGACAATTTGCGCGGCTTCCAGAGCGCCGGCGTCGGGCCCCGCGACTCGGTGAGCGGTGATGCTCTTGGCGGCCAAAAATACTATCTCGGTTCGGTGACCTTGGGAGTGCCGCTCGGCCTGCCCAAGGAATTCGGGTTGAGCGGGCGCGTCTTTACCGATTTTGGGACGCTTTATCAGCTGGAGCCGACGAATATCGTGCTGACTCCCGCGCAATTGGCTTCGACGGGGGGGGTGCAGCCGATGGTGCAGCAGTCGCCGGCGATCCGCGCCAGCGCCGGCGTTGGCGTATCGTGGAAATCCCCGGTCGGTCCGATCCGGCTCGATATCGCCTATCCGATAAAGAAGGAACCATTCGACAAGACCCAGCTCTTTAGGGTCAGCTTCGGCACGAGGTTTTGATGTTGGTATGGCGTCTCGGGCTTCGAACACTCTTGCTGGCATTCCTGTGGGGCCTCCCCGGCAGCGCCTTTGCGCAAGCCCCGCCGGTGCCCTCCGCTCCAGCGGCCCCACCCCCGGCTCCAGCACCCCCGGCCGCCGCCCCCATGCCGTTGACAGTCATGGTGGTCGATGTGCAGGCGCTTTTGCAAAATTCCAAGTCAGCGAAGATGGTGCGCAGCCAGATCGAGCAGAAGCGCAACGAATACACCAAGGAAATCTCTCACGACGAGGAGACGCTGCGCGCCGAACGCGATGCATTACAGCGGCAGCAGGCATCGATGTCGGCGGACGCGCTCAACCAAAAGGGCCGTGAATTCCAACAGAAGGTCAACGATCTCGAGCGCAATGTTCAGGGAAAACGCCAGGCTCTGGAGAAGTCAAACGGCGAGGCGCTCTCCAAGATCCAAGAGCAAATGTTGAAAATCATTGCGGACATTGCGAAAGATCGCAAGGCAAATTTGGTATTTCAGAGAGCGGACCTGGTGCTTTTTGACCAAAGCTTCGATGTTACGGACGAGGTGCTGCAGAAGCTGGACGAACAGATGCCGACGCTGACGGTCAATTTCGCCGTGCCTACTCCTCCCCCCGCCGGCCCGGCTCCCGCCGCCACTGTCGCGCAGCCGGCCGCGAGTGGACCGGCCAAACCAAAGAAGAAATAAGGGCGCTCGATCGCCCGGACCGAGCGCAGATGGCGGACCGACGCTTTTTTGCTCGAGCCGGACCTTTGACCCTGGATGTGCTGTCCGCGTTGAGTGGGGCGAGATTGCTGCACGGTGAGGACGGCGGTCGGCTCTTTAACGATGTGGCGCCCCTCGAGACCGCGGGGCCGGGAGATATCAGCTTTCTTGAAAACAGGAAGTATATCGCAGCATTTATCCGCTCTCATGCCGGCGCCGCCTTCGTCGATGAAAAGTCCGTCGAACGAGCGCCGCCCGGCATGGCGCTCCTTATCAGCAAGGAGCCTTACAAGGCTTATGCGCTCGCCGCCCAAGCCTTCTATCCTGCGGCCGAGGTGGTCGCACGCCGCGCGCCATCCGCGATCATCGATTCGATGGCCAACGTGCCCGAGGATTGCGACATCGGCCCGAATGTCGTCATCGAGCGTGGCGTGCGGCTCGGCCACCGCTGCCGGATCGGCGCAAATACGGTGATCGCTGCCGGGGTCGAGATCGGCGACGACTGCCGGATCGCGGCCAATGTGACGCTGAGCCATTGTGTGATCGGCTCGCGCGTCGTGCTGCACCCCGGAGTGCGGATCGGCCAGGACGGGTTCGGATTTGCACCCGACCCAAAAGCGCCAATCAAAGTTCCGCAGCTCGGGCGCGTCCTGATCGGCGACGATGTCGATGTCGGCGCCAATAGCACGATCGACCGGGGATCGGGGCACGACACGGTGATCGGCTCCGGCTCGATGATTGATAATCTGGTGCAGATCGGGCACAACGTGGTCCTCGGCCGGTGCTGCATCCTCGCGGGTCAGGTCGGCATCTCGGGAAGCACGAGGCTCGACGACTTTGTCATGATCGGAGGGCAGGGCGGGCTCGCCGGCCATCTGCATATCGGGCGCGGAGCCCGGATCGCCGCGAAGAGCGGTCTGATGCGCGACGTCCCCGCCGGAGAAACGGTATGCGGCAGTCCGGCGGTCCCGGTGGGCGAGTTCATGAGGCAGACCGCTGTGCTGCAACGCCTTGCGAGGAAGAAGGGCGGATCGTGATCGATGCGGCCTGCGAGGCGGGCCAGGGAGCGGAGATCGGCATTCACCGGATCATGGAAATGATTCCGCACCGCCATCCGTTCCTGATGATCGACAGGGTCGTCGACGTGGTCGCGAACCAGCGGGCCATCGGGATCAAGAACCTGACGAAGAACGAGTATTATTTTCAGGGTCATTTCCCGGCGCGGCCAGTGATGCCGGGTGTGCTGATCATCGAGGCGATGGCGCAGACCGCCGCCGTCCTCGTTGTTCACACTCTGGGCCCGGAATCCGAGGGCAAGCTCGTCTATTTCATGAGCGTCGACAACGCACGCTTTCGACGCCCCGTTTTCCCTCCGAGCCAGCTCGAGATTTACGTCACCAAACAGCGCAACCGCGGGAACGTCTGGAAGTTCGAGGGCCGGGCCAAAATCGGCGAAGATGTGATGGCCGAGGCCGTGTTCGCCGCGATGATCCTGGACGATTAGACGGGCTGGACGATTAGACGGGCCCGCACCATGGCGCAGATCCACCCCACGGCCATTGTCGCGCCGGGGGCAATGCTCAGCGAGGGGGTCGTCATCGGGCCCTTTTGCATCGTCGGCGAGGATGTCACCCTCGGCCCGCGGGTCACCGTCCACTCGCACGCCGTCGTCGATGGCCAGACGACAATCGGGGAGGGCACGCGCCTATTCCCCTTTGCCTCGATCGGCCTCGAGCCGCAGGATCTCAAATATCGCGGCGAGAAGTCGGAACTCGTCATCGGCCGCAACAACACGATCCGCGAATATGTGACGATGAACCCCGGGACGGAAGGCGGGGGAATGGTCACGCGGATCGGTGACGGCTGCCTCTTTATGGTCGGTGCCCACGTCGCTCATGATTGCCGGATCGGCGACCACATCGTCATGGCAAACAACGCGACGCTCGCGGGGCATGTCGTGGTCGAAGATTACGCCATTCTCGGCGGGCTCTGCGCCGTTCACCAATACGTGCGGATCGGCAAGCACGCGATGATCGGGGGGATGTCCGGCGTCGAGCGCGACGTCATTCCCTATGGTCAGGTGATGGGGGACCGGGCGCGGCTGTGTGGTCTCAATATCATCGGGATGCAGCGCCGGGGCTTCAGTCGCGAGGATATCCAGGGGCTGCGTAACGCCTACCAGTTTCTGTTCGCCATGGAAGGGACGTTGAGCGACCGGGTAACCGAGACCGCGGAGCGTTTCGGCGGTATTGGGCCGGTCGACGACGTCATCGAATTCATCCGCGCCGATTCGAGCCGGGCCATCTGTCAACCGAAGGGGACGAATGGCGGATAGGCTCGGCATTGTCGCGGGATGCGGCGAGCTGCCGCGCCACCTCGTCGAATATTGCCGCGCCGCTGGACGCGATGTCTTTGTCCTCGCTCTCGAAGGAGCGGCCAAGCCGGCGACGGTAGAGGGCGTGCCGCATGCCTGGTGCCGGCTCGGGGCCGCAGCGACCGGCCTTGCCTTGTTGCGCGAAAATTATGTGACCGAGCTGGTGCTGGCCGGCGGCATTAGACGGCCGTCGCTCGCTTCGCTGCGGCCCGATTGGCGCGCGGCAAAGCTGTTTGCGCGGATCGGCTATCGCGCCCTGGGCGATGACGGTCTTTTATCGGCGGTAGTCAAGGAACTCGAACAGGAAGGCTTTCGGGTGCTCGGCGCCGATCAGCTGCTCGACCGGGCGCTTGTGCCGGAAGGCCTGCTCGGCCGGCTCCGCCCGGACCGGCAAGCGCAAGCCGATATCGAACGTGGGCTGCGCGTCGCCCGCACCCTGGGCGCGCTCGATGTCGGCCAGGCCGTCATCGTCCAACAGGGCCTCGTGCTCGGCGTCGAGGCGATAGAAGGCACCGACGAGCTGCTGCGGCGCTGTGCAGCGCTGCGCCGCGAAGGCCCGGGCGGCGTGCTCGTCAAAGTCGAGAAGCCCGGTCAGGAACCCCGTGCCGACCGGCCGACGATCGGGTTGCGCACGGTTCTGTTGGCGGCGGAAACCGGATTGCAGGGGATCGCTGTCGAGGCCAATGCCACGATCCTGCTCGATCGAGACGAGGTCATCCGTGCCGTCGATCAGGCCGGGCTTTTCCTGGTCGGACTCGGCCGGTCGTGACCGCGGACGACGCGACCTTCATCTTCATTGTTACTGGAGAGCCGTCGGGGGATGCGCTTGGCGGCGCGCTGATCGCGGCGCTGCGGCGGCGCACCGGCGGAAGGCTGCGGGTCGCCGGGATCGGCGGCGAGCGCATGCGGGAGCAGGGGCTTGAAAGCCTCGTCCCGCTCGGCGATCTGGCTGTCATGGGCGTGGCCGAGGTATTGCCGCGCGCCCCGGTCATCGTGCGCCGTGTGCGCGAGACGGTAGCGGCGATCCGTGCGCAGCGTCCCGATGCCGTCGTGACGATCGACAGCTCGGGGTTCAGCTGGCGGGTGGCGCACGGGCTGCGCCGCCGCGGCGAGACCTTGCCGCTAATCCATTACGTCGCTCCGATGGTGTGGGCCTGGCGGGCCGGGCGAGCCCGGCGAATGGCGCGCTGGTACGATCATCTGATGACCTTGTTGCCGTTCGAGCCGCCCTATTTCGAGCGGGTCGGGCTGTCCTGCAGCTTTGTCGGTCATCCGGTTCTGGAATGCGGCGCCGACCGCGGCGACGGCGAGCGCTTCCGGGCGAGGTATGGTCTCGCCGCTGACGACCTGCTAATCACGGTATTGCCCGGCAGCCGCGGCGGCGAAGTCCGGCGTTTGCTGCCGATCTTCGGCGCGACGCTGCACCGACTGGAAGAACTGGTCGGACCCTTCCGGGTGGTCGTGCCGACCGTTGCGACGGTCGCGACCATGGTCGCGGGGGCGGTCGGGTCATGGCCGGGAAACGCCATCGTCGTGGAGCATCCCGAAGAGAAATACGACGCCTTCGCGGCCAGCCGCGCCGCGCTGGCCGCATCCGGATCGGTCGCACTCGAATTGGCGTTGGCGCGTCTGCCGATGGTCGTCGGCTATCGGCTCAACCCGCTGACCGAGGCATTTCTCGATCGGGTTCTGAAGGTGCGTCAGGTCAATCTCGTCAATCTGCTGCTTGGCAGACCGCTGGTAACCGAGCTGCTCGGCCCCAAATGCACCACCGCGCGGCTTGCTGCTTCACTCGCCCAGCTCGTCGGTGACGAACGGGTTCGCGCGGCGCACCGGCAGGGGTATGATGAGGCCGTCCGACGCCTCGCCGGGGATGAGGTGTCGCCGAGCCTGCGGGCCGCCGACCAGATCCTCGAACTCGTCGCCGCACGCCGGTGCGGCACTTCAGCTTCCACAGCACAAAGGAGTGCACGATGACGATGACCGATGTGGCCGAGACCTCGAAGCCTGTGCCCGACGCCGACAAGTTCCGGCTGCTGCACACGATGATCCGGGTACGCGATCTCGATGCGTCGCTTGATTTTTACACGAACCTGCTCGGCATGAAAATGCTGCGCAAGCGCGACTACCCGACCGGCAAGTTCACGCTCGCTTTCGTCGGATACGGCGACGAGAGGAACAATACCGTGATCGAGCTGACCCACAATTGGGGACAGGCCGAGCCATACAATTTAGGCAGCGCCTTTGGCCACCTCGCGATCGGGGTGCCCGATGTCTACAAGGCCTGCGAGCGTCTTGCCGCCGCCGGGGTGAAAATACCGCGCCCGGCCGGCCCGATGGCGCATGGCGGCTCGGTCATCGCGTTCATCGAAGACCCCGACGGTTATCGCATAGAGCTGATCGAACGGTCGTAGTCCGCCCGCTTGCGCTGCCACCCAGCCCTGCGGGCCGGGTGGCTTCTCCGCCGCATCCTATTGCCAGCGCGGACGGATTGCCGCTAGTCTCGACTTGCGGCGATACCGGAGAGCAGTGTCGCCGCTGATACGGGATCACCGGGGCTCGCGGACCGATCGGGTCAAGCAGCTCTAGGCGTCTTGAGGGGTCAGTTTAAGAACCGGAGCGAATACTCGTCAGCCAAAAGCAAGAAGCCAGTTCAGCAATCTGGCGATTGGGTAGAACATGGGAGGATGCAATGATAGAACTTTTGGAGCGGCAGAAGCGGCTGACGGCCAATCAGTGGAAGCTGATTTGTACAGCTAACGTTGCTGACTTGCTCGATTTCTTCGATTTCTTTCTAATCGGGTACGTCACCGCGGCGCTGACCAAAGAGTGGTCGCTGGTCTATTGGCAGGGCGGCGCGATCCTGCTGGCTTCCGGTCTCGGCGCGGTCCCGGGCGCCTTCATCTGGGGTTGGCTCGGAGATCGGATCGGCCGTCGCACGGTGTTCATCTGGTCGGCGGTCACGATATCGCTTGCCACCGGCATCATGGTCTTCACGCCGGGACCGAGTGCCGTGATCCCGGGCTGGCTGTTCCTGGTGTTCTTCCGGGTTTTTGTCGGCATCGGCAATGCCGGCATCTTCACGATCGATCTGCCGTTAGTGCAGGAATTCATCCCTGCCTACAAGCGCGGCTGGGTCAGCGCGCTGGTCACGACGCTGCTGCCGGCGGGCGGCATGCTGGCCGGCTTTGTGGCCGCGTGGTTGCTGCCGATAATCGGCTGGCGCTCCCTGTTCCTGGTCGGGCTGTCGCCGCTCGTGCTGGTGTTCATGATCCGCTACTGGGTACCGGAATCGCCGCGCTGGCTGATCCGCATGGCGCGCCATGAGGAGGCGCGCAAGTCGCTCGCCTGGGCTTTGATGATCGACCCCAAAGAGATTGCGTTGCCGGCCACGTTGCCAGCTACCGAGCAGACCCGCTGGGTTGAGCTGTTCAAATATCCCCGCCTGGTTGCCGCCGGTTGCTTGACCGGTCTGACGCAGACTGGCGGGGCCTCGCTGGGCCTGTGGGGGGCGACGCTGCTCGTGATCGTGCTCAACA
>Ga0209040_10001056_pt1 | contig 21541 bp, 18 predicted proteins | sample BogFormECP12_OM3_FD_188240 | JGI IMG/M metagenome (GOLD analysis project Ga0209040, IMG submission 188240) | Bog forest soil microbial communities from Calvert Island, British Columbia, Canada - ECP12_OM3 (SPAdes) (version 2) | ecosystem: Environmental > Aquatic > Freshwater > Wetlands > Bog ... | reverse complement strand
TCTCTAACACCTGATAACGGCCGACTTGCACAAAGACCTTTCCGAGGAGTCGCGTTCCTTGGGGATGCTGAAGAGAGGGTAAAGCTCAGTGGTGGAAGATTAAATGAAGCAAGCGTTCTGGAGCGAGAGTACGTTGGTACTGGGCCAAGAGTTTAGCGCTGCGGTGCCGGATCGGCAGGCGGAATTGCAGTTTTCAGAAACTGTGCCAAAACGGGTGCGGAATCCATTTGTGCGGGAAACTCCCGGACATATGCGGCCATTTCGTGCTGCCAGTGGTGATGAAACCCGAAGAAATTCATCTCATGCATAGCTTGCTCAGCGGCCCAGCGTTGTATTGCCATGCGATAGGAAGCTACGAACACGCCGGTGCGGTCCTCGCCGTAGTGACAATGAACGAACACCGTCTCCTCGGGATGATCGCGAAAAATGGAGAGGAACTGAATTATTTGCTGGTTGGTGGGAGCGGAAAAACCGCCGACTGGAATGCTTACGAAGCGCAGTCCCGCGGCTTCGACTTGCTGCCGCTCGGCCTCGACGGTTTCGGAATGTTCGCGGCGCAGATTCACCACGGTGGTTACTCCCAGTTTCTTCAGCGCCGAGAAGGACGAGAGGGCCGGCTGCGCGCCACGATAAAGGTGATCGTTGATCTTTCCCGCGTTGGGAATTCCTGCGAAGTGAAGTTTTGCACCGTACGCCGATTGCATCGAGGCCGGCGGGACTGGGTCCTGCGAGCGCGATGGCGAGGCTAGAACCAGCAGCGGCAGAAGAACGAAAAAGAACTGGAAACGTCTCATCATGAATTAGATGCAAGTAGTTTAGCGCACGAGTGCGGCGGGAAAAAACGGCGCTCCCGTCCGTAGCAATCTGCAAGGACACCACTACAAATAGACATGATGGAAACTTTTCCAACGACATTTAGCGTTTTTCTCTTGACAGGAAATTTACATCCGTTGATACTGCGAATCCAGATTCGGGGAACGTGGAAGCGCCAGAGCGGACCGAATCGGGGATGAGCAGTCCGCGGTCCGCGCACTGAGAACCACGGAACCAACCGGGTTTACGCGAAAAAACGAGCGCGAAATGCCAGCTACGCGCCCGCTTGTTGGGCTCGAAGCTTGCCGTCAGGCTGTGTGATTGGTTACCTCACCAGCCAAAGGCAGAGCATTGGCGTTTTGCAGCGCTGTTTGACGCCTTTAGGCGGCTCCACGGGGATGCCGTCCTGATGCGCAGGCGGGTCCGCGCATCTAATTTTAGAGGTAGATATAACGAGATTCATAGGATTTTGGCAACCGCAGTGAAGCAAAGGGCCACGGAGATTGTGGAAAAGGCGTGTGGCGGCCAACGAGACCCAGCGTAGCACCCTCCGTCCAGGGGCGGAGGCTTAGTACCGGCTTTCTTCGAGGAGGAAGCCGTCAGGTAGGAGGAAGAAATGGCAACGGTGAAGCAGGCATTGAACGGCAAATCGCCAGAGACGCTGTCGGTCTCGGAGACGGCGGGAAGCGCGCGCAAAGGAATGATGTTCCGGCGCTACTTCACCAGCGGAAAGATGTCTCCGTTCGATGCTGTGGAGTGGGAAAAGCGCACCGCGCTGATTGGCAACGAAAAGGGCGTGACCATTTTCCGCCAGGACGACATTGAAGTTCCCAAGAATTGGTCGCAAACGGCCACCAACATCGTGGCCAGCAAATATTTTCACGGCAAGCCCGGCAGCCCGGAGCGCGAAGGCTCGGTGCGCCAGTTGATTGCGCGCGTCGTGAACACTATTGTGCGCTGGGGAGAAGAAGGCGGCTACTTCACGGACAGCGCTTCGCGCGATGCCTTCCGCGATGACCTCACCCACCTGCTCGTGGAACAGAAGATGGCCTTCAACTCGCCGGTGTGGTTCAACGTTGGCGTGCAGGCCAAGCCGCAATGCTCGGCGTGCTTTATCAATTCCGTCAGCGACACCATGGAATCCATCATGGGCCTGACGCGCACGGAAGGCATGCTCTTCAAGTGGGGCTCTGGCACGGGCACCAATTTTTCCACGCTGCGCGGCAGCAAGGAAACTCTATCCGGCGGCGGCATCGCGAGCGGCCCAGTCAGCTTCATGAAGGGCTTCGATGCCTTTGCGGGCGTGATCAAGAGCGGCGGAAAGACGCGCCGCGCCGCCAAGATGGTGATCCTGAACATCGACCATCCGGACATCGTGGAATTTATCGAATGCAAGGTGAAGGAAGAGAAGAAGGCCCACGTGTTGATCGCCAATGGCTACGATTCTTCCATCGATGGCGACGCCTACAGCTCGATTTTCTTCCAGAACGCCAATCACTCGGTGCGCGTGACCGATGACTTCATGCGCGCGGTGGAAGAGGACAAGGACTTTTGGACCAAGACGGTGCTGGACGGCCAGCCCAACGAGAAACTGCGCGCGCGCGACGTGATGTACAAAATTGCCGACTCCACCTGGCACTGCGGCGATCCCGGCATGCAGTACGACACCACCGTCAACAACTGGCACACCTGCAAGAACACCGCGCGCATTAATGCAAGCAACCCTTGCTCCGAGTACATGTTCCTGGACGACACGGCCTGCAACCTGGCGTCGCTGAATTTGATGAAGTATGTGAACAGCAGCGGCGATTTCGACGTTCCGGCGTTCAAGCATGCCGTGGACGTGACCATCACCGCGCAGGAAATTCTGGTGGACTTCGCCAGCTATCCCACGGAGAAAATTGCGGAGAATTCTCACGAATTCCGCCCTCTTGGTCTTGGCTACGCCAATCTCGGCGCCCTGCTCATGTCCATGGCTCTGCCCTACGATTCCGACGAAGGCCGCGACATGGCCGGCGCGATCACCGCGCTGATGTGCGGCGAAGCCTACGCGCAATCGGCGCGCATCGCGGAAAAAATGGGCCCCTTCCCGGGCTATGCCGTGAATCGCGAGCCCATGCTGGACGTCATCCGCATGCATCGCGATTCCGTGCGCGGCATCAAGCCTGAGCACGTGCAGCCGGAACTATTCATGGCAGCGCAGGAGTCGTGGGACGATGCCCTCGCTCACGGCGAAAAGTACGGCTACAAGAATTCTCAGGTCACCGTCCTGGCGCCTACCGGTACCATCGGTTTCATGATGGATTGTGACACCACCGGTATCGAACCGGATCTGGCGTGCGTCAAATATAAGAAGCTGGTCGGCGGCGGCGTCATCAAGATCGTTAACAATACCGTGCCGCAAGCCCTGCTCAAGCTCGGCTACACCCCGGAGCAAGCCAGCGAAATCGTTTCTTACATCGATAAGAACGGTAAGGTCGAGGGCGCGCCGCATTTCAATCCCGAGCACCTGGCGGTGTTCGATTGCTCGCTGGCTCCTGCAGGCGGCGGTCGCTCGATTTCCTGGACGGGCCACGTAAAAATGATGGCCGCCGCGCAACCGTTCCTCTCCGGCGCGATCAGCAAGACCATCAACATGCCCGAAGAATCGACCATCGAGGACATTTCGAAGGCCTACATCGAGTCCTGGAAGCTTGGCCTGAAAGCCGTGGCTATCTATCGCGACAATTCCAAGCGTTCCCAGCCGCTTAATGCCGGCGGCAAAAAAGAAGAAAAGAAAGAGGAGAAGCCGGCCGAAGCCGTTCCGGCGTCGCAGCCGCTTTTCGAACCCATGCAGCAGGAACTTTTCGCCCGCGCGCAACGCGAAAAAATGCCCGTGGAACGCGCTTCCGTCACCCACAAGTTCAGCGTTGGCGGCCATGAAGGCTACGTCACCGTGGGCATGTATGAAGACGGCCGCCCCGGCGAAGTATTCATCAAAATGTCCAAGGAAGGCTCGACGCTCTCCGGCGTGATGGACGGCCTGGCCCTCACCCTCTCCATCGGCTTGCAGTACGGCGTGCCCCTGAAGGTGCTGGTCGACAAGTTGGTTAACACCCGCTTCGAACCCAGCGGCATCACTGCCAACCCGAACATCCGCTTCGTCTCCTCGGTGCTCGATTATCTGGCGCGCTGGTTGGGCGGGCGCTTCATTTCCTCGGACTATCTTAAATTGAACGGCGCCGCTCCGACGGAAACCGCCGCTGTCGGTACAGCTCTTGCTCCTCCCGCACCTTCGCCGGCCTTCGCCACGCTCGGCTCCGTGGCGCGGCGCGCTGAAGCCACGCCTGCGAATTCGCCCAGCAACGCCCACGAAGGTGCGCCAACCTGCAGCGAATGCGGCATGCTGATGGTGCCAAACGGCGCTTGCTACAAGTGCGAAAACTGCGGCAGCACCAGCGGCTGCAGCTAGGCTTTACGGCGCGGACGCATTAATATTCGTCCGCGCTGCGTTATCCCAGGTTGAAAGGAATCGATGAGCGCATTCTCTTCGGCGTCCGGCTTGGCGCCACAACTGGTACCAGCGCCGCAAAAAGCCCGGGGCTTCCTGCACATCGAACGCCACGGCACCGGCCCCCACGCCGTCTACATAATCACCTATCATCGCCTCGAATCGCAAGGATCGCGGCCCAAGCCCGCGCTGGCCGAAGGCGCCCATTCGCTAATCGAATTGCTGGAACGCATCGGCGTGGATTTTCGTGTAGCCGAAGTGCGCGGCGCCCTGGAAGACATTCTCCGCCTGGGCTCGGCAAACATTCCCGACCTGTGGCTCAGCGACGACGAAATGGTCGAAAAGGGTTTAGTAGAACACGCCTAGTATTTTTGGAGATTGGTGGCTTGACGCCGCCTTTGCAGCCGCTCAAGTTATTCCAACCGTAAATCCGGAGCGCAACTTCCCTTATTTCAAATGAAGAGATAAAACCTACCGCGGCCGTGGCCGCAGCGGTGGCCGCCCTGTCAACGCCCGCGGTCGCATGCGAAACCGCGGCCCCAGCGGCGGCGGCACGTTGCGCAGGAAATCCCCGCAGCACGGACACCGCCCGTCGGTGCCCAGCGTAACGGTGGCATCCGCCCGCATCCACTGCCCGCGCGCTTCACATTGTGCGTTGATGCATTGTACGGTGAATCCCGGCAAATATTGCATTTGCGATACTCCTGAACGCCGTCCGCCCTGACTCTCGCGCGGATCGCGGCGAAAGGCAAAGCTCCCCATGGATGGCCCGCAAACGGAAACTACTGGCGCGGATTCTGAACCCAGCAGACTATGGTGTCAAGAAGAAAACGCCACAAGATGTAGTGGTGTCATTGCAAAGCTGTGGATTTCCCGGCCGCCGCGTGGGTACTGCCGGGCCTACCCTCGCGTTCAATTATTGCGAAGCTGCCGCGCGCGAAACACGACAGCCACCGCCAGTAGCGCCGCGCTAATCATCAGATAAATCGCCGCGTAGCGCAGCGTCGATGCTCCGCTCGCCGCCCCCGTGAAGTCCGCTCCCGGCGTGTGATTCATCGGCCCGATGTACCAGAGCGCCGTCAGTATCGCTTCGAACGCCTTACCACTTCCCGACACCACGCCCAGCGCCAAAGCCAGCGCCGGCAGAAAGAGTGCTCCTGCAAACCACGCCGCTAAGCCCGAAATTTCTCCTGTCATCGCCAAGCGCACCCCAACACCGGCCCCGGTGAGCACCGCCACGGCGACGCCAGCCAAAAAACAAGCGGGCAATTGCCGCGCAAGAATCCCCGAACAGGAAAACAGGAGCGCCCGCGTCGCAAACCGCGATTCCCGCGAACCCATCGCCGACCACACCAGTACGGGCCAGAGCCACGCCACGCCCAGGAGTGGACCGCGTGCCGCCTCAAGGGGCGCAAAAAACTCGGCCACCAGCAGTCCAGCGGCAATCGCGTACCACCACCAGCGCAAGCCTTGCAGCGCCAGTCGCAATTCCGCGACGAACAGCCTGCCAAACGCACCGCCACGCGTCGCGCTCGGCAAAGCAGAAAGATGCAAGTGCCGCCCACCGGTAGGCGCGACGGTCGCCAGCGCAGAGCCAGGCAATGCCACGCTGTCCTGCGCTCCGCTGATAGCAAAGTCGCTGCCGTTTTCCGGCGCGCCCATTTGTTTCGCCGCCTGCGCTCTCCGCAAGGAAAAGCTTAGCGCGCGCGAAGGGTCGAAGCGGTCGAAAAGCAACGCTGCGAGCACCGCAATGGCGATAGCCGCCCCAAACCACGCAATTCGCAACCCCACAACTTGCGCCGTCCAGTCCACCCCATGCCAACGCAGCCCTTCGGCAAGTTGAACGCGCGCCGTGGAAATACTCAGTGCAAACCCGTTCTTATAACCCGGAATAACCTGGCGCGCCGCCGCCATCATGCTTTGCGACACCACGCCAATTCCCACGGGGTCGAGCCACGTCTTTCCCGTGAGCTCGGGCAGCGCCAGCCCGCCAAGGATCCAAGCGAAGAACCAAATTACGTTGCCCACCCCGCCGCGCAACACGGGCAACATCTCAAAAAGCACCGCCACGGCCGCCGTCAGCGCGATGGCCGGCAGTGCCACCACCAGAAATGGCATAACCAGCGCAGCGCTGTCGATGTGCCGGTCTTCCGCGGCAAACAATTGCATCACCAGCGCACACACTGCCAGCACCAGCACCATCGACGCCAGCACGCCAAAGTTACTGAGAAATTTTCCCAGCGCGTAACTCGTCCTGGACATCGGCGTGGCCGCCAAAATCTGCCCCACTCCGGTCTGCCGGTCGCGATCCACAGAACTCTTGATGATGTAGAAGCCCACCAGCGTAACGAAACACGTGGTGATCAGCGCCGCCAGCGAGCCAATCCATGCGGAGGTATACACCCCGCGAAATCCGTCCATGCTGATGGAAATCCGCCCGGTAGCCGCGCCATATCCCAGGCCCAGCGCGAACAACATGGTCAGGAAAAAGCTGTACCGCCGCACGCGTTCAAGAAAGTCCGCCCGCGCCAGCGCAAAAATGACGCGCCCAGCCCTCATGCCGCCGATCCACGGACGGCAGCACTGCTGCCGCCAGAACTGGGCAAGGAGGGACGAGACGCCGCTGCATGATCCCCGTTGCGCTGCTTTGTGAGCGCATCCAGATAAGCATCCTCCAGCGAAGGCTCCAGTGGACGCGCTAGAGGTGTTGGCGCGGTTCCAGCAACCACCCGCGCATGCACGCCATCCCCGCGATGCGCGGTGCTGCTCACCAGATGTTCCCGTCGCAGCGCTGGAAGCCCCTCGCTGCTCACCACCACTTCCCACACCCGCCCATCCAGCCGCGCCAGCAACGCTTCTGGCGCTCCATGCGCCAGCAATTCGCCCTGCGCCAGAATGGCGATGCTTGTCGCCACCGCTTCAATATCCGAAACGATATGCGTGGATAGAATCACAATCCGTTCGCCGGAGAGTTCCGAAAGCAAATTGCGAAAACGCAAACGCTCTTCCGGATCGAGCCCCGCCGTCGGTTCATCCACAATTAGCAACTGCGGATCATTCAGCAGCGCCTGTGCGATTCCCACGCGTTGCCGCATGCCGCCGGAATATCCTCCCAGCGGGCGCTTGGCCGCCGAAGTCAAATTCACCAGATCCAGCAGCTCCGCGATTCGCTTGCGCGCCGCGCCCGCCTCCAGCCCTTTTACAGCCGCAAGATACTCGAGAAATTCGATGGCATTCAGATTGGGATACACGCCAAAATCCTGCGGTAAATAACCCAGCACGTCGCGCAGCCCATCGGGCTTCTGCGCAATGTCCACGTCATTCCACAGCACGCGCCCCGCAGTCGGCTGCGTAATCGTCGCCAGGATGCGCATCAGCGTCGATTTCCCCGCGCCGTTTGGCCCCAGCAGCCCCAGCACCCCGGGCTCCAGGGCCAGTTGCACGCCGCGCAGCGCGTGCACACCGCCGCGATAATTCTTGGTCACACTCTCTACATTTAGCCGCATGGATTCCGTTCCAGTAAGCACATGGTGCTTGCTTCTACCTACGATACGCAGGACGGCCGCAAAAAGTTTGCTGAAAAGTGTGTTTTAACCACAGTGGGAAAAACGCTGGTTCGCGGTCTGCTACGGCTGCGGGGGTGTCGGGGGATTTTCGGAGGATGTGGTTGCGGGGGAATTTTCTGATCCCGACGTGGCCGGAGCCTCTTTTTTGAGCGACTCTTCAAGTTCCTGCAGGCGCGCTTTCAACCGCTCCACGGTTTGCTGCTTGTCGCCGATCAGCTGCTGCAATTCGTCGAGCTTGGCCTTCCCCGCGGTGTCATGCTGATAGTCCGGATTAGAGAAAAAGCTGTCCTGAGCCAGGGCCGATTCCCGCTGGCTCAACTTCAATTCTTCCTCCGCCTGCGCCAGCTCTTGCTTAAGCTGCGCCACTTTCGCCGGATCTCCTGCCTTCAAGGGGTCATCCGCGGGCGACGTTTCTGCCTTCTTGTCCGCAGCTTCGTCGGCCGCTACTGCGGCAGCGGGTGACGGCGCAGTCTCCAACTGTGGCGTAGCCACTTTCAATCCTTCATCCCCAGGCTTCATCTGCGCGGTGCTCAGATCGTCGTCGGTGATTACTTTCCTCGCCGAGGCCGCGTTCTTCTTTTGTTCCTGGGAGCGCTTCGCGGCGTCCGCCACGGAGTCTGAAGAGCCACTCGGTGCCTGTGCACGCACCGTCGCTATACCGCAAATCTGGGCCAGTGCCAGTAATAGCAAAAACCGTGTTGGGATACGAATCGCCATAGTGATCACCTCAAAGCAGAAATCACCCTTCCGGCTGAGGCGTCTATGAGCATAACTCCGCCGCCCGCGGAAGGGTAATCCTGCCTCACCCAAAGCCGCGAAATCGTCAACCTGCGACGACCCGCCTGCCCATCTGGAGGTTACTTTAGCGGCCCAAATGCGCCTGCGACTCGGGGCTTACCTCGCGGAAGGAAAAGTGGGACTGCAATCCCTTCACCGGTTGCCCCGCAACCTCGGCGTAAGGGTAGATGAAATAGTTCAGCGCCGGACCCTGCTGCTCCGCGGACAAATGCACGTCCCGGCCATATGTGAACTGCACGCGGTTGGCGTCCAGGGCTCCAAAGAAGTAATCCTTCTTCGCCGGATTCTTTGACGCTTCGGAAGCATCCACCGGGATCCACCCGATTCCATCGATAAAGAACTCCGCCCAGCAGTGATATCCCGCGATGTCCCCTTCTGTTTTTCCTTCGGGCAGCGGGAAGCCAATCTCGAAGCGTGCAGGGATTCCGACCGAGCGCATCATGCCAATAAACAAAGAATGGAAATCGGTGCAGTTCCCGCGCTTGGAGTCGCATGCCCAGATCGCATCCCCGCGCCCCCAGCCTTCGCCCGATTTGTCGTAGCGCATCGTGACCACGTAATCGTAGATGCGGCGCGCTTTCTCCAGCGGCGTGGCCGCACCCTCGGTGCGTTCCTTGGCCAGTTGCGCGATCGCTCCGTTGATTGGTACTAGCTTGTCCGGCTGCAGATAACGCCTCACACTGTCGTCGGTCGCGGGATGCGCGCTGACGTCCAGAACTCTGCCATCGCGCAATACAGCGAGTTCCCGCCGCGTGACCGTGAATCTTTCCGTCACATCAAAGCCGGACGCAAGCTGCTCGGCGGACGGCTCAAATTGATAGAATCCGTTGTGATATTGCGGCTCGGAGCTCCACGAATTCCGGACCACGCTCTCGATGTACAGGCCGCTAACAGGGTCCTGCGTTGGATGCATCGCCCATGGCGTTGGAATCCACAGATATGCCGGCTGCGCTGCACCGGGCATCGCCGGGAAATGCACCCGGTACGTGAATTCGACCGTTCTCAACGGCGGATTTTGTGCTGCACTCTTTCCCCAACCCAGCGCCACGACCACCGCGAACACGGCAAACGCCGCTATCATGCTTAGCATCGAAAAACGAGTGCTTTTCATGACGCAAGTCTCCTGCTAAGGAAGACGGCTTGGAGACTCTCGCACGCCATCTTTGACCTTATACTTACCTATGGATGCCAAATCGCTTTGTGAGGTATTACCAATTAACGTGCGGCAAAAACATAGTCCCAAAAGATTAGGCCGGCTGGCCGGGGCGGCGATTTTGGCCTTGGTCTTCGCGGCTGGCGTTCATGCTCAGAATCCGCCGCCCGTGCTTGCGCAGGAGCCGGGCAGCGTGAAGCCGCCCGGCGACATCCCCCCAGTGAAGGTCGGAGGAGCCAGTGAAATCCCCACCACCCACCACTTTTGGGACAAGGAAAACGACTGGCTCTTCGCTGGCGTCGGTGCCTCCCGGGCCCTCGATTACTCTTCCACCCTGAACTTCCGTCGCCGCGGCCGGGACGAAGTCTTTCTCACCAACGATTTAGTGGACAATCATGCCGCCTTTGCCGCGGTCGAAGCCGGTGCCACGGGCCTCTCCATCGGCGTTTCCTACATCTTTCACCACTACGGCCATCACAAGCTCGAGCGTTACACCTCTATCGTCCACATGAGCGCCACGACTGTCGGAGCGGTCCGCAACTACTGCCTGAAAACGGCTCATCCAACGACAGCCTCGTCGTCGGTACTGGGACCATTTCGCGCTCTAAATTAACTCAAGCCTAAGGTCTTGTTCATCTTCCGCGGTTCTTAGCAGCATGCTTTTTTGCAAAGGACGCCACCTTATGCCGATTACCGCAAACCGCCATCGAGCACCAGCGCCGCCGCCGGGTTCGCGAATCGTCGTAAAAAAATAAACCGCACTCTGGGTTCGCGCAGAGCCGCACCCGTGCCTCCGCCCCTTCGCTGGCGATTTCCGCCGCCGACCGGGCAATCGCCGCCAATAGCCACTCCAAACCGTTCTCTCGGGCAAAAAACTCGATCCGCCAGCGGTCCCTGGTGCACACCAGTTCGTCATGGCCTTCGGTAACTCGCAAAATCTCATTAACCGGTTCGGCGGACTCTGGCGCAGGAGGGTCGTGCCGCGCAACTGCGTGAAAGATCTGACGCATACCGCTGCGCAAGGAAGAGGCGCGGTCGAGCAAGGCCTGAGCACCAGCTGGGTCCGTTTCGGGAAGCTCCAGTAACAGCGCACTGCGTTGTGAAGAAATGACTTGTGTGGCTTCCAGAAACAAGATGAGCTCTTCCCAGGAAAACGGACGCTTCGCCGATCCGGCGTTCGCAAAATCCAGCGCTAGACGGCCGCCAATCAGAGAACCGAGCGCATAGGAGTTGGTTTCGCGCATATTACTTTAACCGGTTGTGACCGCCAACCGGTTAAAGCTATCACACTGGTTATGCTGCTTCCACTGCTTTTTGGCCATCCGGAGTGCATGCTTTGCTCGGTAACTTCTTCTTTTCTAATGAGTCCAATTGCGTGAACGTCGGGTCATTAACGTAGGTGATTTATATGAAACCACTTGCCATAGTCGCGTGCCTCATAATTACCGCTTCGCTTGCGGTAGCTGTTTTCCAAAAGACGGTTTCCGCTCGCCGCTCCGAAAACCCGTCCGACGCGCGCCGATACGAGCCCAATCGTGACCTTTCCGCTCCTCCAGTGCCTGTGATCGTGGAGCTATTCACTTCGGAAGGCTGCTCCAGTTGCCCCCCAGCTGACGCTTTGCTGATGCAACTCGAAATCGAACAGCCTATCCCCGGAGCGGAAGTCGTTGCCCTCGAAGAACATGTGGACTATTGGAATGACCTCGGCTGGGCTGACCCCTTTTCCTCCTCGGAACTGACGCAACGCCAGCAGCGCTACGCCGAAACCTTCGGGCACGGCAGCTCCTACACCCCGCAAATGGTTGTGGATGGCCAATGGGAGTTTGTAGGCAGCCGTTCGAATCAGGCCCGCAACACCATCGCGGAGGCCGCGAAGTATGCACAATCGGAAGTGGCTATTTCTCGCGCTGGTTCGGGTCCGGATGGGCCCAGCGAGTGGAACATTACAGTTAAGCGGTTGGAGCCTGCCTCATCCAGCGACACTGCGGAGGTCTGGGTGGCGGTAACGGAAACCCGTCTGCACTCCAACGTTGAGCGCGGCGAAAATGCCGGCCGCGACCTGCCACACGCCGCCGTGGTCCGCCAATTGATCAAATTAGGCAACGCCGACCCCCACAAGGAACCCGTGTTCTCAACCACCGCTAAACTCAACCTGCGCCCGGAATGGAACAGGCAAAACCTGCGAGTCGTAGCCTTCGTGCAGCAAAAAAAGTCACGCCATATAATCGGCGCGGCCTCCGCAAAAGTCGCCCAATAGTTTTGCTGCGAGAGCCAGTAACTACGGACAGCCGCAGTGTCGGTGTGTCCCTCCAGGTTCCGGTGCTTCGCGTGTGCTACCTTAGCAAACGCGAGAAAAGCCTTGGAGAGTATTCCTCAACCGCTCCCTGAACTGCGCCCATTCTGGCGGTTTCTCCTATATCTAGCCATCGTCTGGGTTCTGTCGACGGCCAAAAATATCCTGCTCGAGCTGTTCTTCGACCCCGCAACCGCCGCAAACTCACCGCGGTTCCTGTTCGTCGAGGAACTGACCGCCTTCGCCGTGGTTTACGGCGCAGCGCTAGTGCTCTCGCGCATCGAGCGTACCCCCGCCAGCAGCTACGGCCTGCCGGTAACTCGCGCTTTTGGCAAACATTTCTGGCAAGGCTGCCTCTTCGGCCTCTGCGAAGTTTCGCTGCTGATCGGCGCTCTCGCCGCGCTGGGCGGCTACTCCTTCGGTTCCCTGGCGCTGCACGGCCTCGCAATTGTCCGCTGGACCGGCGAATGGGCCGCCATTTTCCTGTTCGTGGGTCTTTTCGAAGAGTTCGCCTACCGTGGCTATACGCTGCACACCCTGGGGCAGAGCATCGGTTTTTGGCCCGCTGCACTGTTGCTGGGCGCCTATTTCGGCTTTGAGCATTCCCATAATCCAGGGGAAAGTCTGCCCGGTGAAATCGGGGTGGTGTTAATCTCCTTGCTCTTCGCTTTTACCCTGCGCCGCACCGGGACGCTATGGCTCGCGGTTGGCTGGCACGCAGCCTTCGATTTCGGCGAAACATTCCTATATTCTGTCCCGGACAGCGGCGCAACGTTTCCCGGCCATCTATCGAACGCCACGCTGCACGGCCCGGTCTGGCTCACCGGCGGCACTGCCGGCCCCGAAGCCAGCATCTTCGACTTCCTGATCATGGGCGTTCTGGCCTTAGCGTTTCACTTTCTGTATCCGCAGCAGCCGCCGAACCAAGCAGTCCCCGTTGCATCGACCGGCGAAGACGCGCCGATTCCTTCGGTCGACGCAGGCTGATAGAGGAACTCGTCCACTCAGTGCACCAACTCAGAAACCAGCACCAGTTGCACGCCTTCCCCTTTTGCTTTCGGAAGCATTTTGCGCAGCGCTTCCAGAGTTGCGGGATGGGGATGCCCGATTGCAATGGCCTCGCCCTTCTCGCGGGCGCCGCGCATGGCTAATTTCAGCTGCTCCTCAATCGCCGCCACATTCTCCACATCGTCCAGAAACGGCACATTGCGAAATGCCGCCGGCACGCCCTCCTGCCGCGCCGTGTCATACGCCACGGTAGCCGCGGTGGTTCGGCTGTCCACATAAAATACATGGCGTCCCTGCAGCGCGTGCATCAACTCCCCCATCAGCGCCGGATCAGCCGTAGCTTGCGAACCCTGATGGTTGTTAACGCCATCAACGCCAGGCACCTCGGAAAGGAATTGCTCCACCAGTGCCGCGACCTGCGCATCCGCCATTCCCGGCCGCAGTTCCCGCTGCTCCGGCTGCTCTTTGCCCACCGATTGCATGGGCAGATGCAGCATCACCTCATAGCCACGGCGGCGCGCCTCCTCGGCGATGTCCACAGAATGCGCGTGTTCAGGCAGGACAGAGATGGTCAACGGGTAGGGCAGCGCGAAAATCTGCTCGGCAACATCGCGATCGCTGCCCAGATCGTCCAGCAAAATAGCGAGTTTCGCCTGGCCGGTCGCACCCGCGCGAGATACCGCCGCCCCGGCTCCGGCGGATTTCCCACCGAAATCGACTGTCACGACGTGCGTCGGCACGCCCCCGCGACGAAACACCACCGACCAACCTTCGCGACTCTCCACCGGATCATCCTGAGTCAGGCCGCTCGAAACCGCCACACCGCTAAGCGCCTGCAAAACGCGAAACGCATCCGCGCGCGCGGCGGTATCGCCTCCGTGCGCAGGAATCGTAATTTCCAAGTGATCGGTTCCGTCGGCGGCGCGAAACTCGGTGTGCAGTTGCGCGTCCACGGGCGCCGCGCTTTTTGCCGCTGCGGCGAATTTGCGCGTCGCGTCGTGGACTCTCGCCGTTGGGAGGGGTTTCTCCGGGCTCTTACACCCCACGATCCACGCCGTCGAGCCAGCCAGGGACAGGATAAGCAGGAGGAATCGTGCAAAATCCGCGCGAATATTCGGGTTCAAAAGCAGATGGGCTGGTACTGCAGCAGTCAATGTACCCGCGGCACGCTCGCGCACTTAGCTCTTACGCGGCCTTTTTGGCGGCTGGGGTCTTCAGCAACTCCAGCGCCTTGTGGAAGATCAAATCGTCCGAGGATAACGGCTTCGGCCCAATTTCCGGACCCGCGTGGTCGTCCGGTGCCACAGCTTCTTCATCGCCCCCATCAACGGAATCATCGGCAGCAGCGTGCACCACTTCGGTAGGCGTCACGCCTTCCGCCAGGATGGACTTCCCGGAGGGATTGTAATAATTGGCAACGGTGAGAATCATGGCCGCGCCGTTATCCATGGTGATGGTCTTTTGTTCCGATGCCAGCCCAAAGGTACGCTCCCCGACAACGTCGCCGCGATGGTTGGCAAGAATTGCTGACGCCAGAACCTCGGCTGAGCCGGAGGTCGTGGCATCCGTTAGCACCGACACCGGACCCTTCCAAATCACTTTATTGGGCTCCGCGGAAAACACCTGCGTGGAGACGGTCTGGCCGCGCAAGGTTGCCAACGCGCCACCGGGGACCAGCAACCGGGCCACGGCAATACCTTCCGACACCGGGCCTCGCCCGCACTCCCGCAAATCCAAAATCACCTTATGAATGCCCTGTTTCTCCGCATCCGCCAGGCGCGTCCGCACCTCTTCCGCGCGTCCCGCGTCCAACGACGGCAGACGCAACACCAGGACATCGCCGTCCACCCGCTGAGAAATAATTTTCGCGGGCGCCAGTTTTTCCCGGACCAGTTCAACATCTTCCGGAGCGGTTTTTCCCCGCCGTATGACGGAAACCTTCACGGAACTGCCCGCCGGCCCGCTCAACAAATTCTCCGCTTGCCCCACACCCATTTCGCGGGTGGTGAAACCACTGACGGACTCAAAAATATCCCCGCTGCGAATTCCCGCCTTGGTCCCCGGGCTGTCAGGCAGCACGGAAATCACAATCACGTAGCCAAACCGCTTGCTCAGGGTCAGCCCGGTGTCGCCAGTCCCGGGAGTCTGCAGCTTTTTCTTGTATTCCTCATATTCGGGCGGCGTCAGGTAGCTGGATTCCGAATCCAGCGATTCCAGCAAACCGTGTAGCGAGCCCGCGGTAACCACGCGCATGTTCGGCTCATCCACATAATCCTGCTGAATCTTCTGCAGCACTTCACCATAGACCGTCAGCGATTTGTACGCGCGGTCATCCGGCGTGCTGCCGAGCATGTGGCCCAGTCCTGCGTAACAGAAAATCAAGATCGAAGCCACTACCACGCCTACACGAGCCGCTCGGTTCATGCCTCACCCGTTCGCTGCCAGCGATCTCTGGAAGATCGCATTTGTCGATTATACCACCGTAGTTCACTGCGCCCTACCCATGTGGGACGCTGGAGCGGTGAAAAAGGAAGCCCCATTACTTGGTGAGGGCCGGCGCGTGAGATGAACAGTCGGGCACAAAAGACACGGCGCAAGGCACGGAATGATGCATAATTACCACAACAAAAGCGAGCATCACACCTCATACCTCTTTAACCCGTTGAAAATAAGAAACAAAGCCCGCAAGTTCCCTCTTGCATCGTGCTACTCTTGTCTGTACATTTCGTTCGAGGATCACCCGCTTCTTAACGATGTTTCAAACCACCATCGCTCGCGAATCGCTTGCTGAAGGCGTAGGCCTGCACACCGGCGTTTACGGCCATGTACGGCTGACGCCTGCGCCGGCAGACTCGGGAATCGTCTTCCGCCGCGTGGATCTCGATAATTTCCCCATCGAAGCCCAGGGCCAGAACGTGGCCCGCGTCAGCTACGCCACCAGCTTGATGAAGCAGGGCGTCCTTTTGTCCACCACCGAGCACCTTCTCGCGGCCATCTATTCCTGCGGGATCGACAACATTTTCATCGATATCGACTCCATCGAGATTCCCATTCTGGACGGCTCGGCCGAGCCGTTCATGGCCATGCTGGAGCATTCCGGAGTCCGCCGCCTGCGCCGCAAACGCCGCTATCTTAAGGTGCTGCGGCCGCTTGAAGTCGTCGAGGGCGACCGCCGTATCGGGATCTACCCGTCCGATCACTTCGAAGTGCAGTGCTACGTGGATTTTCCTCATCCTCAGGTGGGCCAGCAACAAGTGGCGCTGACCGTTAGTCCCGATTCCTTCCGCAATTGCCTGGCGCGCGCGCGCACGTTTTGTTTCCAGCGCGACATCGAACCTTTGCGCGCCATGGGCCTGATCCGCGGCGGCTCATTGGATAACGCTATAGTCCTTACCGACGATGGCTTAATGAATGGCCCGCTGCGTTACGCGGATGAATTTGGGCGTCATAAGGCCCTTGACCTTATCGGCGATCTAGCGCTCGTTGGTCTGCCTCTGCTTGCCCGCGTCGAAGCACACAAGGCCGGACACTCTCTGCACACGCAACTCGTCAGCCGCCTCTTGGCCGATCCCTCGCTCTGGACCATCACCACCAAGGGCTCCGAGAGAGTGTCGGAGATCAAGCCGGAGAGTATGCACCACGGGGACAACTCCGCCAGCGTCAATCCCGCCGTCGCCGCCGATTGAATCTCCTTCCCGTCTCGGTAAGACACTCGTTTCTTCGAAACTCCTCCGCACCCGTTCTGCACCGCAGGTTGCGAATTTTTAGAGCCTCCCGCAGAATGACCGCAGCGCATGAAGCCCAACAATGACTTGGCCATCGTAATTCTCGCCGCGGGCAAAGGCACCCGCCTGAAATCCAGTCTGGCGAAGGTCTTACATCCCGCCGGTGGCCGTTCTCTGGTGGAGCAGGTGCTGCGCAGTTGCGCACCCTTAAAAGCCAGAAAGACCATCGTGGTGGTGGGGCATCAGGCCGACCGCGTGACGGCAGTGGCGGAACCGCTCGGCGCGCAGTCCGTATTGCAGCATCCGCAGAACGGCACGGGGCACGCTATGTTGGTGGCCCGGCGCGCTCTGGGCAACGCTAAATTTGCCATCGTACTTCCCGGTGACGCTCCACTCATTCGAACGACGACGCTGCAAGCTTTGCTGGCCGCGCACCATTCGGCAAACGCTTCCGCGACGATCCTGACCGCGGTGCTGGCGGATCCCAGCGGCTACGGCCGCATCTTGCGAAAATCCGGCTCCACCGTCGCGGCCATTGTGGAAGAGTCGCAGTTGCGCGACGACCAGCGCGAGATCAACGAAATCAATTCCAGCATCTACTGTTTCACGCTGCAGAAATTGTGGCCCGCGCTGGCGCAGGTGAAACCCAACAACAAACACCGCGAGATCTACCTCACCGATGCGGTCGCGGCGATGGCCGCCCAAGGGGAAACCGTGCTGGCGCAGATTGCCGCGGACTCTCGCGAAGTGCTGGGCTGTAACACGCGCGCGGACCTTGCCGCGGTCGATCGCATTTTCCGCGAAGCCAAGCGCGAAGCCCTGATGAGCGAGGGGGTAAGCATCCAGTTGCCGGAAACTGTGCTGATCGATCCGGAAGTCACCGCGGGCGAAGACACCCTGCTCGAGCCAGGTGTGCAATTGCTGGGAACCACCAAAATCGGCGCGCGCTGCGTGATTCGCACCGGTAGCGTGCTGGCCGATGCCGTGCTGGGCGACGACGTGACCGTCGAAGCCCACAGCGTGGTGGCGCAAAGCCGCCTGGATTCAGACGTAATCATCGGCCCCTTTGCGCGCCTGCGCGGCGGCACGCACCTGAAAAGCGGAGCGCGCATCGGCAACTTCGTGGAAGTAAAAAATAGCACCGTCGGCGAAGGCACCAAAGCCATGCACCTAACCTATTTGGGCGACGCCAAAATCGGCAGCAAAACCAATATCGGCGCCGGCACCATTACCTGCAATTACGATGGTTTTCATAAGCACCCGACCACCATCGGCAATCGTGTGTTCATCGGCAGCGACAGTATCTTAGTTGCGCCGGTGCGCGTCGGGGATAACGCCTACGTCGCCGCCGGTTCGACCATTACGGAGAATGTGCCGCCTGAGGCCTTGGGAATTGCTCGCGGCCGTCAGGTCAACAAGCCCAAATGGGCCGCAAAAAAACGCCGCGAACTGGCGGCCGCAGAAAAATCCCGCAAACCGTCCAAGAAACCTCGCAAGAATTCACGCGCCAAAAAGCGTAGGTAGCTGGAATTTCACCACCAGCCGCCGCATTTACTCCCCCGCGCGAATTTCCCGCGATGTGGTAAAATCAGTTTTCCCCAAATGACTTACGGAGCCAAACCGCAATGAAATTTGGAGTCGTAGTCTTTCCCGGATCCAACTGCGACCACGACGCCTTTTACGCCGTCTCCAACGTGCTGAAACAGCCTGTCGAATTTCTGTGGCACCAAAGCGAAGACCTGGCCGGCTGCGACGCGCTCATTCTACCCGGCGGTTTCGCGCACGGCGATTATTTGCGGACCGGAGCGATTGCACGTTTTTCTCCGGTGATGAAATCAGTGGCGAAATTTGCGAAATCCGGCGGCCTGGTGCTGGGCATCTGCAATGGCTTTCAGATTTTGCTGGAAGCCGGCCTCCTGCCCGGCGCGGTAATGCGCAACGCGGGTCTGCGCTACATTTGCCGCCACGTGCATATTCGCGTGGAAGCCACGGATACACCGTTCACCAGCGCCGCGCGGCCCGGGCAAATCCTGAAAATTCCCATCGCCCACAACGACGGTAACTACACGCTGGATGATGCTGCTCTGAATGAACTGGAGCGCAACCATCAGGTGCTGTTTCGCTACACCACACCCGACGGGAAAGAGGATGCCGCGGGAAATCCCAACGGTTCGCTGCACAACATCGCGGGCGTCTGCAATCGCCAACGCAATGTGGCCGGCTTGATGCCGCACCCAGAGCGCGCCGTCGAGAGTGCGCTGGATTCCGCGGACGGTCTGGTGATCTTTAATTCCATGATCGAGGCCTTCGTCGGCGCAGCCAAGGCCACCGCTTGATTTTCTTTTCCTGGAGCAAAGTTTAGTCCTCGATGGCTACCGCTAGCACCGAAATCAAAGTAACTCCAGAAATCGCGGCGGAGCACGGCCTCACGGCGGAAGAATACACACGCGTGCTTAAAATTCTAGGGCGCGAACCGAATATCACCGAACTGGGAATTTTCAGCGTGATGTGGAGCGAGCACTGCTCCTACAAATCCAGCAAGGTCCACTTAAGGCGTCTGCCCACGCGTGGAAAACTCGTTGTGCAGGGTCCTGGCGAAAATGCCGGCGTGGTCGACATCGGCGATGGCCTGGTCGCCGCCTTCAAAATCGAATCGCACAATCATCCCAGTTTCGTCGAGCCGTTTCAGGGCGCGACCACCGGCGTCGGCGGCATCCTGCGCGATATTTTCACCATGGGCGCGCGCCCCATCGCCATTCTCGATTCCCTGCGTTTTGGCGAGATTGTTGCCGGTAAAGGCACCTCCCCGCAGGACGCTGCGAACAATCGCCGCATTCTCGATGGCGTGATTCGCGGCGTGGCCAATTACGGAAACTGCTTCGGCGTACCCACCGTCGGCGGTGAAGTTTGCTTTGAGCCGTGTTACTCGCAAAATCCGCTGGTGAATGCCTTGGCGTTGGGCATCGCCAAAAAAGAAGAAATTTTTCTCGCCAAGGCGAAAGGCGTCGGCAATCCCGTGATTTACGTCGGCGCAAAAACCGGCCGCGACGGCATTCATGGCGCCTCGCTTCTGGCCTCCGCGGAATTCACGGAAGCGTCGCAACAAAAACGCCCCAACGTGCAAGTCGGCGATCCCTTCGTGGAAAAGTTATTGCTCGAAGCCTGCTTGGAAGCCATGCACACTGGCGCAATCGTCGCCATTCAAGACATGGGTGCCGCCGGATTAACCTGCTCAACCACGGAGATGGCTTCACGCGGCGGCACCGGAATCGAGATTGACCTCGCCAAAGTCCCGCAGCGCGAAACCGGCATGAACCCCTACGAAATCATGCTCAGCGAATCCCAAGAGCGCATGCTGCTGGTCGCGGAAAAGGGCCGCGAGCACGAAGTCCTTAACGTTTTCAAAAAGTGGGGCCTCGATGCGGTAGTCGTCGGCGAAGTAAAAGACGGCGGCCTGATGCGCGTAAAAGACCACGGTAAAGTAGTCGCAGAAATTCCCGCGCACCCGTTGGCCGAAGAAGGTCCAATCTATCATCGCCCGCTAGCTCCACCCACCAAGCGCAACGAAACCGCCGCGGATTGGTTCAAGTTTGCAGCCGAAGGCACGAACCTCACGGAAAATTTCGTGAAATTGCTGGCCTCCCCCGCAATCGCCTCCAAGCGCTGGATCACCGAGCAGTACGACACCATGGTCCGCACCAATACCCTCGCGGCTCCCGGCGCAGCCGATGCCGCGGTCGTGCGCATCAAGGAATCGGCGCACGCCGCAAACGGAGCCGCGGGAACCATGCGCGCCCTAGCGCTTTCAACCGACGGCAACGGCCGCTGGTGCTACCTGAATCCCCGCGTCGGCGCCATGCACGCCGTCGCGGAAGCCGCCCGCAACGTCGCCGCCACCGGCGCACGCCCCATCGCCGCAACCAATTGCCTCAATTTCGGCAGCCCGGAAAAGCCCGAGGTCATGTGGCAGTTCAGCGAAGCCATCGACGGCCTCACCGAAGCCTGCAACGCCCTCGGCACTCCCATCACCGGCGGCAACGTCAGCTTCTACAACGAAACCCTGGGCCACTCGATCTATCCCACGCCGGTAATCGGCGTTCTAGGAGTTTTGGATGATGCCTCGAAAACAGTGAAGCTCGCATTCCGGAACGCAGGCGACGTAATCCTGTTATTGGATGGCGCCGCGACCGCTGCAAAATCGCAACCCGTGCCAACGGAGAACGCCGCCCGCGAGTTTTCCTCCAGCGAATACGCAAAAACCATCGCGAACATCGTAGCCGGCAAACCGCCAGCCATCGACCTTGCCGCCGAAAAGCGCCTAATCGATTGCCTCGTAGCTCTAGCAGAACAATCCACCGTGCGATCCGCGCACGACATCAGCGACGGCGGCCTGGCGGTTACCCTCGCCGAATCCTGCTTCGCGTCGGCCAACTCCCCTGTGGGGGCGTCCCGCGAGCGCGGGACTGCGCCCCATCTCGGCGCAAACATTAGCATCGAGAACGATTCACTCTCCGCCGAACCTGCTCTCTTCGGCGAACGCGGCGCCCGCGCCATCCTCTCCGTCGCTCCCGACAAACTTGCCGCGGTCCTCGCAACTGCGCGACAATACAACGTGAGCGCGCAACAAATCGGCAACGTGAACCACGATTCCGCGCTGCGCATCCAACACAAGGGCCGCACCGTGATCGATTCCCC
>Ga0209040_10001055_pt1 | contig 21549 bp, 20 predicted proteins | sample BogFormECP12_OM3_FD_188240 | JGI IMG/M metagenome (GOLD analysis project Ga0209040, IMG submission 188240) | Bog forest soil microbial communities from Calvert Island, British Columbia, Canada - ECP12_OM3 (SPAdes) (version 2) | ecosystem: Environmental > Aquatic > Freshwater > Wetlands > Bog ... | reverse complement strand
GGACACCGGAGTACCCGCGCGCGGCAGGCTGGACATGCCCCGCAGCCGTGGCGCGGCGAGCGGATTTCTGCTGATTCTGCTCGGCGTGTGGGGTGGGCTCATCCCGTTCGTCGGGCCGTACTTCCACTTCGCTTACACGCCCGATCAGGAATGGACGTGGACCACCGCGCGCGGCTGGCTGGAGGTGTTGCCCGGGGCGGCCACGATGGCCGGAGGGTTGCTGCTGCTGGGGTCGCGCAACCGTGCGACCGCGATGTTGGGTGGCTGGCTGTCGGTGCTCGCCGGTGCGTGGTTCGTCGTCGGTCGCGCGTTCGCCGGATCGCTGGGTATAGGCGACGCCGGCTCGCCGGTCGCGTCTGTCGACTGGAAGCGGGCGGTGCTGGAGATCGCGTACTTCTCCGGCCTCGGTGTGGTGATCGTGTTCCTCGGCGCGCTCGCCCTGGGCCGGCTGTCGGTTCGCAGCCTGCGGGACATCCGGTACGCGCAGCTCCGGGTCGCCGCTGCGGCAGTGCCGCCGGAGCGGGCGGGCGAGCCCGCGCCCGCGCCGACCGAGGCAACGGCGCCGGGCGAGCCGGTCGCCGATGCGACGCCGCCAGACGAGGCGCCCGAAGCGGCGCCGCGGCACCGTTGGGGCGGCCTGTTCGGCCGTCGCCGCCACACAACGACCGCTGCCCCATAGGCAACAACGGCCAACCCCTTCTTCAGAGGTCCGCGAGGATCAAGGCGAGAACGTCGAGGCCTTCGAGGAGTAGCTCGTCGCTGATCGGCAGCGGCGGCAGGAAACGCAGCACGTTGTTGTAGGTGCCGCAGGTGAGCACGATGACGCCGGCGGCATGCGCGCGGGCGGCCAGCGCGCGGGTCAGATCGGGGTCGGGGTCGCCCGTGCCGGAGCGGACCAGCTCGACGGCGATCATCGCACCGCGACCGCGCACGTCGCCGATCCGGTCGTCCTCGGCCTGCATCCGGCCCAGCCGGTCTTTCATCAGGTGCTCGATTTCGGCTGCGCGCGCCAGCAGTCCCTCGGCCTCGATCGTCTCGATGGTGGCCAGTGCCGCGGCGCAGGCGACCGGGTTGCCACCGAAGGTGCCGCCGAGGCCGCTGGCGTGTGGGGCGTCCATCATCTCTGCCCCGCCGGTCACCGCCGACAGCGGCAGTCCGTCGGCGATGCCCTTCGCGGTGACGATCAGGTCCGGCTCGATGCCCTCGTGCTCGCAGGCGAACCACCGCCCGCTTCGCGCGAAGCCGGTCTGCACCTCGTCGGCGATGAAAACCACGTCGTTCGTGCGGCACCACCCAAGCAACGCGGGAAGGAATCCGTCGGCCGGCACGATGAAGCCGCCCTCACCCTGGATCGGTTCGATCACGATGGCCGCGAGGTTGTCGGCGCCGACGGTCTTGTCGATGATGGAAATTGCTCTGCGGGCGGCCAATTCACCGTCGGTGGCCAGCTCCTTGTTGAGTTGGGCATCGCGGTACGGGTAGGACAACGGCGCGCGATAGACCTCCGGCGCGAACGGGCCGAACCCGCTCTTGTACGGCATCGACTTCGCGGTCATCGCCATTGTCAGGTTGGTGCGGCCGTGATAGGCGTGGTCGAAGGCGACAACGGCGCTCTTGTGGGTATACGTGCGTGCGATCTTGACGGCGTTCTCGACTGCTTCGGCCCCGGAATTGAACAGCGCGGAACGTTTTTCGCCCGCGACCGGGGTGAGCCGGTTGAGCTGCTCGGCGACCGCGACGTACTCCTCGTACGGCGTGATCATGAAGCAGGTGTGGGTGAAGTCGGCGACTTGCGCGCGAACCGCATCGACGACCCTGGGGGCGGCGTTGCCGACCGTGGTGACCGCGATGCCGGAGCCCAGATCGATCAGCCGGTTGCCGTCGACATCCTCGACGATCCCGCCGCCTGCCCGCGCGGCATAAACCGGCATCGTGTTGCCGACCCCGCGGGCCACCGCGGCGGCCTTGCGGTTGATCAGCTCGAGCGAGCGGGGGCCGGGGATCTCGGTGACAAGCAGACGGCTCTGTTCGAGAGTGCTCACGGGTTCTCCCTAACGTCGTAGGACGAGCCTAGTCGGCGCCCCCGTCGAAAGTGGGGCCGTCGATGCGGTCGATCGTGGTGAACTCCCCGACCGGCGCCCGCCGCAGTCGCCGCGGCTGACGAACGGGATGGCCCAACGCGATCACCGCCGCGAGCGCCAGCGGTTCGGCGGCGCCGAGCAGCGCGTTGACGTTCGCCTCATCCCGGATCGCCATCGTGGTGACGACGCCGCCCAGCCCTTCGGCGCGGGCGGCCAACAGGATGCTCCACGCGAACGGATAGATGGACGCGCCCCCGGCGAACGAGTAGCGGGTCGCATCGCGGTCGACCGCCGCCAGCTTCGACAGGTCGGCGTAGACCGCAAGCAGGACAGGGGATTCGTCGAGGTGCTCGGCGAAACCGTCGCCACCGCCGGCGCCGTCGGCTGCTGCCAAGGCGTCCGCCTCGGCCTGCCGGTCGTTGACCGGCGACCATGGCCGCAGGCCGGCTGCCGTCATGGCCAGGTAGTCTCGCCACCCTGCCAGATAGAGGTCCCGAAGCCGCCGGCGCACCCACCGGTCCTTGATGACCACGACACGCCACGCCTGCGCGTTGCCGCCGCTGGGCGCAAATCGCGCGGTGTCGAGGATTCGTGCCAGCGCCGCATCGTCGACGGGTTCATCGGTGAATTCACGGATCGCGCCGGTGGTGCGAAGCGCCTCGTCGAGTTCCATCGGGCCATTCTGCACGCCCGTTCGCATCCGATGCGCTCAAGCGGATTCGTGCGACGGACGAAATCCCGGCCCGGGCTCGGGCGTGACATCGCGTACCCCGATCTCGCCGCCGCACCGGCGACACGTCAATTGCGGTTCGGCGATCTGCCCACAGGAATTGTGGCGCAACACGATTGGCGGTCCGTCGGGGTGGGGGAGATGCTCGTCGCCCCACTGCATCAGGGTCACGATCGCGGCAAAGAGGTCACGACCGGCGTCGGTGAGCCGGTACTCGTGGCGCTCCGGGTCGCTGGAATACAAGACTCGCTCGAGCAGGCCGGCGTCGACCAGCGTCCGCAACCGTGCCGACAGTGTCGGGCGCGAAATGTTCAGGTTGCGGGTGAACTGCCCGAAGCGGCGCACCCCGAAGAACGCCTCGCGCAGGATGAGCAGGGTCCAGCGCTCGCCGACCAGATCAAGGGTCCGGGCCACGGACTCGGCCTCGAAGCGGTGCGAGAGATCAGGCGCCATGGTTCAAGGATTGTACTGGTTTAGTAAATGAACCATAAGTGGTAACGTCGTTGAACCATGAACCCGACGGACACGCTCGACCCGGCGGTCACCGACATCGAAAAGGTCGCCGAGCGAATCGCCGAGGCGGCCCGGCGCACTTCCGACCTCATCGACGAACATCGCCGTCTACCAGAAGAAGTCCTTGCGCACCTTCACGGCTCGGGGCTGCTTCGCGCCGGCGCGCCTGTGGAGGTCGGCGCGCTGGAGCTGCCGCCGGGAACCGCGCTCCGCTGCGCAGAGACGCTGGCTCGGGGGGACGCGTCGGTCGGGTGGTGCGTGTCGATCGCGATCACCAGCAGCCTGCTGGTCGGCTACCTCCCGGCCACCAGCCGCGACCAACTGTTCGGCCACGCCCGCGGCGTCGCCGCGGGCGTGTGGGCGCCGCGGGGTGTGGCACGGTCGGTCGACGGTGGCGTCGTGGTTTCGGGTCGGTGGGCGTTCTGCAGCGGGATAACGCACGCCGACATGATGTTCGCAGGCTGCCTGCTGGACGACCGACCCAGACCCGTTGTGGTGGCGCTGCGCAAGGACGACCTCACGGTCCTCGACACCTGGCACACGCTCGGCCTGCGCGGTACCGGTAGTCACGACTGCGTCGCCGACGAGGTCTTCGTTCCGACCGATCGGGTGTTGTCGATTTTCGACGGCCCGGTCGTGGACCGGCCGCTCTACCGCTTCCCGGCGTTCGGATTCTTCGCGCTGTCGATCGGGGCGGCGGCGATGGGCAATGCGCAAGCGGCCATCGACGACCTGATCGACCTGGCGGCGGGCAAGAAGGGGTTGGGATCGACCCGGACGCTCGCCGAGCGCCCGGCGACCCAGGCGGCAGTTGCGACCGCGCAGTCGGCACTGGACGCCGCCCGGGCGTTGTACTACGACGCGATCGATGCGGCCTGGCGGGCCAGCCAGCGCACCGAACCGGTGCCCGTCGCGCCGCGCAACCGGCTGCGCCTCGCGGCCACCCACGCGGTGCGGACGTCGGCCGACGTGGTGCGCGCGATGTACGAACTCGGCGGCGGCAGTTCGATCTACGACACCTCTTCACTGCAGCGACGATTCCGTGATGCCTTCACCGCCACGGCGCACTTTCAGGTCAACGAGGCGTCCCGCGAACTGCCGGGGCGCATCCTGCTCGGCCAGCCCGCCGACTCCTCGATGCTGTGACCCGGCACATCGAAGCGGCGCTGCCGTTTTGGCTCGACCGGCCCAGCGAGGAAGCGGTTGACGTCGCGTCGGGGGCGAAAGACGCCTCGATGGAGGCGGTCTGGATCGGCGAAATGGCCACGTATGACGCCTTTGCGCTGGCCACGGCCGTCGGAGTTCGTGTGCCCGGCATCCGCCTGAAGATCGGCCCGCTTCCGGTCGGGGTTCGCAGTCCCGTGGCGCTCGCGCTCGGTGCGGCGTCGGTCGCGTCGCTGACCGGAAGCGGGGTCGACCTCGCGCTGGGTGCCTCCAGCCCCGCCATCGTGGCGGGTTGGCACGACCGCGCGTGGGCGCACACCGCGGCGCGCATGCGGGAAACCATCGAGTGTGTCCGCTCGATCCTCGTTGGGGATCGCGTGGACTTCACCGGCGTGCACGTCCGCAGCCACGGCTTCCGGCTGCGCGCCCCGCGGCCCGAAATCGGGATCGCCGTGGGCGCTTTCGGGCCCGCGATGCTTCGGGTCGCCGCTCGGCACGCCGACGAGGTGGTTTTGAACCTCGTGCCGCCGGAACGGGTTGCCGTTGCCCGTGCGGCCGTCGATGCCGAAGCCGCGGCGGCGGGTCGGCGGCCGCCGCGCCTGACCGTGTGGGTCCCCGCAGCACTCGACCCCGGGGAGGCGGCACTGCGGCAGCTGGCCGCCCAGCTCGCCGTGTACCTGAGTCCGCCCGGCTACGGCGAGATGTTCTGCGAGCTGGGTTTCGGCGATATCGTGCGCCGGGCCCGCGCCGGGGTCCGGCGTCGGGAGCTGGCCGACGCCGTCCCAGTGGAGCTGCTCGACAAGGTCGGCGCCCTGGGCTCCCCCGAGCGGATCGCGGCGCGGTTGAGGGTCTACCACGACGCCGGCGCCGACAGCGTCGCGGTGGTTCCGTCGACCGCCCAAGACCCAGGTGGCGAAGCGACGATGCGCGCTGCCACGGCGGTGTCCTCACACTGAACAGGAGAGCGACCATGACCGAGCTCAATCGTCAATGCCGTCTGGCCGCAAGGCCGACCGGCCTGCCCACGCCCGGCGACTGGGAGCTGGTCGACGGGCCGGTCGAAGGTCCCCGAGACGGCCAGTTTCTGGTGCGCGTCGAATATCTGTCCATCGACCCGGCAATGCGCTCGTGGATGAACGCCGGCCGCTCGTATGTGCCGCCGGTTGAGATCGGCGAGGTCATGCGGGCCGCCGGCATCGGACGGGTGGTCGATTCCCGTCATCGGGATTTCAGTGTCGGCGAGCACGTGTACGGGACCTTCGGGGTGCAGCGCTACGCCGTTTCCGACGGATCGGAGACGACCCACGTGGACACCACGCTGGCGCCCGCCCCGGTTCATCTGAGCGTACTCGGAATCAGCGGTCTCACAGCATATTTCGGGCTGATGGATATCGGGCGACCGGAGGCGGGCCAGACCGTAGTCGTGTCGGGCGCCGCTGGTTCGGTCGGCAGCGTCGCCGGGCAGATCGCGCGGATCAAGGGTTGCCGCGTGGTCGGTATCGCAGGAGGCCGGGAGAAGTGCCGCTGGCTGGTCGACGAGCTCGGGTTCGACGCGGCGATCGACCACGCCGCCGGTGACCTACGTGCACAGCTCAAGGCCCACGCGCCCGACGGCGTCGACGTCTTCTTCGACAACGTCGGTGGCGAGGCATTGGAGGCGGCGCTTGCCCGCCTTGCGCGCGGTGCCCGGGTTGTCCTGTGCGGTGCGGTTTCGCAATACAACGCCACCGAGGCACCGCGCGGACCGGCGAACTACATGCAGCTACTGGTCGCCCGTGCGTCGATGACGGGTTTCGTGATCTTCGACTATGCCAATCGGTACCCGGAAGGTGTTGCACAACTTGCGAAATGGTGGCGCAGCGGCGAGCTGCGCTCGCGGGAGGACATCGTGCGCGGCGACGTCGCCGACTTTCCCGACACACTGCTGAAGCTCTTCCGCGGCGAGAACACCGGCAAGCTCCTGCTGTCGCTGGACGCGCAACAGTGAGGCCGCGACCGGACATTGATCGACGAGCGCCGGCCGCGGCCCTCACCGGATCTACAGCGGGCTGACGGTAACCAGAGGCGCCGCACCCTCGACGGCTGCATCGTCGAAAAACCGCGCATGCAGTGCTTCGATGAGGCGTCGCAGGGTCTCGCGTTCGTGCTCCTCGTCGCGGAGGATCCGGCGCATCCGGCTCGCCTCGGACAATTCGTCGCGATTCTGATACTTGATCACCAGCCGCCGATGGCCGGCGATCTTGTCGACCAGCTCCAGGTAACGCTCGTGCAGCACGGACCGGAAGTACTCGGCCTGGCGGCGATCAGCGCCCCGAGCATCCCTCACATCAGCCCCGGGAACACCAGCAGCAGGCGCGTTCATCGCAGACAAAGTAACTCACGGACACCCGCTTCGCGATCGGAATCCCGATGCCCCCGGATCGGCGACTTGTGTGCTAAGCCCCCGCGAAATCGGCGAAGCGCTGCAGGCCAAGCTGCCAGCCATCGGGCGATCCGACCGCGTCGGCCATTCCCTGTCCGCCGTCGCCCAGTCGCCAGAATTCGCTGTGGACCAGAACCACCCGCGTGTTCTCGCCGTCAGCCATGAACAAGATCGACACCCGTGACGCCTTCTCCGGATCGGTTTCCAGTTGCCATGTGCCGTCGAGCATCCATGCGAACCCGAACCGCGACGGCGGTTCCCAATCGGTGACCAGGCCCCAAACCGACTGGCTGCCGTCCTCACAGCTGTCGTAGACCCGGCCGCCCACGTGGGGTTCAACGGTCATCGCCACGACGGGCGACGCCGCCAGGTGATGGTCAGACGGCCACCACTGCGCCATGTGGTTGGTGAAAAGGTCCCACACGCGCTCCGGCGTGCCCGGCACGGTGATTTCGCGACGGACGTCTGTGCTGATGGTCATGACGGCTCTCCTCGGTCGACGGGTTTTGTGCTTTCGGTGAAATCTGCGAACGACCCCAACGCGTCGCGCCACATGACATCGAGCCACTGGCGGAGCACCTCGAAGCCGTCGGTCGTGACGGTGTAGACGCGTCGGGTGCCGACCGGCTCCGACGCGACGATGCCGGCTTCTTTCAAGATCTTCAGGTGTTGCGAAACGGCGGGCCGGCTTATCGGCAGTTGATCGGCCAGTTCCTGCACCGACGACGGCTTCGCGCGGACCAGGTCGACGATCTGCCGTCGCATCGGATCGGCCAAAGAATCCAGCACCTCTCCGTAAGTTGGCACTTACCGTTCATACCAGCTTACGGATGCGTGGTCAAGGCTCCGGAATGACCCCGATCACCAGCCCGGCGCCCGTCGAGGGGCCGCACTTCGCCGCCCCCTGTGGAGGAAGTGGCACACTGGTCTGTTGCGAGGCCCCCATACAACGACATACCGGGGGCTTTGACCTGCCTGAACCAGAAAGACATCGCTGCTATGGACCTGTTCGTCTTCTTGCCGCTCCTGGTCATCCTCGGAGCGTTCATGTACTTCGCGTCGCGACGCCAAAAGCGCGCGATGCAGGCCACCATCGACCTGCACGAATCGCTACGGGTCGGGGACCGGGTGCACACCACATCCGGGCTGCAGGCCACCATCGCCGGCATCACCGACGACACCGTCGACCTGGAGATCGCACCCGGCGTGGTGACCACCTGGATGAAGCTGGCCATTCGGGACCGGATCGAGCCGGAGACCGACGCCGTCGACGAGCCCGCGACCACCGCGGAACTCGACGACAGCGACGCGACCGGCGAACCGGGCCGCCTGACCCAGGACTGAGCCAAGCCCGCCGGCACGTAGGCTCTGCCGGTGTAGACGAACCGAACTCGAGGAGACCCTAAGAACGTGGCATCGTCTTCGCCGCCGGTGCATCCTGCCCGCTACCTGACCGTTTTCCTGGTGCTGCTCGTCGGCGTGTACCTGTTGATGTTCCTCACCGGGAACAAGCAGGCCAAGCCCAAGCTGGGCATCGACCTGCAGGGCGGGACACGCGTGACGCTGACGGCTCGCACGCCGGACGGCTCGGCGCCGACCCGCGAAGCGTTGGCCCAGGCGCAGCAGATCATCAGCGCGCGCGTCAACGGGCTGGGAGTGTCGGGATCCGAGGTCGTCGTCGACGGCGACAACATCGTGATCACCGTGCCCGGCAGCGATAGCAGCGAAGCGCGCAACCTGGGTCAGACGGCGCGTCTTTACATCCGGCCGGTGATCCACGCGATGCCGGTACAGTCGGCACAGCCTGCGCAGCAGCCGCCAGCGGGCCAGCCGCCGGGTCAGCCCCCTGCGCCGTTGCCGGCCGAGGCACCGCCCGGTTCGCCGCCGGCGCCCGGCGGGCAACCGCCCGGCGAACCGGCTCCCACCGGGGAGTCGGCACCCAGCAGCGAACCTGCGCCGCCTCCCGCGCAGCCGCGTCCGTATCCCCAAGAGCCTGAGCCGACCCCGGATCCGAGCACGCCGCAGCCGGCTCCGCCGGCACCCACACCGCCTGCGGCTGCGCCCGCACCTGCGCCCCCTGCGCCCGCACCGGGCTCCCGCGAGGATCTCGCACAGCGGATCTCGGCCGAGAAGGAACTGCGCCAGAGCACCGACCAGACCATGGAGATCCTCGCGCTGCAGTACGAGAGCACTCGCTGCAATCAGGACGACGTGCTTGCCGGCAACGACGACCCCAACCTGCCTCTGGTCACATGTTCAACCGACCACAAGCAGGTGTATCTGCTGGACAAGTCGATCATCAGTGGTGAGGACATCGACAGCGCAAGTTCGGGTTTCAACCAGCAGACCGCCCAGAATGTGGTAGAGCTCAAGTTCAAGGGCGCTGCCGCGACGACGTGGGCCGACTTCACCGCCGCACACGTCGGCACACAGACCGCTTTCGTCCTCGACTCGCAGGTCGTCAGCGCACCCGAGATCCAGGAGGCCATCCCCGGCGGCCGTACCCAGATCACCGGCAATTTCACCGCCGCGCAGGCCGGCGACCTGGCGAATGTGTTGAAGTACGGCTCGCTGCCACTGTCCTTCGAGTCGTCGCAGGCCGAAACCGTCTCGGCCACCCTGGGTCTGACGTCGCTGCGCGCAGGCCTGATCGCCGGCGCCATCGGTCTGGCTCTGGTGCTGCTGTATTCGCTGTTCTATTACCGCGCGTTGGGCTTTTTGATCGGCCTGTCGCTTGTCGCTTCGGGCGCAATGGTGTTCGCGATCCTGGTGCTATTGGGCCGCTACATCAACTACACCCTCGACCTGGCCGGCATCGCGGGTCTGATCATCGGCATCGGGACCACCGCGGACTCATTCGTGGTGTTCTTCGAACGCATCAAGGACGAGATACGCGAAGGCCGCTCGTTCCGATCGGCGGTGCCGAGAGGATGGGTACGGGCCCGTAAGACGATCCTGTCGGGCAACGCGGTGAGCTTCCTGGCCGCCGCCGTGCTGTACTTCCTGGCCATCGGCGAGGTGAGGGGCTTCGCGTTCACCCTCGGCCTGACCACACTGCTCGACACGGTAATCGTGTTCCTGGTGACCTGGCCGCTGGTGTACTTGGCGTCGAAGTCGACACTGCTGGCCAGACCGGCCTTGAACGGGCTGGGCGCGGTGCAGCAGATCGCGAGGGAACGACGCGCCGCGCATGCGATGGAGCAGGGGTAGCCAATGGCTTCAGGAAAGACATCCGAGACGACGGGAAGGCCTTCCCGCGACATAGTGTCCACCGCCGCGACGCCCCAATCCACGGCGGTGGACGAGGGCGGCGAATCGTCGGCGCTGCCGCGGCACGGATTCTTCACCCGCCTCTACACCGGCACCGGCGCATTCAACGTCATCGGGCGGCGGCGAGTCTGGTTCACCATCAGCGGAATAATCGTCGTAATCGCCATCGCCAGCATCGCGATCCGCGGGTTCACGTTCGGCGTCGACTTCAAGGGCGGCACCACGATGTCGTTCCCGCGCGGGGACGCCACCGTCGAGCAGGTCACCGACGTCTATCACCAGGCCCTGGGTCACGACCCCGAGTCGGTGGTGATGGTCGGCAACGGCAGCTCGGCGACGGTGCAGATCCGGTCGGAGACGCTGTCCAACGACCAGAGCGCCAAGCTGCGCGACGCGTTGTTCAAGACGTTCCAGCCCAAAGGCGCGGACGGGAAACCAAGCGCGCAGGCGATCAGCGACTCGGCGGTGTCGTCGACGTGGGGCGGCCAGATCACCAAGAAGGCCGTGATCGCGCTGGTGGTGTTCCTCGTGCTCGTCGGGCTCTACATCACGGTGCGCTACGAGCGGTACATGGCCATCTCCGCGTTGTGCGCGCTGTGCTTCGACCTGCTCACCACGGCCGGGGTGTATTCGCTGGTCGGGTTCGAAGTGAGCCCGGCCACGGTGATCGGGCTGTTGACCATCCTCGGCTTCTCGCTCTACGACACCGTGATCGTGTTCGACAAGGTCGAGGAGAACACGCGCGGGTTCCAACACACCACCCGGCGCACCTTCGCCGAGCAGGCCAACCTCGCGGTCAACCAGACATTCATGCGGTCGATCAACACCAGCCTGATCTCGGTGATTCCGGTGGTGTCACTGATGATCGTCGCGGTGTGGCTGCTCGGGGTCGGCACGCTGAAGGACCTCGCGCTGGTGATGCTGGTAGGCATTCTCGTCGGCACCTACTCGTCGATCTTCTTCGCCACCCCGTTGCTGGTGACGCTGCGTGAGCGCACCGACCTGGTCCGCACCCACACCCGACGGGTGATGCGGCGGCGCAAACCGGCCGAGGCGACCACGGCCGCGGCCGACGACGACATCGGGCCTGACGAGGACGACGAGCTCGCCGAGCCGGTCGCCGCGCTGGCAGGCAAGCCGGCGCCCGGCGCGCGGCCGGTCCGGCCGTCCACCAGCCGCACTGGACGACCATCGGGCAAGCGGAACACCCGGCGGCGTTAGGCCAATGGGTTTTCGGCGCCCGCCCGCAGTCGTCGTCGCGGCGGCCGTCGCACTGTTCCTCGCCCCGTTCGGATTGACCGCCTGCTCCGGCAACGCCGCCGAGCAGATCAACTACGCCGTCGAGGGGACGGTCAGCACGTACAACGCGAACACCGTTGTGGGCGCGGCGTCGTCGGTGCCGCAGGCGTTCGCCCGGGTGCTGACCGGGTTCGGCTATCACGGGCCGGACGGCCAGATCGTCGGCGATCACGACTTCGGCACCGTCTCGGTGGTCGGGCGCGAACCCCTGCTGCTCGACTATCAAATCGCCGACAACGCGGTCTACTCCGACGGCAAGCCCATCACCTGCGACGACATGGTGCTGGCGTGGGCCGCGCAGTCGGGCCGCCTCCCGGGTTTCGACGCCGCCAGCCGCGCGGGCTACAGCGACATCGCGTCGATCGACTGCCTGCAGGGACAGAAGAAGGCCCGCGTGACGTTCGCCCCGGACCGGCCGTTCGCCGACTACGCGCAGTTGTTCACCGCGACGTCGATGATGCCGTCCCACGTCATCGCCGACGAGCTCGGCGTCGACGTCACCGGCGCACTGCAGAACAACGACGCGCCGACGGTGGCGAAGATCGCCACGCTCTGGAACAGCACGTGGGACCTCAAACCCGGCATCGACGCCAGGCACTTCCCGTCATCGGGGCCCTACAAGCTGGACTCGGTGCAATCCGACGGCTCGGTCGTGCTGGTCGCCAACGATCGCTGGTGGGGGTCCAAACCGATCACCAAGCGAATCGTCGTATGGCCGCGCAGCGCCGACATCGGCGACCGCGTCAACAAGGGTTCGTTCGACGTGGTCGACGTCGCGGCGGGGTCGGCGGGGACGCTGACCCTGCCCGGCGGCTACCAGAGCGCCGATTCCCCGTCGGACGGCATCGAGCAGCTCATCTTCTCGGGACAGGGCCCGCTTGCGGCGCCCCCGGCGCGCCACGCGATGGCCTTGTGCACGCCGCGCGACCAGATCGCCGCCAACGCCGGCGTGCCGATCGCCGATGTGCGGCTCAACCCGGCCAACGACGACGCGTTCGCGGCCGCCGAAAGCGCGGCTGAGGGCGGCCAGTTCTCCAAGTCCAACCCCGACGCCGCCCGCGCCGCGTTCAACGGCGCCCCGCTGACCGTGCGGATCGGGTATCAGTCGCCGAATGCGAGGCTGGCGGCGGCGGTCGGCGCCATCGCCCACGCCTGCGCGCCGGCGGGGATAACCGTTCAGGATGTGTCGTCTGAGGGCACCGGGCCGTTGGCGCTTACCGGCAACCAGATCGACGCGCTGCTGGCCAGCACCGGAGGCGCGACCGGCAGCGGCTCGAGCGGCTCGTCGCCGGTCGACGCCTACGACCTGCACACGGGCAACGGCAACAACCTGTCCGGGTACTCCAACCCGCATGTCGACGACATCATCAACACGCTGGCCGTGACGAACGACCCGAAGCAGATCGGCAAGCTCGTCTCCGACGGAGCCGGGGTGCTGTGGGCCGACATGCCCACGTTGCCGCTGTATCGCCAGCAGCGAACGCTCGTCACATCGAAGAAAATGTATGCCGTGAGCAGCAATCCGACCCGCTGGGGAGCCGGATGGAACATGGACCGATGGGTGCTGAGCCGATGATTCGTGACATCACGGACGTGATCGCGTCGTTGACCCGGGAGGTGCACGACTTCCCGGAGCCGGGTATCCAGTTCAAAGACCTGACGCCGCTGCTCGCCGATCCCGACGGGCTGGCGGCTGTCACCGAGGCGCTGGCCGAGATCTCGTCGGGGGCCGAGCTGGTGGCCGGCATCGACGCCCGGGGTTTCCTGCTCGGTGCCGCGGTCGCGACGCGGCTCGGCACCGGCGTGCTGGCGGTCCGCAAGGGCGGCAAGCTACCGCCACCGGTGCGCACCGAAACCTACAGCCTGGAATACGGCACCGCGACGCTGGAGATCCCGGCCGAAGGCGTCGACCTGGCCGGGCGAAACGTGGTGATCATCGACGATGTCCTCGCCACGGGCGGCACCTTGGCGGCCACCGCACGGTTGCTCGATGACGCCGGCGCGGCCGTGACCCGCGCGGCTGTGGTGCTGGAGCTCGCCGCGCTGCGTGGCCGTGACGCGGTTGCGCCATTGCCGGTCAGCAGCTTGCGCAGCGTGTGAGCGATATCCTCGAAGGGCGGCGCAGGAATGCCGAAGGAGGTGGCGATGGCTGACGACCAGGGCACGGCTCAGGCCGTGCAGACGCCTCCAGGCCCGGAAACGTCCTCGTTGGAGGTACCCAAGCCGTCATCGAGCGCGTCGCGGCGCGTACGTGCGCGGCTGGCCCGGCGGATGACCGCACAGCGCAGCGCCGTCAACCCGGTGCTGGAGCCGCTGGTCGCGGTGCACCGCGAGATCTACCCCAAAGCCGACCTGACGATGCTGCAGCGCGCCTACGAGGTCGCCGAGCAGCGCCACGCCGAGCAGTTCCGTCGTTCTGGCGACCCGTACATCACCCACCCGCTGGCGGTCGCCAACATCCTGGCCGAGCTCGGGATGGACACCACCACGCTGATCGCCGCCCTGCTGCACGACACGGTCGAGGACACCGGCTACACACTGGAGGCGCTGACCAACGACTTCGGCGAGGAGGTCGGGCATCTGGTCGACGGGGTGACCAAGCTCGACAGGGTCGTGCTGGGCAGCGCCGCCGAGGGCGAGACCATCCGCAAGATGATCATCGCGATGGCCCGCGACCCGCGGGTGCTGGTGATCAAAGTCGCCGACCGGCTGCACAACATGCGCACAATGCGCTTCCTGCCGCCGGAGAAGCAGGCCCGCAAAGCGCGTGAGACGCTCGAAGTCATTGCGCCGCTTGCCCATCGGCTGGGGATGGCCACCGTCAAGTGGGAGCTGGAGGACCTGTCGTTTGCGATCCTGCACCCGAAGAAGTACGAGGAGATCGTGCGCCTGGTGGCCGGCAGGGCACCGTCGCGTGACACGTACCTGGCCAAGGTGCGGGCCGAGATCGTCGCAACGCTCAACGCGTCGAAGATCAACGCGGTCGTCGAGGGCAGGCCCAAGCACTACTGGTCGATCTACCAGAAGATGATCGTCAAGGGCCGCGACTTCGACGACATCCACGACCTCGTCGGCGTGCGCATCCTGTGTGACGAGATCCGGGACTGTTACGCCGCTGTGGGCGTGGTGCATTCGCTGTGGCAACCGATGGCCGGCCGGTTCAAGGACTACATCGCCCAACCGCGCTTCGGGGTATATCAGTCGCTGCACACCACCGTCGTCGGTCCCGAGGGCAAGCCGCTGGAGGTGCAGATCCGCACCCGCGACATGCACCGCACCGCCGAATACGGCATCGCCGCCCACTGGCGCTACAAGGAAGCCAAGGGCCGCAACGGCGTTCCGCATCCGCATGCCGCTGCCGAGATCGACGACATGGCGTGGATGCGCCAGCTGCTGGACTGGCAGCGGGAGGCCGCCGACCCCGGCGAGTTCCTCGAGTCGCTTCGTTATGACCTTGCGGTGCAAGAGATCTTCGTCTTCACCCCCAAGGGGGACGTGATCACGCTACCCACCGGGTCCACCCCCGTGGACTTCGCCTACGCGGTGCACACCGAGGTCGGGCACCGGTGCATCGGCGCCCGGGTCAACGGGCGTCTTGTCGCGCTGGAGCGCAAGCTCGAAAACGGCGAGGTGGTAGAGATCTTCACGTCGAAGGCGCCGAACGCCGGACCGTCGCGGGACTGGCAGACCTTCGTCGTGTCGCCACGCGCGAAGGCGAAGATCCGGCAGTGGTTCGCCAAGGAGCGCCGCGAAGAGGCGCTGGAGGCCGGCAAGGACGCGATCGCTCGCGAGGTGCGCCGCGGCGGGCTGCCGCTGCAGCGGCTGATGAACGGGGAGTCGATGGGCTCGCTGGCCCGCGAGCTCCGCTACAACGACGTCTCGGCGCTGTACACGGCCGTGGGGGAGGGCCACGTGTCCGCCCGGCACGTGGTGCAGCGGCTGTTGGCCCAGCTCGGCGGCGACGACGAGGCCACCGACGAGCTGGCCGAGCGGTCGACACCGGCCACGATGCCGGTGCGGCAGCGCAACACCGAGGACACCGGCGTCGCGGTGCCCGGCGCGCCCGGAGTGCTCACCAAGCTGGCCAAGTGCTGCACGCCTGTGCCAGGGGACAACATCATGGGCTTCGTCACCCGCGGCGGCGGGGTCAGCGTGCACCGCACCGACTGCACCAACGCGGCGTCGCTGCAGGAACAGTCCGAACGCATCATCGACGTCGAGTGGGCGCCGTCGCCGTCGTCGGTATTCCTGGTCGCCATCCAGGTCGAGGCGCTGGATCGTCATCGGCTGCTCAGCGACGTGACCCGCGTGCTCGCCGACGAAAAGGTCAACATCCTCTCGGCATCGGTGACCACCTCCGGGGACCGGGTGGCCATCAGCCGGTTCACCTTCGAGATGGGCGACCCAAAGCACCTCGGCCACGTCCTCAACGTGGTGCGCAATGTCGAGGGGGTCTACGACGTCTACCGCGTGACCTCGGCCGCCTGAGGGGCGCGAACCGCCGGTTTCGTTGCCCGGTACCGCGGGTATCGGGTTTACGTGGGGTTTGATCTGTCGCCGACCGCGGCGCAACACGACCTGGCGAATCGGGCGCACAAGTTCGCCGAAGACTGCATCCGGCCCGTAGCGGCCGAATACCACAGACGCCAGGAATTTCCGTGGCCCGTGCTCGACGAAGCGGCGCAGCGAGGCTACTACAACCCGCTGTTCTACCGGGACCTGATCGGCGACCCGACCGGCCTTTCGCTTCCGATGTTCATGGAGGAGGTGTTCTGGGGCTGCGCCGGGATCGGGTTGGCGATCGTGATGCCCGCGTTGGCCCTTTCGGCCATCGGGCAGGCGGCCACGCCGGAGCAGATGCTGCAGTGGGCACCCGAATGCTTCGGCACCCCAGGAGATCTCAAGCTTGCCGCGCTGGCGATATCCGAGCCCCAGGGCGGCAGCGACGTCCGCAACCTGCGGACCCGTGCCACCCGTGACGGAGGGGACTGGATCATCGACGGCCACAAGATGTGGATCGGCAACGGCGGCATCGCCAACGTCCACGTGGTCAACGCCGTCGTCGATGAGGAGCTCGGGCACCGCGGGCAGGCGCTGTTCGTCGTGCCGGGGCGCGCTGCGGGCCTGGAGATGGTGCGCAAACTCGACAAGCTCGGCTGCCGTGCATCGCACACCGCGGAGCTGAAATTCAACAGCGTCCGCATTCCCGCTGCCAACCTCCTCGGCGGCGAAGACAAGCTAGAACACAAGCTCGCCAAGGCCCGCGAAGCCGCGGGGGGCGGCCGGCGCTCCGGATCGGCGACTCTGGGCACGTTCGAGCAGAGCCGCCCGATGGTCGCCGCGCAGGCGCTCGGAATCGCGCGTGCGGCCCTCGAATACGCCACCGCCTACGCCAACCGGCGGCACGCGTTCGGGGCGCCGATCATCGACAACCAGGGCATCGCGTTCCCGCTGGCCGATCTGGCCACGCAGATCGACTCGGCCCGGCTGCTGACGTGGCGGGCGTCGTGGATGGCGGCCAACGGGGTCCCCTTCGAGCGCGGCGAGGGCTCGATGTCGAAGCTGGCCGCCAGCGAGGCCGCGGTCAGCACCACCGAACGGGCCGTCCAGACGATGGGCGGTTGGGGCTACATCGGCGACCACCCGGTCGAGAAGTGGTATCGCGACGCCAAGCTGTACACGATCTTCGAGGGAACCAGCGAGATTCAGCGCGTTGTGATCGCGAACGCGCTGGGCGCGGCGGACGGGGGCAGGCCGCTGCACTTCGAGCTCGAGCCATCCGGTGGTCCGATCAACCGGATGTTCGGCCGTGGCGCACCGATCCGCACACGCGCATCCAACGCCGCGCTGGCGATGAAGGACCGCTTGCCGGAGCCTGTCATGCGCGTCGCGATGAAAGCGCTTCGCCCGCCGCGCAAGTGACTCGGCGCCGGGTCAGTCGAGCCGCACCGACTTGATCGTCACAGGCGTAGCGGGCTTGCCGTCCTCGCCGCCGCCGGCCACACCGGCCGCGGCGATCTTGTCCAATGTGGCGAGGCCGGTCTGATCGATCGTGCCGAACACCGTGTAGTTGGGCGGCAGCTGCGAATCCTTGTACACGAGGAAGAACTGGCTGCCGTTGGTGTCCGCCCCGGCGTTGGCCATGGCCAGCGTCCCCCGCGGGTACACGATCGGCTGCTGCAGCGCCGGGTCGCCGGGTGGGTACTGGTTCGTCGGGTACTCGTTGGCGAACTGGTAGCCGGGACCGCCGGTGCCGTCCCCGGTCGGGTCGCCGCACTGCAGCACCCCCAGGGTCGGCGAGGTGGTCAGCCGATGGCACGGGGTGTCGTTGAAGAAACCCTGCTGGGCCAGGCTGGCGAAGCTGTTGACCGTGCAGGGGGACTTCGCGTTGTCCAACTGGATGCCGATCGGTCCCTGATCGGTCACCATGCTGACGCTGACCTGCGCGGGATCGGTCGGCACCTTCCCGGTCCGCGGCGGGTTGACCTGTTTGGACGCCGGCTGCTGGCCGGCCGGATACTGGCAGTTGTCGCCCAAGCCGGCCGGCGGGTTGAACGGCGGCAGCACACCCGAGGCCGCCGGCGCGGCGCTCGCGGCCGTCGTGGGCGTGCTCGGCGCGGCGGCCGTCTTGTGACCCCAGTCCTTGCCCATCACGAAGTACACGACCACGGCCGCGACCACCGCGACCGCAAGCACCGACGCCGCCGCGATCGTCACGGTCCGGCGACGACGGGCCTGCTGTGCGCGGCGCTCGAGCTGCCGTTCCAGTTTCCGCTTCGCTGTCGCACGCCGCTGTTCGTTTGTCGGCACCGCCGTCGTCCTCCTGATTCGTGGCCTAGCAGGCATTCGCGCCACCGAGTGTGCCATGCACCCGCAAACCCGCTTGTCGGCAGTGGAAAACTGGAGGTCGTGTTGATCACCGGCTTCCCCACCGGCCTGCTGGCGTGCAACTGCTACGTGGTGGCGCGCGAGCGCGGCGGCGAGGCGTTCGTCGTGGACCCCGGCCAGGGCGCTATGCCCAGGCTGCGGCGGGTGCTGGACGAGCATGAGCTCAGCCCGAAGGCGGTGCTGCTGACCCACGGGCACATCGACCACATCTGGTCGGCACGCCAAGTCTCGGACAGCTTCGGCGTTCCCGCGCACATTCACCCGGAGGACCGGTCGATGCTGACGGACCCGATCGTGGGCTTCGGGCCGCGGCTCGGGCAGCTCCTCGTCGGCGCGTTGTTCCGCGAACCCAAGCGGCTCGTCGAACTCGGCGACGGTGACAAGCTAGACATCGGGGGCATCGGCGTCACCGTCGACCACACCCCCGGCCACACCCGCGGATCGGTGACGTTCCGGATCACCGCCGAGACCGGTCTGGGTCGCCAGCCGGGCCCCGTCGACGTCGTGTTCAGCGGCGATACGCTCTTCCAGGGTTCGGTGGGACGGACCGATCTTCCCGGCGGCAGCGGGCGCGATCTGCTCGGCTCGATCGTGACCAAGCTGCTGGTGCTCGACGACGACACCCTGGTCCTGCCGGGGCACGGCGACTCCACGACCATCGGTGCCGAGCGCCGCACCAACCCGTTCCTCGAAGGCCTGGGTTCGTGACCGAATTCCACGCGCCCAAGGGCGTCCCCGATTACCTGCCGCCGGAGTCGGCCCAGTTCGTGGCCGTGCGCGACGGCCTGATCGACGCTGCGCGCCGGGCCGGCTACAGCGACATCGAACTGCCGATCTTCGAAGACACCACGCTGTTCGCGCGGGGCGTCGGCGAGTCCACCGACGTGGTCTCCAAGGAGATGTACACGTTCGACGACCGCGGCGGCCGCTCGGTGACACTGCGTCCGGAGGGCACCGCGGGTGTGATGCGCGCTGTGATCGAGCACGGGCTCGACCGCGGACAGCTGCCGGTCAAGCTCTGCTACGCCGGGCCGTTCTTCCGCTACGAGCGACCCCAGGCCGGGCGCTACCGCCAGCTGCAGCAGGTGGGCGTCGAGGCGATCGGCGTCGACGACCCCGCGCTCGACGCCGAGGTGATTGCGGTCGCCGCCGCCGGGTTCCGGTCTCTCGGCCTCGAGGACTTCCGGTTGGAGATCACGTCACTGGGCGACGACACCACCAGGGCGCAGTACCGCGACTTGCTGCAGGACTACCTGCTGGCGCTCGACCTCGACGAGCCGACGCGCCAGCGGGCGGTGATCAACCCGATGCGCGTGCTCGACGACAAGCGCAAGGAGGTCCGGGCGATGACGGCCGACGCGCCGGTGATGCTGGACCACTTGTCCGACGGCGCGAAGCAGCATTTCGAGAGCGTGCTCGCGCATCTTGACTCCCTCGGTGTGCCGTACACGATCAACCCGAGGCTGGTGCGCGGGCTCGACTACTACACGAAGACGACGTTCGAATTCGCGCACGACGGGCTCGGCGCGCAATCCGGCATCGGCGGGGGCGGCCGCTACGACGGGCTGATGCGCCAGCTCGGTGGAAAAGACCTGTCCGGCATCGGTTTCGGGCTCGGGGTCGACCGGACGATGCTCGCATTGCGCGCCGAAGGCAAGACAGTCGGAGCCACGACTCGCTGCGACGTGTTCTGCGTGCCTCTCGGCGAACAGGCCAAGCTCGAGCTCGCGGTGCTCGCCGCCGAGCTGCGGGCGGCCGGCGTGCGGGTGGACATGGCCTACGGCGATCGCGGCCTCAAGGGCGCGATGCGCGCGGCCGACCGCTCCGGTGCGGCGCTGGCGTTGGTGGCCGGTGATCGCGACATCGATGCGTCGACGATCGGCGTGAAGGACCTGTCGACGGGTGAACAGGAGGATGTGGCGGCCGGGACGCTTGTGACGGATGTGCTTGCCCGGCTGGACCGGAAGCGCGTGTAACCAATCCGATAGCGTGCGCGACATGACCTACATGGGACGAGCGGCAAACAGGGTCGGGGTGGCTGTCGGGCTGGCAGCGGTCGCGGGCGTGGCGGCCACACATGCGACGTCGAGCGCCGATCCGGGCGCCCACCAGGTCACGTACACGGTCACCACACAAAGCGAGATGACCGGCAACATCTACTACATCAACGCCGAGCCGCCGAGCCAATCGGCCTACGACGCCAACTCGTCGCAGTTCCTCACGCAGGTGCGGACGCCGTTGGAGCCGGGGCAGCCCTGGGTGTATCAGACGACGCTGACCGACCCGAATCAGTGGGCCCTGGTCAGCGCCAGCGGCGCGCTCCGGGTGGCGCCACAGCTGCACTGCGAGATCGCGGTCGATGGTGTGACGGTGGTCCAGCAGGACGGTGCCAGCGGCGTGCAGTGTGCGCTGCGGCCCTGGTAGGTCAGCCGGGCCGACCCGGCCGCAGCTTGCGGACGAACTCCGCGACCGCCGCGCCGATTTCGTCGGGGCTGTCCTCCTGGATGAAGTGCACACCGTTCACCGTGACCTCCTGCAGGTTGGGCCACGCCCGCACGATCCCGCGGATGCGGTCGCGCACGATGGCACCGGGTTCGGCGTTGACGAACAGCTTCGGTACGTCGCTTGCGGCCAGCCAGCGGCCATAATCCTCGACCACCGCGGCGACGTCGGCGGGCTCCCCGTCGATCGGGATGTTGCGCGGCCAGGACAGCGTCGGCCGGCGGTCCTCCCCAGGGTTGGCGAAGGGCCGCCGGTAGTGGTCCATTTCCTCGTCGCTGAGCTTGCGCCGGATCGCGCCGGGCAGCACCGCCTCAACGAACAGATTCTGCTCGAGCACCATTTCTTCGCCGGCCGGCGAGCGGAAGCCCTGAAACACGCTGCGAACGCTCTTGTCCCAGTCGTCCCACGTCATCGGCGTGACGACGGCCTCCATGAATGCGATCCCCTGCACGCGGTCGCGGTGCTGGTTCGCCCAGTCGAACCCAAGTGCCGAGCCCCAGTCGTGCAGCACGAACACCACGTCCTCGCCGAGATCCAACGCGTCCCACAAGGCGAACAGGTAGTCGCGCTGTTCGAAGTAATGGTAGCGGTCCGGGCCTGAGGGGCTGAGCTTGTCGGAACCGCCCATCCCGATGAGATCGCATGCGACGAGGCGGCCCAGGCCCTCGAGGTGCGGCATC
>Ga0209040_10001054_pt1 | contig 21557 bp, 23 predicted proteins | sample BogFormECP12_OM3_FD_188240 | JGI IMG/M metagenome (GOLD analysis project Ga0209040, IMG submission 188240) | Bog forest soil microbial communities from Calvert Island, British Columbia, Canada - ECP12_OM3 (SPAdes) (version 2) | ecosystem: Environmental > Aquatic > Freshwater > Wetlands > Bog ... | reverse complement strand
CAGCCGTCACAGCAAGCTCAGGCGCAAGAGCGGTTACCACCTACCCCACCAGGCGCGTTCGACACCAGCCACCTAGGGCGCCGCAGCCGGGCCGCCCCGACCACCGCCAACACCCCCGCGACCGTGAGCAGCAGCGTGGTCAACAGCAGCTGCTGAGGGTCATAAACCAATGACGTGGTGGACGGCTGCCCGTCCGCGATGGGCGCGACGGCTGCGGTGTGATGCGCGTGCGACCAGCTCACCGCGGCGCCCGCGAGCGCGGCAAGCGCCAGGCCGAGTTCGACCAGAGCCCGGAAGCGGGCGATCACGGCAGTGACCCGGCGTCATCGTCACGATCATCTGCGTCGGTGGTATCCGAGGCCGGGCCGACACGCTCCTGGACCAGTGGGGTCAGCGCGGCCCGAAGGTGACGATGGCGGCGCGCCCAGGCCTGTGCGGTGCGTCCCCCGGTGAGCTTCAGACCGATCCCGACCCGGCCGCGCGGTAACCCGTTGATTTCGCCCAGCGTCCGCGCTGTCTGCCAACGCGCCAGCGGCAGCCCGGACGCAACGGAATTCTCGGCCGCCGGGTAGACCTTGACGATTTAGCGAACCAGGATGGTCTCGGTGCCTTGGCGCAGCGCGTCTTCGGTCAACTCGACCGAGGAGTGGATCCGCGCCGCCTTGACCTGGATTCCCAAAAACACCGACACCATCACCAGAAAGATCGCCGGAACTACCAACCCAAAGCCGGCGTGGTTGGACATTTCGATCAGGATCATCGCCGCCGCCGCGGCCGGGCCCGCCAGCAGCCAATACCAGCTGGCACCGGGTTCGTAGAACAACGGCTTGGGATCCCCCGCTGGCGACGCTGGTGTCATGTGCAGCCCCATCTCGTGATTGTTACCCACCTCCTGCGCCGGTCACGAAAGCCAACTCGCCGCATCGGCGGCCCAGTAGCTGAGCACGATGTCGGCTCCGGCGCGCCGGATGCTGGTCAGCGATTCCAGCGCCGCAGATCGCTCGTCGATCCAGTTGTTCGCGGCCGCGGCGCAAATCATCGCGTACTCCCCCGAGACCTGGTAGGCGGCGACCGGCACCGGTGAAATCGAGGCCGCCGCAGACACTACGTCCAGGTAACCCAACGCGGGTTTGACCATGATGATGTCGGCGCCCTCGTCGAGGTCCAGCTCGATCTCGCGCAGCGCCTCCCGCACGTTGCCCGGCTCCTGCTGGTAGGTGCGCCGGTCACCGGACAGGCTGGAGCTCACCGCCTCACGGAACGGGCCGTAGAACGCCGAGGCGAACTTCGCGGCGTAGGCCAGGATCACCACATCGGTGTGGCCGGCGGCGTCCAGGCCGTCGCGGATCGCGCCCACCTGGCCATCCATCATCCCGCTCGGCCCCACCACGTGGGCGCCGGATTCCGCTTGCGCCACAGCCAGCTCCACGTAACGGGCCACGGTGGCGTCGTTGTCCACTCGCCCCCGGTCGTCGAGAACGCCGCAGTGCCCGTGATCGGTGAACTCGTCCAGGCAGGTGTCCGCCATCAATACCGTCGCCTCACCGAGATCCTTGGCCAGGTCGCGAAGGGCGACGTTAAGGATGCCATCGGGATCGGTCCCCGCCGAGCCCGTCGCGTCCTTGTCCTCCCCGCGCGGCACGCCGAACAGCATCAGCCCGCCCACCCCAACGGCGACGGCATCGGCGGCGGCGCTGCGCAGCGAGTCTCGGGTGTGCTGCATGACACCCGGCATCGAGGTGATCGGCCGCGGCTCGTCGATACCGTCGGCGACGAACATCGGTAACACCAAATGCCTTGGCTCCAAAGAGGTTTGCGCCACCAATCGGCGCATCGCCGGGGTTGAGCGGAGCCGACGCGGGCGTTGCCGCGGGTACGCACCCATGCTCACTGGTGGCGACCCGGGGGCACCACCCGCTGGCGGGGGACTGCGCCCGGCTCCGCCGCGCTTGCGATCGCCACTAGCGCCTGCGGCTCTTCTTGCGCGGCGGTGGCAGCGCCCCCTCGTCGCGCAGGCGCGCTGCATGTTCGGCCAGTGCGTCGACCAGCGGTTCTACCGCGGCGGTATCGGGCTGGACATCCACCCGCAAGCCGAACTCGGCCGCGGTCTCGGCGGTCTTGGGCCCGATGCAGGCGATGATGGTCCGCGCGTGTGGCTTGCCGGCAATGCCGACCAAGTTCCGCACCGTGGAGCTGGAGGTGAAGCACACCGCGTCGAATCCGCCCGTCTTGATCATTTCGCGGGTCGCCGCCGGCGGAGGTGCGGCCCGCACGGTCCGGTAGGCGGTGACATCCTCGATCTCCCAGCCGCGCTCGCGCAGTCCCTCGGCCAGCGTTTCTGTGGCGATGTCGGCGCGCGGCAGCAAGACACGGTTCACCGGGTCGAAAACGCTGTCATAGGGCGGGAACTCGTCCAACAGACCCAGCGAGGACTGTTCCCCGGCCGGCACCAGCTCGGGGCTGATACCGAAAGCGCGAACCCGGTCCGCGGTCGACTCGCCGACGCAGGCGATCTTGACCCCGGAGAACGCGCGGGCATCCAGGCCGAATTCGCCGAACTTCTCCCACACCGCACGCACGGCGTTGGTGGAGGTGAACACCACCCACTGGAAACGGCCGTCGACCAGGCCCTTGACGGCGCGCTCCATTTGCGCGGGGCTGCGCGGCGGCTCGACGGCAATGGTGGGGACCTCGACCGGCAGGGCGCCGTAAGACGTTAGCCGCTCGCTCATCTCGCCGGCCTGGTCCTTGGTGCGCGGTACCAGCACGGTCCAGCCGTAAAGCGCGCGGCTCTCCCACCAATTCAGCTTCGCCCGGCTGGCCACCGTCTTGCCGATGGTCACCACCAGCGGCCCGCTCTGGGCGTCCCTCCCGCTTGTTGGGGATAGACCCGCGGGATCGGTGCCGCCACCTAGGACGGCCGGGTCGGTTAGCCCCTGCAGTGTGGTTTCGACAGAACGCTGCTGGCAGGTGGTGCCTTGGGCGGTCACCACGCATGGAGTGGTCTCGGCCAGCTCGTGGTCGATCAAGGTGCGCGCCGCGTTGGCCAGATGCGATGCGGTGGCTTGCAGGATCAGCGGCCCGGGAGCCGCGGCCAGCGCCTCCCAGTCCACATCGCCGCGCACGTCGGCGACCGTGTGCGACGAGCCCAAGGGCAGCCCCGCATAGGTCGGGACGGCACTGGTGGCCGCCAGACCGGGCACGATCTCGATGTGCAGGTGGGTGCGTGCCACGGCATTCACCTCAGTGATGACGGCATCCACCGTCAGCGGATCACCCGCCACCAGCCGCACCACGTCGGCACCTGAACGAGCCTCGGCGGTCAGCGTCTTGGCGACTTCGGCGGGATCACCCAGCGCTGGGCGGATGTCGGGGCCGCCGGGTACGACCGCCTGCGCGTTCTCCTTGTCGGGGGGTCCACTGGCCGCGTCCGCGTTCGCGACGGCCGGTTCGGCGGGCACCGGGCCGGACACGGGTGGCAGGTCCTTGCCGATCAGCGCCAGCACCGGGTCGGGTACGTCGGGGTCGGTGAACACCAGGGCGGCGTTCGCCAGCACTGCGGCGGCCCGCGTGGTCAGCAGGCCGGGGTCGCCCGGACCGGAACCCACAAACGTGATGTGGCCCGGCCTCGGCTTACGCCCTCGCGTCGTCATTGTCGCTCCCACTCAATTTCCTCGCGCGGGGTCTTGCCGCGCTCCCCACATCAGCTCATTGGCGCCCAGCTCGAACAGCTCCGCAGCGACCGAGAGCCCCAGCTCCCGTGCCCGTTCCGAAGTGCCGATGCCGGACGCGCGGATCACGTCGGATCCGTCCAGCGCCGCCACGCAGCCGCGTAGCGACAGCTCTTCGAAGACGCGGCCTTCCCCATCAATGGACTCGACCACTTCGGCGATCGCGCCCACCGGTGCGGAGCAACCCGCCTCCAGTTCGGCGAGCAGGGCTCGCTCCGCGGTCACCGCAGCGCGTGTGTCGGCATCGTCCAACTCCGCCAGCACTGCCGCCAACCGCCTGTCACCGGCGCGGCATTCGACGGCGAGCGCGCCCTGAGCCGGTGCTGGCAACATCTGCACCGGCTCTAACGTCTCGGTGACATCATCGAGACGGCCCAGCCGGGCCAGACCGGCCCGGGCCACCACGATGGCGTCAAGATCACCACTGCTTACCCTGTTCAACCTGGTATCTAGGTTGCCTCGTAGGGGGCGGATTTCCAAACCGAGACCCAATGCTCTAAGCTGTGCGGCCCGCCGCGGGGAGGATGTGCCCACCAGCGAACCGGACGGCAACTCCCCGAGCACGAGTCCGTCGCGGGCCACTACCGCGTCGCGGGGGTCATTGCGGGGTGGAATCGCCGCCACAATGAACCTCGGGTCGACGGCGGTCGGCAAATCCTTGTGCGAGTGCACCGCCGCGTCGACCCGGCCGTCTTCGATGGCCTCGCGCAATGCGGTGGTGAAGACGCCAACCCCGAGATCGGCGATGGGCGCCGACGACTGGTCACCCGCGGTGCTGATGGTCACCAACTCCGCGGGGTGGCCCTTGGCGATGAGTGCGTCCCTGATGACAGCGGCCTGGGTGGTGGCCAACAGACTGCCCCGAGTGCCGATCCGGATCACGTGGGCCAATCGGCTACTCGGCGGACTGTTTTGGGTTGCCTGACGGGCCGTGCGCGTGCGTGCCGGCGTCGAAACCGCTTGACACCACTGGCAATTCACCCGCAGCAACTGCATCGACGGCGGTCTGGTCAAGCTCGAAAAGCTCACGCAGCGCCTCGGCGTAGCTGTCGCCGCCGGGGGCGCTGGCGAGTTGCTTGATCCGCACAGTGGGCGCGTGGAGCAGCTTGTCCACCACCCGGCGCACGGTGCGGGCCACCTCTTCACGCTCGGCGCTCTGTAGCCCGGGCAACCGATTGTCTAGGCGGAGCAACTCCGTTTCGACCACATCGGCGGCTCGCTGACGCAATGCCGTCACCGTGGGGGTGACCTCGGCCATCCGCTGCCCCGCCAGATAGCTGGCAACTTCGCCCGCCACAATGTGGCGGGCGGCGTCGACGTCGGCAGCGGCTGCGTGGGCCGACGGTTCATGTTGCACGCGGTCCACATCGACGACCCAGACACCGGGCAGTCCGGCCACCGCCGGATCGACGTCCCGCGGCATGCCCAGGTCGCATATCACCAGCGGCCGGGCAGCTTCGTCGCGGCGCGCTGCCACCAGCGCGTGATGCACATCGGCCAGCGAAACCACGGGGGTCACCGCCCCCGTGCAGCTGACCACCACGTCGGCATCCGCCAGTACGTCGGGTAGACGGTCGAGGGTCAATGCTTCGGCCTGCACGCCCGATTCGCGGATTTTGCGGACCAGCCGCTGCGCCCGGGACAAGGACCGGTTGAGTACATGGATGTGCCCGATGCCGGCGCGGGCGAGGTGCGCCGCGGAGAGTGCGCCCATCGACCCGGCGCCGATCACCACCGCGGTTTTCCCGGGCAGCCTGCCCAGCCTGCGTTCGGTGATGCCCAGCGCGACCGACACCACTGAGGCACCGGCAGTGTCGATGGCGGTTTCGGAATGCACCCGCTTACCCACCGACAGCGCCCGCTGGGCCAGCTCGTGCAACACCCGGCCGACGGTGCGGTTGGCCTCTGCGGCGGCATACGCTCGGCGCACCTGACCCAGCACCTGTTGCTCGCCGATCACCGCTGAATCCAGACCGCTGGCAACCGCGAACAGGTGCTCGACGGCGGCCTCGCTGTAGCGGACGTAGGCGTATTTGGTGAGGTCGCCCATCGACATCCCGGAGTATTCGGACAGCACCTGCCCGATCACCGCCAAGCCAGCGTGGAAGGCGTCCACCACGGCGTAGACCTCGACCCGGTTACAGGTCGACAGCACCATGGCCTCGGTCACCAGCGGCGACTGCAGCGCTCGGTCGACGATCTTGATCTGATCGGATTCGTCCAGGCTGAGTTGTTCCAGGATGGAGACCGGCGCACTGCGGTGCGAAACCCCGAAGAGCAAGATGCTCACGGCAGCATCACCTGGCCAGCTCCTTTGCTTTGTACCAGTAACTGAACTGGTGTCTACGGTAATCGGTTATGAGCTGGGCTACCAAATATCGTGCGCCTTTAACGGGCACCTAGATCGGCGCGCAGGCGGGCCTCGTCTACCTCCCAATAGCTGTGCTCGCGGCCGTCGAGCAAGATCACCGGTAGTCGGTCGCCGAACTCGGCCCGCAGCCCGGGGTTGCCCGCCGACGCCGCGGCGTCGACGTCCCTCGTAGTCAAGTCGAAGCCCAGTTCACCAGCCAGTTCAGCCAGCTGGGCGTGTGCCCGCGCGCAGATGGCGCATCCGTCGCGGGTCAACAGCTCCACCTGCGGCCGGCTTGCAACCTGGGTCACGGCCACCAGTGTGACATCGGTCTTCAGGGGTCCCCAGGGTGATCCCCAGGGTGAATTGTGGCCCCGCCCGGTCGTCGTTACGTTGCCGCCATGAGCGCTGATGACACCCTCCTGGTGGACCCGGAGGCGATGCAGGGTTTCGCGGCGGCGCTGGGTTCTGGTGCCAAGAACCTGCAGAACCGGCTGGCCGAGCTGGACTGTCAGGTCGGCGAGATGCTGGGCGGCTGGCGCGGCGCCTCGGGCGGTGCCTACGCCTCTGCGTGGGGACTGTGGCACCGGGGGGCGGACGAGGTACAGGTGGGATTGTCGATCTTGGCGAGGTCGGTCGCCAAGGCCGGCGTGGGCTACCAGCAGAACGAGGCTGGGTCTGCCCAAGCGCTGCGGGGCGTGCGGAATGGCTGAGGCGTTTCGGGTGGATCCGGAGGCGTTGTCCGACGCGGTGCAGCGGATGGCCGAGTTTGGGCGCTATGCCGAGACCATGCTCAGCGAAATCGACTCTCTGGTAACCAATCTGCATGCAGCGTGGACAGGGGAAGGCGCTGCGGCCCACGCTGAGGCACACCAGCATTGGTCTCGCGGCGAGGCGATGATGCGCGAGGCGTTGGCCCAGCTGCAGGCTGCGGGGGCGACCGCGCACCGCAATTACGCCGGCGCTGTGGCCACGAATCTGGGTATGTGGTCGTGAGCTGATGGCGCCGCTGGCGATCGATCCCGCGGCCCTGGACGGTGCCGGTGCCGCGGTGGTCAGCGCCGGCGAGGGCGCGGGGGCGGCGATCTCGACGCTGAGCGCGGCCCTGTCAGGTTGCGCGGGGATGGCCGGGGATGATCCGGCCGGTGCGGCATTGGGCCGCAGTTACGACCGTTCGGCGGCCGAGCTGATCCAGGCGATGGTGACCACCCGCAATGGGTTGTGCAATCTCGGGGCTGGCGTGCGGATGTCGGCGCATAACTATTCGCTGGCTGAAGCGATGTCCGATGTGGACGGGCGGGCCGCCCCACTTTCGCTGCCGCCGTCGATCGGGCCGGCGTCGGCGGGTTCACCGCCGTCGGCGGTCGGGTCCAGCGGTAGTGCGCCCCCGGGCTGGGGATGGGTAGCTCCCTTTATCGGGATGATCTGGCCGACAGGGGATTCGGCGAAGTTGCGTGCCGCGGGCGCGGCGTGGGGTGCCGCCGGCACCAAGTTCGGGCTCGCCGAAATCCTGGGAACGGCAGGCCCCATGGGAGTCATTCGCGCCCAGCACATCCCGGAGGGCGGGGCCATCGATGCCGCGTTTTCCGACGGCTATCGCAGCACCACCGCCATCGTGGGGCTGTGCCAGGCGATCGCGGCCCGGCTCAACAGCTACGCGGGCAAGATCGACCGGGTCCACGCGGCGATCCTGGACCTGCTGGCCCGCATCTGTGACCCGCTGACCGGGATCAAAGAGGTGTGGGATTTTCTGACCGACGAAGACGAAGACGAGATCAAAAAGATCGCCGACGACATCCGCACGGTCATCGACAACTTCACCGCCGAAGTCGACGCGCTGGACCAGCAGATCGAAACCTTGCTCGACGAGGCGACGACGGTGGTCACCACGATGGGCGACTCCGCGGCCAGGCACTGGGGCCAGTTCTTGCACGGAACCGTCGTGGGCCAGGTCGTCAACCAGTTCGGGCAGCGATTCAAAGGCATCGGCGAGGAGGGCTTCGGGTTAGTCGAAGGACTCTGGGAGATCAGCCAGGTGCGGCTCGTGGTCGACCCAATTGGTTATTTCAAGTCCCTGGGAGAGGTGAGCAAGGGAATTGCCCCGCTGGTCGGTGCCGCCGGCGAGCACGGGCCGGCGATCAGCCAGGCGTGGAAGCAACTCGGCAAGGACGTAACCCACTGGGACGACTGGAAGACCAACCCCGGCGAGGCCCTCGGGAAGAGCGAGTTCGACCTGGCGACGCTGTTTCTCCCCGGCGGGCCGGTCGCAAAACTGGGCAAGATGGGCACCGCTGCCCGCGATGGCCTACGAGAATTGCGGAAACCGCCGACGCTCGCACCAACGGAGCCGCCCTCCGTCGGGCCTCCGGCCGTCAAGACTCCGCCGCCTGAACCAAAGCCGGTCCCTCGGGCCCAGTCGCCGGAACCCGCGCCGCCGGCCAAGCCGGCCCCGGCTCCGGCCGGTACCCCGCCGCCACACAGCCCAACCGAATCCAAGGCATCGGTTGTCGCAAAGCCCGCCACCGGTGAGCCACCGAAACCGACTGGGGTGGCGCCGCCGAATCCTGGCCAGCCTCCGGTGTCAGCACCGACGGGACCCGGCGAACACCTGCCGCCACCCCACTCGCATGCCTCGGCGCCGGCCCCGGCATCACCCGCCGGCGATCCCGCCGAGCCGGCGCCGCACGCGCCGCCGCATTCAATGCCGCCCGGCGATCACCCACCCGAACCCGCGCCCCATAGTGCGGAACCCGGTGGCCACAGCCACCAAGGAATACCGCCGGATTCAGCCGTCGAATATCCTGACGCTGAGCCTAGAACGACCATAAGCGGGCACGGCGCCTACTACGCCGAAGATGGTCATATGACTGTGCCGCGAGGCACAACAATTACCGTATACGCGGAACATGGATCGTCCATCACCGACGAACTCGGCAATCTGATTGAGACCGGAGGCGATACGTCTCGCGTCTACTCACGCACATTCTATCCGGGCGAACAGATGCCGAATTATACGATTTACCCGCCGGACGGACTGACCATTATGGGTGCACCACAGACAGTGACGAATCCAACGCGTTTAACCGAGCTTATAAATGACGAGATGGGCAATGTCCACCTTGCAATCTGCCCATTCGACGAAACCTGTCCGACAGGTACAGTTTATGATGTGCATGGTATGTTGGATGAATCGACAGGCGTCTTCACCCCGTATAGGAGGCGTGGATTTTGACGACGGATGACAACGACATCGAGAAACTTGTGGAAATCGCCGCTCAGGAGAATTCTCAGGTGGCCCGTCAACGTTTATTTCAGGCTATGCACCTCATCGAGGTGTTCTTCCCCTGCACCATGGACGAGCATGACGGCAAGAAAGTGAGATCAATCCCGCTTGCCCGACTAACGGATGGCACACATGCCATGATGTTGTTTACGTCGAAATCGCATCCACATCTCTCGGAGCAAGAACACTTCGCTGGCGGCGCTTTCAAAGACGCTCTTGCCGCCGCACTCAAAATGCCCGAACTCGACTGGGTGATCCTATCCAATCGTGCTTCGCAGTGGGTGGCAATACCCAAACAAGAGATCCCCGCCATTCTTGACGCGAGTAATTCATTTGTGGCATCTAAGACCGATACAGCGGCCGAGATGGTCGAGGATCTTATAACCCGCGCTGTTGGAACCGAGTCTGAGGAATTATTGCTACCGATCGGATCTGCATTGGGAGACCGCGAGCTGTTTCTGGAGTTGGCCGCCGGAGAAAGCGAAGACGGACAACCAATCATGAAGACTTTCCAGGTCGAACGGCTGCGGCACGTGGTGCGCACCTATACGACCCGAATCCGGCCGAGAATTCGGTATGGCGGTATTCGATGGGAAGCACTCAAAGAGATGATCAGGGTAGCGCCCGAAATCAGTGGCGTCCAGATCGTCAACGACGCAGATGACTGGGTCGTGTTCGATCGTGAATCGCTGGGATTCGGAGCAAGCGAGGAACCTGAATAGAACCCTGTGCGGATAGCACGGCCCGGGCGGGGCATCACGAGGCCAGACCAGGCAGGTAAACCTGGCTGACACGTGTGCCGGTTAGTGTTGTTACGGGCCATCGGGCGGCACAGCGATCTAGGAGATTTCTGATGACTTCCTCTGAACCCGACGGCGCAGACCGCACCGGTCGCGTTGACGTGGAGTCGCTGGCCGACAACGCCAGCGCCGCCCGTGCGCTTGAGGGCCTGCGGGAAACCGCCGCTTCCGAGGACCGTCCGCAGCCGCCGATCGACTTGACCGCCGCCGCATTCTTCGACGTGGATAACACGCTGGTGCAGGGCTCGTCGGCGGTGCATTTCGGCCGCGGGCTGGCAGCCCGACACTATTTCACCTACCGCGACGTGATTGGATTCATCTACGCGCAGGCCAAGTTTCAGTTCCTCGGCAAGGAAAACAGCGATGACGTCGCCGCCGGGCGGCGCAAAGCACTGGCGTTCATCGAGGGCCGCTCGGTCGCGCAGCTGGTAGCTCTGGGTGAGGAGATCTACGACGAGATCATCGCCGACAAAATTTGGGCCGGCACCCGCGAGCTCACACAGATGCATCTCGATGCCGGCCAGCAGGTGTGGCTGATCACCGCCACGCCGTATGAGCTTGCGGCCACCATCGCGCGCCGCCTCGGGCTGACGGGTGCGCTGGGGACCGTCGCCGAGTCGGCCGACGGGGTGTTCACCGGCAGGCTGGTCGGCGAGATTCTGCACGGCACCGGCAAGGCCCACGCGGTGCGGTCGCTGGCAATCCGTGAGGGGCTCAATCTAAAACGCTGCACCGCGTATTCCGACAGCTTTAACGACGTTCCGATGCTGTCGCTGGTGGGTACCGCCGTCGCCATCAACCCCGACGCTCGCCTGCGCAGCCTGGCCCGCGAACGCGGGTGGGAGATCCGCGACTTTCGGACCGCTCGCAAGGCCGCCCGGATCGGGGTGCCCTCGGCCCTGGCGCTGGGTGCGGCCGGCGGCGCGCTGGCGGCATTGGCGTCGCGGCGGCAATCGCGCTGATAAGCTGCGCCGCTGAGCACATATACGAGCAGAGAGCAAAGCGGCATGACAGTCCCCCAAGAAGCCGAAGGACTCCTCGGCAAGCATTACCGAGCACCGGACTACTTCCAGGTCGGACGCGAGAAGATCCGGGAGTTCGCGCTGGCGATCAAAGACGACCACCCGACGCACTACAACGAGACGGACGCCGCCAACGCCGGTTACCCCGCAACGGTGGCCCCGCTCACGTTCCTGGCTATCGCGGGGCGGCGGGTACAGCTGGAGATCTTCACCAAGTTCAGCATCCCGATCAACATCGCCCGGGTCTTCCATCGTGACCAGAAGTTCTTGTTCCACCGGCCGATCCTGGCCAACGACAGGTTGTACTTCGACACCTACCTGGACAACGTCATCGAGTCGCACGGAACCGTGATCGCCGAGATCCGCAGCGAAGTCACAGACGCCGAAGGTAGACCCATAGTCACGAGTATCGTCACTATGCTGGGGGAAGCGGCCCACCACGAGGCCGACACCGCGGCCACCGTAGCCGCAATTGCATCCATCTAGTGGGGGAAGTAGGGTCCGATCAATGACGTCCGAGGGTGACACGGGTGGCACCCAGCTAAAGCCGCCGGTCGAAGCAGTCCGATCCCACTACGACCGATCCAACGAGTTCTTCAAGCTCTGGCTTGACCCTTCGATGACCTACAGCTGCGGCTACTTCGAAGAACGTCCGGGCATGACGCTGGAAGAAGCCCAGTACGCAAAGCGCAAACTCGCGCTGGACAAGCTCAACCTCGAGCCCGGCATGACGCTGCTCGACATCGGCTGCGGCTGGGGCTCAACCATGCGGCACGCGGTCGCCGAGTACGACGTCAACGTGATCGGCTTGACGCTGAGCGAGAATCAGTACGCCCACGACATCCAGAAGTTCGCCGAGATGGACAGCCCCCGCCGCAAAGAGGTGCGAATCCAGGGCTGGGAACAATTCGAGGAGCCGGTGGACCGCATCGTGTCCCTCGGGGCGTTCGAGCACTTCGCCGACGGAGCGGGCGACGCTGGATACGAGCGCTACGGCGTCTTCTTCAAGAAGTTCTACAACTTGTTGCCCGACGACGGCAGGATGCTGCTGCACACGATCGTGGTGCCCACCGTTGAGGAGGGCAAGGAACTCGGCCTGAAGACGACGATGACCCTGCTGCGGTTCATCAGATTCATCTTGACCGAGATCTACCCAGGCGGAAAGTTGCCCCAGATCAACCAGGTCGACCAATACTCGACCGACGCGGGTTTCAAGATCGAGCGCCACCACAAGATCGGGCCGAACTACGTCCCGACGTTGACCGCCTGGGCCGAGGCGCTGGAAGCGAACAAGGAAAAGGCGATCGAGCTGCAGGGCCAAGAGGTCTACGACACCTACATGCACTACCTGCGTGGTTGCTCGGACCTGTTCCGCGACGGCTACACGAACGTCTGCCAGTTCACCCTGGTCAAGTAGCGAAAAACTCAGCCGAAGAAGATGTTCCGGCGCCCCGCCAGCAGCCGGTACAGCGTTTGCTGGATCGTCTCACGCACCTGATCGGTCAGCTCGAAAGTCACCATCGGGTCCTCGGCGTCGCCGGCGGCGTAATCGGCGGTGGAGATCGGCTCACCGAACGCGATGCGCCACTTCGACGGCAGCGGCACCAGACCCGCGGGGCCGGCCAATGGAAACAGCGGCGTGATCGGGAAGTAGGGCAGGCCGAACAGCCGGGCCAGCAATTTGACATCGGTCAGCATCGGGTAGATCTCTTCGGAGCCGATGATCGAGCACGGAATGATCGGCGCCTTCGTGCGTAGCGCCGCCGTGACGAAGCCGCCGCGCCCGAACCTCTGCAACCGATACCGGTCCTCGAAGCGCTTGCCCAGGCCCTTGTAGCCCTCGGGGAACACGGCGGTCAGCTCGCCAGAGGCGAGCAGCCGCTGAGCGTCCGTCGTGCAGGCCATGGTGTGGCCGGCCTTACGCGCAGCTTCACCGATCACGGGTAGGTCAAACACCATATCGGCGGCCAGCAGCCGTAGGTCGCGCCCGGCCGGATGCTCGTCGTGAACCGCGACCGACAGCATCAACCCGTCAAACGGCAAAACTCCGGCGTGATTGGCCACCAAAAGCGCGGCGCCACTACTCGGCAAGTTCTCGATACCGCTGACTTCGGCCCGGAACCAGGACTTGAAGAAGAACCTCAGCAAAGGCCGAACAATCGCATTGTTGAAGTGCGGATCGAATCCGAACTCGTCGACGCTGTAGTCGCCAGTGAGACGTTGGCGGAGGAATCCGGCAACGGTGGCGACGCGCTGAGCGAGCTCGTTGAGTGGTGCCTCGGCTGACCCCGACATGCCGGCGGTACCCGCCAAACGCCGGTGCTCATCGATTTCGCGGACTACCGCGGCGATCTGTTCAGCGGATGCGCGGCCGTTCGGATCAGAGAGCAACGAGGGATGCTGACGGGATGTTTCTGCGCGTTGACCTGCTCTCCGACGCGCTGCTACCCGACCCCGATTGGTGTGCAGTGGAATGACATTCGCTCTGGTCTCACCCGCCACGATATCTACCTGACCCCACCCCATGGAATTGGATTTCGGCTGCCCCAGCGCTGGGCAATCGCTATAGCGCGACCCTCCAAGGAGCGTACCCGATGCGGATCGATTATGGGAGTCAAGCCGCGGCCGCGGACGTAGTCATCGAACGCCTCGGCCGTCTTCCATTTGGGCTGGTAGCCGAGGTCTGAGCGCATCCTCGTGGTGTCTATTACCCGGCCATAACTCAAATAATCAAACTGATCGCGAGTGATCTCGTTGTAGTGATTGGCCCGCCTCAGCGAATCAAGAACCCAGACGCCAAAGCCGGGCACCGGCACTGGAATTCGGCCGGCCCGCCGGATCGCCTGGGACAGCATCATGATGCCGTCGGCGCCGATGTTGAACGTGCCGGCCTTGCCGGCCATCGCCGCGCGCTCCAGCGCGCCCAGCGCATCCTGCTCGTGCAGCAACTGCAGCCGGGCATCACGGCCGAACATCGTCGGGACCAACGGCCCGGCCAGATAACGCGACAGCGTGGTGTCCATCGCAGGGCCAATCATGTTGGCCAGCCTCAGAATCGTCACCGCAATATCGGGCCGGCGACGACCCAACCCGCGCGCATAACCCTCGATATCGAGACTGTCCTTTGCGAAACCATCGCGGAACGGTCGACGGCTGCTGCTGTCCTCGGTGAACATCACCGGATCGTGGGCACTCGACCCATAGACCTCAGAGGTCGACTTCAGCACGACACGGCGCACCGAGGGCGCCTTCTGACAGGCGGCGAAGAGTTGCATCGCGCCCATCACATTGATTTCCTTCAACGCCGCACTGCCGCCGGACCGCGGCGCATACGACGCCGCCGCCGCATGCACCACCGTGTCGACGTCGCCATTACGAATTACCTTGGCTATAAACGGATTACGAATATCAGCGCGAACGAACTCGGCCCGACCCATCCGGCGGAGCATGTCTTTGCTCGGCGCGATCGCGTCAACCGCGACGACCCTGTTGATGAGCGGGTTCTGTGCGAGCCGAGCAGTCAGGTAGCCGCCCAGAAACCGGCACGCGCCGGTAACCAGCACAACTTTGGGGTAATGCACGGTGCCGCTCGTCCCGGCGCCGTCATGACCGCTCGACGAATCCACCTGAACAGCCTAGCGGCAAGGGAGATACAGCGGCGTTACAGCGGGGTGACGGTCCGCGCAGGCGGAACTTACTTGCCAAGTTTTCTGCGCTGCACCCGGGTACGGCGTAGCAGCTTGCGGTGCTTCTTCTTTGACATGCGCTTGCGCCGCTTCTTGATGACTGAACCCATGAACTCCGCTATCTGACCCGTGACCGCTTCTCAACGACTACAAAAGGACTACCAAAGGACCCCGCCACTCTACCCGGCGGGCCGCGCACAACACCAAACCGGCGCCGCTTTACCGCCGCTTGACGACCAAGCCACGCTCAGCGACCGACGTGGCCGCGGCTGTGATCCAGTGGCGCTGGGCCAGTTTTAGAGCTAGCCCGCGTCGAAGTACGACGTCTCCAGCATGTCGTGGACCGCCTTGGCATGCACCCGGAAGGAGCGCCCAACCCGAACCGCGGGCAGCTCACCGTTGTGCACCAGCCGGTACACCGTCATCTTGGAGACCCGCATCAGCGCAGCCACCTCGGCGACGGTGAGAAATTGTGTCCTTGCCTGCTGGCCATCGACGGAAACGGTGTCCCGCGCCTTACCAGCGGAATCTCGCGCCGATGGCCCGTTCGTAGACGTCATCGCAACCCAATCCTGTCAGGCACGCGCAATGCCAGCGGCTTCCCCTCCGCTGGCACCCACACGTGCATACAAAGAGGAGAATAGCGGGACTAGTGGGGTTACTGGTACTGGTGGGGGATAATCATTTCAAAATTCTTGAATTATTCCGATGTAATTCTTAGCTGCTCAGAGCGGGTTTTGGCAGCTTGAACCGCCGCGTCGACGGCCACCCGCAGGCCCCCGCGCTCAAGTTCGCGCAGCGCGGCAGCGGTCGTACCGCCGGGCGAGGTGATCGTGGCTCGCAGCTGCGCGGCCGTCGCGTCCGCCCGCATCCCCAGCGCCTCACCTTCAGCCGATGGGCGGTCCTGATTCATCCGTTCCAGCAGCATTGCCGCTGATCCGGCCATGGTTTGTGCGGTGAGGTCGGCGGCCACCTGACGGCTCAGACCCGCCGCGACGCCGGCGTCCACCAGGGCCTCGACCATCAAGAAGAAATATGCCGGCCCCGAACCGGACAGCGCGGTCACTGCGTCCATTTGCGTCTCGGGAACGGTGAGCACCCCGCCGACCGCGTCGAACAGGGCCGAGACCTCCTCGAGCTGTTGCGGCGTGACAAAACGCCCCTTGGCCAGCGCCGTAACCCCAGCGCCCACTAGTGCCGCCGCGTTCGGCATCGCCCGGATCACGGGCGTGCCGGCCGGCAGTTTGGACTCGAAGTACGTGATCGTGATGCCGGCGGCCACGGTCACGAAAACCTGTTCAGCGCTGTCGTTCTCGGCGTCGGCGGCCGCATGGGCCAGGTCTCCTACCACGGACTCGACGTCGGCAGGCTTCACCGCGACCACGATGAACGTCGCGTTGTCCACCGCATCGGTCACCGATGACGTCACCAACACGGCATACGTGTCGGCCAAGTAGTTGGCGCGGTCCGGCATCCGTTCGGCTACCACCAGGTCTTTGACCTGCCGCCCAGCCCGCAGCAGCCCCGACAGCAATGCCTCGCCGATGCTGCCGCCACCGATGATCGCGATTCTTGCCATGCCGCAAAGCATCGCAGACAGCGCGGCGCAACGGTGCTCTTGGGCGGTCTACCGGGCGGGAGGCACCATCGCCAGCTGGCGCGATTGCGCTACGATGCGGCCCATCTGGTCGACGACGAGGTGGTCCTCGTCGAACCAGTCCTGCCCGATTTCCAGGCAGGTGCACATCACTCGCAGCCAGCCGTCGGCGGGCAAACCCCGAAGGAAGGCTGTGAGCTGGATGGTGGGTGCCCAGCCCATGCGGTCCACCGCGAAGGTCACCGGCGCCGATAAATCGCCGCACATGAGGGCGAACAGCGCGTCGGGGGCGACGCCGCGTGGGCGCGCCCACATCTGGATCACCGGCGGCCGACCGGCCCGCCGGTCCGGGGCGGGGGCGAGCGTCGACATCACCGGTCGGACGTCGCACCCTTCGCCCAGATGCACCAGGCCGGCCAGCGGGTGACCCGGCCCGATCGGCGCGATATCGCCCGGCGGTTCCGGCGGCATCAAATCCAGGACCGGGTTCGCGGACAGCAGCGGCGCGGCCCCATGCTCGGGCTCGCCGAGGTTGACCACGGCGTGTACCGCGGTGCGGTCACCCTGGGTCAGCTCGACATCGACCACGCTGATCCGGCGGCCCCGCTTGCGGATCGACGTGGCCAGTCGCATCGTCCCCGGATCGGGCGCCCACAGGAAGCTTGCCGACACCGAGACCGGCTGGAGGACCGGCTGAAGTCGGTCCGATTGCCCGCCGCCGCACGCGGTGCGGGCGGCGTTGGCGCACAGCGCCAGCATCGCGCCGCCGTGCACCTTGGGCCCGATGGTCCAATGCTTGTTCAGCTCGCCCTCAAACACCCCTGGCTCGACCTCGCGCAGCGTCATCGCGGCGGTGAATAACGCGTTCATCGTTGCTGGGAGTCTTCCGGGCTATCAGCGCAGCAAGTGCGTGCGGGCGAACTGCAACGATTCGGCCAGCATGGCTTCACGGTCGTTGGCTGAGCGCGCGCTTGATGTGGACACCTCAAGGATGACGTGGCCGGCGAAATGGCCGGCGGCCAGCATCTGGCACACCTCGGCGGTGGGTTGCGTGCCACGGCCGGGCACCATGTGCTCGTCTGCGGGCAGTCCGCTGCCGTCACTCAAGTGCAGATGCACCAGCCCCGAGCCCATCCGCCGCGCCATGTCCAGCGCGTCGGTGCCTGCGGTCGCGGTGTGCGACAGGTCCAGCGTGTAGTGCGCGTGGTTGCCGTCGAGCGGGTCGTAGGACGGCGAGAACGCCGAAATCGCGGGCCCGGGGCCGCCGCCACGCCTGCGCATCCGTTCCCGTGACTGGTCGGCCCCGAAAAATCGGTCCGCCCGAAACGGGAACATGTTTTCCACAGCGACCATCACGTCGCTGGACGCTTCGAGGGTCAAAACCTGTTCGCCGAATCCCTCGGCATAGCGCCGTTGCCACCGGAAGGGGGGATGCACGACGACCGTCTGCGCGCCCAATTGTTCGGCGGCCTTCACGCTGCGCTCCAGCTTTGGAATCGGGTTGGAGCCCCACACCCGTTGCGAGATCAGCAGGCAGGGCGCGTGTACCGAGAGGACCGGCACGTGGTAATGCCGCGACAGCTTCTTGACGGCATCGATGTCCTGGCTGACCGACTCGCCCCACACCATCAGCTCCACCCCGTCGTAGCCGAGCCTGGCCGCGTATTCGAATGCGGCCTCGGCCCGTAACGGGTACACGGAGGCCGTCGACAAGCCGACTTTGATTGCTGGGCGCAATGGTCTGTGTGGTTCCGGGTGAGGTGCGCCTAGCCCGATTGCAACGACAGCGCCAACGGTCCCAGGGTGATCAGAGCCCCCACCGCAACCGCGATCAACGTGCTGGCGATGTCCTCGGTTTTACGGACTACCCGCACCCCGACCACCAGGCCGAGGATGACCAGCACCGATAGCACCAGGGCCACGATGCTGTTCCAGCGCCACAGCTGGTCGAAGGCGACGAACAGCCCGGCGCCGAACACGACGGCCAGGATCGACTGCAGGACCACCAAGCTGCCCCGCCACAGTCTTTCGAATCTGCTGGGCGACGGGCGAGCATCCTTGATTTTTGCCGCAAGGTCGAGGTGACCCCCCTCGCCGAGTTCCGTCCCCGCTGCCAGCGACTCCTCGCGTGCGGCGGCCCGTTCCTCGCTGCGCCGTCGCGCCAGCTCATCGGCGAGGGTCTGTCCGCCGAACAACGTCCCGTCCGAAGCCTGCAGATAGGAGCGCACGTACGCGGAATCCTCAGTCGCGGGTTCCGCCTCGCGCACTTCGGAGTCCATGACGTCCACCGGAATGTCTGTGTACTGGTCCACCGGATCGGGACTCATGCCCTCCGCATCGGATTCCGGCTTCGAGGGCTCGGCATCGCTTCCGCCTGCGCGGCCCAGGGGCCGCGGGTAAGCACTGCGCTCCGGCCCCGACCCGCGTTGAGCTTGCGCCGGGGACTTAGGCCAGCGCGGCTCGGGTTGCGACCAGTAGAAGGGTTTGGCCTGGTCTCCGGCGACTTCGTCGGAGGCCGGCTCGACAACCCGGGCTCCCCCGTTGGCCCGATGGGCGTCAGCGGCCGACGGAGCCGGCTCGATCTCGTCGTCGTCACGGATGACCGGAATGTCACCGGTCAGCTCGGCAACCGAGACGGCGTCGCTGTCGCCGCGCCGACGGCGCCGCCGTCGGGTGACTGCCGGGGCGCCAATCGTCGGGTTCCTGGCTAGCAATTCGGCCACCGAGATCGGCCGGGTCTCGGCGCTCTCCGTCTCGGGGTCTGGTCCGGTCATGTTTTCTCGCCTCTCGATCGGTTAGCCGCGTTCCGATCAACTACCTGGGCTCCAGCATCCCGCACCGAAGTCTCTACCAGGGCGGTTCCGTCGGCTTCACTGTCGAGTTTGCGCAAGATGAGACCTTCCCGTAATGCCCACGGGCAGATGTCCACCGTTTCCATTGATAGCGCTCGCATGCTCGCCTCCGCCACCAGCGCGCCCGCCACGATCTGCGGTGCCCGCTCGGCGCTTACTCCTTCCAGTTCCGCGCGGTCAGCGGTCGTCATCCTAGAGATGAAAGATATGAGTTGTCTGAGGCCATTGGCCGTGAGTGTCCTCCTCACCCGTGGCCCGTCGGCCGACGGCGCAGCGCCGGTGAGCCGCGCCAATGAGCGAAACGTCTTCGACGTTGCTACCGCGAGATCGGGGCTACCCGCGTCGAGCACCGTCACACTGGCTTCCGCCAACTCGGCGTCGAGCCAGTCCCGCAGCATCGCCACCCGGCGTCGGCCGGGCGGATCGTCGGGCAGCCACTCGCGGGTCAACCGTCCCGCGCCCAGTGGCAACGACAACGCGACGTCGGGCTCCTCGTCGACGCCGCTGGACAATTCCAGCGAGCCGCCGCCGATATCGAGGTTGATGATGCGACCAGCGCTCCACCCGAACCATCGCCGTACCGCCAGGAAGGTCAGCCGCGACTCGTCGACCCCGCGCAGCACCTGCAACTCGACCCCGGTCTCCTTGCGCACCCGGGCCAGCACATCGTCGGAATTCTCGGCATCCCGGACCGCTGACGTTCCGAAGGCCATCAGCGCTTCACAACCGGAGCTGACCGCGATCTTGGCGAACTCGTCGATCGTGGAAATCAACTTCTCGGCGCCACGCTTGGTGATCTTGCCCGAGCTGTCGGTGGCCTCGGCCAGTCGCAGCGTGGCCTTCGTCGAACTCATCGGCATCGGATGCCCGCCGCGGTGGGCATCTACCACCAGCAGATGGACCGTGTTGCTGCCCACGTCAAGCACGCCCAATCGCACAGAACACAAACTAGCCGGACGACGATGCGCGCCGCGAAGCGGAGTGAGGTGGGGCGGGAGTGTCAGCGGGTCAGGCGGGGAGACTCGTGGTCTAACGTTGAGTCCGTGGCAAATTCGCGCCCAGAGCCGGGGCGTCCGGGGCAGGAAGTGGAATTGGACTTCGCCCGCGAGTGGGTGGAGTTCTACGATCCGGACAATCCTGAGCACCTGATCGCGGCCGACCTCACCTGGTTGCTGTCGCGCTGGACGTGCGTATTCGGCACACCGGCGTGCCGCGGCACCGTCGCCGGCCGGCCGCATGACGGGTGTTGCTCGCACGGAGCGTTCTTGTCGGATGACGACGACCGCGCCCGATTGGACGACGCGGTGAAGAAGCTGACCGAAGACGATTGGCAATTCCGCGAAAAAGGGTTGGGCCCCAAAGGCTATCTGGAGCTCGACGAGAACGATGGCCAATCCCAATTTCGCACCCGCAAACATAAAGACGCATGCATCTTCTTGAACAGGCCCGGGTTCGCCGGTGGCGCCGGCTGCGCGCTGCACAGCAAAGCCCTCAAGCTGGGTGTGCCGCCGCTCACTATGAAACCCGACGTGTGCTGGCAGTTGCCGATCCGGCGCAGCCAGGAGTGGGTGACCCGGCCAGACGGCACCGAAATCCTCAAGACCACCATCACCGAATACGACCGGCGCGGCTGGGGCTCCGGTGGCGCCGATCTGCACTGGTATTGCACCGGCGATCCGGCCGCCCACGTCGGCACCAAGCAGGTGTGGGAGAGCCTGGCCGACGAACTCACCGAACTGCTCGGCAAGACGGCCTATGCGGAACTGGCGTCAATGTGCAAGCGCCGCAGTCGATTGGGGCTCATCGCCGTGCATCCCGCGACCCGGGCGGCCAAGTAGCCCGTTCAGGTCTCTTTGGTGTACGACGCGACCATGCGCAGCGCGCTGGCCCGAAGATATTCCTCGACCGTCGCGGCGGCGGCCGCCGCGTCGCTCGCCAGCACGGCCTCCGTGATCGCTCCCAGGTCGGCCACCACCGGCTCGGCGTCGTCATAGGCCCCGGTGAGCTCGTGCTCGCGGCCGCCGAAGGCGTGTTCGACCCAGCGGTACAGCAACCCCAACGCGCGGTTGCGAGTGCTGTGGATGAGCACCCGGAAGTAGGCGAGGTCGGCCGCCTGGCGCGTCGCGGCCGTGTCCGCCCGCTGCACCGCCGCCAGCGATTCGCGTAGCGCCTCGGCATCGTCGGGACCGCTTCGCTCCGCCGCCAGGCGTCCTATCACCGGACCCAACGCCGCGCG
>Ga0209040_10001053_pt1 | contig 21587 bp, 20 predicted proteins | sample BogFormECP12_OM3_FD_188240 | JGI IMG/M metagenome (GOLD analysis project Ga0209040, IMG submission 188240) | Bog forest soil microbial communities from Calvert Island, British Columbia, Canada - ECP12_OM3 (SPAdes) (version 2) | ecosystem: Environmental > Aquatic > Freshwater > Wetlands > Bog ... | reverse complement strand
CGCTTTGACGTCAGACACCTGAGGTAGGAGCCGGATGCCTTAGTCGGGCGAGTCCGGATCTGTGCGGGGGCGGCCAGTAATGGCCGTCCCTACCGCGATGCATCCTCCGGGTGGGCCCTGGTCAGCGCGCGTACGTCGTCGAGCAGCGCATCCCGGCAGACAAAATCATCGTCCAGCTTGGCATCGGTGAGGCTGCCGCGCAGGCTCCTTGCCAGCCAGTGACGCACGATAGGGTCATCGGGGTAGGCCTTTGCCAACGACCACAGCTCGTCGAGCAACGCATCGCGTCGAACAAGCTCACCCCCTGGGCCGGCTATGTTGAGCATGACGAAGAGGGCCCTCGCCAGGCACTCGCGAAGCGCGGCCTCTGCGGGGCAGGCCCTGACCAGCGCGCGGAGCTCATCGAGAAGCCGATCGCGGCGAAGCAGGTCGTCACCCTCCGTCGTGGTATCGTCAAGCATGCTGAGAAGGCCCCAGCCCAGTTATTCACGCATGGCCGCGTCATTGGCGTAGTTAGCTGCCAGCGCGCGCAGCTCGTCGAGCAGGGCGTCGCGGTCTGCCGGATCCTCCTCACTCTTCTCGTGGCCGAGAATCTCGGACAGCGCCGCGGCGAGGACCAATCCGATGCCAGTCTCGTGTGCTTTTCGGGCCTGTTGCGCCCCTTTTAGCAACACAGCAGACGAGCTGAGCCGCTCCCCCAAAAGAACCGCCCCTGCCTGACACGGCGCGAGCGGAAGCGGCCCCAAATCTTCCTGTTCGACGATATCTCGGAGACCGCGTAATGACAGCGCGCCATCACGGAATGACAATGCGCAATCATTCGTGCTTGCTTCTGTCGCCGTGGCCGATCTGGCAAAGGCGAGCGTCAGACCTCCGGCTTCGGACCCCACTGCTTCCTTGCGGCGTGTCTGCAAAAATGTCTGCGCGGCCTACCGGCGCGTCGAGTGGCCGAATGTTGGAACTTCGGCATCCTTCTCGAGAATGGCGGCGAGTTTGAGGTCGTCAAGCGCGTCAGCGTCGACATCGCTCATGACGATCGATCGCAATATGCGCCATGCCTCGACATCCTCGACGAGTGGAATCAGGGCGAGGCGTATAGCGAGCTTGCGGCGATCGCCATCCAGCGTGAGCAACCGTTTTTCCAGATCGGCGTAGCGAAACCCATTCGCCTCATTCGCCAGGCGTTGGAGGCCCGCGAAGGTTCGCGCCGTATCGCGCGCGTCCTCGGCGGTCCATCGGCTGATAATGCGAGGATAGCCGGCCACCAAGTCCAAGACACGATTGTCCTCGATATTTCGATCGCGCGGAGTTGTGGTTGCGCGTGCAGGAACCCCACCAGTCGCCGCCGCTCGGTCAGCGCGGCAAGGTCCATTTCGGCGAGGCTGTGGATATATGCGCTACTCGGGTACTCGCGCTGCAGATCCCGCATCCGGTCTGCAGCGTCGCTGCCTTCTCTCGCGCCCAGCACAAAATGGCAACCGGCCCATTGTTCAGGTTCGCGCAAAAAATCGCGGAAGGCGTTACATTGAAGCTCCAGATTTAGCGTTTCCTCCCACTGATCCAACACCAGCACAACCCGTTTCCCGGTGTTCTCGTACACCGAGCCGACCAGATCCTGCGCCTGGCTGTACTCGATCCGGGACACGATCAGCCGCCCGGTACGGAGGTCCTCGCTGGCTGCGACCAATCCCTCCAAGGACTCTCTGATCGCCGTACCCATCATCTCGCCGACACCGGGAACCACTTTCGCGGCCTTCTCCGAGAGCTTGCCGACAAATTTGGCGAAGGCCGGCAACAGACCATTCTTCTGCTGCTGCCACACCATTTTGATCTGCTCCCAGGCGGCGGTATCGCTGAGCCAGCGCTGATACAGGTCGCTGACGACCTGCAGCAACGGGTCATGAGCGCCCCGCGGCGAGCGTGTGAAACCGATGAGGCAGGGTGGGGTGCCTGATTGTGTGAGACCACGAGCCAGCTCCATCAAGAGCCAGCTCTTGCCGATTTGCGGCGGCCCGACTATGGCGGTCAACCCCGTCTGGCCCGCCCGTGCGCGGATTCTCTCCAGGTCTGCGTCGCGTCCAAACAGCCGATCAGTTCGATCCTCAAGTTTGACGATCGCCACGGCGCTGCGCCCTCGACCGCCTCAAGCCAAACCGGGCGAGCCCTTCGGGCAGGCGAGGCGTAAGCGGGACAAATCTCTCCCCGAGACCATGCAGAGGCCTCATAGCCAAAGTTCGACGACCTCATCCTAGTCTGGGACGACCGGTCGCCACAACCATGCCGGCCGCCGGCCCGGCAGCTTACGACGTTACGCCACCCCGGAGGCCTCGCGCAGCGCGGGGTAACGGCGTTCGGCGCTAGCCGACAGCTTCCGCGGCGTTGGACCCGCTCGCCGTTTTGCGTCTCACGTTCGGGGCGGTCTCGGCGGTCACCTCGACTTCTACGGTCATGCCCAGCGAGTCCGACGGAAAACCGGTCCAGGTGCCGGAGACCGGCACCGCCTGGCGGGGATCGCGCGCCACGGCCACGCGGATCAGATCGTGATTGCCGACAATGCCGTTGGTGGGATCGAACTCGACCCACCCCGCTCCCGGCAGATAAACCCGGAGCCAGGCGTGGGTCGCGCCGCCGCCGACCCGCCGGCCCTCGTGAACGTAAAGGTAACCTGATACGTAATGTGCAGCAAGCCCAAGGGATCGCACGGCTTCCATCATCAGCACCGCGAAATCGCGGCAGCTCCCGCTCCCCAGCCGCAAGGTCCTGACCGGGTCCTGGACACCGCTTTCCTCACGCTTGACGTATGTCAGGTCCTGCCTGATCGCATGGGTCATCGCCGCAAGCAGTTCCGTCGTATCGGTGCGGCCGTCATGACGCAAGAACTTCCGCGCCCACTGGTCGATTTCGTGCTCGGGATCGAGGTATTGCCGCTCCATGGCCCGCAACAAATCGGGCATTTCGTCGGCGCCGTAGGTAAAGGGGTATCGTCTTGCATATTCCTCGATCTGAAAATCGAGGACATCGGTCGGGGACTGCTCAAGGCGAATTATGCTTTCGAAGCGAAGCTCCTCCGCTCGCCCGCTGAACCGGGCAACGGCAACGCAGTTGCCAAACACGTCGTGGACCCATCGGATATCCGTAGGTTCCGGGGTGATCACGAGCTTAGCATCGAGCAGCTTCTGGTCGTAATAGTCACGAGGCCGCAGCATCATACGGTGTTCGCCGAACGCCACGGGCTGCTTGTAGCGGTAGGTCGTGAGGTGCTTAACGGTAAGGACGGGCATGGGTCTGCCTATTGCGAACTCGCCGACTGCGCCTGAGAGGATTCGGGCGTATAGCCGAAGAACGCGATCGAGAGCTCGCGGGTTATCGCGATCAGCTGCCGCTGGATTGAGTCGAGAAATTCGTGCAGCCCGCTGCCCAAGATCACCGATATGTCGAGTGTGCCTAGCAGCACCTGCAGCCGATCGAGCTCCTCAGCCGCGTCGTTGCCGCGGCGCAGCCCATGGTGCGACTTGACGTCGCCGAGCAGCCGGCCGACCTCGCGCACGCAGTGATGGACGGAGCGCGGGAATGCGGTGTTCAGCAGCATAAAGCCTGCGACCCGCGCCGGCGTCGTGCTGGCGGAATGTATTCTCCGGTACGCGTGATATCCGGCGGCCGAACGCAGCAGCGCATTCCATTGGCTCACATCGACTGGCGAGCCGACATCGGCGATGCTCGGCAGCAGAAGATGGTATTTGATGTCGAGGAGGCGCGTCGTCTGGTCGGCGCGCTCGAGGTATCGGCCGATCTGGTAGAAGTACCACCCCTGGTCGCGGAAGAATGTCCCTTCGGTAATGCCAGTATGCGTCTGGCAGGCCTCTTTTATTATCGAAAACAGCGCCGCCAGATTGCCGGGTGCGAGGTCGGCCGCACTCAATGCGGCCAGACGATTGTAGAAGACATTGAGCTGCACCCACATTTCGGTCGAGATCAACGGCCGCAAGGTGCGGGCGTTCTCGCGCGCATAGCGGATCGCGCTGACGATCGAGGTCGGATTGTCGCCGTCAATGACGTAAAAGTTTACGACGCTATGCGCAGAGGCCGCGTCGTGACTGGCGAAGAAACGCTCCTCATCGAAGTTCAGCTGTACGATCGAGCGCCAGTTCTGACCGCCCCGGTTGTCGCGTGAGAAGGTCTCGTTGACGTCGAGAATCCGCGCGAGGTTCTCCGCGCGCTCGACATAGCGCGCCAGCCAGAAGATGCAGTCCGCGTAGCGGGCGAGCAGAACGTCAGGCAACGACCCAGGTATCCTTTGAGCCGCCGCCCTGCGACGAATTGACGACCAGCGAGCCACGGCGCAGCGCCACCCGGGTCAGCCCGCCCGGCAGGATCCAGGTGCTCGATCCGGTCACCGCAAAGGGCCGCAGATCGACGTGTCGCGGCTCGACATGGCCGTCGACCAGCGTCGGGGCGACGGACAGCTTGATGCAGGGCTGGCTGATGTAATTGGCGGGGTCGGCGAGCAGCTTGGCGCGGCATTCCTCCAGCTCCTGCCGGCTCGCCTTCGGACCGACCGTGATGCCGTACCCGCCAGCCTCGCCGACCGGCTTCACCACCAGCTCGGCCAAATGGTCGAGGGTGTAGCGCAGCGACGCCGGCTCGCGGCAGATATGGGTCTCAACAATCTGCAGTATCGGTTCCTGCGCGAGGTAATAGCGGATGATGCGCGGCATATAGGCGTAGACCGCCTTGTCGTCGGCGACCCCCGTTCCGACGGCATTGGCGAGTGCCAGGTTTCCTGCCCGATAGGCCCGCATCAGCCCCGGCACCCCTAGCATGCTGTCGGGCAGGAAGGCCTCGGGGTCGAGATAGTCGTCGTCGATCCGCCGGTAGATCACATCGACCCGCGACAGGCCGCCGGTGGTTCGCATGAAGACGCGGTCGTCATCGACCAGGAGGTCCCGCCCTTCGACCAATGGCACGCCCATCTCGCGCGCCAGGAAGACGTGCTCGAAATAGGCCGAATTGTAGGTGCCCGGAGACAACAGAACGACACGCGGATCGCCGATCCCCGCGGGCGCCACCTCGTGCAGCGCCGAGATCAGTCTCGCGCCGTAGTTTTCGATCGGGCGTAGGCCGATCTCGTCGAGCAAATCAGGAAAGGCGCGCAGCATCATATGGCGGTTTTCGACGACGTAGCTTACCCCGGAGGGCGTCCGCGCATTGTCCTCGAGCACGAGAAAGGTGCCATGCTCGTCCCGGACGATATCGGTGCCGCAGATGTTGACATAGGTCTTGTGCGGCAAGTCGATCCCGCGCATCGACGGGCGATAGTTGCGGTTGCCGAGGATCAACTCTTGCGGGACGATGCCGTCCCGCAAGATGCGCTGTCGATGGTAGATGTCGTCGAGCAGCAGGTTGATTGCGGTGATCCGTTGCGTGATGCCGGTCTCGAGGTGCTGCCATTCCTCGGCCGACAGGATTCGCGGGATCACATCGAACGGCAGGATCCGGTCGATCGTCTTGGCGTCGGAATAGACCGTAAAGGTGATCCCGAGATTGTAGAGCTCGGCATTGGCGCTGGCCGCGCGCTGCTTCAAGGCGGTGATCGAAAGGCCGGAAAGGCGTTCCCTGACCGCCCGGCTGGCTGCGCTTCGCAGCATCTCGCAATAGAAGCCTTGCGGATCGTAACCGTCGAGGACCGAGGGGTTCATCTGCCTGCTCGAAAGATCGGCCAGCAGCCGCGACAAGCATTTTCCGCGCCAGCGCGGTTCTGTAACACGATACCTGGTGATGGCGCCAGCCGTGTGCTCAATTTTTGGGCTACCGCCGCAACTTTTTGCTGATTTAATGCAGGGCAGTCACGCCGCCAGTTCCAGGATCTCCCGCAGCTGCGCCGGCCCGGCGATGGGCCGCGGGTTGCGCGGCACCCAGGGGGTCACCATCGCCCCTTCGGCCAGGCGCGCGAAGCTCTCCGGCCCGATCCGCATCGCCCCGAGGCTGCGCGGCATGCCGAGGCCGGCGATAAAGGCATCGAGGACATCGCCGGCGTCCTCGCCGGGATGGCCCATCGCGGCGGCGACCAGCGCTTGGCGTTCGGCGTTGACCGTTTTGTTCCAGCGCATCACCGCCGGCAGCATGATGCACGAGGTGTGCCCATGCGGGATGTCGAAGAGGGCGCCGAGCACATAGCCGATCCCGTGGCTCGCCCCCATCGGCACGCCGGTGGCGAGTGGGCCCATCGACAGCCACGAGCCCATCTGGCAATCGAGGCGGGCCTCGAGATCCGCCGGATCGGCCTTGACGCGGGGCAGACTGCGCGTGAGGAGCGCCAAACCGTGCAAGGCCTGAGCGTCGGCGAACGGGTTGGCTTCGCCGGAGCAGATGCCCTCGACGCAATGGTCCACCGCCCGAATGCCGGTCGACAGCCACAGCCATTCGGGCGTATGCACGGTGACCGCCGGATCGAGCATCACGGTGCGCGGAATGATCTGCGGGTGGCGGAACAGCTCCTTGACCCGGCGCCGCTCGTCGGTGACGCCGGCAATCGCGCTGAACTCGCCGGCCGACAATGTCGTCGGCACCGTGATCTGCCGCACCGCGGGCGCACTGCAGGGCGGCGGACCCAATGCGCCGTCCGGCCCCTTGACAGGGCGCAGGCCGTCGAGCGCCTCCGGGCTACGGATGTCGTTTGCCAGACACAGCTGCAGCGCCTTGGCGCCGTCGGTGACCGAGCCGCCGCCGATCGTCGCGATCAAATCGGCGCCGGTCTCGCGCGCCGCCGCTGCGCACTCGATCACCACGCTTCGCGGCGTGTGCGGCAGCATCCGGTCAAAGATTCCGGCGAAGCGGTTGCCTAGCGCGCGGCGCACCTTCGCAATCTCGTCCGTCGTACGGTTGAGGGTGCCGCTGACCATTAGGAAGACCCGCTCGGCGTCGAGCCGCCGCGCCTCCTCGGCGACCGCCTCGGCGGCCGGCTTGCCGAACACCACCGCCTCCATCGCGCCAAAGGCGACGCGTCCCGATTGCAGCATGAGGCACTCCTGTCCGGGGGTTTAGCCGAGGTGAGCCAAATTAGCCGGCGAGGCCGCGCTTGTCACACGGCGCTCCCGGCCGCCGCACCAACCTCGTATGCTGAACCCCGGTTTGCGAAGGGAGGACACGGATGGCGACAAAACCCATGATCATTGCCCTCGAGGAGCATTACTACGATCCGGAGGTGAAGCGCCACTTCCGCGGTCTTGATTCGATCACGGCGCCTTCCATTGTCGAGCGGCTCGACGACCTCGGCGGATTGCGGCTGAGAGAAATGGACGAGGCCGGCGTCGACATCCAGGTGCTGTCGCATTCGATGCCGGGGTTGCAGAGGCTCGACGCGGCGACCGCCGTGCCTTTGGCGCGCCGGGCCAACGACCGGCTCGACGAAGCGGTCCGCGCCCATCCCGACCGGTTCGCCGCCTTCGCCGCGCTGCCGACCGCCGAACCCAAGGCGGCGGCCGACGAACTCGAGCGCACGGTCACGAGGCTGGGGTTCAAGGGCGCCATGGTGAACGGGCTGACCAATGGGCTGTTTCTCGACGACGAACGGTTCTGGCCGATCTTCGGGCGTGCGCAGGCGCTCGATGTGCCGCTCTATATGCACCCGGCGATACCGCATCCCGCGGTCATCGAGGCTTATTACAAGGATTACGCCGAGAAGCATCCCGGGATATTGCGTGCCGCCTGGGGCTTTACGGTCGAGACGGCAACCCAAGGAATTCGCCTCGTGCTGAGCGGCCTGTTCGACGCCTATCCGCGCCTCAAGATCATCATCGGTCATCTGGGTGAGGGGCTGCCCTTCTATCTCTGGCGCATCAACCACGGGCTCCGTAGCAGCATGAGCGCCAGGAGTTTCCGCGACGTCTTCTGCGAGCATTTTTACGTCACGACCAGCGGCTTCTTTTCCAATCCGGCGCTGTTGTGCTGCGTGATGGAGATGGGGATCGACCGGATCCTCTTCTCTGTCGACTACCCGTTTGTCGACAACCCACCGGGGACGAAGTGGACGGAAACCCTGCCGCTATGTGCCGAAGATAAGGAAAAGCTGTTGAGCGGCAACGCCAAGCGGCTCCTTAAGCTGTAGGGAATCGCCCGCCGGGGTCACTTGATCCGGAACCCTCTGTCGCCCTCCTGCGTCAGAAAGCGGTGGGCGACGGAGGCATGCATTGCGATGCCGGCGGCCATGCATTCCTCGTTCAATATCATGCGGTTGGAGTGGCACGGCGCAACATGATCGTGTCTGTCAAGGCCGTCCGGCATGACCCCGAGGAACATCATGCACCCGGGCATCCGCTGCAGCACGTAGGAGAAATCCTCTGCCCCCATGATCGGCGCCGGCCGGTCGATGTAATTCTCGGGGCCGAGCAGCTCGGTCGCCACCGACCGGGCGAAATCGACAAAGGCGGGATCGTTGACGGTTACCGGATAGCCGGGTTTCACGGTGACTTGGGCCTCGCACAAATGAGCGGCCGCGATATTGGCCGCAACCCGGCGAAGGCCCTCCTGCGCCCTCTCTCGTGCTTTCTCCGAGGTCGCGCGCAAGGTGCCGACCATCTCGGCCTTCTCGGGTATGACGTTGTTCGTCGTCCCGGCGGTCACCTTGGCGCAAGTCAGCACCACCGGGTCGAACACGTCGATCCGGCGGGTTACGAGGGTCTGCAGGGCCAACCCGATTTCGAAGGCGACCGGGATCGGATCGACGGCATCTTGCGGCATCGAGGCATGACCGCCGCGTCCCCTTATTGTGATTGACCACATATCGGCCGAGGCCATCATCGGGCCGGGCTTGCCGAGAATGGCGCCGGCCCTGATGCCGGGCCAGATGTGCAAAGCGAACGCCGCGTCCGGCTTGGGATCGGCATCAAGAAGGCCATCCGCGATCATCAGGCGGGCCCCGCCATGGCCCTCCTCGCCCGGCTGAAACATGAACTTGACGGTGCCGGCCAGTTCGTCGCGATGCCGGTGCAGCAGATGCACCGCCTGGACCAGCATCGCAGTATGCGCGTCATGCCCGCAGGCATGCATGCGGCCGGCAAACTTGCTGGCATAGTCGAACCCGGTCTCCTCCGGCATCGGCAATGCGTCCATGTCGCCGCGCAGCAGGATCGTGCGGCCGGTCTGCGCGCCGGGCTTCGTGCCGGCGAGCGAGACCACAAGACCCGAGGTCGATGGTCCTCGCACAATCTCCAGGTCGAGACCCTGCAGCCCATCGAGCACCGCAGCAGTCGTCAGCGGCAGGTCGAGCCCGAGCTCAGGCTCGGCGTGAATGCGCCGGCGCAGCGCCACGGCGACGGGCAGCAACCCGCGTGCCTCCTCGAGAAAATGATGCAATTCGGACATGATCGCCTTTCTTCGCGTCGGTATCGCCGGCTCGAACGGGCCAGCTTATGGCAGAGCGCTCTACATTGCGACCACCGCGGCTTGCCAGGCCGAGGCCGATCGAGCAAATTCCGATCCAGGCGATCGCGGATGGAAACCAGAAGTTTGGACGAGAACCCCAAAAGTCTATCGGAGGACCGAGAGAAAGCCGAGGATCGGCCGAACCCGATTGGGAAGCTGTGTGAATTTGCCGAGCGCCGCCTTGGCGAAAAGTCGCTCAACGAGTGGCTGCGCTTCTGATCAAGTAGAAACGAAAGAGCCTACGCCACGTCTTTTTGCACCTTTGGATCGTAGTTGGCGTCGTACCAGTAGGCCTGCCAGCCGGCGTAGGGGAACGGCGGCCATTGCGGCGGATTGTCCGGGCCGGTGCAGGTCGGCAGGCATTCGATCAATTGACCGAAGCGAGGCCCCACGAAGAACGGAATCGCGATAGCGGTGACGGCCGACCGGCGGCAATGCCCGCTGCGGCGTCGATTTGAAGCGGCCATTGCTCCAGCGCTTCAAGATGTCCCCGGAGTTTACGGCAAACGAGCCGGATAGATAGGGCACATCGCGCCAGTCGCCGGCGGGCATGCGCACCTGCAGCCCCGGAACCTCGGTCTGGGCGAGGAAGGTCATGAAATTGCTGTCGGTGTGGGGCGCAATGCCGAACTGGTTCGCCTCGGCCTTGACCGGCGGATAATGCGACAGCCGAAACGGGAGCTGGCCGTCGATGAAGGGCGCATCGAACCAAGTCGGGTCCAGGCCGAGCGCCACCGCGACCGCCGACAGGAACCGGCGCGCCAGGTCGTCCATCACTTGGACATATTCGAGTACACGCGCGCGAAAGACCGGCAGATCGGCTTCGTCCGGCCACAAATTCGGCCCGACAAAGCGGCGCCCCGACAGCCGTAACGGATCATCGGGTGCCCGCTCGCGCTTGATGAAGAAGGCCTCGTTCAAATCCGGCTTGTCGTTGTCGTTGAAGTCCGAAGTCCACACGGCATAGCGACCCATCGCCATATAGCCGTTGTTGTGCTCGTTCATCTTGAAAGCCAGCTTTTTCTTCATCGGCAGGTCAAGAAGCCGCTCGGCCTCCGCAAAAGCGCGCTCGATCATGCCGCGCGGCACCGCGTGGCCGGTGAGCACGAAAAACCCGACCGTGGTCAGCGCCTCGCGCACCCGCGACGCGGTCGCTTCCAGCGCTCCCGACCTTCCGGCAAGGTAGTCCGCGACATCGATGACGGGGATGGTTTCCGGCATTGCGACCACGCCTGACAGCCCGTAAGCCAGACATTGAAGCGCATTATCTACGGGCCGAACAAGGGAACACTGCCACGCCGGACGAAAAACCTTTCCTTCTCGAAGAGGCGACGATCGGCGAGCTGCAGGAGGCCATCAAAGCGGGTCGGACGATCTGTGTCGCGGTAGTTCAGCATTATATCGACCGGGTGCGGGCCTATAGGGGGTGTGCAGCGTGCTGGTAACCGAAGACAGCGCGCCGGTTCCCGAGGCGAGGGTGGCCGTGCGCGCAGGGGTGCAGCTGCGCTTCCCAACCAAGACCGTCGCTTGGCGCGATCCTTAGGATTGACGCCTGCAGTGAGAGACAACGCATGCGACTGCTCGAGGCATATACTGGTCCGGGTAGCTGCTGTCGAAACCCGTTATATGCGGCTCCCCTCTTCCATTCTGCCGCCCCCCAGATGAGCAAACCGGGAGGCGCGAAGCCCCCCTTTGTCCGCCTACCCAGGCTACGCGGCGTGGAGGCGTTCCGAGATACTCCTCGTAGACCGTCATTTTCTTGCCGAAGGAGATCGCTGCGGCTTGGGCGCCGCAGACTAGGTGCATCCAGCGCCAGGGCTCGCGGGTGGCGTGGTATTCCTCGATGATCGACTGGTGGTGTTTGAACGCGTGCATCTCGGTGAAATTGTCGTGGCACACGATCTCGGCGAGCCGCGCGATGAGCGCCTGCGGGTCGTAGCCCGCCTTCATGTACTGCGTCGCCAGGTTAACCGTCTCCTTGACCTCCGGCACCGCCCGCATCACCCCCAGATTGGTCACCTTGGACCAATCGGTCGGAGGCTGGTTGTAGATGCTGTGCCTGATGGCGTCGAGCAGCTCCTCCTGCGTCCGCGGCGGCAAGGCTGCAACCGCTTCCATATCGGGCTGCGGGTGCGGCCACAGCCATTGGTAAAGGTGGTCTGCCTTGTTGCACTCGCCGCGACCCACCGCCATCAGGAACGCCGCTTTTCTGGCTTCGACCCCATCAGCACAGTTTCATTAAATTATGCGCTCGCAAACCAGTCGCGGCTGAGCAAGATCGTCAGGGTCGCATGAAGAGCAACCGCCGGCCACAGTAGTATACCGGCGAGTGCACCGGCGATTCCCAGGTAAGCAAGGTAGAGGGTGACCAACACGCTGAAGACCAGCAGCGCTCGCCGAGCCGACGTGACATCTGCCCCTCCGCCCGGCCAGCAGGCCAATGCCAAGGCAAGAAGGGCAAACCCGGCGAGCCGACCTAATGCCTGGCCTCCTGCGGACAGTTCGGCGCCGAACAGGAGCCGGACGAACAGCGACGGGCGAATTATCAAAACCAGGCCTGTCACCACCTCGACACCGGCGGCCACCGCGACCCACATGGTGCCTTGTCGCTGGTTCACGAGATTTTCTTGATCGGCGGGTTCTTGTAGGTGCCGTCGAGCGCCTCTTGTTTGGGCCAGTAATTGCGTATGACGATGTTGAAATCACCACTTGCGGGAGTCGGCAGCCAATTGGCTTCCTTTTCCTTGCCCGGCGAAGTTGCCTGAATGTAGATGTCCAGTGACCCGTCCGAACCGTAGTTGAGCGGCATCCATGGGGCTATGTCGTACCGGTTGAGGGCGTTCGGCACGTAGTTCGGTCCTTGGTAGAGCGACACCGACCAGGTGGCGCTGGTGGGCGGAAATTGGCTCTTGTCGTAATGCATAACGTACTTGTTGGCACTGTCGAGCCGGTTGCCGTCACCATCCACGAAGGCGATTGGATAGATCGTATCCTCCTGCAGGTCGGCGCCGAGCCCCGCCATGGCAATGGCGGCGCGCGTGTCGTAGTCCGTTCCGTAACGTCCCAAATCGGCAGGCTGTATCCAGCCATTCACGTTTTTCATCTTGACGGTACCGTCATTGAGCTTGATCGGCGCCTCCTTGACGGCGGGTTGCAGACCGCGCGCGATCGCCGGATCGATCTTGCCGATGTCGAAGTCTTTGCCGGGCTCGACTCCGAGCTTTTTGAGCTCCCATAGTGCCCGGTCATCCGCGGCATATGGCGGGTTGTCCTTCATTGCTAGGGCGAGGCGCTTGAAGAACGTGCCGGCGTCCATGGCGGCCACCTGGTTCGGCGGCGTGGTCTTGACATCGATCTTGCTGTCCACCGGCACGTTGTTGGGCGGCGTATAGGGTGTACCCCAGGCGCTGAGCGGCGTGAGCTTGTATTCTGCCTGCAGTGCATTGACCGCCGAGAAATCATCGAGCCCGTTCGCCTGCGTCTGCCCGAGGAGCCACGCATACCGCGTCGATGAGCGATGGGTCTGCTTGATGTCCGCCGGCGCGGTGCCCTGCCATTTCGGGCCGGCGATCAGGAAATTGCCCGGCGTCGTTCCGGTGGTGCGCTTGCCCATCGAGCCGAAGACGTCGGTCCACATGTCCATGACCGAGAACACGTAATAGCGACCGTTGGTATCGGGCACCGAAAGCACGATCGGCTCCCTGTCGAGATCGAGCCAGCCCGTCGTCCACAGCGAGTTGAGACTGATCCTGACGACATTCGTAAAATAAGGGCTGACGTAATGCGGCATCTTGGCCAATTGGTTGATCGGCGCCGCCGTGCCCTCCGAATTCGGCGCCGGCGCCGCCGTCAGGACCTCCCGCGTCACATCCATGACCACCATGGGATAGCCGTAGACGTACGACAACATGCCCAGAAGGTACGCCACTTTTTCCCGCGCATCTTCCTTTAGAGCGTTTAGGTCGCCCTCTATGTCGCTCCCCAGCCTCTCGATGTCGCCCTGAAGGGTCCCGAAGATACTTTGGGCCAATCCTGGTCTGAGTGCCACGAAAGGAGCCGCCCCGAACGCCAGAGCGCCCAGAGCAAACTCCCGCCGGCGCATCAGCGCCGTTTTGTAGAGCAAAGCCATCGGAGCCTCCTTATCTTCCGTCGTGCGCGGTTTTCACGTCCAAAACGCTGCCAGCCTCTCGACAAACCAGAATGCGGCCGTGGTGCCGATTAGGTAGCTCGTGCCGGTGCGCAACTGGGATTCGGCGATTGCCGGAATTGGCAACAGCTTGGCCAAGAGCATTACTCCGAGTACCGCGGCGATGAATGCGAGTTGTCCCAATTCGACCCCGACATTGAAGGCGAACAGCGCCAGAGGAACGTCGCTTTGGGGAAGGCCGATGTCGATCAGCGCGCTGGCAAAACCGAGCCCGTGCAAGAGGCCGAATGCAAAAGCCACTGCCCAGGGCCGGCTTGCGGTCAAACTGGGCTCACCTCGCTGCAATCTCGCGATTTCACTCGCCACAAGCAGAATGCTGAGGGCGATGCATGCCTCGACCGGCGGCCCCGGCACGTGCACCACTCCCAAGGTCGCTAGCGAGAGCGTGATCGAGTGTGCGACGGTGAAAGCCGTCACGGTCAGCAGCAGCATCCGCGTATTGCGAACGATCGCGATCAACGCCAGAACGAAGAGGAGGTGGTCGAAGCCGAATAGGATGTGCTCGACACCATGTGCCAGATAGGCACCGACGATCGCCAAGGGCCCCTGTCGCGTTGCGATGTCGACCCAAGGCTGCGACGGCCGCACCAATGTCGTCGAGTGCATGCCGTCCAGCATCTGCACGCGGACCAGAACATCCGTTACGGTCGCCTGAAGCCCGGGGAACTCGATGCGTTTTCCCCGCAGCCCCCCGCCGCCGCCGTCGATGACGCTACGCTCGATAATGGAATCGGGGAGCTCCTGCGGCACTGGCGCAGTGAGACTGCGAACGTCGTCTGGGAGCCGCAACACGACCGGAAGACGCATCCCGGAAAGCACCGGCGTGCGCCAAAGCAACTGGTAGCGGCCCGGCCCGACCTCATCGATCTGCAGATAGGCCGGACGAATCTCATGCGCCCGCACGATTGACATGGGGACCAAAATCGCCGCCATCAGGCCGGCCAATGGCGGCCAGAGCAATCGCCAAAGGATCGATCGCGTGCTCATTGCGGGACGACGTCCGACGAAAAAATTGCGGCCTGCGGAAGCCGCAGGTCTGCCAGGTCTGCCGTTTCGATCGGTGGGACGACCACCGTGTAGCGCGCACGCATCGCGGCGAATGCGGTGCGCTTGATCTCGCGCTGCTTTTGATCCAGCCACGCGGATTTGACATCGGGCTGGACTTCTTCGAATGCGGGGATGCGTCCCGGCTCCGTCACGTCGACAAAGACGAGGTGCCAGCCATAGCCCGAGCGGATCGGTCCCCGCCATGCGCCGGGATCGAGTTGAAACAATGCCTTCGCGAAGTCTGGGCCAAACTCCTTGGCGATCTGCTCGGGAGTTCGGTCGCTGTAATAGTCGCGGAACATAAAGGGGTCGGCGGCGAGCGCAGCAGCGGCGTCCGGCTCGCCGGCAATTTTCGCAAGGGCTGCAGCAGCCGCATCGTGAGCCCCCGGCCCGCGATCGAAGGAGAAGTAGAGGTGCCGGAAGCTCACCCTCGACGGCAGGGCGAAGCTGTCTGCGTTCTGCGCGAACCAGACTCTGAGCTCGGCCTCGCTCGGGTTCTGCAGCGCCGCTACGTCTGCGGCCAGGAAATCCATCTTCTGCGCCAACCGGCGCCGGATGATCTCGTCATCCTTGTCCAGCCCCAGGGCGGCGGCCTCGCGCGAGAGGATCTCCTCTTTCACTTTCTGCTCGACCAAGGCACGCATCTCCTCGGCGCTCGGCAGGGCTCGGCCTTGCGCTAGCCAGCCTATTGCCAGTTGGCGGAGGTCATCCTTTGTCAGCACGATCTGATCGACCTGGGCGCTGCGGCCGGCGGTCGGGTTCAACAAGTCGTACACCGCGAAGATCAGCGCCCCGGCAAGAAGGAAATGGATCAGCGGTTCTCGCAACCACCGTCGGACGAGCGCTGCTTTGGGCTGGTGTAGCGAGGGCGGCTGAGATGCCATTGGGCGTGGATCCCCGGTTCGTTTGAAAATCTACTGATCAGCGGCCTTGGCGTCGGCGGCGCGCTGCAGATAGATAGCGATGGCAAATTCGGAGGCCGGGTCCGGTATCGCGTTGGATGCCAAAAGCGCGGCATATTCCGCTGCGGCATCCCAATAGCTCCACTCAGTCAATTGCGGAGCCACGAACCCGGCCATCGGCGGGCGCTTCTTGATGAAGACCCGGTACGCTTGGAACACGCGCTCGCGCGATACGGCGCCGTTCGCATCACCCTGGACATCGAGCGCCAGCAGGGCCGCCTCGATCTCCGGCATCGACCGCCCGCGATCGGCAAAATACGTTTCCTCGACCCAGCCCACGCGAGGCGGGCCGCACAATTCGAGATCGGCGGTGAGCATCGCGGCCAGATTGGTGGCGTTATGAGATGTCCGGGCCTCGTCGAGGCGCTGCTCGAGCCGCTCGACGTCAGCCGGACCCCCGGCGAAACCGAGCAGGAGCATGTAGGGCGTGCGGCGAGGGGCGAGCTTCGGATCGTCCAACCAACTTTCGACGATGTCCGGGTCGAGGCGCGATTTGGCAACGTCCAAGGTCGTGTAGGGCGCGCGCGCGACCTCACCCACTGCGATTTCGGCGACCAGAGGGTCGGGGTTTTCGAGGTAGGGCAGCACAAAGGCGATGCGCCTGCGCCAGCCGGCATCGCTCGGATCGAACGACACCAGCCGTCGCAGCCAGTCGCCGTAGCCAGCCCCGATGGTGCCGAGGCTGGTCCACCGCGCAGCAATTCCGTCACTCGCGAGCAGCCACGGATCAAGCCCCGTCGGCGCCGCCGCCGCGACACCCGTAACTGGATCCGTGATGATGTCGCCGACCGGGTCCTTGCCCTTCACGACCTCGATGATCCGGAACTGGTTGCCGCCGGCAATTGGCGCGGCGAGCACCACCCGGTCGGCCACATCCAGCTGCCCGCCGATACTCAGCAATTCGCGGGCAGCCTCCAAGCACACCTGGCAGGCGAACGACGCGGCTGCGGAGCCGAGGAGCAGGAGAGTGGCCAGCGCGCACTGTAACGAGAACCGTGACGTGGATTGCCACATCGAAGCCTCCTCAATGCAGCTCTAGCGGATTCAGCTCCTTCACCTCGGGGATGATCTCGTAATTGGCGTAACCGAACTCGTTGCTGCGCGCGCCGAGGTATTTGTCGCCGAGTTTGTAGACGGTGACCTCGATCGGCGTGCCGACGATCGAGGTCACGAGCTTGCCGTTGTTGATGGAATAGGGCGAGGTCGTGCCGAGATAACTGGCCTCGGCCAAATTGCCGACCTCGCTCGGCTCGACATATTGGCGGCCGGCGTGATCAGGCTTCAACTGGCCCTGATTTTCGGCAAATTTCGCGGTGACGTAGGCGGGGTCGATCGGCTTCAGCGGTTGCGCCGCAGCGGTCGTCCCGGACTCGCTGTAATAGATATTGTATTTCAAGCCGGTGACATTGTTCTGCAGCCACGGCGATTTGCCGACGATCAGCGCCTTCAATTGAGCGTCGTCGAGTGCCACCGCTCCCTGCTGCTTGAGCGCGGCGACCGTCGGACCGACCTTGGCGACCTTTCGCGCGGCGGCGGTCGGCGTGTACCAGATCGGGGAGCTCCACGCCCGCTCCTGGACCGTGGCGGCCACGACATCGGGCGGCGCAATACCGAGTTGGGCCGCCTGGATCGTCGTCCAGCGCGGCGTCGGGATCTCGAGCACGCGGGCATAGTAAAACGCGTGAAGGCTCGGATCGAACTCGGGATCGGTCCACACGGTTTTCAGTTCGACGGCGCCGATGTTGTTGGTGTAGGTCCCTTTCTCGATATCAACGGTGCTACCGATCGGTGGCAGGACACCGGTCCACTTATCGGGTTCGCGCTCCCCCGCCCAGGCGACGTCGAAAACCTTCTCGAAGCTCTGACCGCTCCTGGTCCAGCCCTTGACAATCTGGATGCGGTCGAGGTTGCCGGAGGTGGGATCCTTGACCGCCCATACGGCAAAGGACGGCGCTTTGTCGGGCGCCGGCGGAGGCGGCAGATCGCCGCCCATCGGCACCCCTTGTGCATAGGCGGCATCGACCCAATCACGTTGTTTGATCCAGCCCGGCACAAATCGCCAGAAGAACCGGCGCTGCTCCAGCGCCACGCTGTCGGCGTAGGTCCAGCCGCCGAACAAGCGGACCTTAATCTGCGGACCGCTGACGGCGAAGGTTTCCTTGCGTTTCATCGCATTGAAGAGCGACTCGCGCGTGTTCTCCTCGGCCCACACGCCGGTCAGCCCGGCGGGATTGATTAGGCGCACGTCAATGCCGGCCAACACGACGCCCGACATCCGCGCCTGGATGCTTCCGTCGAGGGTGCCGAGGGTGCCGAAGTAATTGTCCTGGCGAAAGGGCACGCCGGTGGCGTGCGAGTCGGAGCCGCCGCCGAAGCCGAACTTGTAGGGGTTGAAGCCTTTTGTGCCCTCGAGCGTGAGGCCGTCTTTCAGGGCTTGTCGGGCATAGCTGCCGATGATGTGCGGAATCCGCCCGGCCGGATTGCCGAGGAGTATGGAAAAGATCTCGTAATTGGCGAACTCGTCATTGGGCGAGAGCACCGGATGGGTCTCGGACTGTCCCTTGGTCTGCTTCAACTCGATCAGGGGCTCGTTGCGCATCCGGTCATCGGCATAGGCCCGGTCGATCGGCCGCCCGCTGACGTCGATCTCGGTCGGATACATCCGCCCGTCCGAGAGGTTGGCGTTGTGCGAGATCGCCAGCAGGTCGTTGCCCGCCTTGCGCTGAGCATCCATCCAGTTCCAAAGGTCCGTCGGGTCCACCGAATCGAGTGCGGTGAACGGCGCGTCAGGCACGTGCTTGCAGTCCTTGAAGAAGACGTTGCGGTGGAGGTTCATGTTGTTCGGCATCGACGTCCACTCGTACGAGCAGAAGGCTGTGAACTTGCCGGGCTGGTTGGCTTTTTCGGCAAGTTGGACGTTCTGCTCCCAGACCGTGTGCGCGATCTCCGGGTTCATCAACTCCTTGACCGGGGGCCCGCCAAGGAGCTTGACGCCATAGACAAAAACCCGTTGCACCTCTTCGGGGCTGTTGTTCTTGAGGATCAGCGGCTGCGCCGCGGGTATCTTGCTGAGCGCCGAGTCTGGGGTGTTGGCCAGCCGGATCAGGCCAACATACTCGGAGTGATCGGTGACGCCGGCGAAGTCGAGCGGGGTGTCGATCTTGATGTCGTAGCCGAGCGGCGCCTTGATCGTCTCACCCTTGAAATATTTGTAGGCGTCCCCGGGATCGGTCATCCGGTCGCCGAACAGCCAAGCATCGAGCGACCAGCTGGTGTGAACGTGGGTCTCGCCGAAATAGGCATTGCGGGGAGGGCCGCCCTGGGCGAGCGCCGGCGACGCCAAGCCCAGCACCAGTGTGTAGGCTGACACCACAATCGCAGTTCTGGTCATCTCGAACCCCTTTTCTTTGAAGGCTGTGTTGTGAGCTGTGTTGACCTGACGTGGGCGCCTCGCGCGAGTGCCCCGGGTAAGGTCGTGTAGCCCCAAGATTGGAGAGCTCATCGTTGACCTGGGTCGACTGTCGACCCCCAAGATCAGGTGCCGGGGCCGGCTAGGGTGAGTTCGACGCGGCGATTCTGGGCCTGCCCTTGTGGCGTGTCATTCGGGGCGACCGGGTCAGCGTCCCCAAGGCCTCGCGTTGAGACCAGGTTCGGATTGACACCCTGGGAGACGAGGAAACTGGCAACGGTCTGCGCCCTTTTCAGCGAAAGCTGTTGGTTGCTGTCGACCCCCTGCTGGCGCAGTTCGGGGCCGATCGGAACATTGTCAGTGTAGCCGGTCACGATGATCTTCGTCTGCTGGAATGGCGCAAGGATCGGGGCCATTTTGGCGATCGTCTGGGCCGCCGCAGGGGGCATCTGCCAGCCGCCAGACGGGAACAGCAATTCGCTGTTTACGGCGACCTTGATCGCTCCCTGCAACCGAGTGATGTGCACCTGCTGCGCCCCGATCTCGCTCGAGAGCCGCTGGTTGAGCTGGTTGTAGTCGGTTTCGAGCGCGTCGTATTGCTGTGCCGGCACGCAGGCCGACAAGAGCAGCGCGGTAAGCGGAACGACCCGAGCCGCGGCTGCCAAATTTGTGATCATGGCTCTGTCTCCGAATGGATTCGTGCCGAGCGGGCAAAGCTTGCCCGGATGGCTACCCTACACGGTGGGTTTTTCGGCCCGCTATGCAGATTTGGAAAAAGTTAAAGCCCAGTGAAGCGTGTTTCCGGGATACGTTGAAGGGTAGTCGACGGGGCCTCGCCAAAAGCCGCCCGATACGCCCCGGCAAAGCGGCCCGGCTCGGTGAATCCGAAACGGCCGGCAAGCTCCGCGACATTAACCATATGAGGATCGGCGTCCTGCAGCGCTCTGCGCACTTGTTTCAATCGGCGCAGCAGGACATAGCGGCTGGGACTGATGCCGAGAAATTCAGCGCAGCAGGACCGCAAGGTTCGGTCGTTCACGCCGATCAGCTCGCATAAATCCGGCATGCGGAGGGGCCGGCCGAGATGCTCCGCCAATACCTCCTCGAATCTGACCATGATTCTGGCGTGATGAGGTTTGGCAGGCCCATCCTCCCGAACCTTCGCGGCAGCCAGACAGGTGACCAGCGCGTGGATCAGACCCTGTTCGATGGCTCGTGCGACCTCGGGGTGCACCAGGATTTTGGGTTTTGTCTCGGCAAGGCGGCAGGCTTGCGCATGCAGGCGACGCAGGCGGGCCGCATCGCGCGGGGAGGGTCGGAGCAATTGCCCTTCCGGCGGCGAAGAGAGGGGCTTTCCCGAGAGAGCTCGGCCATAGCTCTCAAATTGGACCGGGTCCATCGCGATCACGTTCCAGATCGTGGGCCCGGTCGTCGACTGGTGCAACCGCTCGCCCCGGCTGTGGAACATGATGTCCCCCGCCTGCAATTCCATGCCCCCCCAAACCGGCAACGGGCCGGAAGGCGCCGGAAACGCCACGAAGACCAGTCGCGGCGGCAAGTACACATAGCCGATTCGCGGGAAGTCTTCCACGCAGCGCAGCAGCTGCAAATCATGCAGCTCAGCCCAGGTCAGGTGAGCCCTGAAGTCGGCGCCGCAAGCAATCATGAGTTCGATTTGCGCCTGGCGCAGGCTCGCCTCGTAATGATCGGGGTCAAGAAAGCTGCGGGTGCCGCTGCCCGGCATCTGTTTCCTGCATGGTCCAACCCATCACGCTAAATCGGGCGGGACACGGATGACTATGCAGATTTGGTAAATTCCCAGAGCGACCGTGCAATTCCACCATTTTTTGGATCGTTGGGCGGCCGGCGCAGCGTTGTCGAGGGGGACTCGCCGAACAGCGAACGATACACGACCGAAAAGCGCCCCAATTCCCAGAAACCGTAATTGGTAGCGGTCTCGGTCACGGTCGTGCTTTCGGGGTCCGCCTTTCGCAGCGCCCGCCGCGCCAAATGCATCCGCCGCAGCCACAGATACCGCTTCGGGCTCATGCCGAGGTGTTCCCAACAGCAGGCGCGGAGGGTCGGATACGAGACGCCGACCGCGGCGCAGAGCTCCGCCATGTACAGAGGCCCCTCGGAGTTGACTTGCGGGACCTCTTCCAGGCGCCGCATCACCGTGGAGTGATGGCGATGAACGCTGCGCCCATCGACTGGATCGCCGCTCGCCAGGCAGGAGACCATCGCTTCCACCAAAGCCTGTTCCATCGCCCGCGCTACCTCGGGCTTGGCGAGGATGTCCGGGGCTGTCTTCGCAAGATGGCCAGCGGCCTCATGCAGGTTCAACAGCCGCGATACAGCGGGCGCAGGGGGTCTGATACGTTGGGGAAAGGATGGCGGCGCCAATTCGCGCCCGATGATAGCCTCACCGGCGGCGGCCAGATCCTCGCGTGTCAGGGACATGGAGCCCCATTTGCACGGCGCGGCGGAGCGATGATGGGTCGCCAACTCCGATCCCCACGCGAGGATCTCGCCGCTCGACAAT
>Ga0209040_10001052_pt1 | contig 21619 bp, 19 predicted proteins | sample BogFormECP12_OM3_FD_188240 | JGI IMG/M metagenome (GOLD analysis project Ga0209040, IMG submission 188240) | Bog forest soil microbial communities from Calvert Island, British Columbia, Canada - ECP12_OM3 (SPAdes) (version 2) | ecosystem: Environmental > Aquatic > Freshwater > Wetlands > Bog ... | reverse complement strand
AGATCAGGCACCGCAGCCAGCCGAATATGGCTCCCAGCCCATCATGGACCGGTCACGGCGGACTTGTGAATAGACCTGATCATCGGAAACTCCGGCTAGCAGGGGTTGAGCTGGTTGGGTTAGCAGGGGGCGAAGATGGGCGCTCGCGGTGATGGCGGGCGGCCTGCTGCACGGAACACTCGGGTATGGGGGGCGTGACGGCGGAGAGCCGTGGCGCTCTTGCCGACGGGGAGGAAGGGTGGCGTGGCCCGGTGAGTGATATGGGCCGGGGCCGTGTGCGACGGCGGCGAGACGCCGCGGGCCGGGGCGCTGTGGCCGGCCGTCGGCATCGATGTGATCGGCGGATCGCCCGGGATCGGCGGATCGCCGGGAAGGAGAGGAAATGCCTGCTGATGAGGTCCGGGGCGAGCTGACGGACGGGTTCAATCTGGTCGTTGATGCCCTGAAGCTGAATGGGGTCCAGACGATCTATGGGGTGGTGGGTATCCCGGTCACCGACCTGGCCCGGGTCGCGCAGGCGAAGGGGGTCCGCTATCTCGGGTTCCGGCAGGAACAGGCCGCGGGTCACGCGGCCGCGGCCGGCTTTTTGACCCAGCGTCCGGGGATCTGCCTGACGGTGTCCGCTCCGGGGTTCCTGAACGGGCTGCCGGCGCTGGCGAGCGCCACGACGAACTGCTTCCCGATGATCCAGATCGCCGGTTCCAGCGACCGGGCGATCGTGGACCTGCAGCAGGGCGACTATGAGGAGCTGGATCAGATGGCCACGGCCAAGCCGCTGGCCAAGGCCTCCTTCCGGGTGGAGCGGCCGGAGGATATCGGGATCGGGGTGGCCCGGGCTATCCGCGCGGCGGTCTCGGGCCGCCCGGGCGGGCCCCAGAAAGGCCTTACCTCGACCGTGTCCAGCCGCCGGCGCCCCGCAGATTCCGGACATCCCTGGAGGCCTGGATGCGAAACTGGATGCGGTGGCGGGCACGGCACCAGCCGCGCCTGGTGTGATCGGCTTATCGGAGATGGCATGGCAGGCGACCCGCTGGCCGGGCGCGGTGGTGGCGGTCCGGAGATCGTGGAGCTGGGCTCGGTGCCCGGGTTCGTGGTGTTCGATCTGCCTGGCGCGCCGATCTCTGCCGGAGGGACGCGGCTGGCGCCGGATGTCAGCGTGGCTGAGGTGGCGTTGCTGGCGCGGGCGATGACCTACAAGTTCGCCGCGCTGGGTAATCGGGTCGGCGGCGCCAAGGCGGGCATGCGCGGGGATCCGGCGGACCACGCGGCCAAGGACGCCCTGATGGCCCGGTTCTGCGCGGAGGTACGTCCGCTGGTGAATACGGGCCGGTTCCTGACCGGGCCGGACATGGGCACGGCCGAGGAGGACTTCGCGCCGTTGCGCGAGCGCCGGGCGGCGCCGGCGGCCATGGGGGCCGTCGTGGACGGTGTGCCGTTCGAGGACGTGCTGACCGGGTACGGCGTCGCGGCGGCTGCGGAGGCGGCGCTGCGGGCCGGGTGGGGTTCGGGCTGGGACGGCCGCTCGGTGGCCATCGAGGGGTTCGGCAAGGTGGGCGGCGGGGTGGCGGGTGAGGTCACCCGCCGGGGCGGCCGGGTGGTCGCGGTCTCCACCGTCGCCGGGTCCGTCGCTGACCCCACGGGATTGGACGTCGGACGGCTGCTCGCGCTGCGCCGTGTGCACGGCGATGCGTGCGTCGTCCGGTACGGCCGGCCGGCCGGGCCGCCGGGCCAGCTGTTCACGGCGGTGGACGCTGATGTCGTGGTGCCAGGGACCCGGCCCGGGGTGATGAGCGCCCGGACGGCCGGATCGCTGCCACCAGGTGTCCGGGTCATCGCGCCCGCCGCGAACGTGCCCTACACCGCCCAGGGGGCCGGCGTGCTGCGCCGCCGCGGCATCGTGGCGCTGCCCGACTTCGTGTGCAACGCGGGCGCGGTGATCGGCTACCGGTCCGCGGCCGACGCAACCCCCGGCGAGGTCCTGGCGGCCGCCGACGCCACGATCACCGGACTCACCCTCGAGGCGCTGCGCCACCACGACGGCCCGCTCACCGGAGCCTGCGAGCTCGCCGGAACGTTCCTGCGCAGCTGGTGGGGCGAGCCGCCCGACCCCCCTTTCGCACCCGAGGCCTGACATAAACTCACCCGGGACCGGACGAGCCTTCCGAGAGGTATCCGTAACCTCACTGCAGCTCGCGGCCAGTGCAGTCCCGTTACGGATACCTCACCCGCGGAGTTGTAGCAGATGCTGGTGGTGGAGGGCTACGATTCGGCGACCACATCTTCGGGTCCCCAGACGAAGGAGCAGCCACGCATGACCGCCGGCACAGTTACCGCGGACGGGCGCGCCCGCGTCCTTGCGGATGGAAATCAGATGCCCATGCTTGGCCTGGGTGTCTGGCAGGTACCTAACGGACCGGCGTGCGTGAACGCCGTACGCTGGGCGCTCGACCTGGGTGTGCGACACATATGTAGGGGTCCCATATCTGGGCTGGTTATGATGGGAGTCTGGTTGTGACATTCACAACCAGATGAGAGGTTCCCATGACCGAGCCGTCGCTCCCGGAGCTGGAGGCCGAGCGGGACCGCCTGTATGCGCAGCTCAGCATGGTCGGTGACTTCCGCCGCGGGTCGGTGAGCGAGAACTATCGCAAGTGCGGGAAGCCGAACTGCGCGTGTGCCGGTCCGGATCATCCCGGTCACGGGCCGCGGTTCCTGTGGACCCGGTCGGCGGGCCGCCGGAAGACGATCGGCCGGCAGCTCGTGGCGGCCGAGGTGGAGAAGGTGCGCCGCGAGGTGACCCGGCATGCGGAGTTCACGGCGATCAGCGAGCAGATCGCGGAGGTGAGCGAGAAGATCTGCGAGGCCAGGCCCGTTGCCGGCACGGATGCGCCCTCCCTGCCGGAGGGCGAAAAAAGGGGCTCTTCGAGGCGCTCGCCCAGGAGAAATGACCAGATGCGTGACCGGGATAACCGCGGCACCGGAATAAGATCTGGAACATCGCCACCGCGAAATTCCCCGAAGCGACCCAGATCGTCGATCTCTATCACGCCCGCGAGCAACTGCACGACCTCGCTCGCTCCCTTGAGTTCATGCTCGGGGACCAGAAGGATGACTGGCTCGCCGCCCGGATGGAAGACCTTGACTACGGCGACATCGACGGCATCTGCGCCGCCGCCCGCGCCTACCCCCTCGTCGGCGTGAAGAAAGACGAGCTCGGCACCGCCCTGGGCTACTTCGAGAACAACGCGCCCCGGATGCGCTATCACTGGTTCAGGTCCAGGGGACTGTTCGTCGGCTCCGGCGTCGTGGAAGCCGGGTGCAAAACGGTCATCGGGCTGCGCCTCAAACAGTCAGGCATGCACTGGACCACCGCCGGCGCAGAAGCCATCACCACCCTGCGCTGCCAGCAGGCCAGCCGGCCCGAAGACCAGATCTGGTCCGCACGGCGCAACCAGATATCAGCCGCCTGAGCTTCGCGCCGAGCTGGACGGCAGCGGCCGGGCGCGGTCCGGGCCCGGAAGGCGGCCCGCCCAGGACGCGCAGCTTAAGATCGCGCTCGGTATGCGCGCGCGGGTATTCCTCGATCCCCGGTTGCCCTTATCCCCAGGCCCGGAGTAGCCGCTCGGCGCCTTCTGCCAGTTCCCGCACCACTTCACCCGCTGACTGTACTTGCACCACGTTGCCGACCGACTCGCCGGCGTAAAGCGCCATGGCTGGGATCGCTCCCGTCGTGTCCTTGGTCGGGCTGGGAGTCGCGCCCTTGGGGATGGTCATTCTTGCTGGCCCCAGGTCCATCTCGCCGACAGTTTCCCCCTCAAAGGCCTCCACCGCCGCCACCGCGGATCGTAGCGCCCGGTGGGGGGCGCCGGGCCACATGCCGGAGAAGGCCATGGTGATCACGGTGTCCGCCGCTGACGCCTCCACCAGCGCCTGAATGTAGGCCGGGTGCGAACCGGACTCGGCGGTGGCGACGAACCGGGTTCCCACTCGCACGCCGGCCGCCCCCGCCGCCAACGCCGCGGCCATGGCCCGGGCACTGCCGATGCCGCCAGCAGCCAGCACAGGGACCTCCACCGCGTCAAGGACCTCGTCCAGGAGGGCGAGCAGGCCCACGGTCCCCCGGATATGCCCGCCCGCTTCCGTGCCCTGGGCCACGACGAAGTCGCATCCGGCCTGCACCGCCGCCTTCGCCTCGTCCGCGGATCCGACCTGCCAGTCGGCCAGCGAGCCGGCCGTATGCACCCGCTCGACCAGTCCGGCTTGGGGGTCGCCGTAGAAGAACTCCACCACCCGGCAGTGCGGAGCGGCCGCCTGCACCGCCGCCACGTCCAGGAAGGGCATCAGGAAGTTGATGCCGACCGGCCCGGTCGTGCTCTTGGCCAACGCGGCCACCGCGACGGCCACGTCATCGGCGGGGACCATCACCATGTTGACCATGCCCAGCCCGCCCGCGTCGGCCACCGCCGCGGCGAGCTTGGGGGTGGCGGCACCGCCCATGCCAGCCTGCTGGATAGGAACCGAACACCCGACCAACCTCGTAAAAGCCGTCTCCAGCATGTCACTTCCTCCTGCCTCCACTCTGCATCGCTTCCCGGTAGTCCCCATGCCCGCCATATGCCGCGGACGGTGCGCTCGCGGATGGCCGGCGACGCGGCTGCATCGCGTGCCGAGAGCAACTCTGTGCTTGTCTCCTCGGCCTTGTACCTGCGCTACGCGCAGGCGCGCGGGGTGAAACCAAACGATCGGTGAGACGATCACTCACGGTGACGCCTCCTCGGCGGTCCGCGCGCCACCGTCCTCGGCTGACCTGGACGGCGCTCCCTCTTCCTATCACTTGCCAAAGCTCGATGCGAGGCTGGACGTAAAGCATTCACGCCCCCGGCGCGGGTGAAGGGCGGTCCAGGTCGGTGATGCGGTGCGGCGGGGTCACCCCGGCGAGCTCGGACAGGGAGCTGGCTGAGCCGAATTTCACAGGGGTTCCCGTCCTTAACTTCGGGATCAACTCCCCGTGGCTGGCCGCCTCCCTGACCGCCGCGACCCTGCCCAGGCGCGGGCACGGCTGGGACACCAGCCGACGCCGGGAAGGGATCTGACCAGAACCGCACAACCAGACGCGACGCGCTGACCTCGCCAGCTACGCAATCTGACCTTGCTACCTACAAATCTGTCGCACACCCGCTCGACCGCTCGACCTGGGATACCGCCATATTGACACCGCTCAGGCCTACGGTAACGAGGAGAGCGTCGGACGGGCGCTGCGCGATAGCGGCCTGCCACGCGACGAGGTGTTCATCACGACCAAGTTCTATCCGGGCCGCGAGGACCCTGTGGCCGAAGCCAGGCAGAGCCTGGCGCGGCTCGGCGTCGACCAGGTCGACCTGTACCTGGTCCACTGGCCGCAAGGCGGTCCCGCCTGGGCATGGCCGGGAATGGAGCGAGCCCGCGGCATAGGGCTAGCCCGGTCCGTCGGTGTGTCCAACTTCAGCGCCGGCGAGCTAGCAGAGGTGATCGCGGCGGGGACGATCTCGCCGGCCGTTAACCAGGTGCAGTTCAGTGTGCTGAAGTACCGGCGCGGGCTGCTCGACGCATGCGGGCAGCGGAATGTCGCGCTGGAGGCTTACAGTCCCCTGGGGACCGGCCGCAACCTGTCCGACGAGACGGTGAACCGGGTCGCACAGCCTGTGGGCCGGACACCCGCCCAGGTGCTCTTGCGCTGGTGTCTTCAGCACGATGTTCCGGTCATCACCAAGTCGACTCACCGCGAGCGCATCCGGGAGAACGCGCAGATCTTCGACTTCGCCTTGTCAAAGGAAGACATGGCCGAACTCGACGCGCTCGACCAGACCAATGGCACCGATCGCGGCCTCGAACGTAAGTGGTGGTGAGGAACGGGCCAGAAGTGGACCAGTTCGAAGGGCTGAGTACCGGAGGGAACTGGCGCTCGGATGCCGCCTGCCGGTCCGCTGATCCCGATTTGTTCTGACGACACGGTTAGCAGCACCTATATCAGTCCGCAGCTGGACGTTTAAGGCCGCCGATAGGACGTTGCGCTGCAGTGAGTCGCTAGCTACTGGCTGCGGGGGTGGCCGAAGTACATGAGTTCCCAGATCGCGTCGTCTTTATGGGTCTCGGCCAGTTCACCGCCGCGGTACCGGGCTATCTCAACCTCGCCGGCGAATCGCAAGTATGCGCCATCGAAATGCGCGAGCTTGGCGGCGATGCGCTTGATGCCCTTGATCGCGTCGGCCATCCGGTCCGCGGACAGGTCACGGGTACGGGTGAACGACACCACATACCGGTCCTCGCCGTCGTCATAGGAGTAGCGGGTGATCGCCGCGACGGGCTTGCCGGTCACCTCGTCGGTGTAGATGCCTTCCCGCTCGAAGGTGACCCTGCCGGCGTCGTCGCCGACCAGGACATTGTCTCGGGCGAGCATGAAGATCGGGATCGGCTCGAACCCGTACCGTTCAGCGGCGGTGATGTAGGACGCGATGACCGAATACGGCCCGGCCTGGCCGCGAGCCCAGTACCAGTCGTGCACGATCTTCATTAGGGCGACATTGCCCCAGTTGTGGTCGTGGTAGCCCACACCCGTCGTCTGATGCTGCTCCCCGCCGACGGAGTAGGTGATGGTCACCGCGCCTTGCGGCACGGCAGGGAGCCAGGCGAACTCCTTCGACCGATCCGCGCCGAACAGCATGTACCCGGTCGACGGCCGCCACGGCGGGACCTCACCCGTCAGGGTGAGGTCAACTGAGACCTCTTCCGTGGTCGCCTGGATCCGGTAGCGGTGCAGGTCGCCGGTGAACCGGTTACCGCCCAGCCGGACGTCAGCATGATCCTTCGCTGCCGACCACTCGCCTGCCGGATAGAAAACGATCTTCTCGAAGTGCCGTCCGTCGGGAAGGTCGAGGTTCAGCCGCAGCAGCGGCGACAGGGGCTTCTGCGGCTCGGCGATGTCCTTGTTCATGAACACCGCGACCAGCTTGGCCCCGTCGGCCAGGTGCGCGTCGAAGTACCACCATTCGTACGTGCCGGCCGAGTCGTCGGTGCGGGCACCGTCTTCCCACGGCTCAATCGAGGTGGGCGACAGCCCGAGACGCTCATAATCCGCAGCCGAGCTCGCCATCACCGCCAGAGGATCTGCCATGAACCGCTCCTTCCCGCTAAGCGGCGCCGTCGAATCTCTCGCTGGCCGGCTGCGGTACCCGGGCTGCTGCGTTACCCGGCTCTCCGGCGGCCCGCTCAGGGCGGCATCCGGCAAGCGCCGCCGTGAGGGCGGCCGGCATTACGGACAAGTTCCGTCCGATAGTCGGACGATAGAAGCGGACCGGGCCCGGTGTCAAGGGCCGCGTTACCGGCCCCCGCCGGCGCAGGGCATGCCCCGGCGGCCACCACGTTCCCGTCCGGATTGAAGGTCTTGCCTTGAGGCTGACGCGATCCTATGGTGGTCAATATCAGACGAACTTTGTCTGAAAGAGCGAGCAGGAGATCTCCCGATGACCCGTACCGTGACCGAAGCCGGACTCACTTTCACCGACCCGGCCGCCTACGCCGACGAAGACCGGCTGCACGAGGCATTCGCACTCCTGCGCCGCGAGGACCCGGTGCACTGGGTCGAGGCGCCCGGTTTCGAGCCGTTCTGGGCTGTCACCCGGCACGCCGACATCATGGAGATCGAGCGGAACAATGCCCTGTTCCTCAACGCGCCGAGGCCGCTGCTGGCGACCGCGGTGATGGATGCCCAGGCCAAGCAGCGCGAGGCCGAAGGCACGGCGCTGCGCACTCTTATCCACATGGACGACCCGCAGCACAAGGTCGTGCGGGCGATCGGCGCCGGCTGGTTCCGGCCGCGGGCCATGCGGGCGATGGAGAAGCGGGTCGCCGAGCTCGCCCGACAGTATGTGGACCGGATGGCTGACCTCGGCGGAGAGTGCGACTTCGTCACCCAGGTCGCCGTGCACTTCCCGCTGTACGTGATCCTGTCGCTGCTGGGGCTGCCCGAGTCAGACTTCCCGCGGCTGCTCAAGCTCACTCAGGAGATGTTCGGCGGCGGCGATGAGGAACTGCGGCGCGGCGAGACGCCGGAAGAGCTGATGGCGACGCTGCTCGACTTCTTTGCCTACTTCCAGGAGCTGACCGCCGCGCGTCGGGCAACGCCTACGGACGACCTCGCCTCCGAGATCGCCAACGCCCGGGTGGACGGCGAGTACCTGTCGGACTTCGACACCGCCTCGTACTACGTCATCATCGCCACGGCTGGCCACGACACCACCAGCTCCACCATCGCCGGCGGCCTGCACGCCCTGATCCAGCAGCCGACCGAGCTGGCCCGGCTGCGCGACAACCCCGCGCTGCTGCCGACCGCTGCCGACGAGATGATCCGCTGGGTTACCCCGGTCAAGGAGTTTATGCGCACCGCCGCCGCCGACACCGAGGTCCGCGGAGTGCCCGTCAAGCAGGGCGAGGCGATGCTGCTGTCCTACCCCTCGGCCAACCGGGACGAGGAGGTCTTCGAGGACCCGTTCCGCTTCGACGTCGGCCGCGACCCCAACCGGCATCTCGCGTTCGGCTTCGGCGTCCACCTCTGCCTCGGTGCCGCCCTCGCCCGGATGGAGACCCGCGCGTTCTACGCCGAGCTCCTGCCCCGGCTGGAATCCATCGAGCTGGCAGGCCGGACGGAATGGACGGCTACCACCTTCGTCGGCGGCCTGAAGCACCTGCCCATCCGCTACACCCTGAAGGGATGACCAGTTACCCGCTCAGCCAGGTCAACCAGGCCGAAGCCGACGCCACCAGCGGAGTGGCCGTGAAGCTGGTGCTCATCCCGGACCCGCTCGCGTGACAGACTCGATGGTGTGGGAATGGACGCGAAAGGGCAGGCCGGGCGCGGGCGGCCGGCCGACCCCGATATCGAGCGGCGAGTCATCGCAGCCGCCCTGAGCGTCTACGGCGAGGTCGGCTGGGCCGGATTCACCCTCGACCGCGTCGCCCGCCGCGCGCCCGTCGGCAAGGCAGCCCTCTACCGCCGCTGGCCCACGAAGGAGATCTTGCTCCTCGCCGCCCTCGAGCACCTCGCCGAGCCACCTGACGAGGGGACCGATCTCACCGACCTGCGCGGCTGCCTCATCACCATGGCCGAGCAGGTCATCGATATGTTCGTCGGCCCCAAGGCGCTAGTCCTGCCCCGCGTGCTGATCGAGGCGGCGCAGTACCCAGCCCAGTTCGATGAGACGGTGCAGAACATTGTCCTCGCACGTTTCGGCGGCGCCCGGACTATCATCCGGGCCGCAATAGACCGCGGTGAACTCCCTGCCCGGACGCCACCCGACCTGATCATCGACGCCATCATCGGCAGAGTGATCAGCCTCGTAGTGCTCACCCCAGGGGCACAGCGAGCCACTATTAGCGCTAAGCGCAACCACTACGCCGCGTCGATCACCGACTTCGTCCTCCAGGCCGTCACGTGGGCTGGTAGGGATCGGTAACTTAGGCCATGGTGGTGAGCATGCCCGTACCGTTCTGCGGCCGAGACGGCCAGATGGCTGCGCTGAGTGAGCACCTCGACCGGGCCCGCGGCGGCGCTGGCACGGTGGTCCTCGTCGAAGGGGACGCCGGGATGGGCAAAAGCCGGCTCCTCGACGAAGCGGGGGCGGTGGCGCGGCGCCGAGGTTTCCGGGTTGGGATCAGCGCGGCTGATCCTGGCGACAGCATGGTCGAACTAGCGACCCTGATGGCGGCGCTGTTCGACGGGCCTGACCCGATCTTGGACCGGGCTGACCTCCCGGACTCGCGTACCCTGCCCGAGCAGAGGTACTGGGTGCTGCAGGATCTCCAGGGATTGCTCGAGCGCGCAGCGCGACAGACGCCACTTCTGATCTGTCTCGACGACTTGCAGTGGGCAGACGGCGGCACGGCGGCTGCGCTGCGAGCTCTCCCGAACCGCCTGGCGACGGTTCCCGTGGCCTGGGTTCTGGCGTTCCGGCCCAGCCCCGGATCTCGCCAGCTTAAGAGCGCCCTCGGTTACCTGGAGCACAGCGGAGCCGAGAAGATGGTTCTTGACCCCCTCGATGAGGGGGCCGTGAGACAACTGACGGCCAGTATCGTGCAAGCGGAACCCGATACCGGCTTGCTCAAGATGGCCGAACGGGCCGGCGGTAACCCGTTCTTCCTTGTTGAGATGCTCTCGGGCCTGAGAGAAGAGCAGCTCGTGCGAATCGAATCTGGACGGGCAGAGTTGGCGGAGACCCGGCTTCCGCGCCGGGCGGGGGAAACCATGCGGTGGCGATTGGACCAGATGTCCGAGCTGGCGCATCAGGTCGCAGCCGTGGCCACTGCACTCGGCCGACGGTTTCCGTTCGACGACCTGGCCGCGATGCTTGAGCGCCCGCCATCGGCGTTGATGGGCCCGGTGGAGGAGATGCTTCAGGCCGGCCTCTTCGTTGAGAGCGATAATATGCTCACCTTCCGCCACGACTTGATCCTCGAGGCGGTCCGGGCCAGCTTGCCCCGGCCGGTGAGCCGGGCCCTCGACCGGCAGGCGGCCACCGTCCTCATGGCCCGTGGCGCAGTGCCGCTTGAGGTAGCGGCCCGGCTCGCAGCGAGCGCCGAGCCGGGCGACGAAGTCGCGATCACGACCCTCTCGAAGGCCGCCGACACGCTGGCCACAACCGATCCGGGAGCTGCCGCGGACCTGAGCCGACGGGCCCTGGACCTCGCCCCGCGCGATCATCCCTTGCGCCGGGCGCTCGTGGCCAAAACCGCCATTCGCCTGCACGCCGCCGCGCGCGGTGACGAAGCGAAGGAATTCGCAGACACCGTTCTGCGACAAGCCCTGCCCCCCGAGGAAGAAGCTGACGTTCGGCTCATCATTGCCTCTATGTTCACGCTGTCCCCCGACATACGCGCAGACTCCTGCCACAAGGGCCTGGCCCTCCCGAATATCTCGACCTACCTCCGCTCCCTCCTGTTCACCAACCTGTTTCACAATCTGGTGACTGCGGGCCGGGTGGACGAAGCGCGTGCCGTGCTCCCGGACGCGAAGGAGGCAGCGGGGAGATCCGGCGATGCGTCCAGTCGATTCGTCCTAGAGCTTGCCGAATCCGGCCTGGACTACGCCGACGGCCGCTTCGCGCAAGCACTTGAACTCGTCGAACGCGCTCAGCGGAGCGGTCGCGTGGCTGCCGACGAGGCAGGGTTGTCACCTGAGTACTGGCGTATTGATCAAGCCCGGCGGCAACTCACCGCCCAGTGGCTCTGCGATGCGCTCACCGTGGTCGACCGGCTCGACGAGTCGCTGCAGGTATCAACCGGGAATATCACCGCCGCCCAGCACGAGCGGCAGGCCTGGGCTCTGAACATCTTCGAGGCCGGGCGGGCCAGGCAGTTGCTCCAGATGGGTCGGCTCGCCGACGCTGGCGCAGCCCTCGGAAAACTATTCACCTCCGACATCGCGCACCAGGTCGTCAGCGTCCTGGATGCCGCCGGCGTCGTCGCTCTGGGGCGCGTGGCGATTCACACCGGTGACCGGAACCTGGCGCGGCAGGCTGGAGATATTGCCCAGGTGATGCTCAGCCGGGACACTCCCAGCGTCAATCGTCACGCGGCCTGGCTGCTCGCCATGCAGGCCATGGCGGACGGCGACGCGCGACGCGCTCGCCAGTGCCTGTGCATCCTCGGCGAGGACGCGCGCACCTCGGTGCTTCCCTTGTTCCCGATGGACATCACCGATGAGGTCCAGCTGATTCGGATCGCGCTCGCCACGGACGACAGTGAGCTCGCCGAACATGCCGCCCACACCGTTCGGCGCCGTTCGCAGCTCAACCCCGATGTCGGGTCCCTGGAAGCTGCCGCGGCGCAGGCAACCGGCCTGATGAATCACAGCCAGAAGGACCTTGCTGAGGCGGTGGAGCTCTACGAGAAGGGCCCCCGGCCGTTGGCACTTGCCTCGGCGCTGGAGGATCTGGGTCGCGTTGTCATGGATGACGGCGGAACACAACGCGGCATAGATGCGTTCAGCCGCGCCCTGGTGCTGTATACCGAGGCTGGGGCTAGCTGGGATGCCGGCCGGGTGCGGCGGCGACTGTGGTCCGTGGGCGTGCGCCGTCGCCTGGTCCCAGCCCGGCGCCCCGATAGTGGCTGGGCTGCTTTGACGGACTCCGAGCTGGCCGTGGCGCGGCTGGTAGCTCAAGGCCTGAGCAACCGGGAGGTGGCCGAGCACCTCTTCCTGTCGCCGCACACCGTGAGCGGCCATCTGCGCCATGTCTTTCTGAAACTCGGCGTCAAGTCGCGATTCGACTTGGCCCGGATCGCCGCCGGTCATGAAGCAGAACGCTGAGCCCGCAGGCATAAGGGGCGGGCTTGCATCGGCTGGCTAGCTTGCGCCCGGCACGGCTGCGGCAGCTGTCTCGATGAGCCGCGTCACCTCGTCCGGATGGGAGACCATGGCCACGTGACTTGACGGGACCTCGACCGTGGTCGCGCCCATCCGGCTGGCGAAAAGACGCTCGGCATCGGGCGGGATCGCCTGATCCTCAGTGGCGACCAGGAACCAGGACGGCAGCGATTTCCAGGCCGGGACTCCCATCACGTCGGTGAAGGCGGATCCGGCCAGCGCCTGCTGTACGGCAGACATCACCTTGGCCTTGACCGGATCGACGTCAGCCGCGAAGTGGTGCACGAAGTCGTCTTCCGACAGCCAGCCAAAACCCTGCTTGTCGGTGACCAGGTGCGCCAGGGCCGGGGTCACAGGCCCCTGCGACAGCAGCGCGCCGAGCGATTCGCCCTCGTCAATCCCGAAGGCGGCGATGTAGACCAGGCCGGCGACATTCGGCGCGTCGGTGCCGAGAGCGGTCATGATCTGGCCGCCGTAGGAATGGCCGGCCACGATCGTCGGGCCGTCCTGGCGGTCCAGCACCTGGCGCAGCCGGGCGACGTCGTCCGCCAGCGCGGTCATCGGGAACTGGGGGGCTATTACGTTGAAGCCGTCGGCCTGCAGGCGCTCGATGACGGCGCTCCAGCTGGAGCCGTCAGCCCACGCGCCGTGGACAAGGACGATATTCGGTCGGGCAGTCATGTTGGTAGTTCCTTTCCTGGTTCAGTTGAAGGTGACGCTGGTGACGTCGATGGCGATCGAGACCGACTCGCGGAACCGGTAGATCTGCTCCCAGCGCTGCATGCCGCCATGGGCATCCACCGCCAGTTTCAGCAGGTCTTTCACGAGGTCCTCCTTTGGCGCCCGAACGAAGCGCCGCATGAGCATCGGCTGCGAAAGTTGTCGTCTATGGCCATGGTGCTGCACCGGGTTGCGGTGAGGTATCAGCATCTTGACTGCACTTGCCCGCGGCCGCAGAGCCGGCCAGCGACGATGTCCTATTCGTTACCTTCTTGAGGAACGGTGCCTTATACGCTGTGTTGTCATGAGCCTGGACGTATCGGCGGCGGCCGCGGTTCCGGGGCTAGTGCGCAGTGATCTGCGCAGTCCGGGCATCACCCGGTTCAAGACCCGGGAAGGTTTCCGGTACCGCGACCTGTCTGGCACGGATGTCACGGACGCCGAGACGCTGCGGCGCATCGGCGCGCTGGCGATCCCGCCCGCCTGGACGAACGTCTGGATCTCGCCGGACCCGCTGGGACACATCCAGGCCACCGGCGTGGACAGCCGAGGCCGGACCCAGTACCGCTACCACCAGCTGTGGCGAGAGCAGCGAGACGCCCAGAAGTTTGCTCACATGCTGCGGTTCGCCAGCGCGCTCCCGGCGCTGCGGACGGCCACCCTGCAGGACCTGAAGCGCCGCCGCCTCGACCGGGACCGTGTCGTGGCCAGCGCCGTCCGGCTGATCGACCTCGGCCTGTTCCGCATCGGGGGCGAGAAGTATGCCGAGCTGGACCATCATTACGGCGCGACCACGCTGGAGAAGCGGCATGTGCGGGTGACGCGCGGCGGCCTGATGTTCGACTACATCGCCAAGGAGGGCAAGCACCGGGCGGTCACTATCACCGACGACGCCGTCCTGCCGACCGTGCGGGCGCTGGCCCGCAGCGGCAATGGCCTGGACGCGCTCTTCTGCTGGGAGCACGGCGGCGCCTGGCACAGCTTGCGCTCGCACGACGTGAGCAGCTACATTGCCGCGCGAGCCGGCGCCCACTTCACGGCCAAGGAGTTCCGCACCTGGAATGCCACCGTGCTGATGGCGCTGGTGCTGGCGAACGCGGGGGCCGCGCCGACGGCGCGGACCCGTGGAAGGGCCATCTCCGCCGGCGTTCGCGAGGTGGCAGGCTGGCTCGGAGACACGCCGTCAGTGACCCGCACGTCCTACATCGACCCACGGCTGATCAGCCGTTACGAGTCCGATGGCCAGCTGCCCGCCATCCCCGTGCTGCCAGCCGTACTCCCGGCCGCCGCCGAGGCCGAGATCGCAGTCGCCGCACTGCTCACGGCATATCCCTAATCTCTTGTCGGCTGGGGATCTGCTATCGGCCGGGCTCTGGCACGGGTGATCACGTCGCGTAGCTGGTGACGGCCGGCTACGCCGAGCTTGGGGTAGGAGCGGTACAGGTGCGAACTGACCGTTCGCGGGGACAGATACAGCCGGTCGGCGATCTCGCGGTTGGTTAGGCCATCGCTAGCCAGGTGGATGATCTGGCGTTGCTGGGGAGTGAGCTCGGCCAGGGCGTCTGGCGGATCGGATGCATCGGGAATGCTGACCCCGCACGCTCGCAGCTCGGTTTCGGCACGTTGCGCCCAGGACCTGGCCCGGAGTCGCTGGAAGGTTTCCAGGGCGGCGATGAGCAGGGGCTTGGCCTCGTTGATCCGGCGCTGCCGCCGCATCCATTCGGCGTAGTCGAGCTGAAGCTGGGCTCGCTCGAACGGCCAGCGTTCCCCGGCCGGATCGGATAGCGCCTTATCGAAGTGAGGCTCGGCGCTGGCCGGGTCGGCGAGTATGCCGCGGGCCCGGGCCAGAAGTTGCTCCAGCCGGGGAGATGGTGATCCGTCCATGTGGCGCAGCGCACGGTCCAGGATTTCGCGGCCTTCCAGCTGCCGGCCCGCGCGGACCGCGGCGGCGGCGAGGTCGGCCACGCCGAGGTAGGAGACGTGGTAATGCAGCGGGCTGCCGTCTGGGTAGAACAGCTGGCGGAGTTGAGCGTAGGCCATGAGGTGATCGCCGTCAGCGAGGGCAGCGATACCGAGTGCGTGCCAGGCCCGGGCGGTTACGCCTCGGCTTTGCGCAGGATCGATGCGGGCCAGTGCCCTGGCCGTGCGGGCGCGGGCTGCGGCCGGATCTGCGCGCATGGCCAGGACGGTGGCCACGGTCACGTCGGCGAACGCCGCCACGATATCCATCTGGTACGCCTCGGCCAGGTCGCTGGCCTCGGCACAGACGGCCAGGGCGTCGTCCAAGCGGCTGGTGTCGATGTAGGTCCACCCAAGCGCTGATAGCGCTGCGCCGCTGGCGCCGCGAACGCCAGACGCGTGAAGCCGGTGCACGGCTTCCTGGAGTAGTTCGACCGCCAGCTCGGGCTCGTCAAGAAGCCACGCGGCGGAACCGGGCACGGCTGGGTCTTCGAGCGCTGCAGGGGTAAGGCGGTACAAGCGCAGGACGAGCTCGCTTCTGCTGGCAAACAGATTGGTGCTGGCTTTGATCCAGACCTGCAGCGCGTCGGAATCTGCGGATGTTGCGCCGCCGAGAGGTGGTGGCTGCCCTTCTCGCTCGAGATGATCCAGGGTGCGGGTGACGGCCTGACGGCTAGCAGGCGTGCCGGACTGGTAGGCGACGCCGGCTGCCGTCCCGAGAGCATCCCAGGCCAGGGCGGGGCGGGCGGCCGACGCCTCTTCGGCCACGGCGATCAGGACCGACAGCGCGGCGACGTGCTGACTGGTGCAGGCCAGTGCCCAGCCGACCGCCCGGCGGGCAGCGATTTGCAGTTCCGGGTCCGCCGTGATGGCTAGGGCCCGGCTGGCCAGATCTTCGACCCAGTCCGCCTGACCGGTGGAGACGGCGACCGAGGCGGCCGATATCAGCCGGCTCGCCTGGTCCTCACGGTTCGGGCTGAGCTCGGCGGCACGCTCCAGGGCCAGCGCCGCGGCCGCGGCACCGCCGCGGCGCTGCGCCTGCACGGCGGTGGCCTCGAGCAGCGACGCCACCCGTTCGTCGGGTTGCAGTGCCGCCGCGGCCAGGTGCCACGCACGCCGGTCCGGCTGATCCGCGAGTGCGTCGGCCAGCCGGCGATGCGCTGCAGCGCGCTCTGCGAACGGCGCGGTGTGGTAGATGGCAGAGCGGACCAGGGGATGGGAAAACTGCAGCCCTGACCGGTTCACCTTGACTAGGCCCAGCTTCTCGGCCGGGGCTAGCACGTCAGCCACGAGCCCGTACGTGCCGCCTATGGCTGCGCTGGAACCTGCACTGGGGCCCGGGCTGTCGGCAATGGCGGCCAGGAGCAGTGCCGCCCGCGTCGGCTCGGGCAGGCCCGCGAATCGGGCGGCGAGGACAGTCGCGAGCTTGCGGCTCAAGGGTAGTGGCTCGGCGGCGCAGCGACGCCCCGCGGAGGGATCGGCGGCGATCACCTTGGCTAGCTCGATCAGGGCCAGGGGGTTGCCGGCCGCCTGGGCGAGCACCTGACCGCGGGCACGTCCGGGAGGCGGATGCGGCTGCTCGTCCAGTAGCCGGTTCGCGTCTGACGCCAGCAGCGGCTCAAGACGCAACTCCGGGAAGCCCGAGTCCAGGCCGGCCAGGGGCGCTGGCCCCCGCCCGGCCAGGACCAGCACCACGCGCTCAGTGTCGAGGCGGCGGCCGACGAAGGAAAGCACGTCCAGGGAGCTGCGATCAAGCAAGTGGGCGTCGTCAACGATAACGAGCAGCGGGGACCGCTCCGATATCTCTGACAGCAGGGTAAGCGCGGCGATTCCGGTCAGGAGCCGGTCGGGAGGGACAGGCTCTGCGCTAAGGCCGAGCGCACCCCGTAGTGCCATGCTCTGCCGTGCCGGCAGGTCAACCGTGCCGTCCACGACTGACCGCAGAAGCTGATGCAGGGCTGCGAAGGGCAGGTTCGTCTCCGACTCCCGGCCCGTGACCGCCAGCACTCGCGAGCCGGCCGACCGGGCTCGCTGCGCCATGTATGCCAAGAGCGCGCTTTTACCTATGCCGGCGTCACCGATTACGACCAGCACGCGGCTTGCCACCGGACTGGGGTCAACCAGGCCACGCAGCAGGGACAGCTCCACGTCCCTGCCGACCAGCGGACCGTGGAGCGGATCACCGGGCCACGCCCCCGCGTCGTGGCGGGACTCAAGCGTGAGGCTCATTCGGTGCTCCCTCCCGGTCGTAGGCAGGCCGCCGGGCCTGCACCCAATGTCTCTGGTGATCGCGCCCGCGCGCACCGCATGGTCGTGTCATATCTACGGTGCTGACCGGCGCCATGTGGCGCGCGTTACTGACGCGGCCCGACATCGGTTGAGTGCCCTCGGCTCTCAGGGGCGCGAGTCGTGGATGCCCGCGAGCCGGGTCAGCTCGACCCGGGAGTTGACGTCGAGCTTGGTGAAGACATGGCGTAGGTACCTCGCGGTTGGTGAACCCTTGGGCGACCAGCCGGGCTACCGCGAGCTCAGAGTCGGTCATCGCCGCCCAGCCGGTCAAGATCTACCCCGACGCTGCGCACGGATTCCTGTTCCAGCATCACGCCGAGTTCGCCACTGATGTCGACGCATTCCTTGACGGGCCGGGCTAACTTGCGGACGGACATGCAGAGAGGCTGGCAGGTTCGCCGGTGCCCGGCGCCGACGGGATAGCACCAGACGCCGGGTGCTATCCGGTCGAGCGCCGCGGCGAGGCTCGCGTAGTCCGACAGGTGGCCGACGGGACTCTCGTCCGACTTGCGCCTAGTCTGTCATTGCGCACGGGGTCGAGCCGGGCAGGCGGACCAGCTCAGCCGGGAGCAGATGGTTCTGGGCCTACTGGGGCGTGCTGCGGGCTTGCGCGGCGGCGAGTTCGGCGATCTGGGCGCGGGCGGCGGTGATGAGCTCGGCGTTGGTGTTGGCATGCCCGGCCAGTCCCCAGCCGCCGTCGGGTGCCTCGGTGAGCAGTACCCAGGTCCGGTCCGCCAGGCCCGGGTCGCCCGCGGCGGCGGCGATGATATCGGTGAACTGTCGCACCACCTTCAGCTGCTTGTCCCGGTCCAGCGCACCTGCGTTGGTCAGCACCTGGACCCGCACGTAGGTGCTGTCCCCGTCCACGTTGGACAGCGAATCGGCGGGCAGGTCATGCACGAACGCCGCGGTGTTCTTGCGGAACATCGGGATATCGGGCACCTGCTCGATCCGCATCAGCGTGCTGGCCAGGTCCACCGCCAGCTTGTGCTGGTCAGCGAACGTCCCGGCACTGGCGTAAACATCGATCATCGGCATAGCGGCCTCCCCGCGCTCAGATGCGTGACTCGCATCGCGTCTTGACATCTTGGGCTGCGGACGGCGGCGTGGGTATCCGCATGCTGACTGCACTTTCTCCCGCCGCTGCTGCGTGCATGGCTGACGGCCTCCCGAGGGCGCAAGCCGGGCGACTAGGAGCTCGGACCGGGAGAAGGCGCGGGCAGGGGCGAGTGCAGTCAAGTTGCGGATACCCCGCCGCAGCCAGGCACAGGGCGATGGTCAAGACGCCAGCTCCCCGAGATGACGCGTCGTTCCGGCGGCGAAAGGAGACCCCTCTAATGACCTGATTCTGACCCACCACCGTATAGCATAACCCTGAATGCCTTCCGCTCACCCATTGCTTCTAGAACTGGATTGAGGCACTTACTATGACTACAGGCAGTCCGGCCACGGGGCAGGAGTTGCGTTCTTTGGTGACACGAGACGGAACGCTCGAACTTTCACTGCTAGAGGTTCCCATCTCAGAACCCCAGCCCAATGAAGTGCTTATCCGTATTGAAGCATCCCCTATTAATCCGTCCGATCTCGGGCTTCTGTTCGCCGGAGCGGATATGGGCACCGCGAAAGTCTCCGGGCCCATGGATAGTCGCGTCGTCACCGCAAGCATCCCGGCGGCAGCGATGAGAGCCCTGGCTAGCCGGGTGGGCAAGTCGATTCCCGTCGGAAACGAGGGGGCCGGCACGGTGGTCAAGGCCGGGTCTTCGGCCGGCGCCCAGGCGCTGGCGGGCAGGACTGTTGCCGTGGCGGGCGGAGCCATGTACGCGCAGTACCGGTGCATCGATGCCTCCCAGTGCCTGGAACTGCCAGAAGGCACGCCGGCGACGGCAGGCGCGTCCTCCTTCGTCAACCCGCTCACCGCGCTGGGCATGGTGGAGACGATGCGCCGGGAAGGCCACAGCGCCATCGTTCACACCGCTGCTGCCTCGAATTTGGGACAAATGCTGAACAAGCTTTGCATTGAAGAACAGGTACCGCTGGTCAACATCGTCCGCAAACCCGGGCAGGAGGATCTCCTGCGGGCAATCGGCGCAGTCCATGTGTGCAACTCGACATCACCATCGTTCATGGCAGACCTCACCCAGGCGCTCATCGACACCTCGGCCACCCTGGCCTTCGATGCCACCGGCGGGGGAAAGTTGGCTGGCCATATCCTGACCTGCATGGAAGCGGCCTTGACGGCAAATTCCGGAGAATACAGCCGCTACGGGTCAACCACCCACAAGCAGGTCTATATCTATGGTGGCCTCGATCGCGGACCTACGGTGTTCAACCGCAACTTCGGCATGGCGTGGGGTATCGGAGGCTGGCTACTAACTCCTTTCCTCCAGAGCATCGGACCTGAGACGTTCCACAATCTCCGACAGCGTGTGGCATCCGAGCTGGAGACAACATTCGCTAGCACCTACACCAGGGAAGTCTCGCTGGCAGAAGCGCTGCAACCTGACGCCTTCTCCGTCTACGCGACGCATGCGACCGGTGAGAAGTACCTCATCACCCCGCACAAGAGATAGAGCCCGACCGAACAGGCGGACTGGGTCGAAGATCTGGCCGCCCACGCCATGTCGTCACGGCGGACCCGCAGCCGGTCTCCGATGCGGGCCGGGTTAGCTCGTGCTGGCCTTGCGAGCCATGACGCCGTCGCCGTCGGTGGCCCGGTCGTCTGCGGTCGCGTCCTGGCGGCGCTCGGTGCCGTGCAGGAACACCGAGGTGACGAGCGCGGCGGCTTTCTCGACGCCGGCTACATGCTCGGCGGTCATGCGGGCCGCGGCCTGCAGCAGCTGGCCGAGCAGGAAGAGCAGTTCGGTGACGGTGAGGTCGGCGCGGAATGTGCCATCGTCGAGGCCGCGTTGCAGCAGCGCCCGGAGCAGTGTCCCGATCTGCTGTTCCGCATCGCCGCCGTAGTCCGAAACACCGAACCGGCTGATGAGGGCGGCGTACTTGCTGCCGCCCGCGGCGACCACCCGCGCGACGCGGGCGATGGCCTCGGTCACGGGGACCGCGTCCAGGTCAGCTTCGGCGAGCCGAGTGGCGGTGGCGTCGCGGACGGTGATGCTCAGGGCCTGCAGCAGCTGCTCGCGGGTGGGAAAGTGCCGGTACAAGGTCGCCCGGCCCACGCCGGCAGCCGCGGCGACCTCGTTCATGGTGGGCGGCTCGCCGCCCCGGGCGAGCAGGTCGGCGGCGGCGTCGAGGATCGCCTCTGCGACCCGGTCGTGGATAGCTGTGCTCCTGGCCATGGACCGACTTTACACCATCGCCTCAGTACTATACGGTGACATCCATATATGAGACATCAACGTCTCATTACAAAACCTCATCGTATCTTAGACAGGGGACTGACATGGCTGCTATGGCTCGCTGGTGCGTCCAGCGCCGCGCCTGGGTTCTGGTCGGGTGGCTGGCGCTGCTGGCGGTCCTGGGGGTGACCGGCCGGGCCGCGGGGTCCACGTACTCCGACACCCTCACCCTGCCGGGGACCGGGTCCACCACCGCGCTGACCCTGCTGGAACACGCGTTCCCCGGGCACGCCGGGGACCAGGACACGATCGTCTGGCGGATCAGCTCAGGCGGCGTGCGCGGTCCGGCGGTACGGGCCCGCATCACGGCCATGCTGGGCCAGGTCGCCGCCGCGCCCGCGGTGGCCTCGGTGGTCAGCCCGTACTCGGCCCGCGGCGCCGCCCAGGTCAGCCGGAACGGGCAGATCGCCTACGCGACGGTGGTCTTCGACGCCCCGCAAGCGAGCCTGCCCGTGCCGGACGTCACCCGCGTCGTTCGCCTCGCAGAGGCGGCGCGGTCCCCCGGCGTGCAGGTCGACATCGGCGGCCCGGCGGTGGAGAACGCGCTGCGGCCCTCGGTCGGCATCAGCGCCGGCGTCGGGGTCGTGGCCGCGGCGATCGTGCTGTTCATCGCGTTCGGGTCGCTGCTGGCCATGCTCGTGCCCCTGGCCGTCGCGATCGCCGCGCTGGTCTCCGGCCTGATGACGACCGGGCTCCTGTCGCACGCCGTGAGCATTCCCTCGGCCGGCCCGACGCTGGGCATCTTGATCGGGCTCGGCGTGGGCATCGACTACGCGCTGTTCATCGTCACCCGGCACCGCACCGGCCTCAAGGCCGGGATGTCCCCCCAGGACGCCGCGGTCCGCGCGCTGAACACCTCCGGCCGCGCGGTCCTGTTCGCCGGGACCACCGTGTGCATCGCCCT
>Ga0209040_10001051_pt1 | contig 21632 bp, 20 predicted proteins | sample BogFormECP12_OM3_FD_188240 | JGI IMG/M metagenome (GOLD analysis project Ga0209040, IMG submission 188240) | Bog forest soil microbial communities from Calvert Island, British Columbia, Canada - ECP12_OM3 (SPAdes) (version 2) | ecosystem: Environmental > Aquatic > Freshwater > Wetlands > Bog ... | reverse complement strand
CAGTGCAGGGCTCGAACCTGCGACCTCCTGCTTGTAAGGCAGGCGCTCTAACCAACTGAGCTAACCGCCCGTCGCACATGCCTCAGCGACGAGTGCTAGAGCGGGTGCAACCTAACAAGTTTACATTACGATAAACTGGCGGTCAAACGCTGCGACGATCGCTGTTATCCGCGCGAAGTTCACGCTGGGAGAACATCTCCATTGTGACGGGTCACATTCGTTATGATTTGTAACCGCAATGTTAAGTTCTGTGTTGCGCAACTAACTAACTCTTATGATTGCAATAGATATTTTCAATCCTTGTGTCCACACCTGTTTCCGTTCTGGTGCTACTTCTCACCTCCATAGGGCGTCTAATGCCCAACCGACGAAATACCTGCGCAGGTAGATCGCAAACGACAACGAGTAGCGGGAGTTTCATGAAGGACGAAAGAGGCAGCCAGAATTCCCGCGATCGCAGCCCATATCACACCAGGAGAACACAATGAAACGCTTCGCAAGTTTGATCTTATTTGTCCACATTGATCGCGGCGACGGCATTCGCAGCCGACGGCGGATCGGGAAAGATCCGCCTCGACAGCGCCGTGAAGGTGGGAACAACTGAACTTTCGGCGGGAGACTGCAAGGTGACGTGGACCGGTTCGGGAGCCAACGCCCAGGTAACCCTGACGCAGGGCAAGACCACTGTGACCGCACCGGCACAGGTTGTAGAAATTCGCCGGAACAACGATGCATTTTCCACCAAGAGCGAAAACGGATCGCGCGAACTCACCGAGATTCAATTCCACAACCAGACTTTGGTGCTACAGAACGCTCCGAGTCAGATCGCCGGCCAGTAAACCTCTGATACACTCGCAGCCTGGATTCAAAATCCAGGCTGCGACGCAATTCAACATTGAAGGAGATCTTTAAGAAATGAAGCGCCTTCTGACTTCTCTATGTGCCCTCGCAATGCTGGCGGGCTTGGCTGTCGCGGAAGTGCAAACGTGGAACATCGACCCGAACCACACAGCCGCCCAGTTTTCGGTTCGGCACATGGGCATCTCGACCGTCCGCGGCGCGTTCACTAAGGTCAGTGGGTCCGCCCAGTACGACCCTTCCAATCCCAGCAAGACTTCCGTGGAAGCCACGATCGAAGCTGCTTCTGTTGATACCCGCGTCTCCATGCGCGACGACGATCTGCGTAGCGCCAATTACTTCGACGTGGCGAAATATCCGACGATCACCTTCAAATCGAAATCGGTAGAAGCTGCCGGCACGGGCAAGCTGAAGATCACCGGCGATCTGACGATCCACGGCACTACCAAGGAGGTTGTGCTGGACGTCGATGGACCGAGCGCTCCAGTCAACGATCCACGCGGTAACGCACACGTTGGAGCATCAGCCTCGACCACGATCAATCGCAAGGACTTTGGGGTTGGTGGAGCAAACCCCATGGTCGGCGAAGACATCACAATCACAATTGACGTCGAGTTAGTGCATCCGGCTGCAAAGTAGCTCGCGGAGTTTCTGGGTACGCAGGGGCCGTTGGCGCGGCCCCGTTTTCTTGCTTGCTACACTGAAACCGTGCGCAGGCTAATCGTCAATGCCGACGACTTCGGAATGACCGCGGGCATCAACCGTGCCATCGTGGAGGGCTGCGAGCAGGGAATCATCACTTCTTCCACGCTGATGGCGACGTCGAAGGCGTTCGGCGATGCCGTCGCGCGGGTGCGCGAACTGCAAGATCGCAAATGGCAGATGAGCGTCGGATGTCACGTTGTATTACTCGATGGAGAGCCAGCCCTTCCTCCGGAACGCGTATCGAGTCTGCTGGGGTCGCCCACAAATCAAGGTGGTGCACGACTGCGTTCGAGCCTGCCCGACTTTGCCCGTTCAGCGCTCACCGGAAAACTGAAGCCCGAAGAAATCGAAGCTGAGGCCGACGCGCAATTCTCGCGTATTCAAGCCGCTGGACTCGTACTCTCCCACTTTGACTGCCACAAGCACGCGCACATGTTTCCGGCTGTTCTGAAACCGCTGCTGCGTGCCGCAAAAGCTCGCAGAGTTCAGGCGGTTCGAAATCCATTTGGCACGTTAGTCCCAACACCTATCGGTCGACTTCTGCGCAGTCCGAAATTGTGGACGCGTCTGGCGGAGTTGAGCGTGCTGCGCAGTCTTTCCGCACGCTTTCGGCGCGAAGTCCAGGGGCATGGAATTCGGACTCCAGACGGCTCTGTAGGAGTGTTGGTCACAGGTATGCTCGATCCAACTTACTTCACGAGCATCGCCGAGAACCTGCCCGAAGGTACATGGGAGTTCGTCTGTCATCCCGGGTACAACGACGCTGATCTCGATCAGCTCCGTACCCGGTTGCGCCAGTCACGCGAACAGGAATTGGAAGTGCTCACCTCTCCCGAAGCCAAGGTCGCTCTGCAACGATGCGGCATCGAGTTGATCAGCTACAACGATCTGTAGAGCCCGGTTCAGACTATGCGGCGCGTTACAATGTCTGTCCTGCCATTAGGACTTCAGACGCACTCTGTATGAATCCACTCGCACTCTCTGAAGAGGAATACCGGCAAGTTTCCGAGCCCATTGCGTTCGACTATCGAGGAGCGATCGGTGAGCGAACCTGCTACCATTACGTTCCGCGCTCAGGGGGCTTGAATCACTGGCGGATCGACGGGTTGAAACTGCAAATTCCTAGATGGTGCGACGCGGTAGGGTGTACTTGGCGAACGCTACAATCAACCGCAAGTTCGCCCTGCGGGCTTGTATGTGAACCATCGCACACTGCGGCTGACGTCGAAGCCGTCGTCGACGAAGTGTTAATGGTCGGCAAAGAACTTTCCTCAGGGGCTCAATCCTAAAATGTCCACCAAGTCGCCAATTGCGCTGCCTGTCAACAGCGACCAAATATTCGCGCAGGCTCCATGCCGCGCCGATCTGGCCGGTTCAACGCTGGATCTTTGGCCGCTGTACCTGTTTCACCCAGGATCCGTTACGGTGAATATGGCGGTCAGCATCCTCACCACTTGCAAGATCACTCCCCGCAAGGGACGCGCAATCAACTTGAAGTCGCTCGACACGGGTCGCGAAGACCGCTTTGCCAGCCTCGATGCGCTGATGCAAGCGAAGAAATACCGCCACGCACTCGCGGGATACCTAGTGCGCTTCTTCCAGCCGAAACAGGGATTCCTACTGGAATCGCATTCCGAGTCACCGGCTGGCGCCGGCATCTCAGGGTCCTCCGCCATGATGATCTCCACCAGTGCGGCGTTGGCACGGTTCGTAGGCCGGCACATCGACATCGAACAGATTCGGGTGATTGCGCAAAACGTCGAAGCGCAACTGATTCGTGTCCCAACCGGTTGCCAGGACTACTATCCGGCCATGTATGGCGGAGTAAACGCGATTCACCTCGACCCCGATGGCATTCACTGCGAGCCCATTGCCATTCCTGCCGACGAGATGAACAAGCGCTTTGTGCTGTTCTACACCGGAGCTCCACGGCAATCAGGGATCAACAACTGGGAAGTCTTCAAGCAGCACATTAACGGTGACAAGCACGTCATCCGGAACTTCGCCGAGATCTCGCGCATTGCCCAGGAGATGCACCGTGCTCTTCAGCATGCGAAATGGGACGACGTAGAACATCTGCTGCATGAAGAATGGAACCTGCGTCGCACCAACGCTCCGGGAATCACGACTCCGCTCATCGACAAACTCATCGCAGCGGCCCGGCGGCAGGGAGCCCGTGCGGCCAAGGTATGTGGAGCAGGAGGCGGAGGGTGTGTTGTGGTTTTCATCGAAGAGGGTTCGCGTGAACGCGTGCACGAGGCAATCCGAATGAACGGCGGAGAGCCTCTCGATTTTCGCGTGGCGCGCGACGGGCTCCGTTTCCACGGTCCAGTGCAACGGAACGGTTAAGACTAGCCATGTTCACCGATGCCGAGGGACGCATTCACCCGATTTGGGCTTTTGTTCTTTCGGCAGTGCTCTCAGTCGTCGCGTTTCTTCTCGCGGGATATTCGGCCGCCGCATTTGCCGGCGATCACGTACTGCGCTTTGAGGCGGTCTTTCGTCCCTTGCTGTCTGCTTTGTTGCTGGCTATCTTCAGTTGGCTGTTGACCGCAGGAAATCACGTGGAAGAGCGCCGTATCGCGGCTCAAGGGCTTCCTTTTTCGCCGGGTTGGATGAAGCAATTCGCTATCGGCTGCGCCAGTGGTGTCTTGCTGGTGATAGTGGCGGTGATTCCCGTTGCGATCTGGGGCCGCGTGAGTTTCCGTACCGCTCTGAACGTGTCGAGCGTGGCGAGGATTGCAGTTGTACTTGGTGTCCTTCTCTCTGGTGCTCTCGCCGAAGAGTTGATGTTTCGGGGATACCCGTTTCAACGGCTGGTTGAAGCGATCGGGGCTACCGGAGCCATCGCGGTATTCTCCATGCTCTTCGGAGTGGTACACCTATCGAACCCCGGGGCGAGTGTTTGGGGCCTGATTAACACCGTGGCAATTGGCGTTCTGCTATCCGTCGGCTATCTGCGAACTCGGGCGTTGTGGATGCCTTGGGGCTTTCATTTTGCATGGAACGCTACGCTTGGGCTTGTTCTCGGTCTCCCTGTCAGTGGCTTACGCCTGTTTAACGTCGCGGTCCACGCCACCGCTATTGGGCCGAGATGGCTGACAGGCGGTAATTACGGAATCGAAGCCAGCGCTCCCGGAGCGTTCGCCATCGTGATCGGCCTGCTTATCGTGTGGAAGGCGCCGCTGCATCGTCTGGAAAACCCAACCCTGGTGTCGCCCGCAGAAAACGAAGTCGAACCGGAGCTGCCAAATGTCACAAACTAGCGACATCCCCACTTCGGATTAGGGATATAATTTGCTCCAGACGGGGTATTTGATGAGTCGCTTTCGTCATCCGCTGTTCGTAAGTACAGCGCTCCTGCTGGCGGTAGTCGTCTGCGCCAGCGCCGGCCCGTCGTTATTTGCGCAGGCCACGCCAACTCCTGCTCCCACCCAGACCGAAAAAATGACTGGCCGGACCCGGCTGCTCGTGATGCGCAGCCTGCAGTCCGAGCGGGTATTTGCGCGCATCATGCTTCCTCAGGGCGACAAGGGAATCAAGATCAAGAATGGCGTCGTGAGCCCCAGCGAGACGAAGCTCGCGCAGGAAATCGCTGAGTTCGGCCCCGCCGCGAAGCCCGGCGACCGCTGCGTGATCACCGACGTTCTCATCAAAGACAATCAGATCATTCTCGATCTGAACGGCGGATCGAAGAAACACCAGAAGTGGTATCAGCACATTCAGGTCGTCGGCGCTGGCGGCGCGACGCCCATCCCCGGCGGCCCCAGCCCGCAGAGCCTGGACGCCCATGGCACCACCGTCTCTCTCGAGTTCGACAAGTACGTGCCGGAACTCTCGGGCGATCAGGTGCGCGCGCTGCTTGCGCCAGTCATAGACTTCAAGGCGCTGACGCCTGCTGAAGCCTACGAGAAGACACTTCCACCAAAGGTCCAGGAGGCCATCAAGGACCACAAAATCCTGGTTGGCATGGATAAGGAGATGGTCACGTACGCCAAGGGCCGCCCCCAGCAACGGATTCGCGACAAGGATGAGCAGGGGCGCGACTACGAAGAATGGATCTACGGCAAGCCTCCCGAGGAGGTGGATTTCGTTCGGTTCAAGGGCAATGAGGTTGCAAGGCTCGAGATCATGACCGTGGATGGGCAGAAGATTGTGCGGACGGACAAGGAAGTTGATCTGCCTTCGAAGGAAACGGAGTTGGCCGAGCAGAAACCCGTTGCCAAGCCGCAAAACGTTCCGTCGCTGCGACGCCCCGGTGAGGACCCCGAGTTCCCGACAACCACGTCCGACCATCGTGCGCCTCGTCCGCAAGACCAGAACCCGCCACCCGACGGCACGAATCCCACCACCGGTGCGCCACCGATGACGCCCACGGGCGGTCCAACCATGACCCCACCGCCTACGACTCCGCACGTCTTTCCAGCACCATGAAGCGGCGGTGGTGGGCGAGTGACGTTCACCATATTTGGCGCGGTCCCGGCTGCACCTTTACACTGTTAGAGTGAGGATTGCACTCGCCCAAATTAACCCCACCGTCGGCGACTTCAGGGGCAATGCGGCAAAGATTATTGACTACTCCCTGCGGGCCAAAAGCGCAGGCGTCGACCTCATATTGTTTCCGGAACTGAGCGTTTGCGGCTATCCGCCTCGCGACCTTGTCGAGCGCCCCTGGTTCATCGAGCGCAACCGCCAGGCTGCGGAGGGGATTGCCTCCCAAACAATTGGAATCTCCGTCATCTGTGGGTTGGTCACGCCGGCAAAGTCGGTCACCGGCAAGTCGGTTTTGAATTCCGCCGCCCTGCTTCGCGATGGAAAGATTGCCGCTATTCAATCCAAGCGTCTTTTGCCGACCTATGACGTTTTCGACGAAATGCGGAACTTCGCTCCTGCCGAAAAGCAAGCTCTAATATCCCTCGACGGTACTCCATGCGCTCTGACCATCTGCGAGGACGCTTGGAATGACAAGAACTTCTGGGACCGCCGCCTGTACGGTGTCGATCCTGTGGAAGATCTGATCGGAGCGGGAGGGAAGATTCTTCTGAACATCTCCGCTTCGCCCTTCTACCTGCGCAAGCGCGAACTTCGCCAGGACATGTTGTCAGCCATCGCGAAGCACTACCGGGTGCCGGTTGCCATGGTGAACCAGGTTGGCGGCAACGACAGCCTGGTCTTCGACGGTTCGAGTCTCGCGCTTGGCCCGGATGGCGATGTCATCGCGAGGGCCAAATCGTTTGAAGAGGACATGATCTGCTTTGATTCAGAGAGCCTCAGGGGCGATCTGCATGATCGCGACGAGGGTGTCGAAGCCAGCGCCTATTCAGCCCTCGTCCTCGGCACGCGCGATTACGTGCGCAAGTGCGGCTTCCGAAAAGTAGTGCTTGGGCTCAGCGGCGGTATTGACTCGGCGCTCACTGCCGCGATCGCCGTCGACGCGCTGGGCAAGGAAAACGTTATCGGAGTCGGCATGCCAGGCCCTTACTCTTCGCAGGGCAGCATCGATGACGCTGCCGCACTGGCTAAGAACCTTGGCATTCGCTTTGAGTTGGTACGGATCGGAGACATCTTCGACACCTACCTGAAGTCGTTGCAGCCGGTGTTCGTCAACCTCCCTCCCGATGTGACAGAAGAGAACATCCAGGCGCGTATCCGAGGATCGCTGCTGATGGCGTTGTCAAACAAATTGGGTGCCCTAGTGCTGACCACAGGAAATAAGTCGGAGATCGGCGTGGGATATTGCACGCTCTACGGAGACATGTGTGGGGGCCTTGCCGTGATTTCCGACGTCCCCAAGACCTTGGTCTATCGACTGGCCCGCTACGTAAATTCGCGGTCTCCGGTTATTCCAGAATCCACTCTGGAGAAGCCGCCCTCGGCGGAGTTGCGTCCGGACCAGAAAGACAGCGACTCCCTGCCGCCTTACGATGTTCTCGATACAATTCTGGAGGCCTACGTGGAGGACAATCAGCCGCCGGAAGCAATTGCGGAAGAGCATGCCCTTGACCCGGTGTTGGTACGTAAGGTCGCTGGAATGGTGGACCGTAACGAGTACAAACGCCAGCAGGCCGCTCCGGGATTGAAAATCTCACCCAAGGCTTTCGGTTTTGGCCGTCGCTACCCGATCGCCGCCAAGCTTGAATTCTGAACATCCTTCTACATGAAGCCGCTGTTTAATTATGAAAAGGAAGCAATGAGCTATTGCCGATATCTATTTATTATATATATACTTATCATAACAGCCGTTTGCCTGTCGGTCCCCGCTGGATTCGCCCAGACAAAGGCCGCTTCGGCCACCTCCGCGGGCACCGCTGGTTCGACGGCGTCCCTTCCCAACGAAGCGACCGTAGATTCGTTCCTCAGGCAAATGTTCGGCTGGAACGACAACTTGACCTGGAAAGTCGCCGAGATCAAGCCCGCCGAGGCCCAGGGCTTCGCCGAGGTTTCGGCCGTATTTAACACCCCGCAGGGACAGCAGGTTTTCCGAATTTACGTTACTCCCGACCAGAGATTTGCGTTGACGGGAGACCTGATTCCCTTTGGCTCCGATCCGTTCGCAGCTGCGAGGGCGGACCTGAAGGTAGCCAACGGTCCCGTCCACGGAGCGGCGGACGCAGCCGTGACGATCGTCGAATTTGGAGACTTGGAATGTCCGGCGTGCAAAGCTGCCCAGCCCAACATCACCAAGCTGATGCAGGAGGAGCCGAAGGCGAAGCTGATCTTCCAGAATTTCCCGCTGGAAACACTTCACAAGTGGGCCTTGCTCGGCGCGAAATACCTCGACTGCGTTGGCCGGGAAAACAACGACGCGGTATGGAAGTTCATCAGCACCGCGTACGAACACCAGGGAGAGATCACTCCGGAGACTGCCGAAACCATGCTCAAAGGCTACGCAAAGGACGCGGGGGCCGATCCCGCCGCGGTTTCAGCCTGCGTGGCACAACCAGAGACTGAAAAGCGGGTGCGCGAGTCGCTGGCGCTGGGACAGAAACTGGGCGTAACCAGCACCCCAACGTTTTTCATCAATGGACGCAAGGTTGTGGGATTCGGGAACAACACACCGTATGAAGTTGTGAAGTCGATGGTGGACTTCAACGTGAATAGCTCGACGAAGTAAGCTTTCGTTGGTTCAGGCCGTTTCTGCCGAAACTGAGCGTTCCGGTGTGGTTTGCGATTGCTGCGGTTCAGTGTCCCACAGGCAACTGAACCGCAAATCCCTCGCTGGACGCCATGCGCACGATGTGGGGCGTCATGATAATCAAAAGCTCGTCATCATTCACATTCTTGTCGTGCACCGACGCGGCGTAGCTGGCCACGGAAACCCGACTCAGGAATGGGTAGCCTGACAAACTGCGCGAGTCAGCTTTGGAGATGAGTCCCGCCACCACACCCGACTCTTCGTTCTTCAACGTGATGCTCCCGGTGTACTCGCGGTTCAGAATGATGGGAATGCCGTTGACGCTCTGACCGCCGAGAGAACGGACATTCAATTCGATCTTAAGGCTCACATCGGTATTTGAGTGGATGATCGGAGTCGCCTTCAGGTTTAAACCAAGGTCCTCGAAATTGAAGGAAGGAAACGGCGCGACGTAGGTCTGGTTTCCCAACACCTGGGAGATGGCGCTGGAGTTGTAAATCGGGGCGAAGGTCGCATTCACGATGGGATAGCGCTCGCCTACCTTCAGCACCGCGGGCGTGTTTTGTGAGGCTTGCAAGGTAACATGTTCCAAATCGCGCACGTCGGATTCATTGACGTTCAAATTGACCGTCAGCGGAGGCGTCCAAGATACCCCCATAAGTGTGAGTCCTCCCCCAAACGTAGCAAATGGCGTCGAAAGAAGCGGGTTTTGCGTTGATTGCTGCAGTTGTGCGAGTAGCGCCTGAATCGCTTGTGAGTTGGCCTGGTTGATTCCGCCAGAGGCAATCAGTTGGTTAATTAGGTTCTGAGCACCCACTCCGAGCGAGGCAATCAACGCCCGACTGATGTTGAACATGTTGAATTGCGAAGGCCATTGCGTTCCCAGTTGCCGCACCAGGCTCGAGCTGATCTGGTAAACCCGCACGTCCAACATGACTTGAGGACGCCCTCCCGCCAGGCTCTCGATCATCCGGCTGGCAGCTTCGACAATCGGTAAAGGTGCGCGGATTGTGATGGTCGATTGCTGGGTATTCTGCGAAACAAACCGAATGTCGAGGATGACCCGCAGCGCATTCACCATATCGGTCAGTTCCTGCAGCGACATCACGTCGGTAAAGTAGTAGGTGCGAATTGCCAGGCGTTCGAAATTGCGGCGGTTCTCAACGGTGTCGGCAACGACGTACATTTGCGATCCGGAGAGCGCTATCCAGAAGGTTTTGGTGACCCGGGTCGCAGCCTCCATGGCGGTGGCGAAATTCACCTTCTCGATGTCGAAGTGGACCCGGCGCGTCTGTACCGAATCGTCGATTGTCGCGGTGATGCCGTACGCCCTCGCGACCTGCGTGAGCAGGGTTCGAGAGTCGCCGCGGAACTGGAAATCTTTCCGTTCGTGACTTGGTGACACGGAGACCTCGAGGGACTTCTCGACCACTTTAAGATTACGGCTTGGCGGAGCACTGCTTTCCCAAACTGAGTCGTTCAGCCGCTGCCGTGCGAATTCATTTGTGGGATCGTACTCGAGCGCCTGCCGGAAATCGGCTGCGGCGGCAACCTCGTTTTTCGCCTGCATCGCTTTGTTTCCACGCTCCAGGGCCTCCATCACCAGTTGCTGGCGCGCAAACTCGCGGGCGGTTATGTATTCCACGCTGCGCGGGTCCAGTCGCGCCGCGAGCTCAAATTTCTCGAATGCAGCCTCGGTTTTTCCGGCTGACTTCAGTTTTACCCCGGCCTTAAACAGCTTTTTGGCTTCGGAAACATCCTGCGGACTTGGAAGCGGAAGCAAAATGCCGCTTGCCGGTTTGGCAGGGTCCGTTATCACTTGTGCTTCTGGCTGAGCCTGCTCCGGTGTTCGGGCGTCTGGAGCAGTTGTGCTATCGCTCACCCGTGCGGCCGCTCCTTCATTCGACGGAGTGATTGCGGTCGGCGTCTGCGCCCGCAAAACAGCAGCGAGTGTGAGCGTGAGTGCGATCCCAGATACGATGCGCATGCGTGATGAGATTCTAAGCCAGTGCCATCGCCGTTGTCGCCTTTAGTCCTGGGGGATAAGCTATGCGGCGTGCCGGTTCGTGCCGATCGAGAAGTGCCTTCCTGGACGGGCAAGATTCGAGGGTCTGTGCTACACTTCAGCCACGTCAGGAGCGAGGATGAAGCAAGTCTTTCGCAAAATGCTGTTCTTTGACTTGATTAAGGGTCTTGGCGTGACGTTCCGAAATCAGTCTCCGAAGCAGCTCATCACGGAGCAGTATCCCTTGCAGCGCCCGCAGATTGCCGAGCGATTCCGCGGTGCGCCTCGACTTGACGTGAATCCCGACACGAATGAGTCACTGTGCATCGCCTGCGATCTATGTGCCGTGGCGTGTCCTGAACATTTGATCGTGGTGAGCAGCGAACGCAATCCAGTGACCCGGCGCAAGGAACTAACCGAATTCACGTATGACCTGAGCCGTTGCATGTTTTGTGGGCTTTGTGAGGATGCGTGCCCGACCGATGCCTTGGAACTTACGCAGGATTTCGAGATGGCCCAGTACAGCCGGGAAGGGTTGATCTGGAACCGCGAAACTCTGGAGAAAGGCCCGGAGCCGAAGCCTTACAAGCGCTAACACTGTTTTCCGTGTGCAGCGCAATGCAGCGAGGTAATCGCTCCTTTTTTCACTCGTCTCGAATCCGCAGCTACTCGAAGATGAGGATGGCTGCGGCAATTACCGTCGTCCACAGTCCTCCCTTGTCGCCCACCGCGGTCTGGGTGATATTCATGGTGCGGACTATCTTGTTGGATAGCCGGTAGACTTCTTTCTTTTCATCCCACGATTTGTCGGCGTCAAATTCGACATCGAGTGTGGTGGCCAACATCTCCGCAGCGAGTTCTTCGGCGTAATCACCTGCCACATCTTCCTTTTCGCCGAAAGAGTGGTGTTCGCTCAGATAGCCAAAGGTGCTGCGATCAGCCGGAATGGCCAGTCCGATGCTCGAAGCGACCAACCGATGCGGTTCGCGAGTCGAATTCTCGGCTACTACCGCGAACACAACCTCACCGGGATACAAGTACTTCAGGCCTTCCTTGCGCGGCGTCAATTTACAGTGGGGTGGAAAGATAGAGGAGACCCGAACCAGGTTTTGCGCGGCGATTCCTGCATCTCGCAGTGCCAGCTCAAAGGAAGTTAGTCGCTCCTTGTGCTTTCCCACACCCTTGGTGAGGAAAATGCGTGTAGGCACCATGCTCTTGCCCAATGTGCGCGCCTCCAGGACGGAGATTGGATTGTCTCCGAATTGTCAAAAATAACACATGCTTTCAACCAGCGTGTGAAAACTCGTTGAAAAATAAAGGGCAGAAGCACAATGGGACATTAAGTCAGGAGGTGCGCGCGGCGCTGATCGCAGGGGCCCCCGTCTTCAACTTCACGGCAATCTCAATGAAAGCAAGAGCGGCGCGGCTCAGAGCTTTGTCTTTTCGGAACACCAGCGCCAGATCGCGCTGCAAGACAGCGTCCGCGAATTTGAGAGCCGACAGCGTTTTAGACTTGAGTTCCTCGGCGACGTTCGATCGCGAAATAAAGCTAATGCCCACGTCGGCCGCTACGAAGCGTTTTGTCAACTCACTTGAATCGAGTTCCATCGAAATAATCGGCTTCAGGCGGCGTTCGTGGAACAGCGCCTCCAGGATATCGCGTGTGCGGCCCAGCTTCGGCAGCAGCAATGGGTATTGAGCGATGTCCGCCAAGGTTGCCTCAATACGGCCAGCCAAGGGGTGCTTGACCGCCGTGATAACGACCAGCTCATCTTTATGTATGGGCACGACTGTATAGCGCTTGTCCTTGATGGGCAAGGAGACAACGCCAAAATCGCACGAGTTCTCAATAAGCGCCTCAAGAATCTTCTGATGCTCCGAGCGTTTTACGTTGACAGCTACGCTAGGGTATTGGCGCTTGAATTCGGCGAATACCTCCGGCAGTATGTGCAGACAGGTGCCTTCGTTGGCTGAGACTACGATTTCACCCCGCGGAATACGGTGCATCTCCGCCAGGGCGATCAGCATGACCCGGCGCTGTTCGATTGTCTCCTCGGCATACTTTTGGAAGACCTTGCCGGCAGCCGTGACCGCCACGCGCCCGCCGCTGCGATCCAACAGCTTGGCGCCCACCTCTTCCTCAAGGGAACGAATCTGCGACGAAATCGCCGGCTGCGTGCGGAAGCGTCGCTCTGCAGCGCGTGAGAAGCTGCTGAGCTTGGCGACCTCCAGGAACGTCTCGATTTGATCGAAGTCCATCTGCGGCTACGAGAGCTTCACTTCCATAATACGAAATTATGCGGCCGATAAAATCATTGTATGCCCTGCGGCTAAAGGGGCAGCGTATTCTGTCGAGGAACCTCGAAAGGAGCTCGTCATGGTAGCGCCGAAGGCTGACCCGAAAGTCGTACTGGAATTCGCCAAGCACAACAACGTCCAGATTCTCGATCTGCGATTTACCGACCTGCCCGGACTCTGGCATCACGTGTCCTATCCCATCGGTCAGCTTACCGAAGAATCCTTCGAAGAGGGCTTTGGCATGGACGGCTCGTCGATTCGCGGCTGGGCGGCGATTCACGAAAGCGACATGCTCCTCATTCCAGATCCGTCGCGCTTTCTACTGGATCCCTTCACCGAGGTTCCGACTCTGGTCATGGTCTGTGACGTGATTGATCCTGTCACCAAGCAGCGCTACGACCGCGATCCGCGCTACATCGCCAAGAAAGCCGAGATCTATCTCACCTCAACCGGGATTGCCGACACCGCTTATTTTGGCGCTGAAGCGGAGTTTTTTATCTTCGACAACGTGCGCTTCGACCAGAACGAGCACGAAGGCTATTACTTCATTGACGCTGACGAAGGCCGTTGGAACTCCGGGCGGGCGGAGGGAAATCTCGGTTATCGGCCGCGCTATAAGGAAGGCTATTTCCCGGTGCCGCCGACCGACCACTATCAGGACTTGCGAACCGAAATGGCGCTGGCCATGCAGAGTTGCGGGCTGGAGGTCGAGTGCCACCATCACGAGGTGGCAAGCGGCGGCCAGACCGAGATCGATCTGCGTTTCGACTCCTTGATTCGCTCGGCGGACAACATGATGCTCTTCAAGTACATCGTGAGAAATGTCGCCAACCAAGCCGGTAAGACCGTGACCTTCATGCCAAAGCCGCTTTTCCAGGACAACGGCAGCGGCATGCACACCCACCAATCGCTGTGGAAGGACGACAAGCCTCTGTTCGCGGGAGACGGCTACGCCGGACTGTCGCAGTTGGCGCTATGGTATATCGGGGGTCTGATTAAGCATGGCCCCGCGTTGTCGGCGATTATCGCCCCCACCACCAATTCCTATAAACGTCTGGTGCCGGGATTTGAAGCTCCGGTCAACCTCGCCTACTCGCGGCGCAACCGGTCGGCTGCCGTGCGCATTCCCATGTACTCTGCCTCACCCAAGGCCAAGCGTGCCGAGTTTCGGCCGCCCGATCCCAGTTGCAATTCGTATCTGGGGTTTGCCGCGATGCTGATGGCTGGCATCGATGGTGTGGAGAACAAGATCGATCCCGGTCCGCCGCTCGACAAGGATATCTACGATCTCGGCCCGGAGGAACTGGCCAAGGTGCCGTCAATGCCGGGTTCCCTGGATGCCGCGCTCGACGCGCTCTCCAGGGACTGCCAATTCCTGATGAAAGGCGACGTTTTCACCGAGGAAATGCTTAACACCTACATCGATTACAAGCGGGAAAAAGAGGTGGACGCCCTCCGCTTGCGTCCACACCCCTATGAATTCATGATGTACTACGACGTTTGAGTGAACTCCCCCGGTATAAAGGTTTCTGTGCAGTGTATGTGACCGGCGATTCATCGACCGCACGTTCTGACGCGGCATCGTTCGACCTAGATTCCCAGTTCACTGCGCGTTCAGGTCGACGTCCTTGATCGGCAGGTCCCAGTGCGCATCGAGTATTTCAAAGCGTCGCTGCTCTTCTTTCTTGTACGTCTCCTGATCCGGATAGAGCTGCTTGATGAGCGCCTTCTCGTCAAATCCGTCGTTAGCGACGGTCGCGTTCTTGAAGACGATGGTGACGCGGTAGTCCCAGCGCCCGTCTTCCGTAGCGTGATAGCGCGGAGAGACTGCAGACACCTTGAGCATACGACCCATTTCGACCTGCTTCTGCAGAAGAGGGTAGTGGTTCTTCCTGAAAAGCGTGATGAACTCGTCCGCGTGTCCCCACTTGACTTTGTAGTAGTACTCAACCACAAACGGTTTGTCCTGCGCATTTCCAGCCGCGACGGCCTCCTGCGGAGACGCAGCGAGCATCGGAAGCGCAACACAAAGAATTGACAGAAGAACAACCGCAAGGCCGAAGCCGGAATTTCTGAACAGGACTGAGAACATCCGTCCCTCCGAGTATGGAATAGAAGTGATCTTACTCGATCCGCGAGCTGAGATGCCGATTCTGCGCGCTTACCTCAAAATCTGAAGCTACACCTGCGGCTTCGGTGCCTCAAACTCGGGTAAGTATTTGACCAGCAGAACTTCATTGCCTTTCTCTCCGTAGATGAGTTCGTCAACCAGGTTCTTGGCCAGCATCACTCCATAGCCGCCGGGGCGCATGCCCTCTTCGTTCCGCCTGATCACATGCGCGATGGGGTCATCGGGCGGATTCCCTATGGCAGCGTGACGAACCTCATCCAGGGTAAATCCATCTCCCGGGTCTTTGATTCGGGCCATGACCACGTGCCGGGTTCGCACGTAGCAGATTTCCACGTACTTCTCGGGATCGAATTGACAGCCATGCTCCATCGCGTTGAGCAGCAGCTCGCGAAAAGCCATGCCAACGTTCTGGCGCTCCTCGTCAGGCAGGTCGGTGATCTCGCGCATGAACTGCAGCAGACGTTCGGCGGCGACCATCGTGCAGCGAACTGCCAGCGTAATCAATTTTGGCGTGGCCGACATGATCTCGATGCCATCGTCCCACGTCGGGGTTTCCAGCACGGTTCGAACCGTTTCCGCGAGAGTCTCGATCGAGAACCCCTTCGACAAATAACCGAAAGCATGTTCCCGCATCGAGGCGATGACGTTTGTCGGCGTACTGTCATCCGTCAGAATGATGATCCGTGTGTGCGGCCTCACTCGACGAAGTCGGCGAAGGAACTCCACATCCTGATCTCCCGACGTCTTCCGACTGGTGACAATGAGGTCGAACCGCCGCGATTTGGCCAAGGCCAGCGCGTCGTCCAGGTTGCCGCTTTGTTGCAAGGTCCAGCCCTCAGGCGCAAGAATGATCGAGAGCGCGGCCTTAACTTCCGGGTCGTCGCCTATCAGGAGGGCTGTTTTTGAGTTTACTGACGGCTTCGGATCATCCGAGGTCAAGGTTTTCGTGTCGTCCATAGCTCAGCAATTTCTCTCCAGTTGGATTCCTATCATTGTATGGGCGCATCCCGCGCTTTTGCTCCCGAATTCTTTGGATATTCATCCTGGTTGCGCCCGGCTCTATGGCAGCCCCAGCATACGTCAAAGCAATTCACGCTGAGCAGTTATGTATAATCCGCCTCTTATGGCGAAGTCCATCGCGCTCATGGCTGGTGTTCTCATGTGCTCCATACTTGCGGATGCGCAAAGTCCGGCGCCTTCTGGTGTGACTCCGCCGTCAGTGAACATCATCGGTAATCCGGCGCAGAGCGAGCTGCTTTGGCAGAAACTCGAGGCCGATGTCCAGCAGGTGAATTGCGACCTCGATGGCACGATGGGAGTCGCCATCATGGACCTTTCCGACGGGCGCACCTGGCTGCTGAATCCCGATGCCGTGTTCACCCAGGCCTCATCGATCAAAGTGACCGTGCTCGCTGAACTTTATCGCCAGCAGCAAGGGGCGGAGCAGGGTGCAACTGGCAAAGCGAAGCTCTCCGATCTGTACACGGTGAGTGCCAGCGACCTGGTCGCTGACAGCTACATCATGACCGGCCTGACTCCCGGCGTCACCCACGTAACCAATCGCGATCTCGCCACCTTCATGATCGCGGTGAGCGACAACAGCGCCACCAACGTCCTGATTGATCGCGTGGGCATGGCGAACGTCAATGCCATGCTCGACTCGCTCGGTCTGGCCCACACCCGCCTGCAACGCAAAATGATGGACGTGAAGGCTGCCTTAGCTGGCCCCGAGAACCTCTCCACGCCGCGCGACATGATGACGCTATTCGCCGACCTGTATCAGGGGAAAGTGTTGAACAAGGCATTGACCGAAGACTACTTCAAGGTTCTCGGCACCCACAAGGAAAGCGACATCCCGCGCTATATTCCCGAGGATGTTGTCAGCGCCAACAAGCCCGGCGAACTCGCCGGAGTACGCAACGATGTCGGCATTGTGTTCGTGCCCAACCGCCCATTCGTGATCGTCGTCATGACGGCATACTTGCAGCGCGAGCGTGACGGCAACGATGCCATCGCCAAGATCGCCGGTGCGGCTTACGAGTACTTCGACCGGGTGGGCCGTTCGTCGGAGTACGGTCGCATCATAACCGAGCGGAACTCCCATTGATGTTCTCCCGCCGCACAGCCTGGAACCTTTCCCCGAACCGATACAGCGAAGCGCTGGAAGAACACAGGCGTTCGGGCAGGGAACTGCTCGACCTCACCGCATCCAACCCCACCACCATAGGCCTTGCCTACCGTGAGGACATACTGCTGCAGTCCCTCACACATCGTGGGGCATTAACCTACCAGCCCGTCGCCCAGGGACTGCTTTCTGCGCGCGATGCGGTTGCGGCTTACAACACGGAGATGGGAACTCGCGTCTCCGCAGACGACCTCATCCTGACCACCAGCACCAGCGAGGCTTATTCGTTTGTCTTCCGGTTGCTCTGTGATCCGGGCGACGCGGTTCTGGTGCCGACACCCAGCTATCCGTTGTTTGATTTCCTGGGCGATCTGAACGACGTCAAACTCGTTCCCTATGAGTTGGTGTACGACCACGGCTGGCAGGTCGACTTCGAGTCGTTACGGTCTGCAATGCAGCCGACCCAGACCGACGGCACCCGTTGCCGGGCGGTGCTGGTCGTGAATCCCAACAATCCTACGGGCTCGTTTGTAAAGTCCCATGAAGTGACAGAACTGGGCCGGATTTGCGCCGCAAACGAAATGGCCATTGTCGCGGACGAGGTCTTCTTCGATTATTCCTTGGGCGAGATCGTCCCTCTCACCTTATCGGCGAGCACCGAAGCGCTGACCTTTACCCTGAGCGGTCTCTCCAAGATATCGGCGCTCCCCCAGATGAAGGTTGCGTGGGTTGCCACTACCGGCCCCGAAGCCCTCAAGCGGGAGGCACTCGCCAGACTCGCGGTGATTGCCGATACCTACCTGTCAATGAATACTCCGGCTCAATTGGGACTTCCGACGATGCTTAAGGAGAGGCACGACATTCAAACGCAGATCATGCAGCGAATTCGCACGAATCTCGCCGAACTCGATACGCAACTGGCTACCCAGAACCTATGTCACAGGTTGGCCGTCGAGGGCGGATGGTACGCGGTGCTTCGCGTTCCCGTGCTGGGGTCAGACGAGGAACTCGCAGTTGCCCTGTTGTGCAACACAGGAGTGCTGCTCCACCCCGGTCACTTCTATAACTTCCAGGGCGAAGGGTATCTGGTCGCTAGCCTGATTACTCCTTCCTGGGAGTTCGCCGAAGGAATCCGCCGGATCCTGCGATTCACCGGCAGGCGCTGAGCGTCCATCTGCGTTTTGCTCTATCCAGCAACACGAGCGGAATCCCGGGGTTTATATCGAACAAACAGCGCCACGAAGCATCGCTTATCGGGTCGCCAATTGGCAGGATTGCGGCCATAGACGCGCGCCTTTGCTCATCTCGACCCAAATGCGGACCGTCACTAGAAGGGAACCGTCTGGCCCAAATTTCCTGTTTTGGGAATGGCAGACGGTATAATTAATGCACCGTGCTCAAGTACTCGATTGTTGTCCCTTTTCACAACGAAGAACAAAACGTCACTGAACTCTACGACCGGCTGAAAGCGGTGATGGAATCCACGCTGGAGCGGTTTGAGTTGGTGTTTGTCGACGACGGCAGCAGTGATCACACCTTCTCGCTGCTGCAGCAAATCGCAGCGGTGGATCGTCGCGTTGTCGTCGTAAAGCTGCGCCGCAATTTCGGGCAAACCTCCGCCCTGGCCGCGGGTTTCGACCACTGTCAGGGAGAGTACGTCCTCGCCATGGACGGCGACCTGCAGCACGATCCCGATGACATACCGTTGTTCCTCGAACAGCTACGGGCCGGCTTTGACATTGTTAGCGGATGGCGTAAGGAGCGCATCGATAATTTCGTCATGCGCAGAATCCCTTCCATGATCGCCAACTGGCTGATGGCCCGGCTGAGCGGTGTCAATCTTCACGACTTCGGCACCACCTTTAAGGCCTATCGCCGTGAGGTCTTGCAGGAAGTTCCGCTCTACGGCGAGCTTCATCGGTTCATTCCCGCGTTGGCTTCAGCCTACGGCGCAACCATCTGCGAAATACCCATTCGCAATGTCAATCGCGAGCATGGCGAGTCGCACTATGGGATCGGGCGCACTTTTCGCGTGTTCTTCGATCTCATCACCATTCGTTTCCTACTCAAATACATGTCGCGGCCGTTGCACTTCTTTGGCACCTTCGGCGCGATCAGTTCCATCACCGGACTGATGATTGCGTTTTGGATGGTCATTGAAAAGTTCGTCCGCCACGTGGACATCATGGACGAGCACGGACCCATGATGGTGTTTGGCGCGGTGTTGATCGTAGCGGGCGTGCAGTTGGTCGCGTTGGGGCTCTTGGGGGAATTGCAGGTGCGGCATTTCCACGAGCCGCAGAAGCGGGCTCCCTATACCGTGGACCGCGTGCTGCGCACTTCGCACAGCGAATCTGCCCTGGCGGAATAGCATGCCTCAGTCCAAGGTCATCGTGTTTACCCAGCAGGACTGTCCGCCCTGCGGGTGGGTCAAGAATTTTCTCTCCGAACGGGGCGTGGAGTTCGAAGAACGCAGCATCGATTCCGGATTTGCAGTCGCGCGGGAACTGACGCAAAAATACGGAAGTCAGTCGACCCCAACTGTCGTCATCGGAGACCAGGTCCTGATCGGTTACGACCCTGAACGCCTCGTCCAACTTCTCGGCCAGTAAGCCTCATCCCGTCCGCGGCTATCTCTACATCGCCGCGGCTACTTTTTTCTGGGGGCTCTCGGCCGTCATGGGTCGCGCGGTATTCACTGGAAGAGTTTCTCTCGGCGGCCAACATCTGGGTCGGATTGATCCCCTCATCATCGCCCAGAGCCGCTCCACAATTTCACTCTTGGTGCTTGCCCCCGTCCTGTTACTGAGAAGACGCTCGGCACTCCGCGTTCGAGGCACACATCTAATACAGTTCTTCCTGCTCGGCATTGTCGGAGTGGCCGCTTCCAACTACTTTTACTACCTCGCCATCGACCGGACCTCCGTGGCGACGGCGATCGTGCTGCAATACGTCGCTCCGGTCTGGGTGCTTTTCTACATGTTGGCGCGCGGACTGCAGCGACCCACACCCCAACGCATCCTGGGCGTGGTGCTGGCGGTAGTGGGCTGCGCGTTCGCCGTGGGAGAAATCGCCGCTCAGGGCAGCTTTCCGTGGCTCGGCCTTTCGGGAGTGCGGTTCAATGCGATCGGGGTGATCGCGGCGGAGCTGGCCGCAATATCCTTCGCGTTCTACAACGTGTATGCCCAGCACTTGCTGCAAACCTACCAGCGCTGGACCGTGTTGGTGTTCGCACTTTTCGGTGCAGCCACTTTCTGGATCGTGCTAAACCCGCCCTGGAAGATCGCAGCCCACCATTACACCGGAAGCCAGTGGGCATTCATGGTTGTGTTCTCGATGACCTCGATGCTGGTTCCGTTTTCCTTCTACTTCGCCGGGTTGCAGGACCTTGATCCGACGCGCGCCATTGTCACCAGTTGCCTGGAACCGGTTTGGGCAATTCTGCTGACCGCAGTCCTTCTGGGCGAACTTGTCTCGCCCATTCAAGTGCTCGGGATGGTGATTGTGTTGTCGGCGACCGTCCTGATTCAACGGCCTGACCGGTCACACGGCGAACCCACAATCGCGGTCGAGCCTATCGAGTGATGCTCGAACCCAGCGCGGGAAGGGAACCAACCGCCGCTACTTTCTCGCGTGCTCGGCCGGATGTTGCCCCTTGACCTGCGAATGCTCCTCGGCGTACAAAGCCTCAATCTGCTTGTGGTACCGCAGTTCCAGGTGCCGCCGCCGCAGCTTCATGCTTGGTGTTAGAGTTCCATCGGCGACGCTGAGCTCTTCCGGCAGAACCAGCACTTTCTTCAGCTTCTCGTATTGCGCCAGGTTTTGATTCAGCTCGTCCACAATGCCCTTGTACAGTGACTGGACGTGGGCTGAGCGCACCAGATCTTTCCGCGAGTCTGTCGAAAAGCCGTTCGAGCCGGCCCACTCTTCCAATGCCGGGAAATTGGGCACGATCATCACGGCGGCGAACCGCCGTTTATCGCCGACCACTGCGGCTTCACCAACCAGCGGGTTGGCCTTCAGGGAGTTCTCAATGGGTTGCGGCGCGATGAACTTTCCGCCTGACGTCTTGATCAGATCTTTCTTCCGGTCGGTGATTGACAGATAGCCGTGCTCATCCAGATGGCCGATGTCTCCGGTCTTGAACCAGTCCTCTTCAAAGGCGGCTGCGGTCTCCTCCTGCATATTCCAGTACCCTTTGAACACCGACGGTCCGCGGACTAGCACTTCCCCGTCGGTCGCGATCCGCACTTCCAAGTTCGACAGAATCTTGCCCACCGTGGTCAGCTTGTGCTGGCTGGGAACGTTTACCGCGATTACCGGCGAAGTCTCGGTCAGACCGTAGCCTTCGTCGATCCGAATGCCAACGTCGGCA
>Ga0209040_10001049_pt1 | contig 21638 bp, 15 predicted proteins | sample BogFormECP12_OM3_FD_188240 | JGI IMG/M metagenome (GOLD analysis project Ga0209040, IMG submission 188240) | Bog forest soil microbial communities from Calvert Island, British Columbia, Canada - ECP12_OM3 (SPAdes) (version 2) | ecosystem: Environmental > Aquatic > Freshwater > Wetlands > Bog ... | reverse complement strand
CGCGCAGACTGATGACCAGGATCTGCGGGAACGTTTCGCTGCATTAGCCGATGCGTTGACCGAGAACGAAGACGTCATCGTGGCCGAACTCAACGAGGCGCAGGGCGAGGCGGTGGACATCGGCGGCTACTACGCGCCGGACAGCGACATGACCGCGGCGGTGATGCGGCCGAGCAAAACGTTCAATGCTGCACTGACCGCTGCGCAAGGCTGACGCCGGTCCACAACGATGGTGCGGTACAAGGCATCAGTGGCGGGTGCTCCAAGTTTGTCGGGTTCTTGGGGACCACGCTGGGACCACACGTTGTGCGCGCTGGTGAACGACCTGCGCGTCGGTGCACGCCATGCACGCCCACCAGTCGGCCGCATACTGCCCGCGACCTGCGGAAATGCGTTACCGCCATTTTCTGGGGGTCAAGTGGTCGCAGGTTCAAATTCTGTCAGCCCGACATACGAAAATGATCTCTGGCCTGCGACGACGCGATAGTGACCGGACTAAACGACTCGACGCTGGGTCCATTTGGGGACCACGAGTGCCGAGAGAGCAGTTCCCCAGCGTTAGTGAGGGACTGCCGGTCGGGGGCCAGGTAATGTTGGTCGTCCTCAGCGCGAATGACATCTGCTATATCTCTATCGCGATAGGAATTCCGACCTCTGTGGCAACGGGTGTCCAGATGTTAACATCCTGGCCGGGCGTTTCAATCGAGATGATCAAGCTGTAGCGGGCACCTTGGCTGCTTCGGTCCCGATCGGGCCGCTCCTTCCACCAACCAGTCAAAGGATAGACAGCTACGCCGACTCGCCCGGCGAGTCAGCGGCGTTTCCGGTCCATATGTCGGTGTGTAGCGATCCCGCAGTGCGCTGGGTCGGTCCGAATACCAGTCGTTGGAGCCGCTGTGCGTGGACGGCCGTGATCTGCTGGCGGCACGACACACAGTCGCGGCCGCGATCGTGTCCTCCGCTTCCGCCGCCAGACCCGGGAAGCGACGGTCTCCACCCGCAGTCCTCGACATCTCGTGGTGCGCCGCGGCCGGCCGATTGATGGTGGCGACGGTCATGCGTGTTCTTTCGACGGCGTTACTTCTTCCCTGGAACTGCGTCGCCTCGCGCAGCTTCTGCCGCAACGACAGGACCAGCACTAACGCGACGGCGAAGACGAGACCGAAGAACGCCTGGGTGAGCGCGTATCCCCCGCCGCTGAGATCGGTGAGCCATCCCCCGATGTAGGGCCCAAAGAAGCTGCCCAAGTTGCCGACTCCGTTGATCAGCCCGATCGCCGCGCCCGCGGCCGTGACCGGCGTGAGCTTCGTGACCGTCGCCCAGAACGGCCCGTACCAGGCGAGCGACGCCGCCGTGGCGAGGATCATCGTGCCGAGCACGAGCCACTTTTGCTGCGCCGAGATCAGGCTCGCGCCACATAAGATCACCGCTGCAGCCGCGAGGACCACCGACACGTGGGCGACATGCCCGCCCCGGCGATCCGCGGACCGGCCGACCAGGATGATCGCGACGCCCGCGGCGACTTGGGGCAGCATCGCGACGATACCCACCTGCATGTCGGTGTGGAACGCGTTCTTGAGCAGGCTCGGCATCCACAGCGTGAGGCCGAGCAGGCCCGTCTGCGTCAGCGTGTAGATGAGGGCGAACCGCCACACGATCCGGCTAGTGAAGGCGGCTTTGAACGTGCCGCGGTGCTGGAGCGGCTCGCCTTCGGAGATGCGGGATAGCTCGATGTGGTTGCGCTCGTTCTCCGACAGCCAGCCTGCCTTGGCGGGAGTGTCCTGGATGATCGCCAGCCAGGCGATCAGCCCGACGATCAGCGGAATGCCGCCCTGGATGATGAACATCCAGCGCCAGTCCGCGAAGGTCAGGATGATGCCGGAGAACGGGGCGGCGATGGTCCCCGCGATCGGCGTGTAGAGCTTGAAGATCGCGTAGGCCCTGCTTCGTTCGGCGAACGGGAACCAGGACCGGATCGTCGCCATCAAGGCGGGTTGCACGCCACCCTCTGCGAACCCGAGGAGGAAGCGGACGAGCAAGAATTGGCCGAACGTGTGGGTGAGCCCGGAGGCCATCGCGGCCATGCCCCATAACACCATGAGGATCGCGACCCACCATTTCGCGCTCCAGCGTTCGGCCATGTACCCGCCGGGAATCTGCAGCAGCAGGTAGCCCCAGAAGAAAATGCCGCTGGCGAGCCCCAGCTGTGCCCCCGTGAGATGCATGTCGTTCTTGAGGTGGGGCAGCGCGAAACTGATGTTCGTGCGGTCGAGGTAACAGATGACGAAGACGAAGACGATGACCGGCAGAATGTAGGTCCACCGCTTCATGTCGGACAGGCGTCGGACAGAAGACGTCCGCTCGTTCACGAACCACCTATATTTCCGTATCGCGAAATACAACATCCGCTATGTTGAAAAGCTTGCACCCGTGACGCACCTCTCGTCAAGAGGAATGCGTGACCGGCGTCACTCCCACCTCCAAACTTGGCTTGGCGGCGGACTTGCCTGGGTGATCGGCTGACATGCACAACGGTTGGTGGACGATCAAGGACTGGACACCGGCGATTCTGTGTGCCTAGAATTCGGATCACGAAAAAATAATTTCGTATGGCGGATAACTTCTCCGCGAACGACGGGTGGGCGTCGCCCCGAGGAAAGGAATGTCCCCATGGGCCGTCACTTCCTGCAGATCCCAGGACCCACGAACTGCCCGGACGAGGTGCTCCGGGCGATTTCGGCAGCGACTATTGATCACCGGGGCCCCGAGTTCCAGGCGCTGGCCAAGGATCTACTCGAAGCGATCAAGCCGGTGTTCGGTACCACGAATCCAGTGATCATCTACGGGGCGTCCGGCACAGGAGGGTGGGAGGCGGCGTTAGTCAACACCCTGAGCCCCGGCGACAGAGTGCTTTGCTTTGAGACCGGACACTTCGCCACGCTGTGGCATGACATGGCCAACGCTCTGGGGCTTGTCGTCGATTTCGTCCCGGGTGACTGGCGCCACGGCGTCGATCCAGGTCGGGTCGCCGAGAAGCTCGAGGCCGACGGGGGCCATGAAATCAAGGCGGTGTGCTGCGTCCATAACGAAACCTCGACCGGTGTCACCAGTCGCATCGGTGAGGTACGTCAGGCCATGGACGCCGCCGGGCACCCGGCGCTGCTGCTCGTTGACACGATCTCTTCGCTGGGCTCGATCGACTACCGTCACGACGAGTGGAAAGTCGACGTGACGGTCGCCGGGTCGCAGAAAGGCCTAATGCTCCCGCCTGGGCTGAGCTTTAACGCCGTCTCCGACAAGGCGCTCGAGGCGTACAAGACCTCGAAGCTGACGAAATCCTACTGGGACTGGATGCCGATCCTGGCTGCGAACGCGAATGGGTTCTGGCCCTACACACCGGCAACCAACTTGCTGTACGGGTTGAAAGTCGCGTTGCGGATGCTCGACGAGGAGGGGTTGCCGCAAGTCTTCGAGCGCCATCAGCGCCACGCGCGAGCGACCCGCGCTGCGGTTCGGGCATGGGGGCTGGAACTGCTGTGCCTGGACGAGCGTGAGCACTCGGGCTCTCTTACGGCGGTGCTCGTGCCCGAGGGTGTGGACGCCGACCACGTCCGCGCGATCATCCTCGACCGGTTCGACATGTCGCTGGGAACCGGGCTGGCCAGGCTGGCGGGCAAGGTGTTTCGCATCGGGCATCTCGGTGACTTCAACGATCTGATGCTCGTCGGCACGCTCGGCGGAGTGCAGATGGGATTGAATCTGGCCGGCGTATCGATCAAGCAGGACGGGCTGCTTGCTGCACTCGAAGTCTTGGAGAAGTAGGCCGGGCCGCGATATCGCCGCCGATGCCAAGGAACTGTCGATGGCGACCACCGATGTGCGATCTTACCCGTCTGAGTCGGAACCGTTACGCACGCTGATGCAGCGTCTCGAGCGTGAACTTGACGGAGAGGTGCAATCCGACGCGTACTCTCGTCACCTGTTCTCGCGTGACGCAAGCATGTACTCGATTGCGCCCCTGTGCGTCGTCTTTCCGAAACACGCCAAAGACGTTGCCACTACTGTGCGGATTGCGGCCGCGCACGGCGTTGCCGTCACGCCGCGCGGCGCGGGGACCAGTTTGGCAGGGCAGACGATCGGGGCCGGAATCATTATGGACTGCTCGCGGCATATGACCTCGATCCTGGAGTTGGATCCGCACCGGCGGATCGCGCGGGTCGAGGTCGGCGTGGTCCAGGATGATCTGAACCGGGCCGCCGCAGCGTTCGGCCTGATGTTCGGGCCCGACACATCCACCAGTAATCGGGCCACGATCGGCGGCATGCTCGGCAACAACTCGGCGGGCAGTGGTTCACTGCAGTTCGGAATGACCATTGACCATATTCGCGCAGTCGATGTGGTGCTGTCGGACGGTTCGATCGCTCATTTCGCGCCGGTCAACGATCTGGAACGCCAACGGCGGGGGAACATTTCGACCCTGGAAGGGGCTCTTTATCGCGAACTGCCGACGATCGTGGAGAAGAACGCCGACGCGATCGCGACCGGCTTCCCACCGTTCTGGCGTCGTGCGTGCGGCTACCGCCTCGATCGGCTCGCCGACCCCACAACACCGTTCGACCTGGCGAAGTTCCTCGTCGGCAGCGAGGGCACTCTTGCCATCGCGACGACGGTGGAGGTCGACCTGGTACCCAAGCCCAAGTACACGGTGTACGCCGTCGGACATTTCGACACCACTCAGAAGGCGATCGAGGCCACCACGGACGCCCTGGCCTGCGAGCCGGCACAGGTCGAGTTGATGGACAAGACAATCCTCGATCTGTCACGCCAGAAGATCGAGTACGCCGGCCTGGGCGGCAGCCTCGTCGGTGATCCGGCGGCCCTGCTGTTCGTCGCGTTCACCGGCGACGACTTCGACGAAGTGCTCATCCGCCTCGACGGATTGGTCAACCTGTGGCACCAAAACGGCCATGGTTATCACACGCTGCAGCTCGTGACCCCAGAACAGCAATCGGCACTGTTGAAAGTGCGCAAATCCAGCCTGGGGCTCCTCATGGCGGCCAGCGAGGGATCCAACCGGCCCCTCGCGTTCGTCGAAGATACCGCGGTGGCCCCCGAGGTGCTCGCCGACTATACAGCGCGATTCGCCCAGATCCTCGATGAGTACGACATGACCGCGGGCTTTTACGGCCACTGCTCAGTTGGGTGTCTGCACATCCGACCGTTCGTCGACTTGAGCCGGCCCGACGAAATCGCCCGCATGCGCGCCGTGGCCGAACGGATCAAGGATCTTGTCAAAGAGTTTGGTGGCGTCAACTCCAGCGAGCACGGAGACGGGCTGGCCCGCAGCGAATTCAATCGCGAGATCTTCGGCGACAAACTCTACGAGGCCATGCGGGATGTGAAGCGGCTCTTCGACCCCGATCAGCGGATGAACCCGGGCAAGATCGTCGATGCGCCGCGAATGACCGAGAACCTGCGCGACGCCAACTTGCCGCCGGCGCCACTTTTGCGGACACGTCTCGACTTCGAGGTCGTCGGCGGTATGCGCGGCGCTGCCGACCGCTGCATGAATATCGGGTTGTGTCGCAAGAGCGCCACCGGGGTCATGTGCCCGTCCTACATCGCCACCCGTAAGGAAGAGCATGCCACCCGTGGCAGAGCGAACGCGTTAGTGAAGGCTCTCTCAGAGCCCGACCCGAAGGCGGCACTGGGCAGCGAACGCCTCCACGAGATCCTCGACCTATGTCTGATGTGTAAGGCGTGCAAAGCCGAATGCCCACTCGGTGTGGACATGGCCAAGCTGAAGAGCGAAACACTTTCGCATTACCACGACCTACATGGGGTACCGCTGCGATCGCGGATCTTCGGGTCTATCCGCCAGCTCAACCGCATCGGATCGGCACTGGGCCCCCTCGCCAACGTGCCTGGGCGCATCCGGCTGGTGCGGCGAATTATGGCGCGCACTATCGGCATTGCGCCGCAGCGGCCCCTGCCACAATACAAGTTCCGAAACCTCATGCGGTGGTATGCCAGGGACGGCCGCCGCGGCCAGCCCACTGCGAGCGTCGGTACGGTCAACTTCTTGGCTGACTCGTTCACAGCCTTTACCGAACCGCATATCGGGCGTGCCGCAGTTGATCTGCTGCAACGAGCGGGCTGGACCGTCGAGCTGGTGAGCAATGGGTGCTGCGGGCGTTCGGCCCTGTCGAAAGGTCTGGTTGACGAGGCGACGGCCAAAGCGAAGGCGATGGCCGCGCACCTACATGACCACACCGCCGCGGGCTCACCCGTCGTGGGGTGTGAACCGTCATGCCTATTCACTCTCCGCGACGAGTACTTGTCGATGATCCCCGATGACCCGAAAGTGCAGGCGGTCGCGGCCCGGGTCCGGCAGCTCGAAGAACTGCTCGCCGAGGCCATCGATGACGGGCGCCTCACACTGGCCGAGGATTCGTGGCTGGCCAGCCGAAAGATCATGTATCACGGCCATTGTCACCAGAAGGCTGAAGTCGGCACCGTCGCGACCGTGGCGCTGCTGCGGCGTATTCCCGGCGCGGAGGTGGTCGAGATTGACGCAGGATGCTGCGGCATGGCCGGCTCATTCGGGTATGAGGCCGAGCATTACGACATCTCGATGAAGGTCGGCAGCGATCGGTTGTTTCCCGCTATCGAGGCCGCGGGGCGTACCACGATCGTCGCGGCGACCGGAACGTCCTGCCGCGAACAGATTTTCCACGGAACCGCCCGCTCGGCTTGGCATCCCGTCGAACTCATCGCCCAAGCACTTGCCCCGGCTGCACGAAACGAGATGCGGGATGCGGATAATCCGGTTCACTGATCGGCACGGATCACCCCCGGCGCCTCACAACTGGCCACCTCGGCTGTCTCAACCCGAAGGGCATGGTGCTGGCCGTAATCGAGCACACCGGCCACCTTCGGTGGGTCGCAGTTGTCCAGGGCGCACCAGGCTGGAGTTCCGGCTGCCGGATAGCCTGGATCCCAAGGACTTTCAGGATCCGGTCGACGAATTCGTGGACATCCCACCAGGCCACTTACTGCGCCGAGGTCACCCGGTATGCGGTATCGTCGGATTGGTTGTGTTGCTTGGTGGTGCTAGCTGCTGACCGGTTGGGTGGCCCGTCGTCAGGGGTGGCGGCGGGTCTTCCTTTTCCCGGCCAGCGCGTCGCAGGCGTGCCGGGCGACGTGGGTGACGAGCGCGGCGGCGTGACTCATGCAGCGGGCCGGGTCGGGTTCGATGTCGGACAGGCTGTAGGCACGGCTGATCCCGGCGGCGGCGAGGTCGGCGTCGGCGACCGCCACCCGCCCGGCGATCGCGATGCAGGCGACACCGTGGCTGGCACTGATCCGGGCGACGCCGTGGGGAGCCTTGCCGTGCAGGCTTTGTCCGTCCAGGCTGCCTTCGCCGGTGATCACCAGCGTGGCTCCGGCAACCGCCTGTGGCAGGCCCAGCAGACTCAGCAGCAAGTCGCTGCCGGAGGTGATGGTGGCGTCGAGCAGCGGCACTGCGGTGGCCGCGATTCCGCCGGCGGCGCCGGTCCCGGCGAGGCCGCCGATGGCGGTCCCGGTGGTGCGCTCGATGACCGCGGCCAGGTGACGAAGACCCGCGTCGAGCACCGCGACGGCGTGGGGATCGGCGCCCTTCTGCGGGGCGTAAACGTGGGCGGCCCCGTTCTCCCCGGCCAGTGGGTTGTCGACGTCGGTGGCGATGATCAACTCCGCGGCGGCCACCCTCGGATCGACGGCGCTGGTATCGATCGTGGCGAGCTCACCCAGACCACCGCCGCCCCAGGCGATGGGCCCGCCGGCGTCGGTGAGGAACCGGACGCCCAGCGCGCGCGTCAGCCCGGTGCCGCCGTCGGTGCTGGCGCTGCCGCCGATGCCGATCACGATGCGTCGTGCCCCTCCGCTCAACGCGGCGCTGATCAGTTGACCGGTTCCGTAGCTGGCGGCGGTCAGGGCGCTGCGCGGGGTCGGTGGCCCGGGCAGCCGGCGCAGTCCCGACGCCTCGGCTATTTCGACGATGGCGGTGTCGCCGCGGTGAGCGAACACCGCCGAGACGGGCGCGCCGGTGGGCCCGGTGACGGTCACAGTGACGGGGCTGTAGCCTGCGCGCAGCGCCGCGTCCACCGTGCCGTCGCCCCCGTCGGCGACCGGCACCACGTGCAGGTCGGCGTCGGGGCATGACTGGCGCACGCCGGCCGCGATCGCCGCGGCCGCTTGGCCGGCGGTGAGGCTGCCGCGGAACTTGTCCGGGGCGATGACCACCTTCATCGAGACCGCGGCCGGCCAACGGGCCGCCGCGCCGGGCGGGCGGGGCGCGTCACGGCAGCATCCAGGAGAGCACGTCGGTGGACTGCAGATAGACCAGTACGCACATCAACGCCAGGAACGCCGCGGTCCACAGGCTGATCTTGCGCAGCAGGTCGCCCTCCTTGCCGGGCAGGCCGACGGAGGCGGCGGCGATCGCCAGATTCTGCGGGGAGACCATCTTGCCGAGCACCCCGCCGGAACTGTTCGCCGCGGCCAGCAGCACCGGCGGCAGGTGCGCGCTTTGCGCCGCCGCGACCTGCAGGGTCCCGAACAGGGCGTTGGAGGAGGTGTCCGAGCCGGTGACCGCCACCCCGAGCCAGCCCAGGATGGGCGACAGGAGCGCGAACAGTCCGCCGGCGCCGGCCATCCACTTGCCGATGGTGATGGTCTGACCGGAGAGGTTCATGACGTAGGCCAGCCCCAGGACCGCGGCCACGGTGAGGATCGCCCATTTGAGTTGGACCAGCGTGCTGGCGTAGTCGTGCAGCGCCTGGGCGGGCCTGATGCCCAGGACGAGCATGGTGATCAGGCCCGCGACCAGCAGCAACGTGCCCGCGGCCGAAAGCCAGCCGAACGTGAAGGTGACCGCCGAGGGTGTCTTGCCGGCGGGTGTTTGGATGTGCAGCCCGGGCCAGGCGAAGCTGAGGCTGCCTCTGGCCAGGATGTTCTTGATGACGCCCACCTGAGCCACCGCGAAGACCGCGATGATGATGAGGTAGGGCGCGTAGGCCCGGGCGATCTCGGCGCCGGAATCATGGGACAGCGTCCTGGGGACCCCGAATGTGCCGTAGTCCGGCAACGGTGCGGGGGTGGCTTCGGGATAGCCGGCGCGCTGCATTGCGGCGGCTTCGGCGCGGGCCGCGGCGGCCCGATCCCGGCCGCGCGCGCCGGCGTCGGCGGGTGGCGACGTGTGCGGTGCCGCGCGGCGCGTCGAGGGGGTTGCAGTGGCGGTGGACGAGCCGACGGTTCGGCCGGCGCCGAGTTCGACAGCGTGCGCTGAGGCGGTGGCCGCTTTGAGGTGGGCCTGCAGCTCCTCTTCGGCCAGCGTGTCGACCCGCAGCAGCTCGGCGGGTCGCCACACACGCAGCAGCGCGACGACGGCCAGCGCCGCGCCCAGGGAAGCTACGATGTCGGTGAGCGGGATGGAGATGTAGTTGGAGCATCCGAACTGCAGCACCGCGAACACCCCCCCGGCGACGACAGCCGCGGGCCACGTCTGACGGATCCCGCGACGTCCGTCCACCATGAACACCAGCGCCAACGGCACGATCGTGGCCAGCACCGGGGTTTGGCGCCCGATGGTGGCGGCCAGGTCGTGCTCGGGCAGCGCGGTGATCTTGGCCAGCGTGGTGATCGGCACCGCCATCGCCCCGAACGCGACGGGGGCGGTGTTGGCGACCAGGGCGATCGAGGCGGCCTTGAGCTTGGGAAAGCCCAGGGCAAACAGCATCACCGATTCGATCGCGACGGGGGTGCCGAAGCCGGCCAGCGCCTCGAGCAGCGCCCCGAAGCAGAATGCGATGATGAGGGCTTGGATCCGCTGATCGGGCGAGACGGTGGCAAAGGAGCGGCGCAACACGTCGAAATGCCCCGAGCTGACGGTCATCGTGTACACCCAGATGGCGTTGACCACGATCCACATGATGGGGAACATGCCGAAGGCTGCACCTTCGGCACCGGCGGACAGGGCCTGCCCGACCGGCATGGAGTAGACGGCGACCGCGACGATGATCGACACGGCCAGCGAGATCAGGGCGGCCCACTGGGCGCGCAGCTTGACCACCCCGAGCAGCACGAACACGGTCAGCAGCGGCAGCGCCGCCACGAGCGCCGACTGGCCCAGAGAGTGGTTGATCGGGTCGAAGATCTGGTGGAACATCGGCTGGCCTCCTTGCCGGTGGGGGTTTCGAAAGCGGGGGGCTGCTCAGGGGGCGACGGGGTTGATGCCCCGTATCGAGAAGTCCACGAGTTGCACCGGGTGATATAGCGGCACCGGTGGGTCGAGGTAGCGCCGGATCTGCAGCAGGCAGCCGGGGTTGGCGGTGGCGATCATGTCGGGCGAGATGCTGATCAGGTTGGCGACCTTGCGCAGGCCCAGTTCTTGGGCCGGTTCGGGTTGGACGAGGTTGTAGATACCGGCCGAGCCGCAGCACAGGTCGGCTTCGGGGATGTCGACGACGTCCAGGCCGGGAATGGTGGCCAGCACCGATCGGGGCTGCGACCGGATTTTCTGCGCGTGTGCGAGGTGGCAGGCGTCGTGGTAGGCCAGCCGCGCTGGAATCGGATGGCGGGGAGCGAGTGGGCCGAGCTGATCGAGCAGTTCGGAGACGTCGCGGACCTTCGCCGAAAACGCCCAAGCCTTGTCAGCGTAGTCGGGGTCGTCACGCAGCAGCGTGCCGTATTCCTTCATCGTCGATCCGCAGCCGGCGACGTTGACAACGATGCTCTCGACGCTCAGGGCCGCGAAGCGGTCGATCAGCGCGCGGGCGCGCTGCAGCGCTTCGGGTTCACGCCCGGCATGCACCGACAGCGCCCCGCAGCATTTCTGGTCCGCGACGGCCACCACGTCGCAGCCCTCGGCGGCCAGCACCCGGACGGTGGCGGCGTTGACCTCGGAGAAGAACACCTGCTGGGCGCAGCCGGTCAGCATCGCCACCCGGTGGCGGGTCGCGCCGAGCGCGGGGGTGTGCTCGGGCAGCCGGGTGACGACGTCGCGCAGCCGCATCGGCGGCAGCAGCGCCTCCATCGCCTGCAGGCGCGGCGGCAGCCGCTTGAGCAGGCCCGTCCTGTGCAGCAGGCCGCGCAGGGTGCGCTGGTAAAGGATTCCGAACGCGGCCGCGACCCGCAGCCGGTTGGGGTAGGGGAACAGCGCGAAGATCGCGCCGCGGAACCAGCGGTCGGTGCGGCTGCGCGAATGGTTCCGTTCGATCTGGGGCCGGACGGCTTCCAGCAGCTGCCCGTACTGCACCCCGCTGGGGCACGCGGTCACGCAGGCCATGCAGCCGAGGCAGGCGTCGAAGTGACCCGCGTAGGTGTCGTCCATCGCGACGCTGCCCTCACGACCGGCCTTCATCAGGTAGATCCGGCCGCGGGGGGAGTCCATCTCCTCGCCCCACAGCGTGTAGGTGGGGCAGCTGGGCAGGCAGAAACCGCAATGCACGCAATCGGCGATCAGTTCGTCGGCCGGTGGGTGCAGGGCGTCGAAGATGCCGGTCGCGCCGTGATTGTCGACGTGCACGACGACGTCGGGGGACTGGTCGTCGTCGGGCTGGCCGGAGCCCCGGGCCGCGGGCACGCTGGTTTCGGTCATCGGGTCACTCCGTTTCGGGCGGGCGAGAAGGGCGTGGGGCGCACGGCGGGCACTGCCCGCTGGGTGGTGGCGGTCATCAGTTCCAACCTCGGAATCGGCCCGGTGCGCATCGGGCGTGCGGGTCCAGTCGGTGTTTGACGGCGCGCAGCAGCGCCACGGCCGAAGGTGGATCGGGCCAGGCGGTGAGCTCGGCGGCGACCTCGGCCGGCCGATTCCTGACCGACAGCGCACCGCCGAGTTCCTCGATCCGGCGGCGCCACCCGCGGGCGACGTCGGCCTGCGCGTGCGGGGCGCCGCTCAGCACCGCGGTGTGCAAACCGAGCGCGGCGCTGCTGACCAGCGTGGTGGCGACCCCGTGCTGGTCGGCCAGCCGCGCTAGCGCCTCGGCGACCTCGGGCAGCCGGTCGGGCCGCGTCCCGCCCCTGATCACCGAGTCTGCCGGCCCGCCCGCGGCGCCGGCGGCGACCCGTCGCCACTGCTCTTCGCCGTCGGTGTCGTCCAGGGCGTGCGGGACAAGACCCAGCGTGCTCAGCAGCGCCGCCATGCGCGAGGTGCCGGCGGCCACGCCGGCCGGGCTGGCGTCGATGCGGGCCAGCAGCGTGCCGGCGGACTCGGCGCCGGTGGGCCCGATCCATTCCAGGGCACTGGGTTCGACGCCGCACCGGCTCAGCTGCGCGGCGGCGGTGTTGGCCTGGGCTGCGCTGGCCGCCGCGACCACTGTCGCGCTGGCCGGCGGCCGCGGATGCAGGCGCACGATGACTTCGGCGATCAGGCCCAGGCTGCCCAGCGAACCGTGAAACAGCTTGGTCAGGTCATAGCCGGCGACGTTCTTGATGACGTGGCTGCCGCTGTGCGCGACGGTTCCGTCGGCCAGCACCAGGGTGGCGCCGATGGCCAGGTCACGCATCGTGCCGTAGCGCAGCCGTCGCGGCCCGGCGTCGCCGGTGGCCAGCAGGCCACCGATGGTGGCGCCGTCCGGTTCGGTGGCCGGGTCCAGTGCCAGCCACTGGCCGTGGCGGGCCAGCAGTGTCTGCAGCTGCGCCAGCGGCATGCCGGCGCCGACGGCGGCGGTCATGTCCCCGGGCTGGTGGCTGATCAGCCCCGCAAGCCCGGCGGTGCTCACCGTCAGGTCGGCCGGTTCCACCTCGCCGCCCCACTGCGCTTTGGTGCCCGCGCCGGCGAAGTAGAGGGTGCGGTGCTCGGCGTCGCCGCGTCGCAGCAGGGCACTGGCTTCGGCCACGTCGGCCGGGGTGGCCCGGTGCGGCGCGGTATCGGGGTGTGCGGCGGCCCGTGGTCCGCGACCGGGGGATGATCCGGTGTGGATGGTGTCAGACATCACGGCGTCTCAGCCCCTCTCGATGATGCCGGCGGCTTCCAGCGGATGCGGCCGGTAGGGGCCGGGCAGTTCGCCGCACAGCCGCGGAGTGGGAAAGATCTTGCCCGGGTTGCAGATACCGGCTGGGTCGAACGCGTCGCGGACGCGCTTCATGACCGCGAGGTCATCGGGGGAGAACATCTTCATCATCGAGCACGCCTTGTCGGCGCCCACCCCGTGTTCGCCGCTGATCGAGCCGCCCGCGTCCACGCACCGTTCGACGATCGCCGTCGCCAACTGCTCGGCGCGCTCGGCCTCGCCCTCGCGGCGGGCGTCATAGAGCACCAGAGGATGCAGGTTGCCGTCGCCGGCGTGGAAGACGTTGGCCACGCGCAGGTTCGCGTCCTCGGCCATCTCGGCGATCCGGGTCATTACCTGCGCCAGTTTGGTGCGCGGGATCACGCCGTCCTGGACGAAGTAGTCGGGGCTGATCCGTCCCATCGCAGCGAACGCCGATTTGCGGCCCTTCCAGATCAGCGCGCGCTCCTCGGCGGTGGCGGGTATCCGGATGTCGTCGGCGCCGTTGGCGTTACACAGCCGCAGTGCGGTGTCGAAATCGGCGGCGCACTCGGCGGCGAAACCGTCGAGTTCCACGATCAACGCGACGGCGGCGGAGCGGGAGAAGCCGGCGCCGGTTGCCTTCTCGCACGCTTCGATGGCCAGGTGGTCCATCATTTCCACGGCGGCGGGGATGACCCCGTGGGCCACCAGGTCGCTGACGGCCCTGCCGGCGTCTTCGATCGAGGCGAAGTCGGCGACCAGCGTCCGCACCGATTCCGGGCGGCGCAGCAGCCGGACCGTCACCTCGGTGACGATGCCCAGGGTTCCTTCAGAGCCGACGACCACCCCGAGCAGGTCGGGACCCACGGTATCGGCGCTGTCGCCGCCCAGGCGCACCACGGCGCCGTCGGGGGTGACCAGGGTCAGCCCGAGGATGTGGTTGGTGGTGAATCCGTACTTCAGGCAGTGCGCGCCGCCGCTGTTCTCCGCGACGTTTCCGCCGACGGTGCACACGATCTGGCTGGACGGGTCGGGGGCGAAGTACAGCCCCTCCGGGGCGGCGAACTGCGAGATCGCGGCGTTGGTCACGCCCGGTTGGACGGTCATGCGTTGGTTGGCCGCGTCGAGGGAAATGACCGCACGCATCCGGGACAGGCCGATCACGACGCCGTCGGCGACCGGCAGCGCGCCGCCGGACAGTCCGGTGCCCGCACCACGGGCCACGAACGGCAGCCGTTGCCGGGCGCACACGGCGACCACGCCGGCCACCTGCTCGGTCGTCTGGGGCAGCAGCACCAGCGCCGGCGTCACCCGGTAGCCGGTGAGCCCATCGCACTCATAGGTGCGCAGTTGCGCCGGCTCGCTGATCACACCGGATCGCCCGACGATGGCGGCGAACCCGGCGCGCAGCGCAGCCCACCCGGCTGGCGAGGCCTCGCTGACCGAGGTGACGTACCCGCTCGTGTGTGGTGTCATCCGACCTCACCGCCGCCGTTGCGCGCGGGGGGCCGCCTTCGCCACCGGCCGAAGCCGCCGATGCTCATGAATTCCACAACACGGAATATCACTTCCATTTATTAAAGGTGACACAGGTCACGGTCCATGTCAAGCCCCGATCTTGGATCATGCCTCGTCGACGGCGCCCACCGGCCCCGAGTGGCAGCCGAATTTGCATACTGGAGAAACGCTTTGACGCCGGCCATCCAGGCGGGCGGCGGCGGCCAGGGGGTTGACAAGCGAGGTCGGCCGACACATACTTCCGTATAGCAGATTTTTAATTCCATAATCTGGAAGCGATTTGATACTCGGGAGGGACCACGGTGAAGCCCTCATATACCGTCAACTGCTCGATCCTGCTGACGGACCTGCCGCTGCTCGACCGGCCGCAGGCGGCCCGGGAGGCCGGCTTCGACGCCGTCGAGTTCTGGTGGCCCTTCGACTCGCCAACTCCGTCTGACGCCGAGGTGAGCGCGTTCATCCGGGCGATCCAGAACGCCGGTGTTCGGCTCTCCGGGCTCAACTTCGCCGCGGGCGACATGGCCGGCGGCGACCGAGGAATCCTGTCCGATCCGGCCTTGTCGGCGGTGTTCCGCGACAATGTGGACGTCGCGGTGGGCATCGCCGACACACTGGGCGCCCGCGCCTTCAACGCGCTCTACGGCAATCGCGCCGACGATCTGTCCGTTGCCACCCAGGACGATGCCGCCGCCGAGAACCTCGCCTTCGCGAGCACGGCCGCCGCCGCGATCGGGGCCACCGTGCTCATCGAACCGGTCAGCGGCGCACCCCGCTATCCGATCAGGACGGCGGCTGACGCCGTGCGCGTCATCGATCGGGTCCGTGACGACCATGGGGGCACCAACCTGCGCCTGCTCGCCGACTTCTACCACCTGTTCGTCAACGGCAACGATGTCGGCGCCGCCATCGCGCACTACGGCGACCGGATCGGCCACGTGCAGATTGCCGACGCACCCGGACGCGGGGAGCCCGGAACCGGTGAGATCCCGTTGGACCGCTACCTGCTGCAGCTCTTCGCCGCGGGTTACACGGGGTACGTCGGCTTGGAGTACAAGCAGGCCCGTCCCGACACATTCGATTGGCTGCCGCGGGCAGAGCGCGGCGCGACGACAGAAACGAGGATCCCGTGAGCAGAATCGCCTTCATCGGACTGGGCATCATGGGTAGCCACATGGCGTGCCATCTGGCCCGCGCTGGACACACGGTGATCGGCTACAACCGCTCCCCGCAGCGCACCGCCGCGCTGGTCGAGGCGGGCGGCGCCGCGGCCGATTCCATCGAGCAGGCGGTCAAGGACGCCGACGTCGTGGCGGTAATGGTTCCGGACTCCCCGGACGTGCAGGCCGTACTGCTGGGCGACAGCGGCGTTTTCGCCCACGCCCAGCCCGGCACCCTGGTGATTGACTTCTCCAGCATCCGGCCCGACGTCACCACCGAACTCGCCCGACTGGCCACGGAGCGCGGCCTGCGTCTCATCGACGCGCCGGTGTCCGGGGGCGAGCCCGGCGCCAAGAACGCCACCCTGTCCATCATGGTCGGCGCGGCCGACGATGACTTCGCCGCCGCCACACCGATTCTGCAGGCCGTCGGCAAGACCATCGTGCACGTCGGGCCCAACGGTGCCGGCCAAACGGTCAAGGCGGCCAACCAGCTGATCGTTGCCGGCAATATCGAACTGCTCGCCGAAGCCATCACCTTCCTGCAGGCCTACGGCGTGGACATCGACGCCGCCGTCAGTGTGTTGGCCGGTGGGTTGGCCGGCTCGGCGGTGCTCGACCAGAAGGCGCCCAAAATGCTGGGGCGCAACTTCGATCCCGGGTTTCGCATCGAACTTCACCACAAGGACCTCGGCATCGTGATGGCCGCAGCCCGCGAGGCCGGCGTCATCACGCCGTTGGGCGCGGTCGTCGCGCAGCTGATGGCGTCGGCGGTCGCCAACGGTGAGGGCCCGCTGGACCATTCCGCTCTGCTGCTGGGGGTTGAGAAGTTGTCGGGGCGTGGCGGCACAGTTTCCTCCGCCGCGGCGGAATCTAGGAAAGTGAGCGAGACATGACACGCATGCGCGCCGTCGACGCTGCGGTGAAGATCCTGGAAATTGAAAATGCCACAACCGCATTCGGCCTTCCGGGGGCGGCGATCAACCCGTTCTACTCGGCGATGCGGGCCCACGGCGGCATCAGACACGTTCTGGCGCGCCATGTGGAAGGCGCGAGTCATATGGCGGAGGGGTTCACCCGCGCCGCCCCCGGCAATATCGGTATCTGCATCGGCACGTCCGGGCCGGCCGGCACCGACATGATCACCGGTTTGTATTCCGCGAGTGCCGATTCCATCCCCATCCTGGCGATCACCGGACAGGCGCCCGTCGACAAGCTGCACAAGGAAGACTTTCAGGCCGTCGACATCGCCGCCATCGCAGCACCCGTCACCAAGATGGCGATGACGGTGATGGAGCCCGCCCAGGTCCCGGGCGCGTTCGCCCAGGCATTCCATCTGATGCGCTCCGGGCGGCCGGGTCCGGTGCTCATCGACCTGCCCATCGATGTGCAGCTGGCCGAGATCGAATTCGACCCCGACACTTATCATCCGCTGTCCGTGTACAAGCCCACCGCGACGCGCGCCCAGGCCGCCAAGGCGCTGGACATGCTGGCTAGTGCGCAGCGGCCACTGATCGTGGCCGGTGGCGGGATCATTAACGCCGACGCCTCGCAGCTTCTGGTCGAGCTGGCCGAGATCCTCGACGTGCCCGTGGTGCCCACCCTGATGGGCTGGGGAACGATCCCCGACGACCACCCCCTTGCCGCGGGCATGGTGGGTCTGCAGACCGCTCATCGGTACGGCAACGCCACCATGCTGGCATCCGACTTTGTGCTCGGGATCGGCAACCGGTGGGCCAACCGCCACACCGGTGGGCTCGACACCTACCGCAAGGGACGGCGGTTCGTGCACGTCGACATCGAGCCCACCCAGATCGGCCGCGTCTTCGCGCCCGATTTCGGCATCGTCTCCCACGCCAAGGCGGCGCTCGAGCTGTTCGTGGCCATCGCCAAGGAGCGGCAGGTCGAGGGCAGCTTGCCGGATCGCAAACAGTGGGTGGCCGACTGCCAGGAGCGTAAACGCACCATGCAACGCAAAACCCATTTCGACAACGTTCCGGTCAAACCGCAACGGGTGTACGAGGAGATGAACCGGGCGTTCGGCCGCAACGTTCGCTACGTCACCGCAATTGGCCTGTCGCAGATCGCCGGCGGCCAGTTCCTGCAGGTGTTCAAGCCTCGTCACTGGATCAACTGTGGCCAGGCCGGACCGCTCGGATGGACGGTGCCCGCCGCCCTCGGCGTGGCCACCGCCGATCCCGGCGCCACCGTCGTCGGACTCTCCGGCGACTATGACTTCCAGTTCATGATCGAGGAGCTGGCGGTCGGAGCTCAGTTCAACATTCCCTATGTCCATGTCGTGGTGAACAACTCGTATTTGGGGCTCATCCGCCAGGCCCAGCGCACCTTCGACATGAACTACTGTGTCTCGCTGGGCTTCGACAACATCAACTCCCAGGAGAGCGGCCAGCCCGAGATCCCGAAGGGCTATGGCGTTGATCACCTGCGGGTGGCGGAGGGTTTGGGCTGCAAGGCAATCCAAGTCGTCGATCCCGATGCCATCGGCCCGGCGCTGTGTCGGGCGCAGCAACTGGCCCGCGAGCACAAGGTCCCCGTCGTGGTCGAGATCTTCCTGGAACCGATCACCAACATCGCGATGGGCACCGAGATCGACAATGTCGTCGAGTTCAGCGACCTCGCCGAATCCGAAGCCGACGCACCGACCGCGCTGGCGCTGCTCGTCGACTAGAAGCGCCTCGGAACTACAGCGAGGCTTCCCGGTCGAACTCGGACCCCAACTCGCGTGCCACCCGTTTGAGCAACGGAGTGATCTGGGTTTCGGACTTCAACGTCATCCGCGCCGCCGGACCGGAAACGGAGATAGCGGTCAGGGTGGGTGCGTCGGGCACCGGGACGGCGAAGCACCGAACGCCGACCTCTTGTTCGCCCTCGTCCACGGTGTAGCCGCGGGACCGGCTGCGCTCGAGGTCACGGATCAGGGCGTCCGGCGTCAGGTGGGCGTTTTCCGTCGAGGCAGGCATGCCCGTGCGCTCAACAAGTGCCAGCACCTCGTCGTTCGACAACTGCATGAGCAGGGCCTTGCCCACCCCGGTGCAGTGCGGATAGACCCGACGACCCACTTCGGTGAACATCCGCATGGAGTGTGGTGAGGGCACCTGGGCGACGTAGACGGCCATGTCGTTGTCCAACACCGCCATGTTCGCGGTCTCGCCGGTACGCTCCACCAGCTCGGCCAGGTGCGGGCGTGACCACGCGCCGATCAACTTCGCCGCGCTTTCGCCCAACCGAATGAGCTTGGGCCCCAACGCATAGCGCCTGTTGGGCAGCTGCCTGACATATCCCATGACCAACAGCGTGCGGGCAAGCCGATGGATGGTCGGCTGCGGAAGGGCGGCACGCTCCGCCAGCTCGCTCAACGCGACGGTTCCCCCGGCGCTGGCCATGATTTCCAGCAGCTCGAAGGCACGTTCCACAGACTGCACACCGCCGCCGCCCGGCGAGCCAGCCGCCATCAGTGTCCCTCCGATCCCGTGGGGTGTGTCAGCCCGTCCGGCCGCCGAAGAAGTCCGTCAGGCGACGCTTTTATTTCGTATCACGGAATCTGATATTCGACAAGGTTGCCGCCGATGCCCCTGGGACCACACCTTTGACTCGACTAACTCGACCCAGTGCTCCAGCATCACCCGCGCCGCGACCACGTCGGCCATCGCGAAGTTCGACAGCGCGACATGCAGGCGCAGCCTGGTCAGCGCCTCGCTGTGTGGCGGCCACCACGGTTCCGCCTGAGGGGCCGGCGCCCACCGTGGAGCCGCCCGGACGCTGAACTACGAACGCCACTCGATCAGCTGACTTCAGCAAGGGATTGGGCTTTGGTGGGGACCAATTGGGGACCACACGTTATGCGCGATGGTGAACGGTCTGCGTGTCTGTGAACGTCACGCCCGGGTCAAACCGCGGCGCGTCATCGGCGACCTGCGGAAATGCGTCGCCGCTATTTACTGGGGGTCAAGTGGTCGCAGGTTCAAATTGCCGCGCTCGCCGCGGTTGGGCTGCGCCTGGCGGATCCAATTCCGCAACGCCTCGGGCGGACGTTCAACTGCTCGGCCAGCCGGCGGATCACGGGCGTGGGATCCGACTCCCGATACAACCGCACCGCGCGCTCAGGCAACTCGACGGGATACTTGCTATTCGCTGCCAGCAAAACTTCCTTCCTCGGTTTACAAGATCAAACCTGGTTCGGAAGTCTCCGGAAAAACAGGGGAACCACACACCGCGCACAGCTGCGGGGTTTTGGGTACTCCGACAACGATCGTGTCGACCCGTCTGACTCTGTTCCTCGCTGCCAGGGTGGGGAAGCGCGGCACGGCTGCATTCTGCGCGGCGCGCGTGTGCGCGACCACCCAGCAAAACGAGCATTAAAGCTGCGCGCGGTCCTCGCACAGGCACCCCCTGTGCTGACGTCACCGAATCAAGGTGTGATTCGGGCGTGTTCTGGCCTCGCCCATTGCAAGACCGAGGGGCCAACTTCTCGTACAGTTCGGCGAGGTAGGCGACGTCGACGATCGGGCCGCCCGCCGTTTGACATATAACCCAGTTGATAGATATAGTTATCAGCAGATCAAAAAACAACCCTACCTTTCCAAGGAGAAGATTCATGAAGACCGCACAGGATGCAATCACCGATCTGCAGGCGCGGGCACTCGATGCCATTAAGACCGGCCAGGAGGCTGCCGCGGAGGCGGTCCAGGCCTGGAGTAATGCCGTGGGGAAGGTGGCACCGACACCGCAGTCCGTCCGCGATCAGCCGCCGTTCGTTGCGGCCACGGTCGGGGATCCGACCGCAATCGTGGACAGCGTTTATGACTTCGCCGGTCAACTGCTGACCTTGAACAAGCAGTTCGTGCACCGATTGCTGGAGGCGGTCGAACCCGCGGAGCAGACGAAGGCGTCGGCCAAGTAGCCTGACGTCTGGTCGCGCCCCATGGAGCAACCCCTTCACAGGGTTGCTCCATGGTGATTAAGGAGTGGATCACGATGGACCATGCGCTAAGCGACCCGTGGGAGGCGCAGCGGGCGGCGCTGGGTGCGTTCCTTCGGACCCAGCGGGAGTTATCCAATATGTCGCTTCGCGAGCTGTCGCGGCTCACCCGGATATCGAACGCTTATCTGAGTCAAGTTGAACGGGGACTGCACGATCCGACGCTGCGGATACTCTCGCAAATCGGTGAGGCGTTGCAGATATCGATGTCCGAGATCCTCAACGCCGCCGCCACCGCCACTACCGATGACTCCACGGCCGACTCCGTCTCATCGACGCACATGCCGTCGGTGGAAGCAGCTGTCCGGGCTGACCCGAACCTGACCACACCGGAGAAAGACGCCTTGCTGACGGTGTACCGAAGCTACCTGAACACGCACAACGCTCCGGGTAAGTGATCGCCGGCATAGGCGCATCTGGCCCCGCACGTCCTGGACCGCGCCCGATGTGCCGCGCCTCCATCGAGCCGTGGGCATCGCTGACCTGCTGACTGCGTCACTTGCCGCCGCACACCAACTCACTGCCATCCACTACGACGCTGACTTCGACACCGCCGCAACGGTATTGCGGTTCCAACACCGATGGGTGCTACCTACCACGCGGTAGCGTCTAATGACATCCTCAACAAGCAATGTTTGATGAATAATAGAGATTATCCATGATGGTGAAACATGCTGAGCGACAGCGCGAGTGGACTGGGGGAGATGACAACAAACGTCGCAGTGACGTAATTGTCAGGGAGAGAGTGCGTTTCGGTCTTCGACGCTATTGGCGTCGGAGACCATTGCGAGACGAAATGTCGCCGCCATCGAACCGGACCGGATTCAGACCAGATGCCGCGACGACGGCGACGTGAGAGCAATCCGCGAAAACATGAGAGTTGTCGGGGTTGGGCGCGTTTCCAGGACGAGTTGAGAGTAACGAGTGGTCGGCTCGCACATGCTTTCC
>Ga0209040_10001048_pt1 | contig 21649 bp, 21 predicted proteins | sample BogFormECP12_OM3_FD_188240 | JGI IMG/M metagenome (GOLD analysis project Ga0209040, IMG submission 188240) | Bog forest soil microbial communities from Calvert Island, British Columbia, Canada - ECP12_OM3 (SPAdes) (version 2) | ecosystem: Environmental > Aquatic > Freshwater > Wetlands > Bog ... | reverse complement strand
GATCGCCGACAACTACGCCACCCACAAGCACCCGGCGGTCAAAGCCTGGCTCGCCAAACATCCCCGCTTCCATATGCACTTCACGCCGACCTCGGCATCCTGGCTCAATCTGGTCGAGCGCTTCTTCGGCCTCATTACGGATGACCGAATCCGCCGCGGCGTCTTCACCAGCGTCGCCGAACTCGAAACCGCCATCACAGAGTATCTGGACCATCACAACGCCAATCCAAAACCCTTCGTCTGGACCGCTCCAGCCAACGACATTCTCAAAAAAGTTGCCCGCGGGCGACAAATGCTAGAGGACAAATGTTAGAGTCGGTGCACTAGCGGGGGTCGTTCTCGCAGCCACCGTCATCTGGTGGACCTAATTGAGCTGGGACCATAGTGTGACGCACGTCACTGCCAAAATCCCCGCGTTCTGCTACAGACATGAGGGCCGATTGCGGCACGGCCTTCGGCTCTTGCCAAAGATAGGGAAACGACCGCACTCGCTCGACCGATGCTTCGGCCGTCTTGGGAGGTTAATGGACGAGACAGACGCTTTGCGCCGGTAGAGATCGACGCCGTCCTCGACAAAAGGAAAGTCCACAATCAATCGACTCCTGAGGCTCGCCAAGCAAGGGAGGGAAAAAATGAAATAGTTGTTTCGAGGGCATTGTCACGTCGATCAAGGCTTGCAGGGGTCCTCGATGGCCGGGTAGCGATTGCGCTTTAAGAAAATCAGCTACAGCGGGTATCGTTTCCCGTCCGAGATCATTAGCAAGCGAGCTGACTCTATCTCCGGTCTACGCTTAGCCTGCGTGACGTCGAGGATTACTAGCAGAGCGCGGAGTTGCTGTGTGTTACGAGACCGTTCGGCGTTCGGTGAACCATTTTGGACCGATGATCGCTGTCCGACCTACGAAAGCGTTGCCTGAAGCCTCTCACGCTACCTAGCATCAGAACGTGAAACAGCTCACGATAACCCGCTGAGGCCGTGTGCTTTAATTCATCGAGGCGGGCCGAGTTTCGCTCCGATCTCGGGGGAGCGGAGACGGATGTGCGGCTGGATCGGCAATCGGAGCGCGCCGCAACGCTGTGGTCGAGAGCGTCGAGCGCCACAGCACCGCCAGAATGCCCAGGGCTCGGGAGGAGGCCAAAAATGCATCCCGTTAGCATGAGAGACGATCCGATATCTGATCGTCAGATCAACTCGCCGGGACGCAAGCCTCGTGTCTCAGTTCTGAGCGACGTTCGCCTTTATCGCGAGGCGCTGCTGATGAGCATGCGGCGCTTGCAAGCCTTCGAAATGCTCGGCGCCGACGAGCTCTCGCACGCAGGGGTCGCGCGAGTGGTTGGGCTGCAGCCGGACTCCGTCATCCTCGATATCGGCGCCGGCGAAAGTTTTGCGACAGCGCGGTTGCTTCGCGTCAGCCTGCCGACGGTCAGCGTGGTCGCTTTTGCTGTGACCGAAATCGAACATCTGATCCTCGCCTGCGCAGAAGCTGGCATCGCCGGCTATGTCGGCCGCGACGGCTCGGAACAAGATATCGTAGCGGCAGTCGAATGCGCTCTGCGGGGAGAGCTGTATTGCTCAAAGCGCATTGCCGGAATTCTGTGCCGTCATATCGCGGCTGTATCCGCGCAATCTTCTCGACCCGATCAGCACCCGGCTCTGACGCGGCGGGAGCACCAAGTGCTTAGTCTCGTCGTCGAGGGCCTGTCGAATAAGGAGGTTGGGCGCGCCCTGCAAATTTGCGACGCTACCGTCAAGAATCACGTGCATAACATCCTCGACAAGCTCCAAGTGCATCGGCGCGGCGAGGTTGCAGCGCGGTTTCGCAGCCGCCAGCTACGGTTCACCGGGTTCGTAGACCGGACCACAGCACCCGACCCAATCTGCGCGACACCTCCGTCCGCGGTTACGTGATTCGCGCCTCCAATGGCGACTGCGACATAGATCCGAAGGTTCAGCAACCCGCCGTGCGATCTAGATCCATTGGTCTTCGCATTCTGTATCAAGGTCTGGTTCGTCTTCTGGCCCACTCGCTTCATTGGCGAAACCCTTCTCCGCTGACAGCATATTCGAAGCCTTACGACACCGGAAAGGTGCAACTACCCACGAGTGATACGGAAGAAAAGCGCGTGAAAACGTTAAAGAGGACAAAGCCGATCCGCGTGCTTTTGATGAATATGCCGCAGCTATTGTTCGATATGATCAGAGGAATCATCGTCTCCTGGCAGGATATGCGGGTCGTAAGCGACACCGTTGTCCAAGGGGACCTGTTCCCGGCGGCAGCTGCAGCGAGAGTAGATACCATCATTATTGGCGACCAGGGCGTGCTGACTGAAGACTGCGTGCGAGTTTTGTATCGACGGCCGAAACTCAAGATTTTGGTGATCTCCTGGGATGGCCGGCGCGGGTCTCTTCACGAGTTACGACCGCGCGTCGAGGCAATCGAGGAAATATCCGCCGAAAGCCTTACCGCCGCGATCCGCGGCAGAACAAGCCTGGCCCGCGGGGAGATGGCGCCGCAATGAGCGAGTTTGTCGACGCCACGCTGCTGCGTTTTTCGCAGGATGCTTTTGTTTCGAATCTATTGAACGGCCTCGGGCTGACGGCAATCTTTAACGCGACCTTCGACGCTACAGACATCGCTCTACAGTCGGTCAACCTGGGCCCGATCTTTGCCCGCTCCTACAAGGTTCCCACTTTCGAGACTGTGCGCACCATCGGGACCGACGAGCGCACAATGCCCGATGCCCAGCGCGTGCAAAAAGAGCGCGTCGCGCCGCGCTCTGGCCGCCTCGAATGGGTTGATGTCGCTTTTGATGCGGTTCTCAATACAAAGGTCCAGACCCTCGTGGGGCCGCTTCAGAGCGTGACGTCGCAGACGCTCGAGCAGAAGCTGGGAGGGGTCGCCTCGATCGCTGATTTGCGGGCAAAAATGCTCGCGCTCTACGCGCCGAGCATTGTCGACGCTCTATTCGCGGAACTGAGGATATCGACGTTCGATGATTTCGAGCAGCAGCGACATCTGTTTGTCGAGTTAATTGGAGCAGCGCCGGCGCCGTTCGATCCAAACGATCCGGCGGCCGCGCGCGATTTCACCGTGTCGGTGGCCGTGAAAATCGCCGACGGCTTTGACGTCGCCGGGGCGCTCCAAGCGGCCAAACTCTGCCGCAGCATTCTCGAGCACGAAGCGACCCGGGATCTCCTCGCCGGCGTCGAAAGGACCGTCCCTTACGCATTGGTCACGCTCTTTGCCGACGCGGCGGTCACCGACACCTCGCTTCCCGGGCTGACCGCAGCTCAAGCAAAGACACAGATTGGCGCGCTGTTCGCCGGCGAGCGGATGTTTGCACAGTTCATCACATGAGGATGGCAAAACATGGCGGATGTCGACACAACCGAAGCTGGAGCCGCCGCGCCCGTACCGCGCGCCCAACACGATCAAGCCGCGGTCGCGGCCGCCTCCGAAGCCGCAACCCGGCGCCCGCTGCCGGCCCCCCGCACGCTGACCCGCACCGAGCTCGAGGCGTTACGCTCGCGGCTGCGAAGGAAGTTTCACTGAGGTGGCGCACGCGCGCTAGGAGGCATCATGCCGGTCAGATACATCACGGTAACGCCGATCACGGACCTGTTTGTGCCGGCGACCCAATCGTTCAGCGATATCGCCATTGTCGGCGCCATCGACACCGACGCACTCGGACCCAAAAAGGTGCCGGTACCGGTCACCAACCCGCTCCAAGTGTCGTTTAACCTGTCGCATCCGACCCTCAATCTGACCACTACCGCCACGACCGCGGCCGGCAGCGCCACCCTCACTTTCGCCGCTGCGCCGGCCAGCATCCTGGTCGGCATGACGATCGCCGATGCCACAACCGGTTCGGTCATCCCATCCGGAACAACCGTCCGATCGACGACGGCGACGACGGTTGTGATGAGCCAGAATGCCACTGGCGCCGGCGTTGGCAACGGCGATTCAATTCAGTTTATCTATGTGCGCAATGGCAACCCGGTCGATGATGTCGGCTGGTTCAAGGGCGCTCTCGGGCGCTCGATCAACACCGCGTTTGCCCAGACGCCGGGTCCGACGACGGTCTGGGCGATTGCGACGGACCCCGCTGATGGCGCCAACACATTGGCCAACGGTCTCGCCGAGGCGGCAAAGATCGCCGTTCAAGTCGTCGTTCTTGCCAACACGCCGCTGACCGGAACCGGCGCCGGAAACGGACAGGCCGAAATAGAGGCGTTGGCGACTCACTGCAATACGGTCTCGAACACCGGAGCCGATGGTTTGGCGCGGATCGGGGTTGCCATGCTGGGCAACGGCGTCACCGATACGACATTGATCTCCGGGACCATCGCCCAAAACCGGATGACGATGATCGCCCACCACTCGACTGAGGATGCCGCCGCGGCAGTAGCCGGCGTCATCGCGGGCTATCCCCCGCACTTTTCGCTGCTGCTGAAACCCATTGCCATCGATATGGACAAGGTCTTCTCCGACAGTGAGATCGACGCGTTCAACAACGCCCGCATCAACTGGGTGACGCGAACGCCGCTGATCCCCGGCGCCGGCTTCTACATGGGCGAAGGCTACACGCTCGGGGCCGATCAACCCTATGTCGACATCCCTCGCACCATCGACGAGATCTCGTTCGATTTGAAGGCAAGACTGATCCGCTCGATCGGCGTGCTGCGGGTGACCCGCGCGGGACTGCGCGCCTTGGTCGCTGCCATGACGGCGGTATTGCAGCCGCTGCAGGACGATGGAGTCATCGACAGCTATTTCGTCTTCTTCCCGCTCCTGGTGCTGCTCGACAAGGATCCGTCAGCATTGAACGCGGTCGAGCTCCAGGAGATCCACAATGCGCAGGCGACGCGAACCGTCGACTCGGTCGTAACCATTCAATACGCCGGGGCGATTCACCGCCTCAACATCACGCTCAAGTTCGAATAGGGAGCGAGCGCATGCCCAATTGGACCTCCCGGCTGGAAGTACAGGTCAACAGTGTAACCTTGACCCCGATCACGTCGTTTACGACGACCTTCGCCAGCTCGGTCACTCAAATCCATTCGATCGAAGCGGACAATGTCGGGGTAATCAAAAAACCCCAGACCATGACCTTCACGATGACGGTCCCGGCCCTCGGCCCTGACCAGACGAACCCGCACAGCACCGCGGCGACCCTTTATCAGCTGGCGATTGCAGGGACCGCATTCGACGTGGCGTTGAGCGTGGCGAGCGGTACCGACTGGGTATTCAAGCAGCTGCTGTTCCGAGGTTGCTTCATTACCTCGGCGAACCCGAGCAATGTTACCGTCGGGACGACGTCGGGGCAGCTGGACACGGTCCCGGTCGCGACGTTCACCGGAATAGTCACGGACTTTGCCGCCGCGGCAGACATCACGGTCCCCCCCTGATGGCCATAAACATTCCGGTGCTCGTTGGCGTGGTGCCGCTGCTCAAGGTGCAGTCCTACGTCGTTACCGAGGGCTACAAGAGCGTGTCGATCCCCGCAAGCTCGTTTGTTCAGATGGTCGGGTTAACGAGCAAGACGATCGTGATCGAAGCGCTGCTCGTCGGCATAGAACGCGCGTTTCGGCCGGTGCTCGAAGCGTTAGCGATGAACACGATCCCGGGGGCCCTCCAGGTCACATCATTTTTGGAGTCTTTCGTCGGGATCCCTGTCGTGTCGAAGAACTTTATCAATCTCGACATGCAGATCACTCAGCTGAAATTCACCCAGGACACCGATAAGCGCGAGACGCTTTCCGTGCACATCGAGCTGACCAATGTGCCGCGCCCCAAAAAGCTCGGGGGCTTTCTCCCAGGTGCAGATATCGCGCTGGGTATCGGCTCGGCGTTTGTCTGATGATTATCGGTCCCTCAGGTCGCACTTACGACCCGCTTCCGATCGATAACACAGCCGGGTTCCCGCAGCAATTCCCGTTGCTGCTCAATGGCACCAATTACCAGTTTTTGCTCTATGTCGATGTTCCGGAGGCCGGTCTCGGCCGTATCGACGAGCTTATGGTGCTGCCGGATGCGCAACGCTTTTTGGTTGTGCGGGTCGACATACTGGCGGCCGACGGAACCACGCAAACGATCTTTCTACGCAAGATCGTGCCGTCGCTCGAATACAGCGTCCGCGGCATCGGCCTGTATTTCCCGACCCAGATCGTTGCGCGACGCAACCTCAACGGGGTCGGAAGCTTCGGTTCCAACATTGTCGCTGGGGTTGCTTCATTATGAGCGCGCGCAGCGGGGTCTTCACCAAGTATGTGATGGAATTCGTCGACGCCAAGTTCAAAGTGTCGAATGATGTCTCGGCCATTTCCGCCGGCGATCTCCTTCTCGATGCGGACGTCACGGTGACGATGGGTCGCGATACCGCCGGTACGACCTTCACCATCATACTTTACAATCTGCCGCAGAAAAAATTGGACACTCTCGACGCCGCTATAAATCCCAAGAACTATCAGCAATCAGTCAAAATCCAGCTCGGCTATTTTGAGACAAAGGCCCAGCTGGTGGTCGATGGCATCTACGAAAAGATCGAGAGCAAAGTGGCGGCCGACAGCACCACCGGGCAGAACCGGTTGGTTACAACCATCACCGGCAAGGAAAAAGCGCTGCGTGCCTGCTCCGACGCCAAGTACAGCTGCACCCTGTCCGACGAAAACGCGCAGGACGCTGCGAGCGCAGCGAAGAGCGTGCTGTCGGAGGTCGGCTCGGACCGCAACAAGAAGGATCATCCCGGCATCGACAATCTGGTCGCTGATAGGACCGTCCAGATTACGGGTAGCGTCACGGGGAAGACCGCGACGACGTTTAACAACAATTCGATCCTGACGGTACTCTCCGAAATCGCCAGTAAAGCTAAAGCGGAGCTGCTTGTCGTCGACGGCAAGGTCTTTCTGGGCAAGCCGATCAGATACGATCCTCCCCCGTCTGGCGCTGCCACCCCGCCTAGCGCCCCCACCCCGCCTGGAGCCTCCGGGATCACACTCGACCCATCGGTCAACTTGGCACAGTTCAGCAAAGTCAAAGTGAACGTCAAGCCAAAGACCGCCTCCGATGCAAAGACACCCACTACCGACGAAGCCGACGCCCCCACGGATTCGACGATCCACGCTTTTACCTTTACCGCGCTGGGTGACCCAACCATGCGTCCAGGGCAAAAGGTCACCCTCAGCGGGCTCCAAGCGCCAATCTTCTCCGGGCTCCAAAACCCCACCTTCGCTACGGAGTTCCGTATCAACACGGTCACCCACCAGTTCAGTGGTACTGCCGGCTATATCTGCACCGGCGATGCAGTGGACGCGGCAAACGCCGCCGACGCCCGCGACGCCATCAAGCCGAGCGCCGCCGGCGGCGCCCAGGACGTCGCCAGCGCCATCAAAACGGAGGCTGGCAAAAATCCGGTCGTCGAGGTCGTTTCGATCAAAGCCGCGGCCGACAAGGATAAATACCCCTACCAAGCGGATCTCTATTACGGACAACAGCGAAAGGACGAGCAGCAGCCATCGATCGAGGCGGCGGTCGTGACGGACAACTGTCAAGTCTATCGGCACCGACCGATCGCCTCGCCGTTTGCTTGGCGCAAGTGCGGCCTCGTGACCCCGGTTTATCCCACGATGAAGGCGCTGGTCGCGCACAACTCGGGTTTGGCGACCGACGGCATCGTTACCGGCTACATCTGGTCCAAGCTTCCGGACCTCCCGCCGCCGCGAAACGACCCCGGCGACTGGTGGCTGTGCCTGCCGATCGGCGTCGATGCGACGACGCTGCTCCCAACGGACGCCCAGCTGACTGAAAAAGACGACAAAACAGGGAAGCCGAAATTCGACTGGGCAACCTTCAAATGGGACAACTTCGACAAGACGAAGGCCGTCAACGACCTGACAGGGAAAAACGGCCACCGCGTCATCGAGGTTAAGGGTCTTAAAATCACCGTTGGGGCCGGCAAGCTTGCCGCTGTCGGAACGAGACCGAGCGAGGGTCCCGACGATGATTTTTTGATTGAGCATGCCTCGGGGACAAGCGTGCACATCGACTCGAACGGCGCGTTGACGATCGATGCATCGGGGACGAGCGTGCAAGTCGACTCGAAAGGCGCGTTGACGATCGATGCCAGCAAGGCGTCGCTGACAATCAAAGGCGACGTGGTCATCGAGGGCAGCCTCGAGATCAAATAACCCTACTCAAGCGAAGGTCATCTGCGCATGTCGCTTGTCCTGACCGAGAAATCCTCCCTCGTCTGCGCCAATCAAGGTGCGGTACAGCTGACCGCGACGCAATCGAAGCTCACTGTCGCAGGCACCAAAGTGCTGGTCACCGGAGACTTGGCGAGCGCACCGATCAGCCGCTGCCTGACGGTCACCAACGCAGTTACCGGCACCAAGCAATGCATGATGATCGTGTTGGCGCAGGCTGGCGTTTCGGCCAAGCTGAAGGTCGCCGGCAAGGGTGTGCTGCTCGACACCATCTCAGGCACGACCGACGGAGTGGTGCCGCCTCTGCCGGGTATTCAGACCTGGTCGGTGCAGAGCGCGGGTCAGTCCAAGTTGAAGGCGCCGTGAACGATGCCTGACGATGCGGATCGGATCTTTGGGACGAGCATCGCGCTCGTCGATGGCGATTTCACGCTCGTCAATGGCGATCTTGCGCTGGTCTCCGGCAACGCCAATTTCGGACAGGCTCTGCAGGTAATCGTCGAGACGCCGTTTGGCAGCGACCAGATCAATGTCGCTTACGGTCTCGATGTCGCTGCGATCTTCACCGTTGCAGCCAGTGTCAACTCGGTCAAGGACGTCATCCGGCTCAACCTCGTCAAGTCGCTCAGCGCCGACAATAGGATCCGGGAAATCGACGAGATCCTGTTTGACGACGAAACCGGTTTTACAGCGCTCGCCCCCGAGTTTGCCGGCGGCGATCCCGGTGCGACGGCACGGCGCGGGCGCCTCTGGCACGCCGTGGTCGCATTGACGACAGTCGCCGGCAGCCGGCAGCAAACGGTCGTCTCGGGGGCGTCGCCATGACCGATTACGGAGTGACGCCCAGCGGCTTTGTCGTCAAGCCGTTTGCCGACATCCTCAATGCCAAGCTCGATCTGGCGCGTTCGGCGTTCGGCCCGGACATCGACCTGCGCTCGACGAGCGCACTGCGCAAGATCCTCGACATCGCCAGCGCCGAAGATCAAGAGCATTGGAAGGCGCTCGAAGGCGCATATTACGCGAACTTCATCTCGACCGCGACCGGCGACGCGCTCGATGTGCTCGGCGACGATCTTGGGCCGCAGCGCCAGAACCGGCAAGCGACAGGGCAAGTGACGTTCACGCTCGCCAACGAGGCGCCGGGGCGCACTTACACGCTGCCGATCGGAACTTTGGTTGAAACCGCCGCTCCAGTGATCCGGTTCCGCACCACCGACACGGCAACCCTCTCGAGCGCGCAGCGGACCGCGACGGTCGCCGCAACGGCTGTGTTGGCGGGCGCCAGTGGCAACATCGCAGCAAGCGCGATAACTCAGATCGATCCGATCTATGCCAGCCATTATCTCTCGCTCGGCACGGCAACCATTGCCGCGATCAACCCCGCGCCGTTCGCTGGCGGCGACCTGCCGGCCGACGACGAAACCTATCGCGCGCACCTGCTGCGCCTGCCGCGCACCCTCTTTACCGTGCAAGCGCTGAGCGCGACGGTGCTCAACGTCGACGGCGTGCGCGATTGCAAGGTCAGCGACCCGCTTGGCGGCGTCGATGTCTCACTGAGCATATTCGACTCGTTTGTCTTCGACCGGCGCCGCTTTGGTCAGGCACGATTTCTCGGCACGCCCTATTTCTTCGACGTGCTCGTCGCCCCGCAGCAGGGTTACGCCTGGGAGACGATCGGGACCGTCATCGGCCTGCGCGATCAGGTGGCGGCGGCGGTCGACACGGTCCGCCCAATCGGGATCTTCCCCAATATTCGGCTTGCCGACCTCGTCGTTGTCGGCGTGCGCGCGAACATCACCACCCAGCCTGGAATGGATTTGGTCGCTGTCGGCGCTGCGCTCAAAACCGCTTTCGAGAACCGGGTCGCCGGCCTTGGGCTCGGCGGCCCGGTGCTCGCGTCAGAGGTGCTACGCGACCTCCTGAACGTCGCTGGCGTCGTCGATGTGCAGAACCTCCACCTGAGGCGCTATCCGCCAGCCTTCGGCTCGATCGTTTTTGGCGACCGCGAGCAGTTTCAGGGCGCCGCGATCGAAGCCGATATCGGCGCGAACCTGTCGCTGACCTCGAACGAGATCGCGACGTTCCAGTACGATTCGCAACTCATCGACCTGCGGGTGAGCGATCGATGACCGCGCTTCAGACGCTCGCCAGCCGATTGACGCTCCCCTACCGGCGCGGCGCCGAGTATGCCGCTATACCACTCGGCGCCGACGCCGCCGGTGCGACGGCCTTCGCCCCTTACGACTTCGCAGAATACCGCGCGCGCTGGGGACAAGACCCCACGGCGCCTTTTTACGTTATCGCGCCGCGCCAGGATGTGGCGGACGACGACCTTGTCTTGACGATCGCTTATACATTCGGCGGCGCACAGACTGCGACGCTGACGATCCCGCACACGACACGTGTCGGGACGGGTTTTCCGATCCCGCTGCCGTCCACCGCGGATGCCACGCTGCGGCTCAACTCGCTGACCGTCGCGCCGTCGCTCGGCATTGCCGGCAGAGATGCGTGGGATGTCCTCGTTTTATTCGGCACAATCGCCAAGCTCATCTGGATCCTTGGCGCGGAAAAGGACGCGTTTGCGCGGGTGCGCCAGGATGTGCGCAGCGCGCGCTTTGTCCAGTCGGCCTCGGCCGCAGGGCTCGACGCGCTTGGCAGGGATATGCGTGTTCCCCGCTTCCCGCCGCGGCCCTATTCGGTGGACGATGCCACGATCGCGCTGTGGCATTTGGACGAGGTGGCAAACGGCGGGCCGGTGACAACCCTCGCCGACCAGGCAACGCCCTCGCACCCCGGGACCGTGCAGAATGCATCCAACGTGATCATCGGCGCGCCGGGCAAATACGCGACGGGTTTCGGTTTTCTTGCTGCCGGGGGGGCGATCACGATCGCTCCGTCGACGGACTTTGATATTGCCGCCGACGCCGGGGCGACGATCGAGGCCTTTGTCAAGGCGGACATTCCGGGGGATCAGACGCCGCGCGCGATTCTGGCGCGGCGCGCGGCCGAGACCGCCGGCGGATCGAACACGCCGGGCTGGTCGTTGTGTGTGGTCAATGCACGCGGCTTTGATGCGAATATCTTGTTCGCCCTGTGCGACGGCGCACTCGAGGTCCGGCTCTTCGCCGACCTGCCTGTTGCCGACGGCAGGTTCCACCACGTAGCGGGCATCGTCGACCGCACCCGCAAGCGGGCGCGGCTCTTCCTCGACGGTGTGCAGCGGGCGTCGGCACCGATCGACACGCTCGGCGCGGTCGCGCCGCCCGATGGCCTTCGGTTCGGTTCGACAGCCGCCCCGACAAACAATCTAAGCGGGACCATCGACGAGATCCGCATTTCACGCGTAGCGCGGGCAACGTTCCACCCGGCGCTGGGCGAAGACGACGATGCCTATCGCGCCCGTCTGCGGATCTTCCGGCGCTGGGTGCTGCCGACCCCGGCAAACGTGATCGCAATGATCAACGAGGCAGCACCATTTCCGAGTGACCCGGCGCCTTACATCCTGATCGAGACGAACCAGCCGACGCAGGTCGCCGAGGCCCCAGTGCGGATCGTGCCGGCTACACTCGCGACGGGGAGTGCAATCGCTGCTGACGGCACCACGCCACAGGACGAAACGGTCGCGGGAACACCCGCCGATGATCCCGGTTTTGATCCCGCGCTCGACCTGATTACCTATGCGCACGCCGGCGTCGCTTCCGTAAGCGATCCCGGTGGGGCGCGAATGCAGGCTGGAACCGGCTTTGTTCTCGACGCGCTCGTCGCACGGCTCGCCGCGACGCCGGGCACGCTCATTCTCGAACGTTCCTTTGACACCACCGGCCCCACGCCATTGCACGCAGTCGGCCGCGCCCTTCGCCTGCGTCATCAAACAATGGCAGCCGGCACGCTGGCGGCGCTAGCCCACTCAGCGGGCTTTGCCTACGTGCGGAATCTTGGCCCCGATATCGCCGTCGCGGTTTCACGCGGGGAACGGCTGGCGATCCGCAGCGCGCCCGCGGCACTGCCGCGGGTGGATGTGGCCAGCCAGTTCGATCTCACGGTCGATCCCCGGGTTCCCCTCGGCGGCACGTTCTCCTGGACTATTGTCTCTCCGGGTCCGGCGCGCGCCCATTTTATCGCGCATTCGGCCGATCCCCCGCTGCTTCAGACCCTGACCACCAGCGCGCCGGCGGCGGCTGCAAATGCGACACTGCATTTCGCCGCCGTCCCCGCAACCATCCTACCGGGCATGGCGATCGCCGATCTGACGACTGGATCGGTCATCCCCGCCGGCACGACCGTCGTTTCAACGACCGCCACGACGGTGGTGATGAGCAACAACGCTACCGGGGCAGGTGTCGGCAACAACAACACGATTCAGTTCCGCGACAGAACCCCGCTTGTGACGCGCTCCCGCGTCCGTTTGGTGACAGATGCACCAGGCGATCTCGCGGTTCGCGTCGAGTATGGACGCAGTGGGCGGACGCGGTCGGGGACGCTGACGCTCCACATCGACCCGACGTCGCTTGTCGACGGACAGGCCCTGGACACCATCGGCAACCTCGACCCGGACCCGACAGCGATATTCGGGGCCCCCGACCCCGGTTTCGATGCCACTTACCTGGTCACCCATCCAGCGCAGCTGACAATCGATTTCGGGGCGGACCCCAATAACCGCAAAATGCAGGTCGCGGCCCGCGCCGCGCTTGATGCGCTCGTGGCATTGCTCGCGGCGCGTGGGACGCCGGGGCGCCTGAGAGTAACGCAAGCCTTCGTGCTGGGCGGACCGGGTGTCGAAAGCGTCGGGCGGCGACTCATCCTCGGGCACGAGACTCTCGACCCCGGCATGCTCGGCGCCCTCGCTTCTCGCTTCTTCGACTACGTCACGCGCGCCGGCACGTCGATCATGGCGTTCGTGCGCTCCGACACGTGGATTGCGATCGGCGACGCCACAACCACCGCACCCGTACCTGCCGAAATCGTCCTCGGCACTGCGCTCAATCTCGCGGTTGTCCCTGCGACGCTCGGCACGCTGGCGACGACCGGGCCCACTGCTGCAGCAAATGCCACGTTACACTTCGCCGCCGTCCCGGGGACGATCCTGCCGGGTATGGCGATCGCAGATCTTACTACCCCAGCGGCCATCCCAGCCGGCACGACCGTGGTTTCAACGACCGCCACGACCGTCGCGACGAGCCAAAACGCTACTGGAGCCGGCGTTGCAACCGGCGATACGATCCAGTTCGGCACCCCTACTTACAATTGGAGTTCGCGCGCGATCGGCGCGGGCGCAGGTTCTTTCGACACGCTGGCGCGCCCCAGTGCGCAGTTCACGCCGACAAAGCCAGGGCTGCTCGTTCTCGCCTTGACTTACGTCGAAGCCGATCCCTCGCGCGCAGCTCCCTATACCTTCGAGATTCGCCTCAAGCCCGCGCTCGATGCGCCCGGCACGTTCATCCCCAAAGACCAATACGACATCGTCATGAACGTGCTCGACGCCTTTCACCCAATCGGCGTCGAGGTGCGCACGGACCACATTCGCAAGCACGTGCGGGAGATTGAGCAGGATCCCACCAAGGCGTTCCCAGCGTACAGCTTTCCCAATTTCCGCTTCTAACAGGGGTTGCTCTGCCGTGACCTCGTTGTTTCGTCAACGTGACCCCGAAGGATACCGACAATGGCGAACATAGCTTACACGCGCAGCTACCAACACCAAGATTGGATAGACAATGAAGACATCGTGCAGGCGGGCGGCGAAAGAGGATTTAACGGCGAATTCCATGCCGTGGAGGCGGAGTTTGACAAAATAGGGGGAGTGGTTGGCCAGCTCAACGCGGGACTCGGCGCTTTCCAGCCTGTCGGTGCCGGTGGCGCGGTTGCCTATTCTGCCGGCAACGTGGGTATCGGGGCCAGTTTTGCTACGACCCCGCCAACGTACCGCCTGCAGGTGGACCTCGGTGTAAACACCGACTCGACGCAACAGGTGCGTTTTGGCAGTGCCGTGTGCTGCAGTGGCGGCGCCGCTTTCACAGGGTACGCGGTTTTCTGCCACAGTGGTCATGCCACGGATACCAATTGCGCTTTGCGGCAGGGTCCCAGCGGTGACGTCCAGATAAACGCCGCCGCCGGGCAACCGATCACCTTCCTCCAGGGTGGAGCCGCAGTCCGTATGGGGATCTCTTCTGGCGGCCATGTGGTCATTGCTGGCAACACCGATCTGCCCTCGCCCCCTATACCGGCCGGAGTGACAGCGTTGTTGCAGGTTACAGGCGAGGCTTTCAAGCTCACTCCCACCTCTTCGGCCTGGAGCATACCGTCCGACTCCCGATTGAAGGAGGACGTGCGAGACTTGGACGTCGGGCTCGCGCAGTTGCGGCAGGTGCGGCCGGTGCGGTTCCGCTGCAACGGCCGGGCTGGCACGCCGGCGGGGCTCGCGGGGGTCGGGGTGATCGGCCAAGAAATCGAAAAGATTTTTCCCGAGATGATCAAACGGGTCCCGGGCGGCGAGCCCGGCCTGGAGGACCTAAGAATCTATGACGGATCGGCCCTGACCTACGTACTGGTCAAAGCCGTGAAAGAGCTGGCGGAAAAAGTGGAACAGTTGGAGCAAGCGCTGGCCGAAGCCAGCAAGGAGCACGGGCCGACGGGACAACGGGTTTAGCCGAGGCTCACTCTCCCTTCGGCCAAACCGGCGCCGGCGGCAGGCAGGTAAATGCCAGGAGAACGCTCATGAACCGCAATATTCCATTCCCTCCGATAGCTCGCGAAGCTGGATGGCTCGGCGCCTTGGCGCCGTTATTCGCCTTGCTCCCCTGTGGCAACGCCTGGGCCTGTGAGGCTACAAGAGATATTGATATTCAATGTCCGGGGGGCAATGGGCCTGTTGCAATTTACGACAGTTCGGGCAGCAATCCCGCAATCACAGACGTGATTGCACTTTGTCCTGCTCCCCCAGCAACGACCACTGGCGTGACATGGACATTTTCCGCGAGTGGAACTTGCAGCGCCCTACCTACGGGTCCAGTTACCTGCAGCGACGGCACCAACAAAATGGTCCTCACCGCTCCACCCCCACCAGGATTGGCTCCGTCAACATTCAGCGGCAATGTTCCGTCCGGTTTGGGAACTTTTGCCGTGACGGCGACCGATCCCGTCAACTCGCTTCATTGTACAAGGACCTACCTCTTTAACTCAATTCCGGGCGCCAAAGGCGGCTGGGGCGATCCGCACCTCACCACGGTCGACGGTGTCCACTACAACTTCCAGAGCGCTGGCGAGTTCACCGCTCTACGCGGCAAGGGATTAGAGATCCAAACCCGCCAAACGCCGATCGCCACGACGTTCGTCCCGGGAGCGGATTCGTATTCCGAACTTCAAACCTGTGTCGCGGTCTACAGCGCCGTAGCCACTCGTGTAGGCAAGCACCGGGTCACCTACGAGCCCAACATCAGCGGCGTTCCGGACCCCAAAGGGTTGCAGCTCCGGGTGGATGGCCTGCTGACGACGCTGGGTCCCCAGGGGATCGATCTCGGCTCCGATGGCCGGATCATAAAGACTTGGACGGGTGAGGGCGGCATCGAGATCGATTTTTCCGATGGCACTCAACTCGTCGTGACGCCGGCTTATTGGCAGGATCAGCAGAAGTGGTACCTTAGCGTAAACGTCTACGGGACCACGGCGACCGAGGGGACTTTTGGTAAGCTCGCGAGGGATAGCTGGCTGCCCACGCTCCCTAACGGCTCCTCCCTTGGACCGAAGCCCGACTCATTGCCTCAGCGCTTCATTGATCTCTATGAGAAGTTCGCCGATGCGTGGCGCGTGACGGACGCCGCGAGCCTGTTTGACTACGGGCCGGGCCAGTCGACCGCGACGTTCACGCTCAAAGGCTGGCCTCAGGAAAACCCGAGGTCGTGCGCTATCGAGGGACAACCGTCGGCTGGCCCTCCCGTCGATGTGGGCGTCGCCGAGAAAGCTTGCAGCGCAATCGTCGACGCGAACATGAAGGCCGACTGCGTCTTCGATGTGAGCGTGACCGGTTTTACCGGCTTCGCGCAAACCTATCTGGTCACGCAGCAACTCCAGCCCGGCGCCACGGAGACCACCCTGAGAGATGACAAAAATCCTTCGAAGTCGGGAGAAAGCGTGACCTTCACTGCAACCGTCGCGCAAAACGGGCTGAGACCCGGGAGCGCCCCGAGTGGGACCGTACAATTCATTCTCGACGGCGCAGCAGCCGGCAATCCTGTCGCGCTGGACGCCAGCGGTCGCGGGCAGTGGATCACATCGAGCCTACAGGAAGGCCAACGCAAGGTCTTGGCTAAATACACTCCAGCAGTAGGCTGGGGAGGTTTCATAGCCAGCAGCAGCCCGGAGGAGAGTCATACCGTTCTAGCTGGATACAATATTTACTGGTGGCTTATTGCCCTGCTTTTGATTGCGCTCATTGCTTTCTTGCTCTGGAGGTACCTGCGCAGAGCAAAACCAGGATTCTGAACAATGTCTCATCCTCATTCCTCATCTGCTACTGGTTAATGCTCAAGTGAAACAAAAACGGTTTGGTTTAGTGGCGGAATGCCTGGACCATTCGTTCAAATTTAAGTAACGAGGTGCGCCCATGGAGAATAACAACGAACCCGACGGCGGCGAAGAACTGCCGATGTTTCAATCCGGCGCCTTTGCGAAGGAAAGCAGACCTCGTGGTCGTACGTGAGGACGAATACATCATGCCGGCTCCTGGGTCGCAAAATCGAGTCGGCGCAAGACTGGAGCAGAGGCTATGGACGACGCATCCTCTAACCTCCACCCCGACGTGGAGGTTCAACAGGCCGACGAGAGCACGATAAACTACGTCTTTCCGGTGGAAATTGTCGTCGTCGGCGCGCTAACCGAGGACGATCACCGGGCGATAGAGCAGCGGATCTGGGGCAGCTTTAGTGAAGCGCTCTCGCGCAGCGTCTGAGGTATGAGTGAGCGCAGCTGCAGCATTCCGCTCGTCGTCCGGCTGCGCGGCTCGCCGGACGACGAGCGTCTGGCTGAAATGAGTGAAATGATCGCGCGCACCGTCGCGGATCGTCTCTCCGAAGCAGCACGCATCATCGTCGGGCTCGAAGGTTGGACTTCATATCGGAAAACCCACACGCCGCCCGCGATCCGTTTTAGCGGAGGATCGCTCGACACGACTTTGCAGCAACGCGTCGCTGCAGCGATTGAAGCCGGGATCACCCGCGCCGTCTCGAGCGTATCCAGCGCCGTGTTGGATGCGGCACGGCTACCGAGCCTCGCGCTTCCGCCAGCCCAGGCGGCGCCTGCCGCTGGGCCACCGCGGCTTGAGCCTCAGGAAACCGAAACCGGCTGGTCTCTAAATGGGATTTCCGTCTTCAGGGTTCAAAGACCGGATAGTGAGTTGGACAGCAGCCGGCTCATTTTCCAACCGTCGCTGTCGACTTACGCTGACGGCAGCACGAAATTGCTGATAAGGGTATTTCGCGACCCGAACGTCGCCGTCCTATTGCAACCCGACGCAATATCGCAGCTCACTCGTCTGGCGTCGGAAATCGACATTCGGGATATGGTCACGGTGATGGCGCCGGAGGATAGGCCACTCGCACTGGGTGCTCGGCCATCGACCGAAACTCGACCGCCAACCTCAATCCCAGAACAGGCGGAAGCGCTCCCCTCCCCGACGCGACAAGAACTGCAACAAGCAATCGATGCCCCGACGCCAGCGTCGGCTGATGCAATCGCTTACCCCCAATTTGTCGCCTCGCCGCTGCTGCCATCTACCCGTCACGGGTTCGGGAACATCGAGGAAGCTGCCGGTATTCGCGCGAACGATCCGAACGTTTTCAGCGGTCATCCCGAGTGGAGCTTTTCGCAAAGCCTCGGCTCGCGCCGTGAACCTGATACCCTGCCGCAATTGCCGGATGCGCCGAGCAGCGACGAACGTCACGATTTGCCGCAGGCGGCCAGGTACGATCCAACTACTCAGCAGCTCGCCGAGTTCCCGGAGACCGGAAGTATAGTCGGGGCGCCATTCGACAGATTTACGCCCGATGGGGCTTTTGGCGAAGAGCAGCCGCAAGTCGAGCGCGTCATTGTATTCCAATCAAGAACGCTCTTGACCGACGAAGAGTTCACGGCGCGCGTCGAACGGGCGAGAGGCCCGAGCGGTCTGATTTTGCCATACAAAAAGGCGGGAGCCGAGAGGTCCGAGCTGTCACCGATCCACGCCGCCCGCCTGTCGGGGAACAGAGTTTTAGTTTATTTGCGCCACGACATTTTTGCAACCGCCTATGCTGCCGACCGGGATCTCAGGCTTCCTCCCGCTATCGGCAAAGGCGTTGAACTCAACGAGATGGACGTGGTCGGGGTGAAGTTCATCGACGAAGGCGTGCTGAGTTTTGTTCCGGCTATGCTATTGGTGCATTTGGAAAACGACGCGACTCGGGCGGCGCTGATCAAAGCCGGTGAAGGCCTTGCCAGCGGCCCTGCCATGACGGTTCGCCCGCAACCGGCAGTAGCGGAGGGCGGAGAAGCCCTTACGACCGAGCCTCACGTCGATACCTCCGGCACAACCGACCTCGCATCGGCCGATCGCATCGCTGTTGATCTGGACCTCGCGGACACCCGGCTCCGCGAGCATCGGGAGTGGATCATCGCGACCTCGCCCGATACAGGCGGCCCCTTTGTGGACGCGATGGAGGAGCTGACAACCTACGCTCGAAGCCACGGGATGGGGGGAGGCGTCTCGGGCCGGGCCGACTTTAGGGACAACCTGCAAAAGCGCTATCAGGACTGGCGCGAGACGGTCGATGCCCTCAAATCGCGGCTGAGCGAAGCCAATATTCAGAGCATCGCGCAGATCGGTAAAACAACCGAAAACCTCTTACGGTCACTCGAAAGTGGAGAAAGAACAGCGGAACCCCGTCCGAGCAGCCCCCTGGCTTCGGGCGAGATGAAAACGCCGTCGGAGCAGCCCAGCACTGAAGCCGAGCCGACAAACCCTCCGGTCGGGGCAGCAGTCGCGCCCGATCGACACGCGAGGATCGAACATGATACCGAGCAAAACGACGGCCCGCCGGGTCAGACGGCAGGGCCGCTGAATCGTCCTGGCATCGATAGGCCGCTACGATCCGACCCTATCGAGGGCGCCGAGTTCTGAGAGGCTGCAGTCGACCCGAATAGCCGCTACAGCGGAAGGCACATTCTGCGCGGGCGTAGGATCGGGGGAATGGACTATCGCGCTTCAGCAACGAGGGATTTGAAGTCCGGGAGCGCGCGCTAGTATCCTGACCGTCCCGATTTTCCGCAGGTTTGCGCGGTTCTGCGAGTATTGGTTTTTGCCGGGGAGGCGCGTCGAGCGGGTTGATTTCTTGCAAATTGATCGGCGTCGTTGGCCGTGAGTCTCTTCCGCTGTTGGCTTGGCGGGAGGGTGATTCGATGCGGCCGAAGGAGCGGCGGGACGGCGGACAGAACGATCTCTTCCGGGCGCGGCTCGACCAGATCGTCGACATGGGGCATGCGCTGGCCAAGCTCGGCCGGGTGATCGACTGGCGGTTTCTCGAGGAGCGGTTTGGCGCGGTCTACACCGACAAGCCCGGCCACCCGCCCCTGCCGACCCGGCTCATGGCGGGGCTTGCGATCCTCAAGCACATGCACAACCTCTCCGACGAGGATTTGTGCGCGCGCTAGGTCGAGAACCCGTATTACCAGCTGTTCTGCGGCGAGGAGTTCTTTCAGCACAAGCCGACCTTCGACCGCTCGTCGCTGACGCGCTGGCGCCAGCGGATGGGCGAGGACAAGCTCGTCGCGCTGATCCAGGAGAGCCTGGCGGCGGCGACCCGCACCGGCGCGGCCAAGCCCGCGGACTTCGCCAAGGTGATTGTCGACACGACCGTGCAGCCGAAGGCGGTGGCGTTTCCGACCGACGCCAGGCTCATGCACCGGGCGCGCGAGCGGCTGGTGAGGCTGGCCAAGAAGACCGGCGTCGAGCTGCGCCAGTCGTATGAACGGGTCGGCAAGCGCGCGCTCATGATGCATCAGCGCTATGCCCACGCCAAACAGTTCAAGCGCGCCAATCGGGCGCTGAAGACGCTGCGAACCTATCTGGGCCGCGTGACGCGCGACATCGTGCGCAAGATCAAGGACGACGCGACGTTGGAGAGCGTTTTCGCCCATCCGCTGATGCTGGCGCGCCGGGTGCGCCAGCAGCGCCAGCATCAGCGCGGGCGGAAGGTCTATTCGCTGCACGCGCCCGAGGTCGAGTGCATCGGCAAAGGCAAGGCGCATCGCCCTTACGAGTTCGGGGTCAAGGTCTCGATCGCCACGACCCTCAATCGCTCGAAGGGCGGCCAGTTCATCGCCCACGCCAAGGCGCTGCCGGGCAATCCGTATGACGGCCACACCCTGGCGACCGTCATCTCGGAGATTGAGGCGCAAATCGGCGCCAACCTGACCCGCATCGTCGCCGACCGCGGCTATCGCGGCCACAACGCCCCGCCCGACCACAGGTTCAAGGTCTATATCTCCGGCCAGAGACGCCGGGTCACCGAAACGATCAAGCGCGAATTGCGCCGCCGATCCGCTGTTGAGCCGGTCTTCGGCCACGCCAAGACCGACCACCGCATGGACCGCAACCATCTCGCCGGAACCGAAGGCGACGCCGCCAACGCCGTGCCGCTACAACTTCAGACGCCTGCTCGATTGGCTGGCTCTTTTGTTGTCCCTAATCCTGGCCGCCTTCACGCCCCAACCGATAAGCCCATCCTCACTCCCGCCGAGTCGTGAGCTCGACTTTCCAGGCGACACCCCGCCGCCGTCCCCAAGCAGCGCATCGCCCCGCGTACTTCACGGTCGACGAAGCGGCGTAGGACGCTGTGGCTAGAGACGGCGGATTGAACATCAACGAGCCCGCGCGCAGCATGTGCGGCAGCGCGCCGGGATACTCCTCCGGGTCTGGCGGGATCTCGGCGAAGGTCACATGGCCGGTCGCCTCGACGAAGGCGCAGAACTGACGGTTGGTAACCGGAGTCTCGTCCATCCAAAACCCGTCGACCCTGACGAGATGCGACGGCGCCTCTTCCGAGTAGTGTCGGTCCGATCCATGCGGAAGAGGCGGCCGGGGATATGTGTCATCTCGCTCGACGATAGTTTGATCCCTCCTGAAAGAGCCGTCTCGGTGCTCGTAGCCGCGCTCCATGCGAGGATCGAGGTCGCAGTCTATCGCACGCCTCTCGCACAGCAAAGCTACAGCAACTGTGCCTGGGCCGGGGTAGTCCGACCTTCCCGTGCAGCCTTTGTAGGCCACTCTTCGCCCTTTCGCTCGCAATGACGCCCCCCGGCAACAGATTGGCTAAAGCTTTAGTCTAGCCGCTGCGAACGCCTGCTCGATGGGATCAAGATCCGGGCTGTGCGCCCCGACAATTGGCGCGGGCGAGCAGCAAAGCGCGCTCCCTGTCATTG